>Ga0209402_10000337_pt1 | contig 58829 bp, 96 predicted proteins | sample ArcticOcean_MG_C_3_FD_187437 | JGI IMG/M metagenome (GOLD analysis project Ga0209402, IMG submission 187437) | Marine microbial communities from western Arctic Ocean - ArcticOcean_MG_CB8_126 (SPAdes) (version 2) | ecosystem: Environmental > Aquatic > Marine > Oceanic | place: Arctic Ocean... | reverse complement strand
AAACAGAAGTTTCAATCGAGAAGAAATGTACTGACCACGCAGAGAAGCACCTAGTTGGAAGAACAATAACCCAAGTTCGATATATGTCCGAAGAAGAAACGAAGGATATGGGCTGGTATAAGCGACCGCTTGTTATTAATCTTGACGATGGCACAATGCTGATCCCTTCAATGGATGATGAAGGCAATGACGGCGGTGCATTGTTCGGACAAAATGATAGAGAAGATTTAACTTTTGGCGTAATTTGAATAATGAAAACATTTAAAAACTGGCTTAATCAGAGAAACACGCAGAGAACTGTGGTCGAAGCAGATTGCCAGTGTTTCGGACATATGATGGCTGTTTTTCTGGGTGGCTCAAGTACACGGGAAAATTTGTGTCCAAACCTAAAGTTGATCTCCCAGTCAGGTAAAGTAAGTTATTAACTTCCGACCAACGGGAGGAAGTTTTGGAAACGGTTGTACGTTAGAAGGTAACAAGAGTGGGTTTATCACCCAAATGGACTTAATACTGGTTCATATTGTGGGAAGTTATCCCAAAGGTCTTGTTTTTGCGAGGTTTGAGTTAATATCTTTCAATGTTTATTCTACAGAATAAGTTTTAACGTTGTTTTATTTTTGCTCACAGCCTAGCCCGTCTTTGTTCTTGTGCTTAACTTCCGCCAGAGGCGGGAAGTTAAGCTTGTCCTTAAGAAGAAGATTACTTTAATGTAAGGAGTTTGCTATGAGTTATCCAACATATAGCAGCTATAATTATTACTATATGCCCAAATCGATGTATTATTCGTATTGGGGATATTACCCATATTCCGATTACTATCTTAGCAATGGGGGATAGGACAAAAAACGTATCATTTATGATACGTTTTAGACAAACCCCCTCGTCCCGAAGGGCGAGGGGGTCTTACTGAAACGACTATATTTACTACGTAGTAAACATAGTCGTTTCAGTAAGTATATTAACGTTTCAGGCAAAAGCACCTCGTCCCGAAGGGCGAGGTGCTTAAAGTTGGAAACGGTTGTACGTTAGAGGTTGTAGGGGATTGATTAACTCTGATATGGATATCAGAAGAGAAGGAGTTTAGCATGGATGCTGACAAAGAGATTGATGTGAATGGCGTTAAGAGAACTTCAGAAGTTGCTGATAGGAAAATATGGACTACGATGGAAATTCGTAAGGCAGACCAACTTCGTTCCTATAGATTAGAATTATATGTATATCGTGTGAAAAACAATTTAGATGTTTTCACTGGTGAGAAGATAGAAGACAAGGAGAACTAAGATGTATTCTGTTAGTTTAGCTGGATCAGGTGATCTAGTAATGGATAACTTTGAAACTGAAGAAGATGCTTATGTGTGGTTGCGCTTTCAATATGGTTACAATTCCCCACCAGATAGTGAAGATGTGTGGTTTGAAGGATTTGTAATTGAACCTTCAGAAGAAGCAGGCAGTATGGCTTCAGGTTTTGATTGGATGCGCTTTCAGAATGAAGACACAGGTTTTAATGGCTTCGGTACTGGTTTTGAACCCAGTTAATGTACTATACTCTGGTCGTTAAATTGCTTTATTGCGCAACATACAGTATGGCATCTATACAAAAGACCCCCAGAAAAACAAATGTGGAGGTATTTTGAACCCAGTTAATCTATGATATCGTTGTGAAGCTTAAGGTTCAACTGAAGTTGGGCCTATTTTTTTTCCTATTAAAAAGAGTCACACTTCTCGTAGTAAACGTGACTTTTCGTTTGTTTGTGAGAATGAAATGAGTCGTAGCAAATTAAAAACGTTCGATCACTTCCCAAAAGATAAGAAATGTGTCGTTTGCGGTACTAATGAAGACGACCAATGCGTACTAGTAAAGATCGACGGAAGTATGGCTGAGGCAGAACCCATTCATCTTGGATGCGCAGTAGCGACACATTACAAAAGAGAAATGGGATTATTATATCGAAAGGCATACAACTTCCCGATTGATTAAAGGAGCAATGGCGGATAGGTTACTGTGCGAAATGGTTGTACGTTAGAGGTTGTCCGTTACTTTGTGGAGATGAGATGATGAAAAGAGTCATAGACATCAACGGTGATATTATCTGTGAACCTGTACATTATTGGGATTGCATCCATAGTGGGGTCGAGATGATAGAGAAGATGGAAAGTGAAGGAGTAGATCGATCTGATATGCATGTGATACTTAATAAGTTAGTGTTTGAACTTCAATTTCAGATAACGATGCTAAAGAGAACATCTCACGTTGTGTAAAGAAGGGTTGTTCATCTGTGTAGGTGAGGTGTCCTTGACAAACTGAAGCGTGATAGTTACAACCGCCTTGCGTCGGTTGTAACTTATGCATTAGTGATCAGACGTGTGTCGGTGACAAAAAATATTTTTATGCAACCCCGGGGTGAAAACGGTTGTACGTTAGGAAAAACTATGCATAAAATTCAATATTGTGGATAACTTTTTGGTCAAAATAGAGGAGTGGAATCCATAAGTACCTATAGTGTAGTGGTTTGTGTCGAATAAATTTATTTTTTGTAAACCCAGGACAGGCCTGGGTTCTCTGTTTGTCCGAGAAAAGCCTTTATTTTTTTGAAAAAGGTTGTACGTTTGGTAGTGACAGATTTGTCACCAGTGAAAAGCACTGTAAAACAAGCGTAGTGTGTATGTTACCATCATTTTGTTACCATCATTTTTATTCTTTTTGATGGATCGAAAAGAGATTCAATGCCCAAAGGCAAGAAGAAATGCCCTAAATGTGAAAGACTAATATCCGCCCGTGATAAAACGTGCGAGTGTGGGCATACGTTTGCAAAGGGTAGTGATGTTCCTTTTGGCTACAAACAGTGTCCCAATTGCAATGAACTGATTGGACAACGCAGCCGTCGTTGTAAACTATGTCAGTGGGATTACGATTTAAAAGAGATAGTGGAGAAACGTAGTGTTGTAAGCGAGATTAACTTTGATCGACGTAAAGGCGGAGTTCGGTTAGTGCTAATTCCAGCGGGCAGATGTCCTGTGGAACAGAGTGATAGTGCAGAACAGTGGTTAGAGTTAATAATAGATTATAGTGACAAATTAGATAGTGCAGAGTTAGCTCCTAGTGCAATAAAGTATTGGGCAGCAAGTGTATGGGGTCGTGATAGTGATGAATTTATTAAACTTAGTGAGTTGATTAATCTGGAGTATAACGTACAACCTTTATTAGAACTTAAAGGTTGCACTAGGATAAAAAATCTAAAGGAAGGAACTAAGTTTATTGATTATAGTGGTAAAGAAGGAATAGTGATAAGTAATACAGAAGGCGGAGTAATAGTGAAGTGTAGGATGACAGGAGTCAAGTCTCATATTGCTAACAGTTCATTAGTTAAGCCTCTGTAGCTCAACTGGATAGAGCACCGCTCTTCTAAAGCGGATGTTGCGTGTTCGAGTCACGCCAGAGGTACTTTTTAAAACGGTTGTACGTTAGGCCGAGTGGCGGAATTGGCAGACGCATCGGACTTAAAATCCGGTATCCGTTATGGGTGTGCGGGTTCGAATCCCGCCTCGGCTACTCAAACTGGATTGGCATAATGAAATTAAGCGATAGTGCTGCGGGCGCATTAGCTACTCAACTGTATCGATATTATGATATCGAAGCTGACGGCATACAAAACGAGATTAGTGAGGTACGGCAAGTAGAGTTCAAAACCTTTGGATTTAAAGTTCCTGTGTATCGGGTTTTTTACGAGGTTGAGTCAGGAATTACGGATGTATATGTTTCTATGAAGATTCATGCAAATACGATTGAAGATTTGTATTTGGTGGATCATCGTTGGGGACTTGAAGAGCCATCCACATCAAAAGCGGAACAAGAAGCACGATGAAAACGGTTGTACGTTGAGAATCTCACTGGTAGGTTTAATAAGGAAACAATGATGAAGTATCCAGTTGCTATCGACAAAGATAAGGTTGGAGAATATTCGTCTCTCACGAAGAGTGGTGGCGGACATTTTTATGATGAAGTTCTTGAATATAGAGTATGGTGTCACCCGGATAGTGGTGATGATGATTATGTTTCTTTTGAGACTTATGAAGAGGCATTGCAATTTTCTCGATCTCGCCCCCATACAGCGGAAGAGCCGTTGGCATTGGTCAAACAATTAGAGTGGATTAATAATCCAAAAGACGGCGTGTTTGAACATCATACAGGCGAACGAATTACAGAATGGCGAACTGAGTGGTTGGACAAGAATAAACGAACTGAAGAGTCGATCAGTGATTTCTTGACTGAAAACGCTGCTTGAGTAAATCAGTTTTTTTTTGCTTTACATTTTCATTCTGACAGGTATAGTGTATTTGCATGAACAAAATTTGTTTCTGTAAATGAAAAACGGTTGTACGTTGGAATGTGTAAGGGACAGTCAAACAATTCTTTTTTTTTGGAGAAAGCGATGAATTACGAAAAGCTGCAAGGTACTGGAACTGACGGGAACTTTGTTCTTGAAGGTCAAACTTTGGCCACCAAGGAAGGCTTCGGACATGTGAGCAAGAAGTGGTATGACCAGACCATGTCATACGACGAAGGTCTTGAGAAACTGGCGGTTGGTCGTCAGCACACTGATGACATTACGTCAACGTTGAGTAGATTTACTCCTTCCGTTGATGAAAACGGTAATTTTGTCATGGTTCATGGGGATCGAAAGTTTCGTCCTACTGGGCATGCGTTGGGACAGATGGGTGTTTGGGCTAAGACTGGAACATGGTATCCACGCAGCCTGACCGAAGATGTTTATGACAATAAGGATCGTGTTAAGTTTCAACGTGATCCTCAAGATGCAGAATGTCTTGCTGGAGTTTTTCGCAATGCATTTCGTCGTGTTGACCAAGATAAGGAATTCCTTTTCAGAACCCGTGACGATGGTACATTGCGTGCAATGTTGTCTGATCGTTATGCTGTTGTGGACAACTCATGGTTCGTCAATGTAATCAAGGGTTTGATTCCCTCTGGTCGTCTTTCTCACTGGAAGGGTGATTCAGATACGATTTATGGGAACATCTTGATTCCTGACACTATCCGTGAAGAAGAAGATTCCGATTATGGCGGAATGTTCTCAGTCGGCAACTGTGAGATTGGAGTTCGTTCTATCTCAACTTGTCCTTCAGTGTTCAGAGCGATCTGCATGAATGGATGTATTTGGGATCAGGAAATGGGTGTTGCCATCCGTAAGGTTCATCGAGGTGAAATTAACCTTGACGAATTGAAGGATGCCATTAAGCTCAACCTTGAGGAACAGATTCCTCTTCTTCCTGAAGGAATTGAACGGTTGCTTGCAATTCGAGCTAAGGGTACTGATGGGGCAAGCCTGTCTACGGTCTTTGCTTCGGTTGCGAAAGATCATAAGCTTTCCAAGAAGCAGGCAACTGCGACATTGGTTGCCTACAACCATGAGCCTCACCAGTCTTTGTTTGGTGTGGTCAATGCAGTGACCCGTGCTGGACAAACTCTGAAGAGTAATGAGGACTGGCTGAAGTTCGACCGTCTTGGTGGACGCCTAAGTCAGTACTCAGACAGTGACTGGTCTAGTCTTCTCAATCGAGCGAACAGTTTGAAGGAGAAGGATGTACTTGCAGTCTTTAACACTAACATTGAAACTGAAAGTGCCATCGCTGCGATGAGTGCGTAATTAAATTAACCACCTGCCCTTGGGGGCAGGTGGTTTTCTTTTGGGGCCTGTAGCTCAGTTGGTTAGAGCAGCGAACTCATAATTCGTTGGTCGTAGGTTCGAGTCCTACCAGGCCTATTTGGTGGAATGAATTGGAGGCAGTATGTCAGGGCTAACTAATCAAGAGTTAACGATACTGATTCGGGCTTTATCATTCTACGGGCAGGATTTGGCTAAGAATGGTGCTGGGGCGTCGGTGACCCGATCATCAACGTGCAGTGTCGGGGAAATTGAGATGGAGACAGTTTTGCGTTTAATTTGTGAGTTTTCACATTCGCTTGATAACGGTTGTACGTTGGAGTTCGGATATTCTGTTGATGACAAAAATGTAATAGACAAACCAACGGTTGTACGTTGATCTGTGTAAACGAAACAGGAGAAGAGATGACAGACCACAAAATCACTCTTGGCGTAGACGAAGAGTTGAACCTGCGAATTACACTACCTGATGGGCAGGTAATCGCAGTGTACTACGATTATCCCGACGATTATCCCGAATCGGCAGCACCGGAACTCGCCATCCATCTACCGCAAGAGTTGACGATCAACGCTTGGCGTGAGGACAAAAAGCCAACCGTCTTGCCCTCTGGTGAGGTGAAGCCATCGTCCATTGTGGTTGATAATCGGAATGAAATCGTTATTCCGATCCCCGAAGAACGTGGTTTGTGATGCGTTGATTCTCGATGCAGAGAGCCGCAGCGATACCTACCCTTATATCGAAATAATGTAATGAACGAATATACGATAGTCAGACGACGAGCAGTGGTTCAGATTCAAACGGATGTAATTGAAGCCGAGACATGGATGGCTGCATTGGAGATCGCCAACAAAGATCAGTGCCTTGCCAAAAACATAGACCCACTAGCCAATGAGATTCGGTTCAAGACGTTCCCGCCGAGCAGTGACCTGAAGGAATGGCATGATGATGTAATTGAATATCCCGTACTTACTTCTGACGACATTCTTGTTGGCCCTGATCGACCCGAAACAGCAAGAATTGCTGATCCTCGATACCGAGAGGATAGGAGTTACTAATTTCGACAAAGTCCTTTAGGAAAAGAGGGCGTAGCTCAGTTGGTAGAGCAACGGACTTTTAATCCGTAGGTCCAGGGTTCAAGTCCCTGCGCCCTCACTTGTTTGCGGGAGTAGCTCAGTGGTTAGAGTGCCGTTCTTATAAAGCGGTGGTCGGTAGGTTCGATTCCTCCCTCCCGTATTTATCTGTGAGAATGAAAACGGTTGTACGTTAGAGAGTAGTGGGACTGAGTGAGTCCGCCATTATCAACCAAAGGGGAAAATTATGAGGAACATCAAGGCACTTCGAGACGACCAAGTTGAAAACAGGAATCCCGGTCAGGAAATCGGCACGATGCTACTGGCTGCTACCAACTCTCCAGAGTATCTCGTTAGTCAGCTATCAGGCTACCTGTATGCGGCAAAAGCAGATTTGAAAGAGCAGGAAGAGAGAGAAACGAAAATGATTAAGATGCTCGCCTGCCAAGAAAAGGGGAAATGATGCCGAAATACAAAGTTGAAATGATTGTCGAAGTAATTGATGGGCATCCACGCAAGTGGATTGCAGAAACTGTTGAAATGGCATTAGAGGACGGGGAAGACATTCTCTCATGGAGCGTTGAGGAGATTGAAGATGAGGCGGAAAATGATGAGATTGGTTCGAGCGATAGCCGTTACTGCTGCCCGGATTGCGGCAGTTTTTCAAACTCCATTGATTGCGATGCTTGTGATGTCGCCAAGGCCAAACTCGATTTCGCTATCGGTGAGGTGGATTGGGGCAATGTCGAGCAAGGACTGATTGAGAATGAAAAACGGTTGTACGTTGAGAGAAGCAAAGACAAGGAGAAGCGATGACAGAGTACGATCAAATCGGCAGCAAAGTGGGATTGGAACTATTCCTTTGGTCACTTCCAGCTTGCGCAAGGCAAGATTGGGGTCCAATCGAATGGATCGAAGGAGAAACCTACGGAATAAATAGGCGATCATAAATATAACCTACTGGTTTAGTGCTTAAATACTGGCTGAAAAGTCCTGCTGGGTGTAATTGCCAGACCTGAAGGCCCAGATAAACCAGTGATTATCTGTGAGAATGAAAACGGTTGTACGTTAGAGGATGTTGGGAAGACATAACAGTTCATAGGAGAAATAAGATGTTGTATTTGAAGATTGAAAACAAGGGCGAGGCTCCGGTCGAGGGTTATCTTCTTTTGGGTGTTAGCACTACCCGTGAAAGTAAAGACAATCGTACCATCGGCCAATTTGGTTCTGGCAGCAAGCATGCTGTTAGCCTCATGCTGAGACATGACATCAATCCAACTGTTTTCTGTGGCAGTCTGCGATTGGATTTCTTTGCCAAGCCTATCACTGTGGATGATGGCATTGCGGAATTTGATTATTCCCGTGTTTGCGCCAAGCTGAGTGGTAAGAAAGATGGCAAGTCAGTTCGTCGTGAAGAGGATTTGGGGTTTGTCCTAGAGCATGGTGTTTACGATTGGACAGATCTTTCGATGGCTCTACGGGAAATGGTTTCCAATGCTATTGACCGAACCATTCGTGAAGGTTGCGATATTGATGATGTTGTGATTGAAATCGTTGATTCTGCCCGTGCAAAGGCAGGTTACACTCGTGTCTTTATTCCTTTGTCGCCGGATGTTCAACGATTTTATCGTGAGCTTCCAAAGCGATTCCTTCACTTCAAGGAATCAGATAATCTTGAATCCGCTGTGCTGAGTAAATCAAATCGTGAGTTGGGCGACAACAAGTGCGCAATGCTTTATAAGAAAGGCGTATTTGTTAGAGAAAGCTCAAACTCCAATTCGATTTTTGATTATAACTTTGGCGACGAGTTGTCGCTGGATGAGAGTCGGAATGTAGATGAATATCGTGTGAAGCAAGCCGCCGCCAATTCGATTTCCAAATCGTCTTGTGCCAATCTTGCTGAGACATTCCGAAGTGTTGCCAGAGGTGACGAGACTTTTGAATCTAATTTTGATGACTATCATCTTACAAAGCTTTATGACAACCATGAAGAGAGTCGTAAAGAGACATGGCAGCAGGCATGGAAGGCTGCTTTTGGCGAAGCAATACTGTGCCGCAGCCATAATGAGATGTTGAATGACATTGTGAAGAAGAAGGGCTACGACGTAGTAGTGATAGATAATTCTTCATGGTTTGATGCTTGTCGCTATCATGGCATTAAGTCAAACATGGACATTCTTACGGTCGTCGAAAAGGATGGCAATAAGATTATTCCTGCGTCAGAAGATGTTATCCTTGCTGTTGATTCAGTGTGGGAATGGCTTGAAGGTCTTGGTGTTTTGAATGGTCGAGACAAGCCTGAAGTTTCTTGCTATCAAGACATCATGTCAGCCGGAAGTAAAGTATTGGGCTATTATGCTGATGACATGGTTTACATCAACCATGACATTAGTGTGGGATTTAGCGAATTGATGATGACGACTGTTCTTGAAGAATTGGCGCATCATATTACTGGTGCGACAGACATGTCCCGTGATTTTCAAGACTTTGCCTTCTCCGTAGCAATGCGAAGTAAATCTAATCCGATAACCTATTAACGGTTGTACGTTAAAAGACAGCCCAACAGATAATTGCTGATAGGCCACAACCCTTGAAGTATTCCCGTGTGAGCGTAAGCCGACTAACGGGGGCAGCCTAGCCGTAGAGGGAAGTGCGGCGATTATCTGTTGGGTTTTTATTTAGACACTTGGAACCTGCACATCCCCCTATGCCTACTAACGGCGCATAAAAGTGTTTGTCCGGTTAATTTTTTAATTTTTATTTTTATAACGGTTGTACGTTGACCAGTGTAAACGAAACATATCAGGAGAAACAAAATGGACTCTGAACAGAACAAACTCTATGAGCGACAATATCAGGAGCAAACAAAAATGAATTACGAAACAATCAAGACGGAAGTTGAGACAATGGACTTCATCCAGAACTCCTTTGCTTCGTTTGGCGCATCAGACACGGAACCTGATTCAGTTTATCACTCCCTTCTTGCTGACGCAGTTAATGATGCAGAGGTTAATGTGCCTCGTACTGCTAGAGAATGGGAACTGTTTACCAATATGGAACATGTGGAACAGGTTGCTGCGGCTATGGCATCTCATACTGAGTATGTTGTTAATTTGATTCAGGAGTATCTCACTTCGGGCGAGCAGGTTAGCAAACTTCAAGATTATCTGAGAGGTTATTGTTGGCGGGCTTGTGTTGTATAAAACGGTTGTACGTTGAGCAGTGTAAACAAATCATATCAGGAGAAGTAGTGGATGAACATTGATAAAGAACTTCAACTGATTCGCACCAAACATAGCGACTTAATGCGTGCTGAACTAACCGCAGCGGAAGTTCGATATTACGCTGATAAATTCCCCCATGCGGATGTTAAGTCTATTGGTGTGGAAACCACGGTGGGTGTTGATTGTCTTGTTTATGTTGTCAACGACTTCAGGTTGACCTTTAATAGTGACAGATATAACAACTGTAATTATGAATTTAATAAACTCCCGCCTGTAGAAGTTGTTGAGGTTTTTGCTGACCGCATCAATCGTATGGAGGAACGTGCAGAGCGTCCTTATAAATATCGGTCATTACAGGCTTTGTATATGCACATTGCTGGATACCACCACAAAGAACTATCTGCCGAGGAAATGTTTAAGTTGTACGAGCAAGCCTGTGGTTTGCCTGTTGAAGATAATAGGGAGAGAAGTGGTTTTCACTCTTGGTTATTGACTCGCAGTTACTGCTGTGATGATAGTGGTCATTTAGGTCAGAAGTTGTTGCATTGGGAACATCGCAATACATTTATTGATTTGTTGATTAAAAACGGTTGTACGTTGCCCAGTGTAAGCAAATCATATCAGGAGAAATAAATGAGTGAGTACGAAAACTTTAAACTAGACATAACATGGTCGTTAGCCGATATAAAAAGCAGACAATCACAATGGTCTGACGACCGTTGTGATGAATTTCTAGCAGATGTGGCAAAGCACATCGAGGACGCATCAATTCAGGCAGGATGGGAAGTCATAGATTCTTTGATATGTCAAGAAGATGATTATGAGGAGATTGAAGATGAGTAAATATATTGTTGCCTGTTCGTGGGAAATGTACGGACATATTAATATAGAAGCGGAGTCAGTAGAGGAAGCAATTGAGATTGCTGAATCAGAGAGTACAAAACTGTCAGACGTTACATCTGACTATGTTTCTGGGTCTTTTAAGGTAGATTACGACATAACGCTTGACCAGGCGGGTATTTGTTAAGGAGTTAAGTTAGATGAGTGAAAAATTTCAAGTATTGCTTTCCACCACTTATGGCGAATGGGTGAAGGTAGAAGCAGATAATAAAGATGAGGCTCTTGAAAAGGCAGAGGCAGGGGACTGGGAAGAGATTGCTGATTCAAAAATGGTAGACCGAGAGGTCACAGGCGATGTTCGCTGCTGGGTTGACATTGAAACTGGTGCGAGAGGTTTGCTTGAAGGCGGATGGAAACACTTCCCTTGAAAACGGTTGTACGTTGACCTGTGTAAACAAATAATATAAAGGAGAATAAAATGGATGCTGAATTGGTTTATCAAGCGTTGCGAGAGTTAGCGGAATCTCATGGCTTTGTCACTGACCATGCCGATGAGTTGCTCGCAGCAGCGGCTCGGTCAATGGCTGAGTATGATGAAACGGTTGACTAGTAAACAAATCATAGGGTTTCGTATCAGTCGGTACAGACTACCCCGCTGCAAAGCGGATGCGAATGCTGTTTACCTGACCTCTTGCGGTAGTTAGTAAGTCGGGGCGAAACCTTTTTTTAAATTGGGGTATAAAATGAACATTTTATTTTCACTATTACTTATGTTTCAGGTGCAACCAAATAATGACCCTGTTTGGATGTGGATGCCAACAGATACAGTGGAACAGCGTGCGGATAAAGAAGTAGCTCGCAAAGAGTGGGCTAAACGCAAGAGGACGCTGGACGCAATGGCAGCCACCGCTGCTCGAAAGCAAAGGTTGTATTATAGACAGTATCAGTATCAGAACCAATATTATCAGAACCAATATAGGTATCAGAACCAATATAGGTATCAGAACCAATATAGGTATCAGAACAATTATCAAAGGCAAAGTTACGGGTATCGTTGGCGAACTATTTACATCCGCACGCCTACTGGCACGGTAGTATATCGGATTCCATATTAGCAAACGGTTGTACGTTGACCAGTGTAAACAAATCATGTCAGGGAGAATAGAATATGAAACTAAGCAACCGAGAAGCTGAAAACCTACTTGACGCATTGACAGAATACGACGAACAGATTTGCCCCAAAGAATTGGCAGATGATGAAGTCGGATTAAATGCCGAGAGATTGGACGACTTAGTAAAACATTTGAAACAGGAAAAGGGACGTGCAGAGGCTTTACCCGCAAAGACCGATGAGTTTATATGGGTGCTAGACGCAGCAAATGGTAATGTGTTAAAGGTTGAGATTCCTGCTCACTTCCCTGAAAATGGGAATTATGAGGATTACCTAGAAGCTAATTTACCGGAAGGCGTAAGGCTGAAAGATTGTAATTATCAGGTTTGCGGTGCTGAAGTTCAAACAGTTGTTAGACGGCGATACCATTTAGGATTCTAGCAAACGGTTGTACGTTGACCAGTGTAAACAAATCACATCAGGAGAAATGAAATGACGAATTGGCAAGAAGAACGTGATGAAAAAAAGCGTAAGAACAGGGAAGCGTTGAAAGAGGTTTGTGTAACTCTTTTCAACGCTGGGATTACTACCATCGAAGTCAATTACGATGGCTACGGCGATAGCGGGCAAATTGAGGATGTAACTCTTTTCAAAGGCGATAAGCAACTGAAGGAAGAAGAAGTAGCCAGCTTGGGTCTGCCTACCTCAACTATGCAAGAATACAACTACAACGCTAAAAATGACGAAAACCGATACCTTACTAAAGAGTGTACGCTGGTCACGAAGATAGAAGATTGTGCATATGATTTTCTGCCCGGCGGGTTTGAAATCAATGAAGGCTCTTTTGGTGACTTGAAAATCAATACCGAAACTGCTAAAGCAACTCTTGAACATAACTACCGAATCCAAGAAACAGAATACAGCGAAACAGAATTTGACCTATAAGGAGAAAACTATGGCTCATCCATATCATCACTCCCTAAGTTCTGTAAAGAAGTGGGGAGGCAAACCAGAGGATTATTTAGAAATCCATAGTTGGTTTGACGAAAGTAAAAGTTTCATGGCTGATTTTCGTCATCGTGCCATGAGACACCATGCTGAAGGTATTTTCATGTCTGAAAAAATCTTTGGTGTGACAATCGAAAACTCTGATGGTCGAATTGTCCCAGTAAGATTTATTGGCGAACGGCATGTAAAAGAAGATTTGGGTTGGATTCCATCTGTTCAGGACTGGCTAAAGAATATAGAACCAGAGGCATGGATGGGCAAGATTGGTATGAAACCCGAAGAAATGTTGAAAGAATCAGCATAAGAATAAAATTTAGTTTACAAATGGATTTTCAACAGTAGAATGAAAAAACGGTTGTACGTTAGTGAGTAGAAAGTTCGAGTTCCTTTTTTTTGGAGAAGCGACATGAGTGATGTCAAGAAGAAGCGGGTGAGTGCGGAAGAGTTTGTTGCGGTCTGGCAAAATGCTGAGACTATGGACGAGGTAACCGAGGCTTTGGAAATGAAGTCAGGAACGGCTCAAGTTCGTGCAAGTACCTATCGTAAGAAGGGTGTGAACCTGAAGAAATTCCCTAAAGGCGGCAAGTCCTTTGATGTGGATTCGCTCAATGCACTGATTGCTACTATCGAAGACCCAGTGTTGGGCAATGCTACTACGGTTGCTACGGATGCTACGGATGCTGCGGATGCTGCGGATGCTACGGATGCTACTGCGGAAGAAGAAGCTGCGTAGTGTAGGCAAAACCAAAACTAAAACTAAAAACCCCCCTGTCCCCTGTCTGCGGACAGGGGGGTTTTTATAACGGTTGTACGTTGACCAGTGTAAACAGAACATATCAGGAGAAACAAAATGAGTACGAGGTCAATGATTGCAAGACGATATGAAGATGGTTCGTTCCGTTCTGTGTATGCTCACTGGGATGGTTATCCCGAACATAATGGACGAATCCTTCTGTCGCATTATTCCAATGTGAATAAGCTCAACTCTTTGCTGGATGAAGGTGATATTAGTTGCCTTAGAGAGACAGTGGGCGAGAAGCATGAATTTGGTGAGGCACCCGGTTTGGCTAATGAAAATGAATGGACGACTTTTTACGGTCGTGACCGTGGAGAGGAAAACATTGAAGCCTGCACTTTTGAAACCTTAGATGAGTTACTAGCAGCAGCTAAGGAACGCTGGTCGATATATGTGTATGTGTTCGATGGGTCTTGGTCGTTTAGCAGCCCCAGCACTACTGGCGATTTGCAGGGCTTGGAAGCATATCTTAGCCAAATAGATTTAGAGGAATCAGCATAACGGTTGTACGTTAGGAGTTATGGAAATGCAAGTATCTTATAATTTTAGTGACAAAGAGCGCAACATAATCAGAATGGCATTGATTTATCTCAAGGCTGACTGTGACCCTGCTGACTTAGAAGATTTGTCAACAGATAGCAATCAGCTTGACGAAGATATCGCCAAGCTGATTAACGAACTCACCCCAGCAAGTTGGGACGATGATCCGCCGCCAACTAAAGGCGAAGTAAAAGATATGCAAAAGCGTAGAGAAGATACCGGAGAAGATTTAAGACTTTTTAGGGAGTGACTAATGAGCAAAGACTATCGAAGTCAGGTTTTCCACGTTGCCGAGTTTGGCAAGTCCGAAGCAGTGTACCCTGATGATTATATTTTAGTGGCTATCGTTGATAGTGAACACGTTGAGAAGGTTTTTGAATTGACCAACCATATTGATACCCAGTGGTGGGATAACGATGGCGTAGAAGTGGTTGGTGATAATCATCATCGTTCTACCTCTGTTGGCGATATAGTGGTAACTAATGAAGGAACCTTCCGCTGCGAAAACGTAGGATGGAAAGAATTTCGCAACGAAGCAGGGCCGTACAACACCGATCCTAGAATCGACGGAACCGAATAGTCGGAAACGGTTGTACGTTAGAGGATACAAGCGAGGTTGGTTATCAAGTTTTTACTCAGTTCACGCAGAACTTAGATCGATCAGTTCTGGTCAAGCACTTCGTGAAGCCTCTGTAACCTTCACCACGCCGCTAACGCCGAGAGGCCGTTAGCCTCACCAGTCCGAGGCATCGGATTCTAGTGGGTTGAGATGAAGGTTGATCACCGGATTCAGCTTCTCTCTTTTTTTTACTTTACAATCTTCATTCTGTCAGGTAAACTATATTTGTGAGAATGAAAACGGTTGTACGTTAGAGGTTGTAAGGCAGTCAACGAGATTGCCAATCACTTTTCTTGGGGAAGGAAAACACTATGAATATTTTTGAAGCACTCAAAGCTGGCGTTGCTAAGGTTCTTGGCAAGGCTGATGTTGAAGTCGGTGACTTTGACTTGACCGGACAGAAGGTGGTTATCACCTTCGACAAAGCTACGGTGACCCGTAGCGAAGGCACGGCAGGCGAAGGTCTGGACGATTACCTTGCCACGGTCGGACTTTCGACAAAGGCAACCATTGCCGCAGCAATTTCGTTCGGTGGAATTCAGGGTGAGAACATTGAGAAGTTTCTCATCAAGGCGATGGAACTTGCTCGTCTTGAGAAAATCAACGGTGAGTCTGCCATCGAATGTTCGAGAGACATCAAAGCTGCGATGGCGAATGTGCAGAAGGTCATCCAGACGTTGCCTGCTACTCGTCGAACCAAGACGATGGTTTCGGTTGAAGGTGCAACGGTTGAAGTGTTCGACCGGAATGGAAATTTGGTGGAGAGTAAAGCCGCCTAACGATGTTTCTCCCCCTCCCTGCGTTGGGTAGTCGTGTTCCCAGCGCAGGGATTGTTTTTATCTCTGTAAATGAAAAACGGTTGTACGTTAGAAGGCAACAAGCCACTGTCACAACCTTTTGGATAAAACTATGGACATTGAGTTTATCATTTGCTGGGAAGATCGAACATGGACGACGGAAGTCTATGAATACAAAAAGGAAGATTTGCCTCCCTCATTCAACGAAACTAATGGGAACGATTGTTCCCAACTCTGCACAGAACGATTGGAAAAGATTATCAAGGAGGCGCAGCTTTCGCCAAGTACCTTTTCATCATCGCCGTGTCGTTCTCCCGTGCATGTAGGAATTTACTGGTTTTCTCCTGATGAGTGAGTATCGGACGAAGATTGCGAGATTTGGGGATTCTCGTTGCTTGAGGACGAAGAAGCAGCATAGTATATTTGTGAGAATGAAAACGGTTGTACGTTAAGGGTTAACAACAACAACAAGGGAGAAAACAAATGCCTACTACAAAAACAAAGCGAGTCAAAAAAGGGATGCAATTCCGTTCTACTCTGGCTGACGGTAATCCCCTTTGGGTAGTCAAGCGTTCATTGGGCGGAGCATGGCTCTGCGAAGTCGTTGATGAACCCATCGAGATTGATGGCAAAGTCTGGACAGGCGATTTCGCCGGAGCGGAGAAGTCATTCCTCAGTCGAGAAATTCTTGCTGCGAACGCCTATGAAGATATGTTCAAAGACATGCGTAGCGACCATGACCGTTTTTACGCTTCGCTCGATGAAGGCGATATAGTTCACTACAACAACGGATTCAAGAACTTCGTCCGTTGCGAGGTTGTTTTTGATGCCGATGAACAGAAGAACAAGCTGAAACCAATCGCTCTGGTTGGGGAATGGAAAGACTACGACCTGCCTAAGCGTATGTCCGATGGGGAGATTCACTATGGCTATCATGCGAAAAAGATTATTGACGGCTCAACATTCGAGGCTAATGTAACCTGCATCTTTGAGGCGGGTACAAATCATTCCGATGACCCCCGTTCGCATCCGCCGATTGACCTGTCAGTGCCAGCAATGACCGAAGAAGAAGAACAGGAAGCTGTGCGGTGTCAGTTGATTGGTAGAGTCCAAGAGATTATCAGCGAACATGGAAATACGCAAGAGATTATTAACCGTATAAGTTCTATGCTGTCGGATTCGGTTGTACGTTAGACACCACACAGACATAAGGAGAAAACAATGAAGTATATCGTAAGCGTTACCCGCATTGGTTATGGCGGTCTTGATTTAGAAGTCGAAGCGGATTCCGAGGATTACGCCAAACAGTTTGCTTTGGATCAAGCGGGTGGCGAGTCATTTTCTGAGCATCATTCAGAATATCAAGTTGATCGTGTTCTGTTCGCTCATAACACTCATTCCATTCGGCAGATCGGCAGTGATCATCTGTTGCAGACGGCTATAAAGCTGTTGGATGATGAATATGGGATTAACGGAGATGCTTATGATGCCATGATGGAAGCAGGGATGATTCCAGACGATATTGCCATGAGAGTCAAAGCTGTTGAGGGACGATATTATCTGCCATCGGTTCGGGAATTATAACGGTTGTACGTTAGATGATATAAGCAACACTCAAACGGGAGAAAACAATGGAATTTAGTCACTTTGGTAAGAAGTATGAAGGTGAGTTAGAGTTCGGTCGATACCAGAATGGCAACCTTGCCGTTCAGTTGAAGCTGGATGATGGATCACCCTACGCCACCCTTAGTGTGAACACCGAACTTGCGTTGGCTGATAATGAGTTTGTTGCCAAAACCTACTCGGAAAACGAGGGGCTGGTAGAGCAGTTCATTGATGGCGGGCATTTTGTTCCCGTCAGCATTTCTGCGCCGGTCAGTGGTTTCGTTCCGAGCCAACCAATTCTGAGGCTTTCGCCCCCTGACGAGATTATCTAACGGTTGTACGTTAGATGATGTAAGCAACAACAAAGGCACTCAAAGGAGAAAACAAATGGGATATACACACTACTGGAAGAAAACAGACGAACTTGATAAAGATGTGTGGGAAAAAGAATTTATCCCAATTTCATCAAGTATTATGAAAGAATCAGGTGTTGCACTGGGAGATGACCTTGGAAAAGTTGACTCAAAACCAAACACCACATCAGATGTTCTATCTTTTAATGGAATCTCCCCAATGGATTTTGAAACTTTCAGTTTAACTCGAAATAAAGAGGAATTTTCTTTCTGCAAAACTTCACATCGACCTTACGACAAAGTATGTGTTGCAATTTTGATGCTGGCTGATGATTTGTTCGATGATTTCTCATGGTCTAGCGATGGAAATGCTGAAGACCACAAGGAAGGAAAAGAACTCTTGGGTTGTACGTTAGAGGTTGTGATTGTGTGAGAAGGTTTCAAACGGGGGTCGAAAATGAATGATGCAAATTATAGAAAACCATAATATGAATGAAACAAAAAGAATCCCTCTAGCGGATTGTAAGCACGGTTACCTGTACAAGATTCGATCTCGAAACTTACTTTTCGGCGTGTTTAACGAGAAGAGTAAAGGGTTCATCGGAATCCGAGAAAAGTTTGGACATGAGTATCTGTTTACGGAATACCATCACGACACGGGACCACCTTTCGGTACAGTGTCTCCAATCTCGAAGATGGAAAAAGTTCCTGACGATATTGAGATCAAGGAAAGCCTTGGATCTTTCACCAACGATACAAATCAAGAGGTGGCTTTCGATAAGCCTGTCTCCGAAGGAGGTAAAGGTTGGTATTTTGTAGGTACTGGTGAAGACGCCAACGGGGTCAGATCGGGGCGTCGAGGCAACCAACCCTTAGAGGATTGGTTGCAACAACAACGTAACGAGAGATCGAAGTGAACATTGTTCAATGGTGTAAGACTGTGTGCAGCCGCAAGGCAGATGCGTGTGAGTCGGCCAGTAATTGAACATAGAATCTGAACTGAAAGGTCGAAAATGAATGATGCAAATTATAGAAAACACAATGATAGAACACTCAATAGTAGCACGTATCACAAAAAAGATGGCACGCCTGTTCGTGGCATCTTGAAACAGGAAGCGGAAAAAGAAATTCAAGCCCACTTGAGCGAACGTATTCCGTGGAACGCTGTTGTCAGAGTGACTCCCAGTGATGATCTCAGCCCTGAGCCTAGGTTGGCTGCACGAATCAGGGATTAGTTTGGTGGAAATCAAATAAACGGTTGTACGTTGAAGGTTGTAACGGAAACATTTTCAAGTGGAGAAAACGATGACTATTGTAACTGACATTATTTCTGGTGTTTATGACTCTGAGTTGGATTCAATCCGAGAGGCTGTTAACCAGCGGCGGAAGTTGACCAAATCGGCGCATGCTGCTGTGACGATGACAACAATCAGCATTGGCGACAAGATTGTGTTAAAGGAAATCAGTCCCAAATACATGATTGGCATGGCAGCCACTGTCACTGGCAAACGTCGAACCAAGCTTGAAGTGACGCTTGATATTGCTTGTGGTCGATTTGGGAAGAACGCACCGATTGTAGTCCCCGCTAGTTGCGTCGAAAAGGTGGCGTAACGGTTGAGTGATGTAACAATGGCTGTACCTAGGTGAGAGTTTTTTAGGTGAGTATCACGTTTGGGACAATGTAATGAATGTCGAGTATGTAACCGATGTCCAGATTGTCTAGTTTTAATTGAGGAATAATAGAGTATGCCATTTTTTGCGATTTGGATAGCAGTAACAGTAGTTGGTAAATTATTCACGGCCCATTTTGAGGACTATAGGTAATGGTTGAAACGGTTGTACGTTGAGGGTTGTAACAAACAACAACAAGGGAGAAAACAATGGACAATTACACGGCGGTTGGAATCTGCGAAGGGTTTGTGGACTCGGTCGATGAAGAACATCAAATCGAAGCGTGGCAGTATCTTATTGACACCGGACTTGCGTGGACACTTCAAGGTGCTACGGGTCGAATGGCACAGCATTTAATTGATGAAGGGGTTTGCCATGAGTGAAACAATCAAAATTGGCGATTCTGTAGTTTGGCGTGGTGGGTTTGGACAGGACATGGCTCTCTCTGCCACGGTTAAAGGAATGGCGTTGACTGAAGAACCCCGTGAAAAGTATGGAGAGTCTGTTGACGAAGTTGACCTGTATTCTGTTCGTGAAAACCGTGTAGTGTTTGACTTGGATAATGGTCATTGGTGTTATTCCGAGCAAATTGATTTGTAAAACGGTTGTACGTTTACCTGTGTAAACAAAACAAAGGGAGAAACCATGTTCGACAAAACTAAAGATGGTGAGTGGGTCTGCGCAGAGGGCGACCGGCACGACAAAACTATCAAGCTACCTTGCTATGGCATTGTTGTCACATTTGCTCTGTATGAGTCAGGAGAACTACGCTCAGATTTATCAAGCGGCCACCATGCCCGCAACAAATTCGACATCTGGATTGATGGCATCGAAAGCATGATTCTTGCCCATGCCATCGCTGGTGTGGATATTGAATCACCAGCATATATTGAGGGAATCGAAACTGCGGTGGAAGCGGTTGCTAACCACATATAAACGGTTGTACGTTTACCCTAGACGGTCGAACAACTCACTTCAACGGGAGATTTACGAATGTTACGAATTGTCCGCCTCGACGTATTTGTTCACGTTGATATTGATGAAGACAGCGACGAGACACTGGAAGCGACGGGTCTTCGCATTCAAGAGGAAGTCACCGAGGTGTTGAGGGATGGTGAGTTTTCCGCTGGCATTGACATTGTGGGAACTGAAGACGAATAGTTCGACCTGTAGACCTGTGTAAACAACAACACAACAAGGGAGAAATGACTAATGGCTAATAATTATCAACAATATAGCTTTATGATTAACAGCTTGACTTCAACGGAAATTACTTGGTTGGAGACAAAGTTTGATGAAATCGACAAAAGCAACGATGACCCTTCGGGCGAACACACCGACATTGGTTCGACGGAAATTGAGCGTCGAGATGATGGTGCTGATTTATGGTTGTATGCTGAAGAAGGCGCAGATTTGGAGAGTTTAGTTGACCTCCTTCAAGACTTTTTGAAGAAAAACCGTCCTGATAGCTACCTCGGTTTTGAGTGGGCAAACACCTGTTCAAAGATGAGATTGGATGAGTTTAGTGGCGGGGCAGTATTCATTACTGCTGATAAGACAGACTGGGTTTCTACCTACGACTTCCTTGAAACAAAACGCAAAGCATTTGAGGCTGTGAAATAAACGAAGTCTCCCTTGAACCCCCTTCCCATATTCTCCCTATGGGTTGGGGGTCTCTTTTTTATTTGGGAGAATGAAACGGTTGTACGTTAGAGGTTGTAACAAACATTATGCCCTAATAGTTTAATTGGCAAAACATCTGAGGTTCCGTGTTGATTGTCTTACTAGTGGATAATCAGCCACACCGGAGTAATTAACCAGTGTGGGGACGAACAGAAGATGGAGGTTCGAGTCCTCCGCAGGGCAGCATACACTGTAGACCGCACTGGTCGAATAACGAGGCGTCATACCCGCAAGGGAAATCTATCCACGCCTACAAGCCGAAAGGTGGAGAGTGTAGGGATAGTAAACGGTTGTACGTTAGAGGTTGTAACAAACAAACAAACAAGGGAGAAACAAATGAAGGCTCTTAAAATCGCTCTGGACACTATGGAAGTCGTCGAAATCAACGGTTACGACGAACTCAAGGCGCAGTTGGATGGTGGATGGATTGAAGGACTACGCCTATCTGATGATGCTTTTGCCTACGTTGATGAAGAAGGCATAATGAAGGGTCTTCCTTACAATGCAGTTGCCACTGAGTTGTGTACCCGCTTGAAAACGGGATTGCAGCAGGGCGACTTCATCAAAGGAACGATGATTGTTGTTGGCCCGGCGGACGAGAATGGCGATGAAACCGATTGTCCCGATTATCTTCTTGAGATGTCCTGGACTCAAAACAATCTGCCAATTCGCTAACGGTTGTACGTTAGAGGTTGTAAGAGGGAGATAACACTTTCAACAGGGAGATTATTATGGGTTGGTGGCAATTAGAAGGCGATATGGTCAATGGCGATACGCCAGCAGACATTATGGTTGCGGCAGTAGACAAAATAATCAAGGTCTACGAAGAAGAATGGGGAAGGAAACCCTTCCGTGCCGAACTGGAAGGGGTTTTGAACTTTGTCACGCTGCCAGATATGGTTTCGCCAGAGCAACGTCCGATGAAAGGGCAGATCCCGTTCTGTAATGACGAGCAAATGCCAGATAACATTTGCGGTCGCTGAACGGTTGTACGTTAGAGAGTAGAAGGCAGTCATCACTGCCAAACAATCTTTGGGAGAAGAAAAAATGTGGACCTGTGAACAAGAGCGTGAAAACGACGACTGGAACGATTCTCTAACTGAGGGTCAGAGGGCGGTGGGGGCGATGCGAGAGTTCGCTTTCAATGCTGGGGCAGACCGTCCTAATGAAGAATGGTTGCTTACTGACCGAGATACTTGGGAAAGGAATCCGCACTTCGAAGGCGAATCGACACCGTTCCCAGAAGACAACCCAGAAGACTGGGGATTCTAAACGAAAATAGTCTCAAGCCCCTGCCCAAACGGGCAGGGGCAAAGAGATTGTTTGAGAGAATGAATAACGGTTGTACGTTAGAGGTTGTAACAAACAAACAAACAAGGGAGAAACAAATGTCTGATCCAACTGAGGCTATTCGTCGTGGACTGCAACAAGAGATTAACGCTGTAGAAGGCAGCAGGGAGTCTCTTGAAGCCCAGCATGGGCAGGTTTGGGATACGCAAGAGATGCAGGCTGACTTCGAAGTTCAGGGATTCATGGCTCCATTCATTGGGGTTCGTCGCAAGAGCGATGGGTCGCAGGGTTCTATGGCTTTCCAGCACGCACCACGATTCTACTTTAATTTCAAAGAGGATTGATTACGAACGGTTGTACGTTGAGGGTTGTAAACAACAACAACAAGGGAGAAAACAATGTTCGACGATTTTGACACTCAGATTAATCCCGAAGACACTCAAGAGTGCCGGGATTACCAGGACGAGCGTGAACTTGAACGGGACAACATGCCTCCCGTTGGCACTTATGCTTTCACGGCTCGCTTGATGGCAGAGACTTTATCCGATCCTGATGATCCTGACTTTTGGGATCGTTGGAAGGATGAAATGAAGGATCGAGATTTGTGCGGGTAAACGGTTGTACGTTGACCTGTATAAACAAAACCTCTGAAGGAGAAAAACATGCCAAAAGAACAACAACCATACCGATACCGAGTTTATAAGTTCAATAAGAATACTTATGACGCTTTCGCAAACTTTCAAACGATTCCCGACGCTGTTGATTATATGCGTCGATGGAATAAAACTCAGATGCATAATTGGTACATCGTTGATGAGGATACCAATATTAAATTTGAAATGAATCATGAATTGAAGTTATGCGGGTAACGGTTGTACGTTGACCTGTATAAACGAAACCTGCTAGGGAGAAAAACATGGAACGAAAAGAACTGTCACTTGAAGACAAGATTGCTTTTGGAGAAAAGCACGTTGGTGAACTTGTGGGACTGTTAGAGGAAGGACTGCGCTCGTTCGACGTTCATGGCAATACTGCTCATATCACGGTCGAAATTGAAAATCGTGGAACAGAAGAACTGTCGGTTGTGCTACCGGGGTTCGGATATTCTGTTGACTTGATTCAAACAGAACGCAAGTCGATTGCTCGCACCATTGTAGTCCCGGTGTGGCAAGTCACTGGTTGGAAGGTTCATCCTGCTAGTCGGTGGCATCCAGCAGAATCAGAGGATGTGCCACTTTCCGAGCATTACAATCACTTCGACGCAGCGGCAGGGTTGATAAAAGCGTTGCTATCAGAGGAAGTGGATAGATGGATTGAAAATTGCTCTATTGAGTCCATGAAATCTGATGAAGAACTCTGTGAAGATGCCGACATGTATGGCGTGTGGGGGTAACCAAGGGAGAAATCATGGAAAGTGATATAAAGTGTAAATGCGCCAAATTGGAAAGACTGTCCACTGGCAGCGAGATGACAATGTCGAATTCATTCTGTGGCAAGAACCTCCAAACCGGACTAACATTTTCCCAGTGGGAATTGATTGTGGTTAAACACTTTCCCGACTGGAAATTGGTTGCTTGCGCTAATCATTTTGAAGGCGAATAACGGTTGTACGTTGTGAATCGTTAAGTCAACTTCAAAGGGAGAGAGAAATGACCTTCAGATTCAGAGCTAGACAGGGTAGCGGTCAGATCAACCGGATTTGCCGGATTTTGAATTACGTTCTTCAGGTCAAGCCAAAATGCCGCAAGATGGATGACCATTGCCTGATCACTGCCGATCTGCCGAATGGAATGAGTAAGCGGTCTGTTGATCGTGTTCTGTTCGCTCATAACATCCCAGGTGCTGTTTCAAAGCGAAATAAGTATCCAATTCTCAAGGGCGATAAATATGATGTCATGTACAGCGACAAAGCCAGCGACTGGTTCACTTGGGTCTGTGACGGAAAATTCCAAGGCGTGTTTAAGTCATACAACTACGATTACGGATGCGACTGCTGTGGCAGTTACACTACCCTGATTCAAAAGGATGGTACTGTCCTCTAGTGCGAAACGGTTGTACGTTGATAACCATGACAACACAAACAAAAGTAGCGATGTGTTTTATCGCATCATTTGTTTTAGGGTGTCTTGGCATTTGGAATGGTCATGGCGGTAGTTGTATGGCAGCATTCCTTTTAAGTTGTTTTGCTTTTCGGATTTTGAATGGGAGAATGAAATGAGTAAACAAACCAAACAGAGGAAAGCTAGTCGCTTCTTGAGGCGACAACATGCAGCAATTCTGTGCATATTGGCAATGCTGGCGGGGTTTGCGGTTATGAGCGGTTGCGAAATGATTGCTTCCTGGAACCGCAACTAGTATGGCTCTTAAACGGTTGTACGTTGAAGGGTGTCAATCAATAACAAAAGGGAGAGTGCGATGGTGAAATTTCCAGAGATAGAAGTTCAGTTGAGTGAAGAAGACGGGAACGCCTATGCGATCATGGGTGAAGTTAAGAGAGCGATGGAACGAGCAGGCTGTTCAAAAGAAGACGTTGCTGAGTACATGTCAGAGTCGCAGAGTGGAGATTATGACCATCTGTTGCAGACGGCTATGGAAACCGTGACTGTTTCTTAACGGTTGTACGTTGAAGGGTGTAAGGCAGTTACAAACACTCAAGGGAGAAAACAATGGACGTTTATTGCGGAAACTGTGGCGAACCATGCGACGTATACCATCTGTATCATGACATGGAGCCTGAATTTCGGGAGATGTTCAAACTAGGCAAGGGTTGCGATTGCTGTGAAGGCAAAAAGCAAGAGAAGAAGCCTTTCCGGTCAGAGTTGAGTTGCGTTGCCCTTGATCTGATGGGTGATGACATTGATGGTGTCGCATCCATGATGGCCGACGCTGAATACATGATGGGTAGTGAGTTCTGGGAGTAAGCCAACCGTCTTGCCCTCTGGTGAGGTGAAGCCAGGGGGCAAGACGATAATTTTCTTGCTTGATAACGGTTGTACGTTGAAGGTTGTAACAACAACACAAGGGAGAAAACAATGTCTCGAATATCGCTAGACTCAATTCGTGAGTTCATCAAGATGTACGACAAGCAGGAAACGATTGGTGTCGCTTCAGTAGATGGCAAGCACCTCGTAGTGAATGACTTTGGTACTGACAACGAAACCACCTACGTCTGCCAAACTCTTACGGATGCTGCTGATTGTGTGAATCATATCATCTTTGATATTCCCATCGAAGCAACGCCTGCATAACGGTTGTACGTTGTGAAGTAGTTAATCATTTCAAAGGGAGAAACACGATGAACGCCATCAGCACCAAAGACTATTTCTTACGCCTCTTGAATGAAGGCGATGACAACAAGCTCATTGAAAACATTGAGAGAATTGAAACGGCTCTCTGTATGACAATGGGGCTGTGGGTCGAATTGAACTACGCCTACAAAGGCGCAGAGATTGCCGAGCGTTGTGTTCAACTGTTGGGAGACATTTCGATGAAGTGTGGACACTGGAAGCGGCATCAAAAGATAGCCTATATTCGCAATAGGATGTTGGGATTGCAACGGGATTATCTGAAGCAACAGATGGAGTATGCCAACGCCTGATAACGGTTGTACGTTGAAGGTTGTAAGGCAGTCAATCATTTCAAAGGGAGAAACACGATGAAGTTACTAACCAAAGCGATTGAGAACGTCATTCCTGGATTGGATGAGCAGGATGGATTGGGCGACGATGCGATTGTACACGCCAAGTTCTTTACACCCGATGGCAGTTGGACGTGGTATGCAACTGAGTACGACCCTGCAACACGTATGTTTTTCGGTCTAGTGGATGGGTTCGATAAAGAATTGGGATACTTCTCTCTGGATGAACTAGAGGGTGTGCGTGGTGCGCTTGGTTTGCCCATCGAACGTGATGCGTGGTTCAAGCCAACCAAGTTGTGTGAGGTGACATAACGGTTGTACGTTGAAGGGTGTAAGGTAGTCAATCACTTCAAAGGGAGAAACGAAATGCGAAATGTCAAAGTAAGCGATGTGAAGGCTGGCGACTTCATCTGCGGGGTGGGAACGGTTGACACGGTAAATAGCTTTCCTGTTGTGGAAGCAAACTCCGCCAAGACTGCGCCAGATGTCCTCAACAACAATAAGTACAAGGCAGTCATCATCATCGCTGCAATCAAGCAGAACGCCCTCGATGATGTCTACCAGCAGGGAGCCGAGAGCATTGTGTCAATGAAGTGCGGTTCTCGACTCATTAGTCGCAGATCTAGCGAGATGGTCAAGGTACATTGAGAATATCTCCCGCCTCCTGCCTTCGGGCAGGGGGTTTTTTATTTGTGCAAATAATAACGGTTGTACGTTGTGAAGTGTAAGGTCAGGTCACTTCAACGGGAGAAACGAAAATGGCGAAATGCATATGCGGTAACGAAGGTCAGTGGATTAACGATGGTCACGGCATCCCTCTTGCCGTGGTGTGTGACTCCTGCGAATCGGAGGTGCTGTCGGGTTTTCGTTCCGACATCATGGAACGCTACGAGTGCGATGAACCCATCGAGCCGGAGTTGGATTGCTTCGGTCAGTGGTGACACCCAAAGGCTATAGCAAACCAATAACGGTTGTACGTTGAGCGTTAGAGGCAGGGGAAGTATTTGCCTGCCTCTTTATTTTTTATAGGGAGAACCCATGACTTGGTATTGGATTGCGACAGTATATTGCGTAGTGATGTGGCTTGTTGGACCAATGATTATGCTCAAAGGCGTCAAGGACTTGGATAAGGACTTGGATAAGGACAGAGGGTAAACGGTTGTACGTTGAGGGCTGTCAAGTCAATCACTTCAAAGGGAGAAACGAAATGAACGACAAAGGATTTTGCATCGCAGGGGAAGAAAACGTCCGCAACGCTCGAATCTTGACGCTGCGTTCTGCACTGAAGCTGGAACTCAATGGCTTGAAAATGTCGAGAGGGATTTCAGCCTACGCCATCATCAAGAGAGAGTTCGGATTCAAAGGCAACAAGGCAAGAGTTCTGGAGCAACTGAATGCTTTCATCGACGAAAATGTCATGGCAGTTGGTGACATCACGTAGCTGCAAACGGTTGTACGTTGGAGTGTGTAAGGCGGACTGCCAGCGGAAATCATATAAGGAACTGATAGGATGAATACTGCTACTGCTGAAATCGTGTTGGCGATGCTGATGTTCTCACCGTTACTTTGTTTGAGCTTTATAATCATTAGTGATGTCGTGGGAGATTATATCTCAGCTTGATAACGGTTGTACGTTAGAGGACAGAAGGCAGTCATGAGAACTGCTAAACACTTCATAAGGGAACACGACACTATGAGCGATTACGAAACAAATCAGGACGACGAATGGTCTGACGAAGAACTGTTGGGTTCTTTGGGCGAAGAAATGGTCAACGACATTGTTGACGACGATTGCGAAATCTGGGGATTCTCACTGCTAGCCGATGAAGAGGCAGCGTAGTTTCAACGTCTTGCCCTGTCAGGGAAAGAGTCTGGCAGGGCGAGGCGATTTTTTCCTAGCCTGCAACTTGATAACGGTTGTACGTTAGAGGTTGTAAGGCAGTCATCAGAACTGCCAACACGAAAAGTCTTTGGGAGAAGAAAAATGACGAATGTTCAAACCATTAGTACCGAGAGCCTCATCACTGTCTTGAACGCTCTGCCAGCCGAACCAGCAGACGTTACAATCGTCAGCCGAACCGAACCGGCTATGCGAAAAACCGACAACCCGTTTGTCGGCAAACTGTTCAAGGTCAGCACTGTCAGCGGAGAAATCAACTGGCAGTATGGTCACGAGGTCAATCGACAGCGACAGCGTGAGGGTGGATTCGATATTGTTGACGGTCAGCCAGTCGTCGCCACTGTGGATACGTTCAAGGCTCATTCCCGCAAGTGGGGTCAGCGTATCGAGAACAGCCCGTTTGTTGAACACAAGGGGCAGCACTACTTAGAGTTGAAAGTTGCCGAGTCGAACGGTCACGAGTACCGTGACGAGAACAACGACTTGGTGACAGGCGAGACGCTGGAACATGCTAAGACGTTCTTCCCCAAGCGGAGCGAGAGTAGTCGCCAGAAGGTCGAGAACAAGATTGTCTTGCGAGACTATCGGCTTGACCGAGTGACCGCACTCACTCTGCACGATAGCGGTATGACGTTCCTTGCCGGAGCCAAGACGCAAGCGATTGCGTCCTAGAAGATTCTTCCCCCCGTCTCCCTGCCTACGGGCAGGGGGATTTTTTGTTGGGTCATCGACTAGGAAACGGTTGTACGTCAGCAAGTGTTAGCCAACATCAGAACGGTTGTACGTTGAAGGGTGTTGAAGCCACTAACCCCAAGGGAAGAAGCGAAATGAAAACGAACATGAGCGTGACTGTGCGGGACATCAAGAACCTTGCCGTCATCGTGGCGGGGCTGGTGCGTGAGGGAGTCACCTTCGAGGTGGACAATGAAGATGGTGAGTGGGTCTGCGCAGAGGGCGACCGGCACGTTTGGGTCATCCGTCTGACGGGCGGGTTCTAGAAACGCAGGGCGGAAAAAACCCCGCCCATTTTTTTCTATTACATTTTTTTATTTATAGAAATTATTATTGAAAAAAGTTAGAAAATGGTTGTACGTCAGGGTACCCTATACAGCTAACGCACTTTCTTATTTGCATCTATTACATTTTTGGCGGTGGGGAATTCTTATAAGGGGGGTCAGATACCTTAAAACTCTTTAGGGACTCCTAGATCAAAAAATCGGCGGGGGCTGAAAAACTCACGACCATAGGGATTAATAATGTATGCATAAACACAGTTTCCAATATTGGGCCAGAAGAAAAGGGCTGCTTCTCAAAGAAAGCACTGTAGCCCAGCTTGTTAAGCAAAAAACAAAGCAAAACCCTGAGCTAGACAAAGCACTTAGAGTGGGCAAAGACCTTGTAAGTCGTCATATAGACAGTATAAGTGAACAAACGGCTGCTGGTGTGGCAAAATGGTACCTTTATCAGTACGAAAGGCTGCCTGCACCTCCACAACTCGGCGTTACCCACCATGCTAGGCCCCAGCCATTTGGAGACTGGGTAGATATGTCAATCACAAATCACAAGGATTATATCTCCGCCAAACTTGATGATAAAGGAAACCTAACAGGAGATATTAAATCTCTATTTAACAATCCCGGCTTCCGCATGAAAGACTTACACGACCGAGTTCAAATGTGGCATGAAGATCAAGCGGCTAAAGCAAAAGGTAAAGGAGCAGAGGGAGAGACCTTTATCGATCTAAGCAAATTGGGAAAAAAGTGGAAAGGATGGGAATGGGTTAGTCTCGGATATGGTCATTGTCCTATTGAAGCCAAGTCCATGGGTCACTGCGGTAACGCAGGGGCCAAATCAGGAGACAACATTCTCTCACTAAGAGATCCCGAAGGATATCCACGCCTGACGTTTATTGTTAATAACGGAATGTTGGGGGAAATGAAAGGGCGGGCAAACACCAAACCAAAAGAAGACTACCACCCAGCAATAGTAGAACTCCTTAAACATGACGAAATCAACCACGTCGTTGGCGGCGGATACCTGCCAGAAATGAATTTCAAACTAGATGATCTAGATGATGAAACAAGAAATGAATTATTAGAAGACAAACCAGACCTAGAAGTAGATGAGGGCGAACTCTTAGAGAAAAAAATAGAAGAGATTAATAAAGAACATGGTGTGAGTGATTGGAAATTCATAGGGGTACACTCAGACGTAGATGGATATGATGAACACCTTTATCTACACATGTCAGCATGGGCACATACAGAAATAAAAGTAGAATGGATGGAATACCAACCAGCAGAACGTCGGGATCAGGTTATTCATGACACGGTCAACAAAGTCATCGAGAAATGGAACGATGAAGGCGATATGCCAGGATCGGATGGTGGGGAAGTCGATATAGAACCCAAAAAAGATTCCATCGCAATCGGCGTCCCCATGGACCCATCACAGGATCAATATGGAACCAATGAACAGAATTATGAAGAATTTGTTCGTGACATGAATGATATTGAAGGTAGGAAACAAGAATTCGATAAAGATGTGATAGGAGCATTAGTTGCAGCCCGTTTGATCACGCCGCCGCACTCCGTGCAGGCGACGAGATCCTGGGATAAAACAAAGTTTAATCACTTTGAATGGGAATTAGATGGAATGGATGTTGATATCAGGTTGAAACAACCGGAGATTCTAGTCCAGATCAACTCCCGTAGCATCCAACATCAATATAAAAAAAGACATATTGTTGTACGACAGAGAAACCCAGCATTGGGCATGAGCAATATGGGAGATGGCCCAAAAGTTGAACATCCGTGGGGCATCAAAGGAGCAACAGTTGATCGTCCACTTAAGCCCGTCCAAAATGAAGTGGAACAGTTTAAAAAGCTAATACTGAAAGAAATTCAAAGTATGGGGGAAAGGCAAATCCAAATTGCAAAGAAACAAAGGATTTTACCTGGAATGCCACAACCACAATATCAAATGAAATTTCACCACGAGATGAGTATCCAGCCAAGTATTGATATTCAATTTGATGACGGCAATATTGTTATAGATAAATTTGCAATTGATATTAAACATGCTAATGAACCAAAGGAAATCAATGAGGCTCTCGCCTTCATTGAATTCCTTGATAAGAACTTCGATAATGTCATGAAGAGAATGAGAGATTTATTCAATCAAATCGTTGTCTCCAAGATGGAAATTGAGCATGGAGATTTTGAGAAATGGAAACAAGAAGAAGAGAAATATAGTGGATCTATTCCCATAGGACTAAGGTAGGACATACTCACTCCCTACGGGAGTGAGTTAATAACATTATGCATCTTATCCCACATTACCATCGTCCATCGAACACAGGGTGTTCTGCTGGGTCGTCAGGTTCTCCAAGCGGAGTAGCATACACATTATATCCATCTTCTTTTTCAATGCGGGCTACTACTTCTTCGGCAGCATCTTTTGATGGGAACTTAACAGCATCATCAAAAGAACCATATTGCCCGTCAGCGAATTTATCAACAACTTTATTGGGGGAAACATCTTCTTTCCATCCGATAAAGTATCTCTCATAAGCGGGCAGTCCACTTCGCTCAATAACGTGTATTGCTTGCTGTTCGTTCATAATTTGATTTAATTTAAAGAAGTCCATGTGTTTCCTCCTGTTTATTTATCACTTTGATAATAAATATTATCTAAGTGATTACATTTATTGAATGACATGTTTATAAATGCAGGGAAATTCTGTTTGGCATGTTATTTGCTACATATATAAAATAGATATTTCTCCAAAGAAAGGAAAAAGAAATGCATAAGTTTATTTTAGGTTGTGCTTTGGTTGTTGCAATGTTATTTGTTACTTCAGAAGCAAATGCCGATCATCCTCAGGTTATTAGACAACACCCGCAACGTGTTCAACAAAATCCGCAGGTTCATCGTCATGTATGTCCTCCTCGTGTTTATTACGGAAATCATAGCCATCAGACAGATGTATGGGGTCGTCGTATTATTCACAATCACCCTCACTATGGTTATCACTACCATGGATACAATCGCTATTCACAGCCCCATTACAACCATTTGAATTTCCGCAGTGGAATTAGCTTTGGTGGTAGTGGGTTTAGAATTAGAATTGGTTTCTGACCCAAATCAGTGATATTAAAATCCTTTGCAATGTTTCGATAATCCTCGCCCATCAGGGCGGGGATTAATTTTTAACATGCGTTTGATACTGCCTTTGACCAGATATAGCCATATTGTGATGTGATAGGGCTATGATTCGTCGTTCAGGGGGCCTAGGATTGATTCTAAGGGCCTTTAATGTAAAACATGACCGGATAATCGTCTTTATACTTATGTTTGGTTCTACATAGCGTACATGTCGTTGTGGCCACGCTTTTTAGCCCACTTTGCTAATTCGTAGACTTGCTGTGCCCTACGCATTATTAAGTTTGAATCAAGACCGCTGCCGATGATGTCTGGGCCTTTGTATTTTACTGGTTCAGACCAAGGTTCTTCGCCTGGAACCATATCGCCCTTATTCAAAGAACTTGGTTTCTTTTCTTGCATGCCTGCCCACATGCGTCTATCTGATTTGTCCATTCGTTCCCAAATCTTGATGATTTGATCGGCGGTGAACTGCCATCCATCCCACCCGCCTTCTGTTTCTTGTCCCATTGACTGGCCTGTCATGGATTGCATGACCGCACCCATTGGGCTTGTTCCACCCGATCCTAGACCGAAGACGCCGTTGAAGACGGCTTCTGCTGAGGGGAATCCCATGTCTACGTCAGGTGGCATGTCTGCTGCCTTAATAAGTTCTGGGTCTAGTTTCACAGGTAAACGAACAACTCTGATTGCTTGCATGTTACCTTTGGCTTGATCTCTTAATCCGTCTAAATATCCTTCAGCGTTTTCTTTGCCACGCTCCTCGACTTGTTTGTCGTAGTAGTCTTGAAAGCTGTTTTTAATTGGTTTTCCAGTCTTGATTCCCTTGCCGTTTAGATGTCTGATTGCATCTGCCACAATCTTGTCTACATTGTCAGCAGTAACTCCTTTTGCTCCACCAGATAGCCCACCGACGTAAAAATTTACCAATCCTTCCTGCTTGTCGAAATCATCGCCATCTGGCTCGATTGATCCGAAACCAATGGTATGATTGTAGTCGTAGTGAAGTTTGTTACTAAGTTCGTAGGTAAGATCAAGGATGTTCTCTGACTCTTTTCTTATTTTGTCTGCTGGGATAGACACTCCTACATTGACACCTTCTTTGAGGATTTGAGTTTCTATTAGCCATTGTTTGAAATTCATATTGCTCATAATTATTTACCTTGTTCTCAAATCACCTGCCCAGATTGAGTGTAGTTTTCTTAAGTTGAAACTTCCCATCAGTATTAAGTGTGCGAAAATTTTCTGCACCTGATGCTTTTTGATTCGTTCGCTCCTGCACCTCTGCCTTCACAGTAACTTTTGTTAAGCCGTCTTTTGACTGAACGTCAACAATTTCAAATTTTCCGATGATCGCCTCGGTTCCAGAGGTTATTCTGTCTTTTATTAACTCATCGTTTTTAACCAAGGTCTCAGAATCTATGTTAACACTGGCACCTTGCCGGGCAGCCTGTTGCAAAGCATCTTTAATTGCATCTTGAAGGTTCAGCCCCATACCTTTCGCTGTAGTTGTTTTGAATGACTCCTGCGTATTAACGTGAGCATAGTCGGTAGTTTGGTCTGTAAGGGAGTCCCTGGATACATTCACATTGCCTTTTAGAATGACGCCATTGCCTCGCCTCGGAGCAAACGAGTCTCCTTGTTGTTTCCAATGGCTCTCAATAGAATTTGCAGAGTGACGGCTTGGGATGACTTGACGAATTCCTGTAGATTGAACGTCTTGTGCAGCAGCAGCGGCTCTGCTCGCATGAGTGGAAGTGGGAATTCCTTGTGCAGATGCTTGTCCCATTCCAGCCCCAGCTAATGCACCTGCCAACAATGCTCCTTTGGCAGCTTTCCCCAACTTTGAATTCTTTAGTCGATCTAACATACCCGCTTCAAGAACTAAATTGATGTTCTCTGCTGTAGGCTCATAGCCTTCTTCAACAAGGATAGACTTAATAACTTCTATATCTTTGTTTTGTGCATATTCTTTGAATGTTTTCATTTTTTTCTCCAAAGGTATTAACTCTTCCCATTGTCCAAAATTTCGAATTACTAAAATTTCGAATTACTAAAAATTCGTAAGTATAAATAATAATTTTTTGATAATAAATTTTTAAGGAAGTAAAACTAATAAAAAACCGAAAGAAGCTAAGGATGGAGCAAGCAATAATATTAAATAATATCTGATAGATTTTTTATCACTATATTATTTTATATGAAAAAAATTTACCTACATGATTCTACACCTTCCTGGGAATGTCACCGAAGTGGATGGAATGCCTGTATTGCCCAAATGCAAGAGCATCTCCACGACGAGTCCACATTAACTGCATTAGTTCCACATGTAGAAGCCATATTTGCTGAGAATATTAATATAGTAGAACCTTGGATAGGTTTTGTTCATAACACTCCCAACCATCCCGAATCAATGTGGGAAATGTATGATAGATTCGGAGTAGACATGAATACATTTTTTGAATCTGAAGATTGGAAAAAATGCGAGCCTCGCTGCAAGGGTTTATTTGTCATGTCAAACTACGCAGAAAAACACATAAAAACAATGACCAGAGTCCCAGTAGAAACTGTCTATCATCCAACCGAATTCCCTGAGATAGTTTTTTCTCCTGAGAAGTTTATAGGCAATAGAAACAAACGGGCATTGTTCATTGGTCATTGGCTTAGAGATTACAAATCTTTATATCAAATACGAACTGCGAACTTTACTAAAACATTATTGAAGTCAACAGGAGGTGTAGATTACAAAAAGGTATTCTCATCATATGACATACCGCTCATTTGTCCTGATGTAGAGCATATGGATTTTGTGAGCAACGAAGATTACGATAGACTATTAGAATCTAATATTGTTTTTGTTAGGCTGCATGACGCATCGGCTAACAACACAGTTATTGAATGCATGACTAGAAACACCCCTTTAATTATAAATAAACTACCAGCAGTTGTGGAATACTTGGGTGAAGAATATCCTTTATATTATGATGAAATTACAGAGGCAGAAAGTAAAATTGATGACGAAGACCTCATTCTTGAGGGTCATGAATATTTAAAACAGATGGACAAAAGTAAATTGAAATTTGATAATTTTATTAATGCAATTATTGAGTCGAATATATACAAAAACATTTCGACTAAGGTGCTAATGTGAACTTAATTTTATTTCGAGGAGTTAAGAGAAGTGGCAACCACTTAATAATTAATTGGATTTTATCGCATCACTCAAATGTTTTCTTTTGGAACAATTGCTGTCCCAAAGACTTTAAAACAGTTTCAGAAGTGAGAGATGCGGCAAATAGTCAAGATGACGAAGATGTGGTGATTTTTTCATTTGAATTTCCACAACTTATATCAGAGCATGATTTTTCTCAAGTGATTTTTTGCAATAAGTATAAGCATGTTTTAACACCTATGTTAATTCGTGATCCTTATAATTGGATGTCTAGTTTTCTTTATAATGATAATATAAGCAATAAAGAAGTTGAACTAGATTATAGAAAAAATCATTCTAGATATTGGAACATCTGGACTGAATGTTTTGACATTTGGGCAGACTCTACTCTGCGGGTGGATTTCAATAAATTTGTTTCTAATCAAAATTATAGAAAAGAATTGGCTGATGAAATGTTATTTAATTTCTGCCCGAAGATAGACAAACAAGTATTAAATATACTTTGGAATCACAAAGAGATTAGTCTGCCCTCATCATTTGATACTGATCTAGTTAAATCCTATGAAATTGAGCCTAAAGAGATGAAGGTGTTGGATAGACACAAAAAGATTTCTCATTTATTTGATAAGTACGGTATTTGCCCGGAAGTCATTGCAAGAGCAAAGGATTATTGGTCAATATGATATCAATTTTTATTGATGGGCGAATTGGCGACTTTTTTGCAATAGACAGTTTGTTGTGCCTAGAACAAAAGGAACAGGTAAGTTCCGTTTATTATTTTGAGTCGGAAACTAAACCTTATTCGGACTTTATTAAATCTCTATTTTCATTTTGTTTTCCAAATATGGAAAATTTTTTCATTATCAAATATAGCAATCGTAAGGAGGAGGAGAAATTAATTAAAGAGATTGATGAGAATTTGAATTTTTCGTTAGATTTTACAATACCAAATATTGTATACCACAATCCATTACCCGCTATTTATCAACACTCTACATTTTTGGAATCTTCACTGACAAATGTGGAATCTAACCTGCCAAATGATTTTGCTTTTATTCATTCTAGAAGTCAGGGCGAGGGCAGAAGCTTTACTAAGATAGAATGGGACTATATTATTCGTTTGCTTGAATGTAGAGGTTTAAAAGGACTTGTATTTGGCACTTGTGAGGAACCTTTATTGCCGCATTGTTGCACGTCAATGATCGGAGATACAACTTTATTTGATTCTATTGAAATTTTAAAGAAAGCCAAAATGTTTATCGGGATATCTAGTTGTTTTGCTATATTGGCTTCAAAAATATTTTCTGAGGATGATTTGAGGATAAGAACAACAAATGAAAATGTTTATTTTAATCATTTAGGTTCTATATTTTATGCGCCGCACAAAAGGATAGGAGATGCTTTTTCTTTTCTTCATTTGAACTCTTTGTATGGGGTTCCTTTATTATGAAACCACTTTGGAGATGGACTATTGGTTATAGAAACTTTGATGGGTTTGAGACTCAAAGTCGAGCTTTTGAAATGTTGAAGCTATCTGTGAAAATGGCACTTAGAATATATAAAGACGAATTTGATTATGTAATTTGTTATAACAACCTTAGTGATGAAAGAATAAAATGGATTGAACAACTTGGAGTCCCTATTCTACATCAGGGGGAATATCAACAAATTCATACTTTTTGGAAATTTGTTCCTTCAAGATTAAGGATTAAATCACATGAGTTGTTTGTGGATAACGATTTGATACTTGAAAAAAGAATCCCACAATTAGACGAATTTCTTCAAGATCAAACATCTTTTTTAATTACCGAAGGTCGTAATAGATGTTATGGATTGTTCTTAAATCGCATTCCTTCAAATTTACAATTGAACGCAGGGTTTTTAGGTATTCCTCCTAATGTAAAAATTGGAAATTTGATTCAAGAAAAGTTGAACGAGGTGGGCGTAAATATGACTTGTACACGACCACGGGACGAACAAGGTTTATTAGCTCATATTGTGTCTTCAAGAAAGTTTATAAAAATTCCACTAAGTGAAGTATCCACCATTTACTCTGAGCAGATACTACAGTGGCCAGAAAATTCTACGGGCTGGTTAATAATCCCACCAATCCCGCCCAGTCATCCCCCAGGCAGATGTGGAAGTCATTTTGTTGGTGCCAATTATGCTGATGTTCATTATGGGTGGGATCGTTACAAACGAAGATATTTACTTTACATATAATCACAATGAAAATTAAAAACTTAATTACAAATACGTTTCCCATTATATTGCATGCTCCTGGCCCAAAGTACGATCCTTTACTTTACAAAAAGCAAAATCCCTTGTGGGATTTTGCTTTAAACAAATTATCTAAATCTAAACCAAAAAACATAGGAATAACAAATGATTTAACAATTTTAACATGGAATTCCACAACTGTATTGTCTCCTTTGGAAAAATCTCTGGAACGTTTAGGGATACCAATAATGGTGTTGGGAAAGGATATCACAGATTTTAAACGACCAATGAAAATTGATCTCACAGTTAATGCGTTGGAGAAAATAAGAACTAAGTATGTTTTGGGTTTAGATTGTTTTGATGTTATTGTGACAGGAGATCCATCCATTGTTGTAGATCATCTGCGATCAAGTTCTGTCAAAATGATTTTTAATGCTGAAACTAAGTTCTGGCCTGATTGCGGAGAAAATCACGTCACAGAGAGATGGAAGGCACTTCAAGATAAGAGGCACGTAGGAAAGTATCGTTATTTGAATGCAGGAGTTTGGGTTGGCGAGAGAGAGTTTGTTAAGAACTTTTATAAAGTCTGCCAGACCTTTGATCATCTAAAAATGATCAAAGGTGGTTTGCTTCCGACTAAACAAAATGATCCGTTGTTGCTGGAAGAAAGTGAACAGGTAATCGTTTTGTGGGCTTATTCGCAATTTAATCAGGAAATAACAATAGACGAAAATTGTGATGTGTTTCAAAACATTGTATTTCACGATGAATCAGAAGTATTGATCTATAATGAAATTGACAAAATTTTATGATTTCTCATCAAGACAAAATCATATTTGTTCATATTAACAAAACAGGTGGAACTAGTATAGAAAAAGCATTTGGATCTAAACGTGATTTTTCTATTAGCGATCAAATTATTCCAAAAGACATCATTGACCAGGTGGGTATGCAAGTGTGGGCTGATTACTACACTTTTGCAATGATTAGGAATCCTTGGGATAGATTTATATCAGAGTACTTCTTTCGAAAGACTTCTCCACTCTGTCCTCCAAGAGTAGCTCTAACGAGCAAAATGAGTTTTAAAGAGTTTGTATTAGACAGGTATGAGGCAATGCATAACCCTTCCACAGCCAAATCTGAATTGATTCGGTTTCAATCTCAAATTTTATGGTTATTAGATCAAAGAGGAAATTTAATGGTAGATTTTATTGGTTGCTTTGATTTTCTTCAAGAAAGTTTTGATGCAATCAAGCCTAACAGCAGAATGAAACTTCCACATGAGAATAAAACTGATCATAAATATTATTCTGAGTATTATGATGAAGAAAGTATGAATTTAGTAAGAAAGTTACATTTGGAAGATATAGAAGCTTTCAATTATAAATTTGGAGAACCCTTGCCAGATATGCCTGTGCCCCCTGATAAATTTCCTTATAGAGGATGGAATGTAATGCCTGCAAGAATGTTTCTATGAAAATTTTATTCGTCTTGATATAAACTTCTTCATTCTTTTTAACTTTCCTGGCCTTGGGAAGTGTATAAGAAAACCGTTGTTGCATTCTGGTGTTCCATATCTATTGTTGAACCAAGAATTATAACGTATTTCAATATTTTCCCCATTTGTTTTATCATACATAAAATGAAATGCCGATTGTTCGAAGAATAAACCACCATAACCGTTAGTGGATTTTGAGTTACGATTGAAATAAGGACGATCAATAAATCTTGTTTGGCTGTACCAATCATCTAAAAATCCCATAGACCAGCCACAGCTTTTTATCAAGATCGCACTAGTGGATATGTGAGTGGGATCGCCGGATTGATGTTCTGGCATTAATCCAACAACTATATTGTTTTTAGTAATTTGATCTTCTATTTTTATGTTTGTATTTAAAATAATGGTGTCTGTGTCGAGGTATAGAATCCAGTCGTATTGGGGAAGATGTTCTATTAACGCCGCAACTCTTCCCCATGTTGGGCCACGATTAATTGGTTCTAAACTATCAAATTTGTATTGAATAAATTCATATCCATGCTTTTTGCAATATCTTTTTTTGCCAGGGTGGGATAATTTAGCGACTTCGTCATAACTTTTATTATGTGCATCTAGCAGTGCTATTTTCATTTGTTTAATAATTCTGAAATAGGGATAAGTGGAGAGGGCAATTCAAACTGAGTATTATTAGCGGGACACATCGTACAGTATGTTTCATCTTCAGATTCATAAAAGTCTATTAACTCTTGTCGAGTGCATGTGTGTTCTAAAGGCTTATATTTCAAATATGGTTTCCAACTATCATGTAGTTTGAATTTGTCATTTTGCATTGGCAAATAGGCTAGGCATGGACACTTCCATAGTTTTTCTTCGTGTAATTGACGGCAAAATTTAACGCCACAATTCATCCAGCTTTTTCTTTGATTGTTATCATCATAAGGCATTATGTTATCGCCAAATCCTTTATATTGTCTTATCCACTTTTGATAATCATTTTTCCATTCAATGTTTAAGTTGGGCCAATCATTTTTCCAATTATCTATTAATTTGCGTACTGGGATTAACTTTTTTTGGTATTCAGGAGAATCATGATGTATTGAAATTCTTAATACAGCATTAGAATCTGACATGGTTTGTGGCAAATTAGGATGCAAATGAAGAAAGAATCCATTGGTAATTAATCTAATTTGAGAATTATTCCAAAGATTAATTGCAATTTTTACTATTTCAACCATGTTGTGATTTAATGTAGGTTCGCCTCCCATTAGGGAAAACACATCAGGCTTAATTTTGTTGCACCATAAACCCATCCATTTTTCAGCATCCTCTACACTTAGCATCCCCTTATGCCCATGATTAGAATAGTGACTACAGCTATCGCAAGTTAGATTGCAAGAATGAGAGACATGTAGCTCTATGCTGCTTTCGCATTTTTGTTTAGCTATAGGCCAAGTTTCATTGGGGATGTATCTTAAATCGTTTTTTTGCATACTTATATAATAATATGGATACTTTTTATTTGGAAGTAGGTGGTGTCAAATTCCCATTTCCACACCAATATTTAGATGAAAATGATATAGTCAAGCACTTGAATCATCCACAAGTTTTTATAGACAGTTGGAAGAAATTTTTCCGGCCTGGAGATGTAGTGTTAGATATTGGAGGCTACATCGGAATCGTGTCGGTTCATTTGGCTTTGATGGGAGGCATCGTTCACACCTTTGAAGGATCGCCCAGGAACATTGAACGTCTTAAGGGCATTTGTTCTCCTTTAAGGCAAATCACTGTGCATGGCGTAGCCCTGCACAGTGTCGGCAAAAAATGCCGCACTAGATTTAATGACTGCATTAGTCGTGAGCATCCAGAGCAAGAAATCAAATATGTTGTATTTGATGAATATGCTAAAGATATTCCTGATCCAGCATTTGTGAAAATGGATATAGAAGGAATGGAGAGCATGGCTCTTTTAGGGATGAAAAAATTGCTGGACGCAAGACCAATTTGGCAGATTGAATGCCACAGGGGGATTCCTTGGAATTATAGTGATTATCCTGGGTTTGTAGAAAAAGAAGATGGAGGTTTTGATTTTAATACTTTTTATGATTTTGATTACAAAATATTTTCCACATCATGGGAGCTAGTAACTCCAGAAGACATGAAGTGTTTTGAAAATTATTTCTTTGTTCCAAATGAAAAGAAAATTAATCCAAGAATACTGTTATGAAACATATGCCCAATAAAAAAGTTGGAGCATCTATAGAAGCTTTAACGCATCGTCGAGACCATACAAAGTATGAGTGGGTAATGGACCCTGCTGATTGTGAGGTCTTGTCCAAATGGTCTAAAAAATCACCTTTTATAAAACGTGATCGTTTGGTAAAGATATATTATGAATTATCTTCTCGTGAGCAATTAGATGGAGATGTGGTGGAAATGGGAGTGTTTGAAGGCCACACCATATCAGCGATGGCAGAGATATTTAAAAATAGAAAATTTTATGGTTTTGATACTTTTAAAGGAATACAAGGAAGTAGTCCACATGATTCAATTGATTATGATAGTGCTGAATGGTCGGTGGCCAAGCAAAAAGTTGATTGTCCTGAAAACGTTAAATTAATACAAGGAGATGTTCTAAATGGAGTGGAGTTGCCTAAAAGGATAGTTTTGGCACATTTGGACATGGACATTTACGCTCCAACCCTTGCGGGCATTAGGTCAATTTGGCCCAATCTTGTGCAAGGTGGCGTGATCATTTTTGATGATTTTGGTTTGCCGCATTATTGTGGCGTTTGGAAAGCGGCGTATGAATTTTGTGACGAGATGAACATCCCTCGACGTTGTGTTAGATTTTGTGAATTTAGCACACAAGGATTCTTGACTAAGTTTACAGCAACTTGACTTTGTTAAATGAGTGGTGAATTCTGTTGGGAACAAAAATTCTATCTTGGTGTGGTATTTCTAAATAATTGAACAATTCATGTAGTTTATTGTCGGAGTTCAATTCTTTGGTTTGTATGTGAAAAGCATTGGATATTTCCAACGTCATATTTTCATATAGTTCCCACCATTTTCCCCATCCTTCTTCAGGGTCATCAGTATCAAATTGAGGAAATCTAGCTTGCCATGTTTTGTCTTGTGTTGACCGATTGTTTCTATCAATTGTTAGACAATCTCCGCAGCACCATCGTTTCCATGAATCAACAACTTCTTTTTTTGGCCTGTGGAGGCATACTACTTTTAAATCAGGAATATGTTGTCGGAGTTTATAAATTCTTGGGTTGTGAGTCAGAGATACGTCTCCCCACAATCCCGCATTTTTAGGTTGTAAATATTCTATTAAATCATTCATTTTGGGATCAGAATCCCAAGGCATTAGGAATTTTTCATTTTCATGAGATACAAAACAATTTTTACACGCATTAACTATTACGGCTAGACTAAGTGTGCCACAACGACCTGTTCCTATGCCAACAAAAGACTTTTTCATGAATTATATTTACACCTATTGGACAACACTTAAAAATAAGGTAATACGGGATTTAACAAACCCTGTGTTATTATCTATTGCCACTCTCAGGAACTTCGATCCAGTAGGACAGGTGCAAGTAATTGATTACATGCCTGAAAATTCCAATTGGGAGGATTATCCTAATTTGCTTAATTTTGAAGTTGTTCCTATTAAGCCCAAGTTTTCCCCGATGCCGCAAAAGTGTTGGGCCACTTTATCAAAAGTATTCGATTCCACAGAATTGATGAATGATTCTCAATTTTCTGTAATTGTAGACACCGACATCCTGTGGCTGGATAAATTAGATGTAGATCTTTTAGATGAGGGAAAATTTAATTGTAATAAATTAAACACAGGATGCTGGTGTTATACTTCCAATTCGATTGATTTTATTGAAAACTGGAAATCCACCATTATTCAAGGAATTGAAGATCCAAATGCGGCAAAACAAATATTGGACAGCTACAGTGAGGCTACTAATGGAAAGCGGTTTACTCTAACTGAAGAAGGTTGTTATCATTTTACACGTCTTCAACATGCTCATCGATGCTATGATCCTGGTTTGCATCTAAATGGAAAGTTGGGAGATGTTCTTGAGTATGGCAATTTAGACGAACTTTCTAATCTTCACTTAATAGGTGTTGACCTTCCTGGATCAAGACAAATACATCGATATGTTAAACTGCGAGGGGCGTTTTGCTTCTTGGTTAAAGAATTATATGAAGCAGCACTATCAACTTTAGGCAATCGGTTAACAAAAGAATTTGGAAATCATAACCCTGTGCCTTTATCCGAAGCAATGAATGATGGTGTTATTACACGCTTTATTGATTCATATCAGGCAAACAAACTTTATTTGTAATTGTTATTTAGGTATTTTACTGTTCTCAAACAATTGATATGCTAATTTTCGTGCTGCATTATGATCTGAACGATAATGTACTCCTCCATATAATCTACTCATACCGATGTCATCAGCAATTTTAATAAAACCTTCTTTATGGTTTGGATAAATATCTGAGAGGTAGAGAGCAATTACTGAAGATATCAATGAGTGATTAGATGGGTAGGCAGGTGATTTACTTGTTTTAAAATTATGATTCTTTATATCGAATCCCATTTGAGGAGCAATTTGATATGGTCTAGGTCTTTGGTATTTATTTTTCAACCGAAGTCCAATAGGTTCTATTTGTTCAAGAATCCCTTTTAAATGTTTTTCATTTACTTTTAGATCATGTTTTTTACAATATTCTACAAATGGAACTACTTGATGACCATCAATTGAACGTATGTGTTTGATTAGTTTTTTAGATGTCGTATGACTCATCTTCTCCAGTTCTTTTAATTCTTTTTTTGTTTGACTGGATGTGTTCTTAGGCGGAGGAGATATGTCTAATTTACTATAATTAACTTTAAACCAGGGATGATCTGCTTTAGACAATTTTTCTGTATCGGCATCCAGTTTTCCATACTGGATGTCGTCGGTGTCTATACCTTCTAGCCAAAGTTTAAACTTCATAGAGTTATTTATGACTTTACTAATTATTTAAATCATCTTTGGGCATAATGATGACATATCTTCTATTTCGTAGGAAGATAGATATATCATTGTCAGACGCTCCAGCAAGTATGCTGGCTTTCTATTATTGTCGTATATCCCTACTTCAAATGGAAAGTTAAGTTCGTATTTGTTTGTTAAATATGCGAACATTTTTCGCCATTCTTCAGTTAATGTTTTAAATACATTTCGATGACAGAAAAAATTATTTGCCAAAAGGGAACACCCAAAGGAATTAATGTCATATTCCATATGTTTTGATACTTCTATAATTATATTTTTAAGTCCTGGATGGTCTTTTTCTGATTTTTCAATCCAATCATAAACTTTATCTGGACCTATAATTACATTTGGAGAAAGTTTATAGATTATCCTTCGCATCAGTGATTTGATTGGCACAACATTCATTCCACCTTGGGAATATTTTTTAGCCCATGAAGCCGTGATTACTCCTACATATGTGGTGTCAATCTTCCAATCACACAAGAAAAATCTTCCCTCGCAAAGTGAATTATCATTATATTTCTCAAGAGATAATTCAGATAGATTCACAGGGACAATTTTAACATGGTCATTAGATTGAATTTTATTAATTGTATTTTTAATTTGTTCTTTTTCATGTCCCAGAACAAATAATGTTATTGATTTCACAGTGTATTGTCTTCAATTAAGTATTTGACATCTTTAAAACATGGAATCATATGAGAGCCTGGATGTCGTGGTGACCATGTTCTTTCTTTTTTTTGTTCTCCAAAAAAGTGTGATATAGTTGGCGGCGGGTGGAAAGTCCAAGGATCTGATATGATGCGTCCGTGCTTACGCCGGTAATTTGGCACACGTCTTTCATTCTTATTTTCATGTAAATAATTAATTTGTTCAATGAAATCATGTTTAATTTTTTCAGGGTAGTTCCATCCTTTATTTTTAGAAATATTTAGTAGTTCATTTTCTGATTCAAGCACCCATTGTAATATACATTGATCCCAATATCCTCCTTGTGTGACTTGAATTAATTCTTCGTTGTTTGAAACCTTGATGGACACATTAATCCATTTTTCTAATAATTTGTTGTCAATCTTTCTTCTTTTATCCATTCCTAAAACTCCTCCATTGTTATAAGGAGGGCCTGTTTGGTGAGGAATTAAGTTGGTTTCCATTACGTTATGTAAAATATTTTCTGCCAACATTGGATCGCCGTGGGTCCGCATTTGGCGGATAGGATCAACTTCTGGAAAGCATTGAGTAAACAGTGGTTTGTCAGATATAGTTGATTCTAAAGGAATTAAGCTTTTAAGAACAACAAGGTCACAATCTAACCATAAAATTACTGGATCTTTAATTTCTTTAATATAAAATGGTTTGTTATAAGTCTGCCATCCTTTAATTCCTTTTTCAAATTGAAGTTTTTTTGGTTTTTTTATTTTTATGTTTAAACCTTTAAGCCATTTGATGCTTTTTGACGTTAATCCAAGATCAAATACATATATTTTTACCTTATGTTTAGAAAGTATGGAATACAACATAAGTTGCAATAAATCAAAAAAAGATTCGTCAGCAGCGGTTACTATTGATAAATTTAATTCCTCTTTCTTATCGCATGGGAATAATTCATCTAATAAATGTTTTATTTGATTATCCATAGTCATTTGTACACAAAATTTTGAAGTTAGTTTTTATGTTTACTTGCCATTGTGATGGCCTGTGCTACAATTTGGTGCATATCGTAATATTGATAAGTCCCCAGTCTGCCTCCGAATATCACCTTTGTCTTTTTCCCTTTAAGTTCGTATTTTTTGTATATTTTTAAGTTCTTCTCATCTCTAACTGGATAATATGGAGTTTTACCGATTTCATATTTATCAGGATATTCTCTTGTCACCACTGTAACTGGTGAATTTAATTTAGTAAAATGTTTATGTTCAATGATTCTAGTAAATGGCACATCTTTATGTGTGTAGTTTATTATGGGCGAGCCTTGAAAGTCTCCATTTAGCACATTTGTTTTGAACATAAGAGAGCGATATTCTAGCTCTCCGTATTTGTAATCAAAGAACTCATCAATCTTTCCTGTGTATACAAGTTTATTACTTGCATTGGTTAGTTTCTTTTTTGAATCGAAGAAGTTTACCCCAAGTTCAATTTTAATGTTTTTATGGTCTAGGATGTTTTCGAACATTCTAGTGTATCCGTTTGAAGGAATTCCTTGAAATTCATCGTCGAAGTAACAATCGTTATAGTTCGTTCTTATTGGAATGCGGCGGATGATAGACGAAGGCAATTCTGAAGGATCTTTTCCCCATTGCTTTTCCGTATATCCTTTGACAAAGATTTTATATAGTTCTGTGCCAACTTGTGAAATGATCCATTCTTCTAGATTTCTAGGATTCTTTATTGGGACACGTACTTCTTCTAGTTTTTGTATTGCTTCTTGAGGGTTCTTTGTTCCCCAAATTTGATAAAGAGTCATTAGGTTTATGGGGAACGAATACATCCGGTCATCGTAGTTAACTTTTATTCTGTGTTGGTAATTATTAAACTTAGAAAATCGATTGACATAATTCCATACTCCTTTGTTATTTGTATGGAATATATGCGGCCCATATTTGTGAACATCGATACCTTCTATTTTTTCTGTATAGCAATTCCCTCCAATATGATCTCTTTGATCCACTACTAGTGCAGTTTTGCCTTGTTCGGCTATCTCTCTGGCAAAAATAGAGCCGAAAAGTCCTGCCCCGACAATTGTAAAGTCAAACAAGTTTTTCATTATGATTTATTTCTCATCTAAATTGTTTGTTAATTGTGTTGTCGATTCTATGAATTTCATATAGACGTATTTAGTTATTATTAAATTATGAACCCAATACAATAAATAATCATTGAGTCATTTTAGTTAAAATATACAAATTTTCGAAGTTAATATGCACATATACTTATAGAAACTTGTTTTTGAAGAAAGGATTTTACTATGTTTAACAAAGATCATTTAGAATTGGGCGTAGTTGCTGGCATCGGTGCTGGATTAGCAGGAATCACGGGCAACCTCTTGGGGCTTGAACTTGGTGTAATGTTATTCCCGGTAGTATGCGGTGGCATGGCAATTGCCGTTAAGATCGTAAAAGATATGGTTATCAACAGATAGTCGCTACCTTAAGCAGGCTAGGAAAACACACTCGTTATGCGAGTGTGTTTTTTTTATACCATTGAATTGTTTTAGCCATTATCTGATCGGGGGGACATGTATGGATGGCATGGTTCTGTCATCCATTCGATTAATTCCCAATTAATGTAAAAGCAACTTTCTTCATCAGCTTCAGGGATTACGTGGTCGTCCATTTTTATCCTCGATTCGGGCATCATTGCCAAATAACTATATATTTATATTCGACAACACTAAATATTCTAAAAGTTATCTAGGAAATTGTAAATGATGAACTCTCAAATAGTCCAATTTAAAGAGTGGTTGTTCAGCGAGGTGGATTGGGAGAAATTCCAGGATGTAAGTAAAGTTTGCATAAGTCCAGACGACCTAGCCTCTAAGTTGAATGATGAGTTAGAAAGATTAAAAATTCCTGCCAAAGATCGACCTAGTTTTAAAAAAGGAGTTTTTCCTCAAATTGCATCAAAGAACATCCCAGTGGAAAAAGATGATTTGGGTGAGACTGAAATTGATATTGAACGATTTAAGTCAGATATAACGGAAATTCCTAAAACAATATTTGATGTAGGAGAAAAGTCAAAACACACTAATGAATTGGACGAAGTTGTGTTCACAGTCAACACAGGCATACCTGCCTTAAGAACTGTTATCTGGGATGAAGATAATAAAAAGTTTTATGTCCTCAACACTTGTCCTGGTGCGGGTTCGTGTATTGTTAACTGTTATGCCCTTAAGGGGTTTTACATCATGAGTAAGGGTAAAAACTTAAAATTAACGCAACGAATCAACATGCTTGTAAACCACCCGAAAGAATATGAATCCCGCATGTTAAAGGAATTAAGAAAGTTTGCTTTTGAAGCTGAGTTAGATAATAAAAAGTTAAAAATAAGGTGGAATGATGCGGGCGACTTTTTTTCTGATGTCTATTTCAACATCGCTGTCAATGTAACAAATGAATTAAAAAAATTACACGGAAAACATATTGATTCATATGCCTACACTAAATCTGGGAAGTATATTGCATTGGGTGAAAAACATGGTTTGACTATGAATTTTTCAATGGAAGGGAAGCCAAGTGAACGAGATGGTGTTAATTTGGAAGAAACCAAATTATCACTAATTGTTCCAAGGGATGTATTTAAAGGAATCTTCGAAAGGAAAACCAAAGAGCAAAGTACAGACCAATTTGTAGATTTTGAATCAGGAAGAGAAGAATTAAAGAAGAGGATATGGGAAAAATATAAAGATCAATATAAAATTGATTTAGATTCATTGAAGTATACAGATGAAATCATAAGCAAGGCTGAAGGTAAAAAGTATAAGTATAATGTAATTGTATTGCCACATGGAGATAGTGATATTTCAGCACAAAGGCAGGACGTTAGAATTTCATTTCTTTTAGAGCATTAGGTTTAACGAGGAAGCTGCGTAAATAGAATTGGCAATTGGGCCAACCTGAGTAAAAACATATGTCTTCAAGTGTGAAAAAGAAAGCCGCACTGATAGGAAAAAAAGCCGCACTGATAAGCAAATACGGCATAGGGTTTTTAATATTTAATTTAATTGTTAAAGGCATATGGTTAGGTCTAATATATTTGATTATAGTCTTTGGATTCGATATAGTTTCTTTATTCGAATACTTCGGATGGGACAGTATAGCATCTTTTTTCCGAGAATCATCAGCAGGCGAAATTGGCGTTGCCTATGCTTTAGTGGAGCTTATTAAGCCTTTGCGAATTGGGCTTTCCCTTGCGATGTACCCTTTTGTGTGTCATTGGTTTAAAAAGTTTAGAAAGAAAACTACAACAGAATAAACTCTTTTATTTAAAATGGGAGTTAAAGTTGTACACTATAAAAGTTTTTGATTCTATTTCAGATTCAGGTTTATCTAAGTTCAAGAGCAATTTTAAGATAAGCGATGAAGATCCAGATGCCATCTTGGTAAGAAGCAGCAAGATTGATCTTCCAGATCAATCTAATATAAAGTGCATAGGAAGGGCTGGAGCGGGCGTTAACAACATCCCTGTCAAAGAATGCACAGAACGTGGCATTGTGGTTTTTAACACGCCTGGGGCCAATTCTAACGCCGTCAAGGAGGCTACAATTTGCTCTCTGTTCCTTGCATCTAGAAATCTTGTATCTGCCTCTAGTTTTTTAGATTCGCTATCAGTCGATAATGACGAAGAATTAAATTCCATAGTAGAGAAATCTAAAAAGGAATTTAAAGGAGTAGAGATAAAAGGCAAGAACTTAGGTGTAATTGGTTTGGGGGAGATTGGAATGAAGGTTGCCAATTATGCTAGTGCTATGAGAATGAATGTAGAGGGTTTTGACCCATTTATCTCTGTGGGCCATGCTTGGGCGTTATCTAGGAATGTTAAACCAGCCTCTGATCTGAGTAAGATGGTGTTTAACTCAGACTATGTTACGATTCATGTCCCTTTGATGGAGAGCACGAAGAACTATGTTGATGCGTCACTTTTATCTAATTTCAAACCTGGTTCTGTTCTTATAAACTTCTCTAGAGGAGGCGTAGTAGACGAAGACGCTGTTGTGGATAGTTTGGACAGAGGCCGTTTGGGTCGTTATGTAACAGACTTCCCTAGTTTAAGATTAATTGAGCACGAAAAGGTCTTATGTTTTCCTCATATTGGGGCTAGTACAAAAGAGTCTGAAGAAAACTGTGCCGCTTCAGTAGCCTCTGAGGTGATTGATTACTTAGAAAATGGGAACATAGTTAATTCTGTCAATTTCCCTGAATGTCGCATGGAAAGGTCTACGGATTGCAGGTTGACTGTGATTAACAAAAACATTCCTAATATGGTTAGTCAGATTGCTTCTGAATTACACAGCTTAAACATCTCAGGGATGACAAATAAAAGCAAAGATGATATTGCTTATAATATCGTAGATGTTGATGCAAAAGGATCACAGCCTTTTGGCCCTAAGTTGATAAACTCCCTCATAGATATTGAGGGCGTTTTAATGGTTAGGGTATTAAAATAATTTTAACATGGCAATTGGGTTCATTTAATGAATTATATAGTTTTAGGCCATATGAGATCAGGCAGTTCTGTTATCAATGAGTCTCTTGAGATGCATCCAGACCTTAAAGTGGCTTATGAAATATTTAATTGCCATGCCACGGCAGAACTTACAAATATACCCGACATAAGACAGACTCTTAAAAAATTATATGGATTTGAATCGTGGAATAAAGTTAATTCCACATTTGGTTATTTTCCTACTTCGGGCAGATATGATATAGGAACATATAAAACCATTTCTGAAGATGTCTCTTTGAATAAAATGATCGATTTTGCATTTGAGAGATATGATGGTTTCAAGATACTTTACAATCAATTAAAGATAAATTATAAAGTATGGGATTATCTTGTTTCCTGTCCAAACTTAAAAGTAATTCACACATACCGCAGGAACCATCTTGATTCTTTGGTTTCTTTATATGTTGCTCATGGCTCATCCGAATGGCAGGTTAGAAAAGGGGGGAGCGATATTGATGATGAGTCCTTTTCCATACCAGTTGGCGTTGCTGAGGAATACTTTTTAAACTCTGACTTTGAGATAGAGCATTTTACTTCTATGTTTAAAAATAGTATAGAGATAGAGTATGAAGAATTATATGATTGGGAAAATACTATAAGCCGGGTGGTTGATTTTTTAGGGATAAAGTCAATATTTTTAACGCCAAAATATAAAAAAAGAAACAAGAAAAGTCCCAAGTTGTTGATTGAGAACTATTTGGAATTAAAAAATTATTTTAGAAATACCAAGTGGTTTAAGTTATTTTTGGATTCAGAAATAAAGGTATTCATGTGAAGTGGGCTTATAGATTTTATTTTCTTAAAACAGGAGCTTCTCTCATAAGCACCTATGTAAAAAGTTTAGGTAATTTAAGATTAAAGATTCGACTAGTCAATTCGACGATTTCGTCGTCTATCAGCATATGAAAATCATTCCTACTCAACATCACTTTGTAGCGACTCAATACTTCCTTTTGTTTCATTCTTTTCCCGGTAAAGCTGCTTCCACCACCATAAGCAGGAACTTCATCAACACCCTTGTCTTCAAATTTCACACAACCAAACTTGTCTGCCAACAATCTTCTGTATTCGAATGAACGCACCCATTGATTGAAGTTTATCACTATTGGATCTTTTAACTTTGTAGTCTCCCTGATAAATTCAACAGCATGTTCTTTCCAAGAATCAGCAGCGTCTGTAAGCATGTCAAACTTTGTCCTTTTCTGATACTCAATTCTACTCGCCAAAAAATTATAAGCATCTCGCAAAATTAAAACCTCAATTGTTTTATCTCCGCTTCCTATCCCAAGATTTTTATGAACCTCATTTGGAACAAAACACAAATGATTAGTTCTCATCAACTCTCCGTTACAAAAACTTGTAAAAGGGTCATCTTCAATGACATGAATGTAATGATCTACATTAGGAGACCCCAAATTAATATCAGATGGGTCAAACCCTCTTCCCAACAAAGGATAATGACTACATTTTTTAATTGGGCAACAATCAACTGATTTAAAGCTGTCCAGCATGGCGTGTCCTTCTCTAAATAAGTTCACAGCCCGATACAAACGATCATCTTCAGGAGAATGATTCCAGACTTTATTACATACATCATTTGCGTATATCACACTTCCATTCAATTGCTGGTAAATCCAGTTACATACAGCATGATGCCCTGACCGCATCAATGAATAAATTCTGTACTCTATCATTCTATAATACAGTATGAATAAATGTCTTTTTTTGGGATGCCACTGTGACGATATAGAGCTTGGCTGTGGGGGTGCCATTAGTCAAACTGATGACCTATTATGCGTTACTCTTTCTTGTATATCACCTCAAGGTATAGATTTAAGAAGCAGGCAACTTGCTTCCTTGAATCATCTTGGAGTGAAAGAAAAAGATGTTCGGTTCTATAAAGTGACCACCAGAGAATTCCGTCAAGAAAGACAGTTGATATGGAAAATTCTTAAAGAGCTAGAAGATGAATTCCATCCTGAAATAATTTTTACACACCAAGATGACGGGCACCAAGATCATCGTGTCGCATATGAAGAATCTCTTCGAAAAACATTTACAGGAACCATTTTCTCATACTCCCCAGTACTATTAAACTCCTGCAACAATTATTTCGTTGAAATCACAGAACAAACTCTCAAAAAAAAATTGAACGCACTCCAAGAATATGATTGCTACCAAGACAAACCTTACTTCGATACAAAATTTGTAACAGGAAAAGCGGTCGTTGCCGGTAATGTAATAAACAAACCATATGCTGAATCTTTCAAAACAGAAAGGCTGATAAAATGCACAAAGTAAACCGATGGAGAATCCAAGGCACCTCTGCTCTAAAGAACAGAATTGGCCTGAACAACAACAGCAGATACAACCTAGAAGATTGGATCATAGAACAGGCTGACATAAAGTCTGGAATGTCTATCTTGGACATTGGTTGTGGCACAGGAAAACAAATCAAAGCCATCCAAAAAAGATTTAATTCAAGAATCATTGGAATAGACATTTCTTTAGATGGACTTGATTTCTCAAACGATTCTACCACCCTCATCTGTGGAGACTTTGATCAAAACATCATAAGCGGCAAGTTTGACAGGATTCTCTCAACCTATGCTATTTACTACTCCAAAGACATGCTGGGAACAATCAATAAATACCAAAAAATGTTGAACCCCAACGGAATGCTATTTTTAGCTGGTCCAGCAGATGGAACCAACATGGAAGTGTACTCTATTGTCAATTCCCTAATTGACCAATTAGGAATTAAAGTTGAACACAGATCGACCACTGACTTTCTCTCTGCCGCTGAGATAGAAGGCGAACGGGTAAAACTAAACAATCATGTCCATTTCGACAGCCCCAAACATGTCATGGAATGGTGGTCTAATCACAACTCTTACATAGAAGAACTACACGAACAGGTAGAAAACAAGCTTCCTGAAAAACTTTCATTAACAAAAAACGTGTTAGGCATAAAAATCCGGTGAAATGCCTTCTGTACAATATCTGGTTTGGAGAAATTCCCAACTACTTTGCTTACCACCAGATGACTTGTGACAAAAATGCAGATGATTTTCATTGGATTGTGTATACAGATCAAGTCTCTAAAACAACTAAGTGGAGCAAAAGCATCACTGCCCATCCTTACTCGTGGGATCAACTCATTGAAGACTTTTCAAAAATAGACATCCAGTTAGAAAAGCCGGATACCATCACTCGCCCAGTCACAAAAACCATCGCCCAATGCAGGTTGTTTCTTCCCATGTTAAGATCAGAACCCGCCCCCGAATATTCTCACTGGGGGATTACCGAGTTCGATGTGATATACGGCAAACTGGACAAGTACTTTGAAGACGCACATGAGCACCTTGTAATTTCAGGAGACCCTAGAGCAGGTTGCGGACCATTCTCTGTGTTTCGCAAAGACTGCCAAGAACTGTTAAAGGATTATCCCAATCTAAAAAATGAAATAGAAGACAATTCCTTCGACAGCATCGAAACCAATGATTTCTTGGAATTTTTTGAACAACATGGCAGCGTAAAAAGAACCACAGGTCTACAACCAATAAGAGATAAATATAGACACACTGCTGGTCATTCTGCAAAATGGCTCAACGGAAAACTTGTGGTTGTAGGATCTCAAGGAGAATTCGAAGGCGGTTTCTTTCATTTTGGTGGACAACGAAAGTCAGGCCGGTTTCAAGTAAAAGGAAATCCCACAAAATTCTGGAGAGTCTCTGGATCAGGCATCGAGCGATTAGATCCTGATATTAAGCTTCTTTAATCTTTGAACGTAAACCTCGTTTTCTGGCTTGGTCATTCTAAACATGGTGCTCGATGAGACTGCTCGTTCTAAAACCTCTTCAGAAACTGCCATTTGTAAATATGAGAGCACTCGCTGCAACTCATCCTTGGGTCTATCAACTAAATCCTGATACTCAACACGACAATACTCACTGCCTTCTAAATACTTGTCCCATTTAGTCCCACAATCTCCAAGCTCGTCCCAAGCATCCAAAAGTTCTTTGTCAGTCAATTCCACATGTGTTGCAAACCATTCTTCAGCCGATTTCGGCGTATACAAATAAAACTTCCTGTATTTTTTGGCAATGCAAAACGACACTACTTGTGAAGCCCGATCATGCCTCGTGATAAGAATATACTTAAGGTTGGTCAATATAGTTTCTATGTGATCTTTATCTGCTTCATCCAAAAATCTTTTGAATTGACTGTAATGAACCTTAGTGTGAGAAGGCAAGTTGTCTAGAAGGTTTTTTTGGCAATCAAAATGAGGAAATTTTTCACAAAATATGTCTGTGAATAAATTCGTTTTATTGAGAATGTTGCACAGGTAACTCGATCCCGTGCGAACTGTTGATAAAATCCAACAACTCATAACAACATCGTCTTTCGCTTTGTGCCATAATTTTTAGGTTTTTGAAACCATTCGCTGTCTTCATTTTGAAAATATCTGTATATATACTGATTCCATTCTGGGTGTTGATCCAACAGAGGGTTATCTCTCAAAAACGAATACAAAATGCTTCTTATATTTGGATAATGATCTAATCCTATCTTGACTGGAAAATCTCCCCCTTGATGCTCTGGACAATACCCAAAACCATTTTGCAGACAATAGAAATAAGGTGTTCCAAGACACTTTTGTTCGTCGCCTTCATAATAATAGACCAAATCTGGAACACTAAGAAATTTATTGAACATCCTCTTTGATACCGGAGTTTTCTTTTCCCATTCATGACACTGGCATCTCGGTTGTGACCACCAATCAGGACTTCCATCCCAAGTAATAGGCTCTGACACATGAAGATCTAAACCCATAGCTCGAACAGCCATGCCAAAGCATATATTGGTTATTTTACGCTTTCTTTTCATTTCAATCCGATCAGAATGGACTTCAGAATGCAATCTGCGAGAAAAATCTAACCATTTTTCACCTATTCCACCACTGCTGCAATATGCTATTGGTGCATTAGTGCATTGTAAATTAATTTCTCCCTCAGGACATGGTGGAATTTCCACCCCAAATAAAGCAGATATATTGTCCCATTCTTGCGAAGAATAAGAAAAGAAAGGATCTTCTGTAAAACAAAACACATCACACTCTGGAAACACGTTAGGGTGAAATGGCTTAGTTAATATAATATCAGAGTCTACATAAAGAACTGGGCCATCTATCAATGATAAAGAATATGGCTTGTTTGCCATGTGAAATATAGGATGGAAATTATTCTTAAAACTTATCACCTCAATATCTAACCTGTCAAAAGTGTCAAGAGTAACTTTATCTAAACTGCCGAAGTTCTTGGGATGGGCGGCGACAATTTGAAAATCTCCACGGAGATACCTTCTTAAAGAACAAGCCAAAAATAATGATTGAATCTCTATGAAACCATTTTGACATACAAAAACTACTGTGTACATATCACACCATATAAACCTTTTTAAAACGACAATACATTTCTTCTTTAATGGCACGTCCCTCTTCTTGCAGGTGTAAGGCGAACTCATCTTTTCCGCACCCAAGCTCTCTGTAGTTCTTTGTTGGAACCACTACCCGCTTTATTTTTGGAAGTCTAATCTGAAGTTCCATTTCCAATTGATACTTTGAAAACTTGCTGTAGTCCCACTTCAATAGATGTTTTTTGTTTATCATAGTAAGATAACCAATCACCATTTCCACAGTTTTTGGAGCATCCAAATCAAAAGAAGACACTCTTTTTTGATCAAAGTAAGAGTTGCCTATAAAATCAATTCCCTCCACGGACAAAAAAGATTCTTTATCAAAATAAGTTAATAAGTCAAACGTAATGCCAGTCAATGGAAGGACATCATCATCACAATGAATGATTGTGTCGTTCTTGCACATCGATGCTATGGCGTAACGGACAGATGGGTTTATATTTTTCTGTGAATTAAATACAACAATAGGCAAATCGCTCTTAAATTTTCCTGAGTTATCCCAGACGAATATTTCGTTTACTTCCGGCTCATTGATCCATGTCTGCAATATTTCTTCCATGTAATTGAATCTTTTCCAACATGAAATTATCACACTTACCATATTTTATCCTTAGTTACCATAAGAAAAAAAATCATATAAAGGTTCTTAATGCCTTTAATATGGACGAATTTTTAACTGTGTTTAAAAAATTTGATGAATTTATTCTTTCTTTCAAAAAGGGTTGATCTAAATAATGTTTAGCTTTTTTAATATTTTCTTCATCAGCCAATAATCCTTCTGCTTCTTGTAAGTTATCGTAAAAAAGTGGATATTCTTTTCCAAGATATTCTTCAATCGCTGGCAATCTGTTTACTAAGACAGGTGTGCTTCTGGCCATACATTCCACTATAGAATTATTTGCACTGCTGTCAAAAAGTTTTAAGAACACAATATTTTCGGACAAAAAATTATCATATTCTTTATTAGGCAAATATTCCATGAAATCAACTGTGTCATTGATGTCAAAGTTTTCATTTATTCTCTCATAACGAAAAGTATCTTCAGGAGTTTTTACAATTGTCTTTTGATATGGTGACTTAAGATCAAACATTCCTTGAAAGTCACGCATCCAATGTCCTATCATGGCTATTCGTTTTTTTGAATTGTTTTTAAATAAGCTCCATGAAAATTGTTTTTTAGGTATCTCGGTAGGATGATAAACTACATCGACTTTACTAAAGTGTTTTTTAACAAAGTTTGCATTGTGTTTGGAAAGGCAAAAAATTCCTTTGCAATTATTTTTACTTTGCATCCATGTTTTTGATTGGAAAAGTTTATTTAAATCGAAATTATGAAAATCTCCATACAATCTTCCTATTATCGCAGGATGTGTAGGAACATTGTGGACAAACCCAATCCAACTTTCATGAATTATTTCCTTGCGTTTTACCTTTTCGTCTAAACGATCTATAACTAACACCCCAGAATCAGAGTGCAAAGGTTTAAGAGAGTTCATGCAAAACCCCCAACCAGAACGATGATGATTCCATCCAGATGTTTTATTTAAATTTAGCATTACTTAATTAGAGTTATGATCAGTATCTTTATTCTTTATTCTAATGACCGTCTAGAAGAGTTAAAGTCTACAATAGAGTGCTTATATGATTGTGATGGTTTTAGTTCTTGTCAAAAAATAATTTGTTCAGATGGAAAGTCAAATTATCATCCTGATGGCTTTGAAGTAATTGAAATACAACGAGAATTAGGTCTTTACTGTTGGGCGAATATGTGGGACGCCAGCGTTAAAAAATGTCAATACGAAAAAATATTATGCATGGATTCCGATAGAATTCTAACTAAAAATAGTCTTAAACTAATTGATCAATCAATTAAAGATAACTTTTTTGTTTTTCCTAAAAGATTATATTCTTTAACAAGAAGATGTAGTACAGGTTTAATTAAGGAGATAAGAGATCATTTTGAAGAACATAAACACAATTTAATCCCTGATCATCGTGTATACAGTTCAGCTTGGGATGCAGTAAGAAAGAAGAATCCAATGGCTGGGTGTGTTGGGTTCACAAAAAAAACATTTTGTAAATCTGGGGGGTTAGATGCAAACTATCGAGGTGGGTCATATGCTGATACTGATTATTTTGAAAAAACTAGCAGAATTGGAATGAAGTTTTTGGCCTTAGACATTAATGAGTTGCATCTTTATCATGATTATGAATTCGGCATACGCATCGGCCAGCAGTTCCCAAGAAAGTTGAAATTAGTTAATTTATGGAATGGATGTTATTTTTGTAGAAAATGGGATTATGATTTTCATTCTGAACTACATAATTTGGCAAAAGAATTGGGAGTTCCTATTAATTCAATGGGTAAACGCCCACTTGACTTGCAAGTTTGCAAGATGCTATTTGGAAATAATAAGATATTTTAATGTCAAATAAACCCATAGTGCGTTGGACTTTTGGTCCTTTTTCAAAAACTGGGCATGACATATTAAGATATTCTGTAAAATTATTTCAAAGAGAATATAATGATGAATTTGATTTATTTATTTGTGTAAACAATTTATCTGAAGAAGAAATTAATTTAGTAACTAACGACTCGGTGTTTAAAAATTGTAAATTTTTAATACAAGATGAATCAAGCAACAAATTAAACATGAAAATTTCAGGGCCTGCGTGGAAGTTAGTGCCGCCCAGGTTAAACATTAATACTCATGAAATTGTTATTGATAATGACTTAGTATTGTTTAAGAGAAGCAAATATATAGAAGATTTTCTAAATGGCGATCATATTATTTCTACCAAATCAGCAATAAGAAGTTACGGCAATCTAGACAGATATGTTGGAGATTTTTTAATTAACACAGGATTATTAGGATTTCCTCCTAAATTTGATTTTAAAAAATACTTAGATAAAAAAATAAGATATATTTTAAAAGTAAACCATTCTAAAATAAAACATTATAATTTACATTTTAATGAGCAGGGATTGGTGGCAATGGTTTTTCAAGATTTAGACCCTATAGTGATACCTCTTGAAGAAATCAATGTTTGTTGGAGTCAGCCAATTGTATGGCCTTGTGGCTGTCCTCGTAAAGTTGATGTGTATAAAGCAAAATCTGGCCTTCATTTCGTTGGTGCCAATTACTCTGAAGTGTCTTATTGGAATGAATACAAAAAACA
>Ga0209402_10000335_pt1 | contig 58903 bp, 54 predicted proteins | sample ArcticOcean_MG_C_3_FD_187437 | JGI IMG/M metagenome (GOLD analysis project Ga0209402, IMG submission 187437) | Marine microbial communities from western Arctic Ocean - ArcticOcean_MG_CB8_126 (SPAdes) (version 2) | ecosystem: Environmental > Aquatic > Marine > Oceanic | place: Arctic Ocean... | reverse complement strand
ATTACACTTTCTAAAATAACTCAAATAAGAAGAATCATGGCTGCATTCCCTCCAGATAATAATTCAAAATCCTGGACTGAAAAAGTTTTGGATGGGTTAAGAGCTTCAAAGAGTAATCAAGATTTTCTTGATAACATGCAAGGGTATCTACAAGATCAAAAGGTTAAATAAAAGTTATCTTTTTTTTTACAAAAATATATATTCTTTAATTTAATACTATTCACAACTTAATGTTATTCACAACAATATTAAACAATATTTTTATAAAACTGTAAAAACTCGTAAAAAAACACATTGACCTACTCATTTAAATTGAGTTATATTTTATTCATAACTTTTGAATAAGTTGTCTATAAGGAATTTATTGTCGCAAACGAACAAACGAATAAGCTTTATGGGAAAAAGTTAAATAAATAGATTATATTTATACTTTCTTTCAAATTCGTATTAAGTTGTGTTGATTAATAAAAGATTTTTAGATAAAGTAAGAGAAGGTTTATTAACGACAGTAATATATTTTGTATTTACTGGAGTTGAGACTATTAATAATAAATTATTCATGAGAGGTAGAACTGAGATGAATATCATAAAACAAATTGCGAGCCGAGGCTTAATTTATGTTTTAGCTGTAGCAATACTTGGAACCGGATTTTTAATGTCTAGTGACAGTATTGTTCAAGCTGAAAAATTAGGTACGGTCGCTCTTACTAACAAGGCAACTGCCAAAACAACGGAAGCCAGTCCAGCATCAAGCCTGACTGCTCCTTCTTCAAGAACGAATGCGTCTACTGTTTATGTAACAATGACAGATGTGACTACTGCTAATGCAGTAAAGAATTCTCACTTGATAGATGCTAACAAGGTTGTTATAACAGTTGCTGAGGCTGACTTTAATACTAAAGTGGCTACAAGATCAGCGGTTAACAATGTAGCAGACGCTACTGCAACTCACCAGACAGGAATGACTCCTGTTGCTCAGGGTTTAGCAGGAAGTCCTGTTATTGACTCTGATGGTGATGGTGACTTGACTGATGAAATTTCCGTTAAAGACTGTGCAAATGGTCAAACTCCAGCTTGGAGTGGAACTGCTTGGTCTGGAACTTGTACCGTAAGTACAGCTGTTTGGCAGATTGTTGCTGTAGCAAACGGTAATTCTGCAACAGTTGCTGCAACTTCCCCTATGGTTACAATAATCTCAAATACTGCCACTGGTGGTGGTGATGCAGGTGCTGGAACTCTAGCTGACGGTGATGATCTATTTATAGGTTATTACTCATCTGCAGTAAACACATTTACTGTAACTGCATGGTCTACTGTTCAACTTCAAGCAAATGCAAGTGTTATTTCAGTTGTTGAAACTGGAAGAAACACAGGTATTTTTGAAGCTGAATTTTTAGTAGCTGACACTGAAGGTGTAAACGATAACACAGCTCTAACTACCTTAACTGGTATTACAGCTTCTGGAACTGATCAAGCTAACACATTCACTTGTGGAGCATCTGGAGCACAAGCTGCTGTAACAGGTACTACACCTGCTGATGGTAGATGGGACGCTCACGGTGGTGTTAACGCTGACTGTGAATACGTAACTCTATCTGAAGGACATGATACTTCAATGGCAATATTGGTAGGTACACCTGCTGCTATACCAGTAGTTACACTTCCTGCAGGAGACTTCATATTAGATGATGATGCTGATGGAAGTATATTAGACAGTTTCACATTTGGTACTGACGGTGAAGGTAACGACTTTGTTGCTGGTAACGTTGGACAACTTACAACTGTAACTATAGCTACTTGTACACTTGTAGCTGATTGTGGAGTTGCACATACTGCTGCTAGAGATATGACTCTTACATTATCAGTCCCTGTAGCTGTTGTTGAAAACACTTCAGATATTGTTAACGTTGGAGCTATGATTGGAAACAACATTGTAGATAACGAAAAAGTTGATACTGGTGCTAACGACACAGTGACAAGTGCGGACTTGAAATCTGGTAGAGTTGGTTCAGATACTATTTCAACTGGATCTGGAGCACCTACACAAGGATTAACAAGACCATTTATAACAGGTATTGATAGAACTCCAATAGTAGAAGCTCAAGCTAACTCTACTATTACTGTTCAATACCAAGATTTGACAGATAGTTCTGCAACAACTAGCGCAACAACTGGAACAAAAGTAAAAGCAACTGTAACGGTTGATGCTTCTGCTCCTAGTGCTACTGTTAGCAGCCCTACAGCTGGTTCTTCATTCAAGGATAGACAGCCTACATTTACAGGAACAGCTTCAGATATTGGATCTGGTCTTGATGTAAGCACAGCTACTTTGTATGTTGATATGTTGAATGACACTGCCTCTACAGGTATTACAGATGTTATTACAACAACTAATTTAGCTGGTGCATGGCTTGGTGGAGCAGGTACAATTAACTTGCAAGACCGATATGATGCAATGGCTGTAACATTAGACAATACAACAACCATGGTAGATGGTATAACAAGTATTACATGGACAGTCGCTACCTCTGCTAACATTCCATGTACTTCTGGTACTGCCGACGGAATTGCTGAAGCCTCTATTGTAAATACTGGTGCTTCAACTCACACAAACTTTGCTGGTGCAGTAAGCTGTAATGTAGCTCTTGCAACTCCAGATGTAGTGGTAGACTATATGATCTCTGCTACTGACTTAGCTGGAAACAGAGGATTTAGTGATGCTAAAGCTGACACAGACACTGTGGCAGTTGGTGATCCGTACACATTCAATATTGACGAATTAAAACCAACAATTGATTCAGCAAATACAGAAACTGGTGTTTATTATAACGCTGGTACATATGCTGAGAAAACTGGTGCATTAGACAAAATAGTAGTTGCTTTCGATGACGAAATTTCTACTGCAGATGCTACTGCCTTCCAAGTTACTTTAGATGCAGGAACAGTTTTGACTCCTTTATCTGTTGAAGTTGGAACTAATGGTACAAATGCTTCAGGCGTTGCTTATGACTTTAGAAAGAATGTTTATTTGACATTACCTTCTAATATGACTTCTGCTGATACACCAAAGGTAAAATTGGTTGGTGATGTAGCTGACTTAGCAGGTAACTCTACTAAATCAGGAACTGTTGCTGGAGCAATTGATAAAGTCAAACCTACTATAAGTGTTGTTGTGTCTGGTGGTTCAGGTACAGGAACTGGTTCTGATGCTTCTGATAAATTGACTAAGTCTGCAATGACTATGACAATTACTACTTCTGAAGTATTAAGCACACCTCCTACAGTTTCAATTTTCGCTCAAGATTATGGAACTACTGGAGTATATGAAGTAATTTCAGCTTCAAGTGACTTAGATGAACTAGCTGCTGCTACTGCAAAGGCTATAACAATAACCCCTAAAACTGTTATTGACACAGATAAAGATGGTAGCTTGACAGATGAGATTGTTCTTGCAGCGGGTGATACTAACCCAATACCTGCAACTCAACTTATAAACATAGCTATAACTTCTGTTGTAAACAGTGGTGAAGGCGTCATTGTTACAGTTACTAACAATAACTCAGCTGCATTAACAAATAATGCTGACCAAATAAAAATATCTGGTAACCAAAACGCTGCTGCAAGCGCGACAACTACCACGACTTCTGCTGAAGGTACAGTATCAGCTGTTGCTCAGGATTCATTAACTTATACTGCTACATTTAGTGGAAGCTCTTTTTCAGATATTGCTGCTAAAGATGGTAAAGCAATTATAGTTTCTGGTACTGATGCTTCAACTGCACCTAATACAGGAACATCTGGTTCTAGAGACCAGGCTTCTGCTAGTGCTCATACATTTAGACTAGATAAAACAACTCCTGTATTGATAACAGATCCAGATGGTGATGCTACTGTAGGTTCAACAACTACACTACCAAGACCATATGTGATCATTGAATTCACAGATAATAGTACAGTAACTGTAGTATCAGCCTCATTTGGTGGCGATGATATACTTGCTCAATTAGCTACAACTAATAGCAAGAAATACTTCATGGTTCCAACTGCTGATCTTACAGCTAAAACTTATGCTGTAAAAGCTAAAGCTACTGACCTTGCCGGTAACAAAGGTGCTGAAGGATCTTATAATTTGAAGGTAACTTCAAGAGCTGACTTCAAAACCACTATACTTGCTGGTTGGAACTTAATGTCTTTCCCATCAGACCCTGTGTCTAATGGTGTTGCAAATGTATTCACTAACGCTGGTATTGACCAAGTAGTTGGATACGATGCAATGGCTAAGAGTTCACCTTGGACAGTTGCTACTAAAGATGCTGCTAGTGGAACATATAGTGGTGGTCTAGCTTCTATTTCTTCTGGAAATGGATACTGGATTCACTCTACTGAGTTCTCATCTCAAGCAGTTTCATTGACAGGACCAGAAGGACCTAGTGCTTCTGCTCCTCCATCAATTGGATCTATTGATTTAGCTTCAGGTTGGAACCTAATTGGTGTTACAGACGCTACTAAGGCTAAGACTCAAGCTAATGAAGGAACACTTTACAAAACTAATGCAAGTTACTTAGGTGCATGTAATGGATCATCTGTTACTAAAGCATATGAGTACAATACTACAAGCCTAGCTTGGGTTGAAATTGCAATAGATGAAGGTGTTGATTCTCTTACAGCTTGTGCTTCTAACGATACAACTGATGCACAAAATGTAAACATAGGTGAAGCTTTCTGGGTTTTCGCAAAACCAGGGTCTTCAGGACTATTGACTCCAATTGTTCCTTAGTAATAAGTTACAAAATAAAAAAAAGCAGTCTGAAATATGACTGCTTTTTTTTATTTAAAAACTTTATAATAAATAGATATATATAAAAATAGAATACTTAAATTATGAAATATTTTATGAAGTTTAGTTTATTAGCAATATTGGCTCTTTTTATTACTTCTGGATTAGCGTTTTCAGAAGATACTCTTGAAGCTCAGGATATACCTGAACTTCATATGCTTATTTTTCAAGGTGATGTATTTATAAGTGGTCAAACAGCTAAAACATCTTCTCTTGACGGTTTAAAGCTTGATGCTAAAATCAATGGTACTGTGATTGGCTCAGTTCCTATTGCGCAGCATTTAACTGGTAGGTACAGTGGGCTTGAATTAGGTCCTGATGTTTCTTCTGAAGGTGGTGAGATAGAATTTTGGATTGGTGATCAAGTTGCTTTCGAGAAAGAAATATTTGGTCCTCTTACAACTACAGGTAATTATTGTCCAGGATGTACTTGGACTTTACCTATTTCACGAGTTTTAAATCTACATTTTTCTGCTATACCTCAAGCTACTCCTACCCCTACTCCTGATAAGACAGAACCCTCTTTTCTAACAGGTTCATTAATTTTTGGATCTGTCCTAGAAGCACCTTCTGGCTATAGCACTATTACTGCTTATTCAGATAATGAATTAGTTGGTACTGGTCAAATTAGTGGAAATTCCTTTAGTATCACAATTGACCCTGGTAATGTTACCTATGTAGGTAAACCGATAGTTTTTAAGATAGCAAATTATTTTTCTAAAACGACTTATTCTTTTTTACCAGATGATTTTCAAACAGAATTTAAATTATTTTTTCCTGAATATATCGCTCCAACACCTGTACCTATAATTCCTACTCCTACTCCTACTATGGTACCAACTGCTATTCCTACTCCTACTCCTACCATGGAACCAACTCGTACTGCTACTCCTGTAGCTGAACCTACTGCTACTTATACAGCCACACCAACACCAACACCAATAGTTGTTAGTGCAAGTGCAATGGATGATTCTATAATTGAAGATTCTTCTGGTGGATGTAATTCAAGAGGTGGAGGACCGGCTAGTGTAGGTTTAATATTACTGTCTTTAGCTCCTGTTTATTTGTTTAATCGAAAAAGAAAAAATATATAATTATTTATTATGGATATTTCTTGGTTAGGAAAAAATTCTTTTAGAGTTTCTGATGAATTAATTGATGTCATTATCAATCCTGATAATGAAGATATCGATTCATCTTCTTATAATGAAAATACAGTTTTAGTCTGTACAGATAACCATGAACTTTTTTCAAGTGACTTAACTGTAGTAGATTCCCCTGGAGAATATGAAGTTAATGACCTATCAATATTTGGTGTTGCCAATGCAATTATTAATGACCAAGAAAAAAGAATTTCTACATGCTATAAACTTGAATCTAGAGGGCTTTCTGTTGCTATCGTTGGTATGATTGGCTCTCCTTTTGATTCAGAGACTCTCTCTGTGCTTACCTCATCTAGTATTGTTATATTTTCACCAGACAATAATAATATTGACTCTGAATCTTTATCAAACATTATAAGATCTCTTGATACTAAGAAAATACTCATATCTGGTTTTGATAAAAACTCTTCAAGTTCTTCTAAAGGTTTAGATGCCATAATTAAAGTCCTAGGTATTAAAGACTTTGAACCAAAAAATAAAGTTTCTTTTAATATTAGTAATTTGGGTGATGTTCAAGAAATAATTATTTTAGAAAATTAATTATTTAGACTTTAATTTTCTAAAGATTCAATGTAAGAAGTATATAATATAATTTATTATTATTTAAAATTATGACTCAACAAAAAGAATACTATCAAATATTAGGTGTTTCTAGAGACGCAACTGAAGAAGAAATTAAGAAAGCATTTAGACAACAAGCTTTAAAATATCATCCTGATAGAAATCAAGAATCAGGAGCAGATCAAAAATTCAAAGAAATTAACGAAGCATACCAAGTGTTAAGTGATCCTGAAAAAAGAAAACTTTATGATCAATATGGTTATGAAGGTTTGAAAAATTCTAATAATGGTGCTTCAGGATTTTCAGGCTTTGAAGATTTAGGAGGATTTGGAAGTATTTTTGATACTTTTTTTGGTGGCGGAGGCTCATCAGAGGCAAATGCTTCTAGAGGAAACGACTTAGAAATTCCTGTGAGTATTTCATTTGAGGAGTCTGCATTTGGTACTGAAAAAAATATTGTTGTAGATAGATTTGAAATTTGTGATATATGTAAGGGATCAAGAGCAGAATCTGATTCTGATAAATCTACATGTTCTTCATGTAATGGATCTGGAAAGGTAACAAGATTGCAAAAAACTTTTTTTGGGCAATTCCAACAAGTTTCTTCTTGCGCATCATGTGATGGAGAAGGTGTTAATATATCTAAAAAATGTAAACCATGTAATGGAAATGGTAAAAAAAGAAATAATAGAAAACTTGCAATAACTATCCCTGCAGGAATAGAAGATAATTCTAAAATAAGAATAAGAAGCCAAGGAGACTCTGGAGTTAAAAAAGGTCAATCTGGTGATCTTTATGTAAGCGTTCATGTTAATAGACATGCAAAATTTGAAAGAGTTGCTTCAGATATATATTCAATTGAAAACATTAATATTGCACAAGCCGTTTTAGGTGATAAGATACTAGCACAAACACTAGATGGTGACATTGAATTAAAAATACCTTCAGGTATTCAATCTGGAAAGAAATTAAGATTATCTGATAAAGGAATCGTTTCTATAGGAAGAAATAATAGAAGAGGAAGTCATATAATTACAATTAATGTTGTTATTCCTTCAAATATTTCTAAAGAACAGAAAAAATTATTTGAAGAATTAAAAAAATCTTTATCAATAGACTCTTAATGGAAGATAAATCTCTTATAGAAATAAGTTTAGATATAAAAAATGAATTTGTTGAACCTGTTTCTTATGTTTTTAAAAAATATTGTGACTATGATTTTGTTATTGAAGAAAATGTTCAATTTAATCCTGATGAAAATGAACTAAAACCACATATTTCTGAAGTTACTATAAAAAGCTATATTAAAGATGATAATGATCAAAAAAGCAAAATAGGTTATATAGAAGGTGGAGTTTCTTTAATAAGATTGGTTGCTGAAGTTCCTGAAATTAGAATAAAAAAGATTCTTACAAGTGAATGGACAGATCAAAAATTTCCTTCAATAGAAATAGGAAAAAAATTTATTATAAGTTCAGATTTTGATGATGAAAATAAAAATAATTCTAAAATAACTATTAATATTAATCCTGGTTTAGGATTTGGAACAGGGCATCATCCTACAACAAAAATGATGTTGGAGCAGATAGAAAAAATAGATTTTAAAAATAAAAAAGTTTTGGATTTTGGTTGTGGTTCGGGCATTCTAAGCATTGCAGCAAAAAAAATGAATTCAAAAAGAATTACAGCAATAGATATTGATGAATATGCAATTAAATCTTCTAAAGAAAATATTTCTCGTTCAAAATTAGAAAACATAGATCTTAAGGTTGGATCAATTGAAAACTTAAGTGAAGATTTAAATTTTGATTTTATTTTTGCTAATATATCTTCTAGTATTATCGTAAAACACGCACAAATTTTAAAAAATAAATTATCAAATAAAGGTACAATTATTTGTTCTGGCATTTTAACAAAAAATAAATCAGAAACTATTAATAAATTACAATCAGTAGGATTGAAACTAATAGAAGAAAAAATAGAAAATGAATGGGTTTGTATTGTATTAGAATAAACTATGTTAAGAATATTTTATCCAAGCGAAATAAATAATAAAATTGAAATTGGAAATTCTAAATTTCATAAAATAACCTCTGTTTTGAGAATGAATGAAGGTGATAATATTGAAATTTTTAATGGTAATGGATTATCTTATATAACAAAAATAATATCAATTTTTAATGATAAAGTAATTTTAGAAATTGTATCTGATTCATCCAAAAATATAAACAATAAATTACCTGAAATACATTTAGCTTTTTCTATTATTAAGCCTTCTAGATTTGAAAATGGAGTTGAAAAAATTACAGAAATTGGAATAAATAAAATATTCCCATTAATCACTGAATATACCAATAAATCATTTGTGAATAGATTTAATAAAAATAGACTAGAAAGGCTTAAAAATATTTCTATTTCTGCAGCTGAGCAATGTGGAACTAATTTTGTTCCTATAATTAACTCTCCGATTTTATTAGATGATTTAATTGAAAAATATAATAAATCTGACACATTTAAGATACTATTTTATGAAGATTCAAATACTAGAAATCTAATAAATGAAAAAATATACAATTATAAAAAAATTTTATTGATAATAGGACCTGAAGGTGGTTTTACTAAAGATGAATATGGAAAATTAATAAATAGTAACTTTAATATACAGAGCTTAGGAGTTAATATTTTAAGAACTGAGACAGCAGCAATTTGTGCTGTTAATAATATTAATTATTTGCTACAAATTACTCGCTAGTATCTTCCCTGCTCATTAAATCATTAATAGCAATTTTAGGATTTTTATTTTTAAATAAAACATTATAAACTTCATTAGTTATTGGATATTTAGAAATATCTTTTAATAATATTTCCTGGATAATTTTTGTGGTTTGAACTCCTTCTACGACACCTTCAATGCTTTTTTTAGCATTTTCTAAATTCGTCCCTTTAGCTAAAAGCATACCTAATCTATGGTTTCTACTATTTGTGTTAAAACAAGTTGTAATTAAATCGCCTAATCCAGAATTACCGTAAAAAGTATCTTTTTTACTTCCAAATGTAGATGCTAGGTTAGTTATTTCATGTAATGATCTAGTTATATATGAAGCCATGGCATTAGTGCCTAAATTGTATTCATTAATTATTCCAGCTCCTATAGCAAATATATTTTTCAGTATACCTCCCATTTCAATCCCAATAATATCATTGGAACTATATGCTCTAAATTTATTTGAATTAAAAACATTTCTTAAATAAGTCTCATGAATTTTATTTATACCTATTACTGTAGAAGAAGGAAGACCTTGGTATATTTCAGAAGAAATATTAGGACCTGAAATGACTCCAATATTTTTTTTATTCATGTTAGTTTTATCTAAAATATATTGAGATATAGTTTTTTTTGAATTATATTCAAATCCTTTAGTTGCACTTACTATGATTTGATCATTTGATAAAAAATCAGAAATTTTCATTATATTTTTTTCAATACTATAACTTGGCACTACTAATAAAATTATCTTGGCTTCACTTATAACTTTTTTATAATCATTAGAGATAGAAATATTTTTATTTAATTTATAAGTTATATCCCTTTGAATATATCTTGTTTTTATAATTAAATTATTTTCATCAGAATTTCTTGATAATAAAATCACATCATTTGAATTTTCAGATAACAGATTTGCTAATGTTACACCCCAGGAAGTTATACCTAGGATAGCTATTTTATTTAGAGTCATTATTGAAAGAAATTCTATTTTCAGTTTTATTTATTAATCTTATTAAATTTGGATAATGCTTAATAAGTATTATTGATGGAATTATGAATGCAATTATTAAGTATTCAATTTCTAATAAACTTGTAACTACCAATAAAACTATTAGAAAAATAGATAAAGTTGCTCCCACTATAGCCCCTAATGAAACAAATTTTGTAATTATAATAATTGGAAGTGCAATGATTAAAACAATAGCAATTGCTGGTATGTGTACAATCACGCCGCCAAACCCAGTTGCTACGCCCTTGCCGCCCTTAAATTTATGAAACAACGGGTAACAATGCCCTAGTACAATAGCACATGATCCAATTATTCCTAAAAGATTATCATCAAAAAATAGTTTTATAATTAATATTGGAATTAACCCTTTAAATATGTCTATTATTAATACTATAATTCCTGGCTTCACCCCTAACACTCTATTTACATTAGTTGCTCCTGTACTTTCAGATCCAAATTTTCTAATATCTAATTTATAAAAAAATCTTCCTAGTAGTATTCCACTTTGAATTGACCCTATTAGATAACAAATAATAAACAATATTAAAATATTGATATAAATACTCAAGATCTTCTACCTTTTACAAATTTTAGACTTATAGGACATCCAGAAAAATCAAAATTTTTCCTAATTTGATTTTCTAAATATCTTTTATAACTAAAGTGTATTAAATCATAATTTGTTGATTCAAATTTAAATCCTGGAGGACCTATTTTATACTGGCTTATAGAAAATATTTCAGGACTTTTATTACCTTTTGATGACGGTTGCCTTCTACTTATTGCATCTAAAAAGCAGCTATTAAGATCTTTTTTATTAATTCTTTTAATAGAATTTTCATACACCTTTATAGCTTCTGGAACAATCTTTTCAATATTTAATTTTGTTACTGCAGATGTAAATAATACAGGAATGTCAGGTATGTGATTAAATTTTTTCTTTATTTCTATCACTAAATTTTCTCTATCAAATTTTTCTAAGAGATCAATTTTATTAAGCAAAATTATACAAGGCCTCATTAAGTCTTTAATGAATCCAGATATATGTAAATCTTGTGCTGTTATCATTTCTTCTGAATTTATAATCAAAATACAAACGTCAGCATTTTCTACTGATTTTAGAGTTCTTATAGCTGAGTATTTTTCTATTCCTCGTTCAATTTGACCTCTTTTTCTTAGCCCTGCAGTATCAATAAATTTAATTTTTTTATCTAAATAATCTATATTGAAATCTATACTATCTCTTGTTGTACCTGGAATATCGCTTACTATTGACCTGTCTGATTCTGTCAACAAATTAAAAACACTAGATTTGCCCACATTTGGGTGACCTACAATTGATAGTTTTATTTCTGAACCTTGAGGTTCTATACTTTTAGAATTAGACATAACTTTTTCTAAAAGTTCTGTTATACCTCTGTTGTGATAAGCACTAACTTTAACACTTTCAAATTCAGAGATTACAGCAAATTCTGATGCAAAATGCTCACTATTCGATAGGTCTAATTTATTAATTGCAACTACAGCTTTTTTATGGTTTTTTCGAATTAAATTTAAGACTTCATTATCAAGAGGATTTAACCCTTCTTTACCATCAACCATAAAGATTAATTTATCGCTTTCCTTAATGGCTATAAGTGCTTGCTCAGTTATTGAAGATTGAAAAGACTCTGTTGACCTTTCATCAATACCACCTGTATCAATTAAGATAAAATTTCTACCATTCCAGTTAGTATTTGTCGATATTCTATCCCTTGTTGTACCTGAAATATTAGATACAATAGATATTCTTTCTCCTGCTATTCTATTAAATAAAGTAGATTTTCCTACATTAGGTCTACCAATTATGGAAATGATCATTTTTTAAGATTCTTTTTTCTTATTCTACAGACTTCTAAAAATGTAATCTATAAGAGCTGTTTGCGCCCATAATCTATTTTCAGCTTGATCGAATACAATTGACTTTGGATTATATAATAAACCATCTTCAATCTCTTCTCCTGGATGCGCAGGTAAATCATGCATGAATTTAACATTTTTATTAGCTTTGTCTAATAATTTAGAAGTTACTTGAAATCCCTTAAAGTCAATTAGTCTTTGTTTTTTTTCTGATTCTTGTCCCATACTTGTCCAAACATCGGTGTATACAATATCTGCATTTTTTATGATTTCTTCTGGATTTTCAGTATTAATAAAATTTTTATTTTCTAAACTTGAAAAAAGATCTATAGTTTCTTTATTGAATGAATAGCCAGTAGGTGAAGCTACAGAAAAGTTTCCTCCCAGTGTTAAAACTGCGTAACCTAAACTTTTAGCTACATTGTTACTATCACCAATAAAAGCAATATTTTTATTTTTAAAGTCTCCATTATTTTCATAAATTGTCATTATATCGGCTAAAGCTTGACATGGATGATCGTCATCTGTGAGGGCGTTAATAACTGGTATGCTTGAAAATTTAGAATACGATTCTATTTTATTTTGTTCAAATGTACGTATTATTGCTAAATCAGCCATTCTGCTAACAACACTTGATACATCAGGAATAGGTTCTCTAGAACCCATTCCTATTTCTTCTGGAGAAAAATATATAGAATTACCACCTAATTTTTCAATACCAACGATAAATGATAATTTAGTTCTTAGTGAAGGTTTATCAAATAATAAAACTCCAGTTTTATTATTTAAAATATTAGATTTCTTACCGTTTTTAAATTCAATAGCAGAAATTATGATGTTATTTAAATCATCATAATCACAATCACTGATTTTTATAAGACTATTTAGCATTAAGCTGGTTTAAATACAGGAAGGTTTTGACCGTCAGCATCTATAAAATCTACTACTAGGTCCATTCCAATTTTTAAATTTTCAGGTTCAGGATCTATGCCAATTATTCTTGTTGGCATATTTACACCTTCTTCAAGAGTTACAATAGCTGCAATATACGGAACTTCTTCTACAAAACTTGGGTGAGGGGCAGCATGAACTATAGTAAAAGTATAAAGTTTAGCTTTTCCTGAAGCTTCTATCCATTCTACATCTCTACTGCCATCTTTTGTTGACACAGCCCTAGGATAAAACTGTATATGATCTCCAAATTTTTGAATTAATAATTTTTTTTCGTTTGCTGCTTCCCAGTACTTATCAGATTCTGGTTGTGGAATTGGTTTTATTTTGTCACTCATATTTTCTCCTTTATAATACTGAAGATTTAATTTTTAGTTAGATGTTAGTAGTACTGTTCCTGTGCTAGATAACAATCCACCTGTACCATGTGCTAAGGCTATATCACAATTATCTAGTTGCCTTTTTCCTGTTTCACCTCTTAATTGCCTCACAGCTTCTATGACAGTAAAAATACCATACATTCCTGGATGAGTATAAGATAATCCTCCTCCATTAGTGTTTAAAGGAAATGTCCCACCTGGAGCTGTTACTTGGTTTGCTAGAAAATCAGGGCCTTCACCTGGTCCACAAAAACCTAAACTTTCTAATGTAGCTAGAACTGTATATGTGAAAGAATCATAAATCATTGCTAAATCAATATCTTTATGATCTAATCCGGCCATTTCTAATGCCCTAGGTCCAGTTTTTCTTCCATATGTTCTTGTTAAATCTGGCATTTGTGAGATTAGAGATCCATGATCATGACCTTCACCGACACCTAAAATTTTAATAGGATTTTTTTTTGTATCTTTAGCTTTTTCAATTGAAGTTACAACTATTGCAGCTCCTGCATCTGTTACTAAACAACAATCAAGTAAATGGAATGGCCAAGAAATCCATCTTGAATCATGATAATCATCAAATGTCATTGGCTTGTCATAAAAGTAAGCCTTTTCATTCATATTAGCCCATTTTCTAGTTGAAACAGCTATTTCAGCAAGTCCTTGCCTTGTTCTATCTTCACCATACATTTCCATATATTTTCTTGCTGCCATGGCATAGTTTATTGGAGGGCCCATAATACCGTAAGGAGATGTATATTGATCTGCTGGCATTCCTCCTCCACTTTTTGCTCTTGCCCTATCACTTCTACCACTTTGACCATGAGTAATTAATGCAACTTCACAGTAACCAGCATTAATTGCAGCAAGGGCGTGTGCTAAATGAATTACAAAAGAAGAACCTCCTACAACAGTTGAATCAGTAAAGTTTGGCTCAATACCTAAATATTCACCTATGTCATAAGTTGAATATCCTGCTGTAAACAATCCATCTACATCTGAAATTTTTAAACCTGCGTCATCTAATGCGTTATGTGCAGCTTGAGCATGATGACCTAATGGTGATATTTCTGGAACTTTACCTATCTTATCTGACTCAGCTACACCGACAATTGCAGCTTTTCCAGAAAGAGATTTTCTTAATTCTTTCATAATTATAATGATTCCTTCCTACAAACTATATTTTTTTAAAATCAAAATATTTTTATCTAATAATACCATTAGATAAAAAATTTTCTACTTTAGAGGTGAATAATCAGTAGGATTTAATAATTGATTTTCTACATTTTTTACAATCAGTCCGTCTTTATGTGAATCTTCTACTACTTTTCCCCATTCTGGATCATTTCTAAAATCTTTCCATGATTTTACTCTAGATTCTTCGTTCTCATAAGCTAAAAGGTAAGTTAATGTATTGTTGCTAGGGCCTATGTCAGTTGTCCAATATCCTATATTTTTTATTCCATGTTTTTCAAAAAGTTTAAGTGTATGGGTTCTAAATCTAGAATTAAGATTTTCTAATCTTCCTGAAAAACATTCATAAATTCTTAGTTCGTATATCATTTTTTTCCTTTTCTAATCTTCAAATGCTTTATTTGTTAGAACATTGAAAACTTTATAATTATCTTTATTACAAGTTTCAGTATTTTGTAGCATAAGTAAATAAGTCCCAAGTGGCAAATTGTAGCTTATTAAATTTGGATGATCATTCTGATTTTCTACTGATTCTTCTGGAATAATTGCAATATTGAAATTTATTGGAATCCAATCTGCTATATTTTTCCCATTTTTCAATAGATTTATTTCTTCACAAAAGTCTTTAGTTTGAGAATTATTTAATAATTCATTCTGTGAAACTAATAATAGAGACAAATTTATACTTTCTGAATCGTAATTTCTAAAAATAAACAACATTGTCCCATCTTCAATCTCTTCAAATGGGAATTCAATTTTATCTTTAGATACTATAGGTTCATAAAATTCATTTTGATTCTTTCCACAAGCAATTACACTAAATAATAAAATTAATAATAAAATTAAAACTTTTCTTAACAAATCCTTCTCCTTTACCGTGGTCGGGGCAGCAGGATTTGAACCTACGACCTCCCGGCCCCCAGCCGGACGCGCTACCAAGCTACGCCATGCCCCGTTTTTTTTTTGAAAATATAATTATAATAGAATACAATAAAATAAAATTTCTTACACTTTATAAAAATATGCAATTAAATGAACTTAAGGAAGAAGCCTCAAGATTACGAGAAAAAATAATCGAAATTTTGAGGAATGTTTGACTTAGATAAACTGTCAAATGAAATAATTGAACTTGAAAAAAAAAGTTCAGATGAAAACTTATGGAAAGATAATATGCGTGCAAAAAAATTTTTGCAAAGCTTAAAATCTAAAAAAAATTCCTATGAAATGTTTAAAAAATTAGATAAAGATTCGATGGAAATTTTAGAATTATGCCAAATTTCTATTGAACTTGATGATCAAAGTAGCAAAAAAATAATTTTAGAAAGCATTAAGACATTAGAGAAAATTTTTAATCAAGTTTCTGTAGGGTTAAAATTAAATGGAAAGTATGATCAACGTAATGCAATCATTGGAATTAAACAGGGTGCTGGAGGAGTAGATTCTCAAGATTGGGCAGAAATACTTTTTAGAATGTATAAAAGATGGTGTGATTCTAAAAATTTTAATTTTGAAATCATTCATTTTTCACAAGGTGAAGAAGCTGGTATAAAATCAGCAGTAATAAGAATTGAAGGAGAAAATGCTTATGGAATGCTTCAATCTGAAAAAGGCACACATAGATTAGTTAGAATTTCCCCTTTTGATACAGGAAATAGGAGACACACTTCATTTTCATTAGTAGAAATTATGCCTGAACTTGAGGCAGAAGAAGAAGTGGTAATAGATCCTAAAGACTTAAGAATTGATGTTTTTAGAGCCGGTGGAGCCGGGGGACAAAGTGTTCAAAAGAATTCTACAGCTGTTCGAATAAATCATTTGCCATCTGGATTAAATGTATCTGTTCAAAATGAGAGATCCCAACTACATAACAAAGATTTAGCTATGAAAATTTTACAATCAAGATTAATGGAATTAGAAATAGTCAAAAATAAACAAAAAGCTTCAGAAATTAAAGGAAAACATATTTCTCCTGACTTTGGTTCTCAAATAAGATCTTATGTGATGCACCCATATACAGTTGTTAAAGACCATAGAACATCTGTTGAAACTAGCAATATTGACTCAGTGCTTGATGGAAACATAGATCTTTTTATAGAAGGCTTTCTTCTTAAAAACATTCAATCTTAATAAATTAGCTCCTAGTAATAATTTTTCTTCATAAAATATTCATATTTATAATATAAAATTATAAATAAGCAAAATTATTAATAGGAACAAAAAAATGATTTCAAAATTAAAGTTTTATATATTTACATTAATTATTTTATTTATTTTTTCTTGTAGCTCAAACGAAGTAGTTGAAGAAAATTCTTCTGTAGGGAAAAGCTCAAATGTTGCACCTGGGCTTATACAAGATTCACAGAATAATTCTTCTAAACGTTCTGAAAATATTTTTAGAATAAACTTTTCAGATCCTCCTACATTTGATCCTCATTTGGTTACTGATACAACATCTGCTTCAATAATTGTAGAAATTTTTTCTGGATTAGTAACTCTTAATAAAAAATTAGAAATTGTTCCTGATTTGGCAGAATCTTGGGAAGTATCAGATGATGGAAAAACTTATACATTTAAACTTAGAGATGGAATTAAATTTTCTAATGGAGATGATGTTACGGCTGATGATTTTAAGTGGTCTATAGAACGAGCTGCTAATCCTGATACTGGATCTTATAATGCTGATGTTTATTTGGGAGATATTATAGGAGTAAAAGAAGTTGTTGAAAGTGAAGGATCTGTAAAAGAAGTTTCTGGAGTAACTGTAATTGATAAAAAAACATTAAAAATTAATATTGATGCTCCTAAAACATATTTTTTAGCTAAATTAACATATCCCACAGCTTTTGTACTTAGTGAAAAATATATAGAATCTCAGGGTGAAAATTGGATTGACAGTCCTGTTGGAACTGGTCCATTTGTATTGCAAGAATATCAAATAGGTCAAATTTTAAAATTAAAAAGAAATGATCTATATTGGAATGAAAAATCTAAGGTAGATGGAGTTGTGATGAACTTAGCTGGTGGTGTTTCTATGGCAATGTATGAAAATGATGAAATTGATATTACTGGAGTAGGTCTTGCCGATTTAGAAAGAGTTAAAGACCCTAATGATCCTCTTAGCAAAGACTTAGTTGATGTTCCTCCACAGTTTACAATTTCATATATTGGATTTAATGTAAATACTCCCCCTTTTGATGATTTAAACTTTAGAAAAGCTCTAACTTATGCAGTTGATAAAGAATTGATTGCAGAAAAGATTTATTCAGGATTAACTAAGCCTGCACACACTGTAATTCCACCTGGGTTTCCAGGGTATAGCCCGTCAGTTAAAGGACTTAAATTTGATGCTGAATTAGCGAAAGAATATTTATCAAAATCAAAATATTCTGATCCTTCTTCTAGGCCTAGAATTATAATAACTATTCCAGGCACAGGAGGATCTCCTGGTTTAGATACAGAAGTCATATCTGATATGTGGAAAGAAACATTAGGAATTGAAGTAGAAATCCAACAAGTTGAATGGGCTACTTACTTACAAGATATGAATAGAAAAAGATTGCAAGTTTGGGCAGGTTCAGGGTGGCAAGCAGATTACCCAGATCCTCAGGATTTTATTGATGTACTTTTTCACAGTGAATCAGATATAAATCATGGAAATTATATTAACCCTAAGGTAGATCAATTGATTATAGAAGCAAGAACTGAAGTAGATGAAAATAGGAGATTCCTTTTGTATAATCAAGCTGAGCAAATAATTGTAGATGATGCTGCAATTTTACCATTATGGTTTGACACGGATGGTTATGCTTTAGTAAAACCTTGGGTAAAAGGATACGAGTTCACATCTATAATTGTCCCAAAATATAAAGATTTATATATAGAATAATAATTTACTTTTGAATTTGAGAATATAAATTTATAATAAGCAAATTATGTTAAATTATATTTTAAGAAGAATTTTTTGGATACCAATATTACTTTTGTTGGTATCTCTTATAGTTTTTTTTCTTGGAGTATATGGTCCTGGAGACCCAGTAGAAGTTCAACTTGGTAATAATTATGATGAACAATCTGCTAATAGAATTCGAGAAAAGATGGGATTGAATGACCCTTTCTTTATACAATGGGTTCATTATATCTCTAATGCTGTAACTGGAGATTTTGGTGAATCCTATGTGTTTAAAAATAGATCTGTATCTGAATTACTGTTACCAAAATTAATAGTTTCTGCGAAACTAAACATAATTTCTTTTCTTATTGCACTAATTATTGGCATACCGATGGGATTTTATGCAGCAATAAACTATGGTTCTCCGAAAGACCCTTTAGTTGTTATTTTTGCTTTAATTTTTTATGCAATGCCAGTTTTTTTTACAGCACCATTTTTAATTTTAATATTTGCTTTACAACTTGATTTAGTTCCAGTTTCAGGTTGGGGAGGAATATTTGATAAAAGAATCATATTACCAGCTTTAACTGTTGGAGTTGGAGGAGCAGCTGTATTTGTAAGATTAATTAGGTCTTCAATGATTGAAGTTTTAGATACTGATTATATCAAGTTAGCCCGAGCTAAAGGAGTTAGCGAAAATATGGTTTTATGGAAGCATGCATTTAGAAATGCTCTCCTTCCAGTAGTAACTATTATGGGTTTTTCTTTAGCTGGACTATTTGGAGGATCTCTAATAGTTGAAATTCTTTTTGGAATTCCTGGAATTGGTAGAATTTCTCTAGATTCAGTATATTCAAGAGATTATCCAGTTATTATGGCTATTGTGCTTATAGGTTCTAGTGCTTTAGTAATTGCAAATCTAATTATTGATTTTATTTATACACTTATTGATCCAAGGATAGATATGGAATGATTAATAATAATCTAAATAGTATATCGTCTACTTCGTCTACTAAATTATTTTTTAGTAATTTTAGTAGAAAAAAACTAGGAGTTATTTGTGCAATTCTAGTTGCTACAATTTATCTAGTAGGTATTTTTGCTCCATTTTTGGCTCCATATGATTATTCAGATACTAACTTATTGAAAACTCAAGCAGGTCCAGATTTTGAAAACATTTTAGGTACAGATAGACTTGGTAGAGATATACTATCTAGAGTTATTTGGGGGATTCAAACTACTGTAATTGTCACTATTACAGGCTTGCTCACTGGCTCTTTGATTTTAGGCCTTTTTTTAGGATTGTTAGCAGGATATTATAGAGGAATATTTGACTTTATTGTAATGCGAACCGGAGAATTGGTATCTTCATTTCCAGATATTCTATTAATTATTTTATTAGCTAGTACTTTACGTCCTAGAATAACTAATATTTTTTATTCTATTGAAGATAATTTAAATATTTCTGGATTAGTAAGTAGTGGAATTATTGATTATTTAGTAATAGGAATAGCACTGTTACCATTAAGTTGGTTTGGGACAATGAGATTAATTAGAGCTCAGGTCTTTAGTATAAGAAATATTGATTATGTTCAATCTGCTAGAACATCTGGAGCAAGTACATTTAGAATTGTGACCAGACATGTTTTACCTAATGTATTAGCCCCATTGCTAGTTACTGCTACTTTTGGATTGGGAGCAGTAGCTTTATCAGAGGTAATACTATCTTTTTTTGGTTTAGGAGTTCAGCCTCCAAGGCCTAGCTTAGGAGCAATGTTAGCGGATGTTTCTGGTAGAGGAGGTTCAAGTGTTTCAGTATTAAAAAGTCATCCAGAACAATTATTATCACCAATTATTATTATTTGGATTATGATATTTTGCTGGAATATCATAGGAGACGCATTAATTGATATATTAAATCCAAGGAAGAATTAAAACTACACGTTTTAGATAAACTATTACGTGTACACTAAAACGTGTAAGGAGTAAATTATGACATTTTTTTCATCTAGACGATCCACAGTCCATGGACTAAATGGTGGAGTAGCTACTAGTCAACCAATTGCATCACAAGTGGGAATTGATGTATTAAAAGCAGGTGGAAATGCAGTTGATGCTGCTGTTTCTATGGCGTCTACATTAGGGGTTGTAGAACCTATGTCTACTGGAATAGGTGGAGATATTTTTGCTTTGATTTGGGACCCAAACACAGAAAATATAAGCTCATTTAACGGTTCAGGAACTTCTTCTAGAAACTCTAATCCTCAAGAATTAATTGATAAAGGATTAAAATCAATTCCGACAGAAGGAAAATATGCTCCGTACTCTGTATCAGTTCCAGGATCAGTAAATGGATGGGAGGAAATTTTAAGAAAATTTGGAACAATTTCTTTGTCAGATTCCTTATCACCAGGAATTAAATTAGCTGAAGAAGGTTATCCTGTTAGCAAACTCATATCTTGGCAATGGAAAGAAAATGCAGAAAAATTAATGTATAGAAAATCAGGAGCTGAACTATTGAAAAATAAAAAAGCTCCCAATGAAGGAGAAATAATTAATTTGCCTACTTTAGCTGAATCTATGAATGAGATTTCTAAGTATGGATCAAAAGTTATTTATGATGGATCTATTTCCAAGAAAATTTCAGATTTTATTCAATCAGAAGGTGGTTGGCTTGATGAAAAAGATTTATCTGATTATAAATCTTTTTGGACAGACCCAATTAAAACTAATTATAGAGGATATGATGTATTTGAATGTCCTCCTAACGGAGATGGATTAGCAGCTTTAATTGCATTAAATATTATTGAAAACGTTGATTTCACAAAAATAAAACATGGAAGTAGTGATTTCTACCATTATTTAATTGAATCAATGAAGTTAGGTTTTTCTGATGCTTTATGGCATGTAACTGACCCTATAAAAAATGACATCCCAATTGACAAATTATTATCTAAAAAATATTCAAAAGAAAGGTTTAATCTTATTAATCCTCAGAATATAATGAATCAAGTTTCTCATAATACTTTTGATACAAATGGTGACACAGTTTATATTACTGCAATTGATGGTAACGGAATGGGATGTTCTCTAATAAACTCTACATTTCAAGGATTTGGTTCAGGGTTGGTTGTCCCTGGTACTGGTATAGCTTTACAAAACAGAGGAGCATTATTTAGTTTAGATAAATCTCATCCTAATTTTTTAGAACCAAATATGAGGCCTTTCCACACTATTATTCCTTGTATGGTTACAAAAGATAATAAGTTATTTTTATCTTTTGGGGTAATGGGAGGATTTCAACAACCTCAAGGGCACCTGCAGGTAATATCTAATATTATAGACTATGGACTTGACCCACAAGACGCCTTAGACTCATTAAGATTTTCATTAGATGTTGATGATATGAAGACTATTTCAGTAGAAGAAGATTTAGACCCTTCAATTATTAATGAATTAAAAAGTAAAGGTCATGAAGTAGAAATTGTGAGTGGTAATGAAAGAATTAAATTTGGAGGAGCTCAACTTGCTTTATATAATTCTAAAACAGGTGTTATATCCCTTGGTACAGAGCCTAGAAAAGATGGATCTGCACTTGCTTATTAGGTTATAATTTAAATTCGAAAATAAATTTTGGAGTATTATTATGGGTCAAATTAATGTAGCAATAATTGGAGTTGGAAATTGTGCGTCTTCCTTAGTGCAAGGGATAAATAAATATTCTGAAATTGAAACTAACGAAGTTAAAGTTCCTGGTTTAATGCATAATGTCTTGGGTGGTTATTCTATTGGAGACGTAAACATAGTAGCTGCATTTGATGTAGATAAAGATAAAGTAGGTAAAGATTTATCAGAAGCAATTTTTACAAATAATAATAATGCATTAAAATTTCATGAAGTGCCAAAAAGTGGTGTTATTGTTGATAGAGGAATGACTCACGATGGAGTGGGAGAATATTTATCAGATATTATTGAAATTGAAAAAGATAAAGAAAAACCTGGATCTCAAACTGCAGATATAGTTCAAATACTTAGAGATAGAAAAGTTGATGTAGTTATAAATTATCTTCCAGTTGGATCAGAACAAGCTACTAAATGGTATGTAGAACAAGTTCTTGCTGCAGGTTGTGGATTTGTAAATTGTATACCTGTATTTATAGCTAAAGAAGAATATTGGCAGAAAAGATTTTCTGATAAAGGACTACCAATTGTTGGTGATGATATAAAAAGCCAAGTTGGTGCGACCATTATACACAGAGTTTTAGCTAGGTTATTTGAAGATAGAGGAGTGAGATTAGATAGAACTTATCAACTTAATTTTGGAGGAAATACAGATTTCTTAAACATGCTTGAGAGATCAAGATTGAAAAGTAAAAAAATCTCTAAAACCAATGCTGTTCAATCACAACTTGAAAAAGAATTACCAACTGATGATGTTCACATTGGACCGTCTGATCATGTTCCTTGGTTAGAAGATAGAAAATGGGCATATATTCGATTAGAAGGAACTTCTTGGGGTGATGTACCTTTAAATGTTGAGCTTAAATTAGAAGTAGAAGATAGTCCTAATTCAGCTGGAGTTGCAATAGATGCAATAAGGTGTGCAAAAATAGCAATTGATAAAGGGATATCTGGTGCTATTGATGCTCCAAGTGCTTATTTTATGAAGTCTCCTCCAAATCAAATGAGAGATGATGATGCAAGAAAAGCTGTAGAGGATTTTTCAAGAATAGAATAATAATAAATTGAAAGTAGCTATCTGTTCTCCATATGACTTCTCTTTCCCTGGAGGTGTACAATCTCATATTTCAGAGTTTTCTAAAGAATTAATCAATAAAGGACATAAAGTTACTATTTTTGCTCCTTTATCTAATGAAAATATATATGAAATTCAACATGTAGATTTTTTTAAATTAGGAAAAGCTTTTCCTTTTCCTTTTTTAGGTTCTAAATCTAGAATAACTTTGAATATATTTAAGTTGATTTCATGTATAAAATTTCTCAAAAAAAATAACTTTGATATAGTCCATTTACATGAACCATTAACTCCTTCACAAATCTTTATTAATTTATTTTTAAATAAAAGTAAGTTAATAGGAACTTTTCATTCATATGGTGATAAAAAAAACTATGTCTACATAGTGTTTAATAAAATACTGATTTATTTAATAAAAAGACTTTCAAAAAAAATTTGTGTATCAAAATTTTCAGAAATATATATTAAAAAATATTTTTCATTTGATTCAATAATTATTCCAAATGGAATAAATATTAATAATTATTCTAAACCTTCTAATATTCCCCAAAAACTTGATAATGACTATAAGAAAATATTGTTTGTTGGCAGATTTGATGAAAAAAGAAAAGGATTTGAAATTCTTTTAAAAAGTTTTTTTAATCTTAAAGAAAAATTTCATGATTTAAATTTAATTGTAGTAGGACCAGGAAATAAAGATAAGATAAAAAAATATTTCTTACCTCCTAACTATGATAAAGACATAGTATTTATAGGAAATATTACCCAAGATAAACTCCCTGATTATTATAAAAATGTTGATTTAGTTTGTGCTCCTTCAATTGGAAATGAATCTTTCGGGATTATTTTATTAGAAGCAATGGCTTCAGGATCAGTATTAATTGCATCTTCTATAGAAAGTTATAAATATTTATTATTAAAAAATAATTATGGGTTTCTTTATAATTCAGATTCGAATAGCGAATTAAACATTTTGATTTCAAAAGTTCTTCTAAATGAACTTCCAACAGAAGAAAATATCAAAAATGGTTTAAAAAATGTTCAAAATTACTCTTGGGAAAAAATAGTTTCTGAAATAATAAAAATATACAAAAAATTATAAACAAAAAATTATTAATAACAAATAGTGGAAAAATTAAGAACAATCATTAGAACTTATACAAGAGATTTGTATGAAAATCCTATATCAAAGATTTTTATCAAATTGGGTTTTACTCCTAACTTAATTACAATGTTAGGTTTATTTATTACTATTTTTGGATCTTATTTTATCTATAGAGGTGAGTTTTTAATAGGCGGTATAGTAGTAGCTATAGGAACTATTTTAGACTCTATCGATGGAGCGATGGCTAGACTTTCAGGGAAGGAATCTATATTTGGCAATTTATTAGATTCAGTTATTGATAGATATAGTGAAGCCACAATATTTGTTGGATTATTAGGATATTATTTATTTAATTCTCTAGATAAGACTGCTGTTTTTTTATGCGTTATTTCCTTGCTTGGTTCTCAACTGATTAGCTATATTAGAGCTAAAAGCGAAAGTCTTAAAATAGAAAATAGAGCGGGCTTCTTTACACGAGTAGAAAGATCTATTATATTAATAATTTTCTTAATTTTTTCACAACCTTTAATTGCATTATATATTTTGGCTTTTGGTACATTTACAGGTTCTATATGGAGACTTATTGTAGGTTTAAAAAATGCGAAAGTTTAGTTTTTTCATTTTAGTTTTTTTTATATTTTTTTTTCAAAACAGTTTAGTTTTAGAAGCTGAAACTAATGATGACTTTCAAGTAGAAAGCATAGATTATTCCATAGTTTTTCCTGAAAAAATCTCATTTTTTTTTACAGGTTTAAGCAAAAAGAAAATTAATGATATTAAAGTTAATTTTAAAACGGGAGATAGAAAAACTTTGCAATATGGATACATGGATTTTCAAACTGAAGAAAACAATAAAGTTTCTGGAGTAATGGATTTCAGAATAAACACTTCTAACGGTTATATACCACCCGGTTCTACTATTACTTGGAACTTAATTATTTATTTTGACGATGGTTCTCAAATTTCAACTGAAAGCAATGAATTTATTATGCTTGATACTAGATTTGATGATTGGGATTTCATAGAAGGAAATAATGTAACTATTTATTATAGATACTCTAAAAGTAGAGCCAAAACTCTACTTAAAGAATGTGAACTTTTAATAAAAGACATGGAATCTATTGTAGGTAAAACAGAAGAAAAAATAACTCTTACTTTATATAATAATTATTCTGAAATGATTGAAGCAGTTAGATCAAAATCTAAAACTTCAGATAGGGAATTAATTACAGCAGGGCAAGCTTTTGATGAAGCAAGTGTTGTTTTAGTATTAGCAGGAAGAAATGATATTGGAACTTCAACCCACGAAATAATGCATGTTTTAGTTGGCAGGGCTACTGATGGGTCTATAAATTTACCTTTGTGGTTAAATGAAGGTTTGGCAGAATATGCTAATAGAGATAAAACAGTAAGTTATGATTTGTATTTAGAGTGGGGGATTGGTACAAATCAATTAAAACCTTTAAACCAACTAAGAACTTTTCCAGGGGACCCTAAATTAACATTAGTTGCATATGGACAATCTAGAAGTGTGGTTAGGTATATGATAAATAATTATGGTTACGATACAATGCATACTTTATTAAATAACTTATCAAAAGGAATGACTTTAGATGAAGCATTAGTAAATTCTTATGGTTTTGATCTTAACACCTTAGATTCAAATTGGAGAAAAAGTATAGGAGCAGGAGCGTATAAAGCTAGAGAAAATTTTGTAATTGAAACTAAAATATCTGATCCTAATTCTTGTAAATCTAACAATTTATTGATTTTTTTACCTTTATTGTTAATATTTTGGTTCAAAAACTACGCTAAAGCACTATGAATATAAAAATTGTTACACAAATGATACATATATGTAACAATTGACAGATAGATGTAACAAGAAAAAAATATATACATCTTAGTTTAAACTTATAAATAAATATTTATATTTAAATTTAAACGTGATCCTTAAAGGAGGGAATTATGGATTCTGGACATACAGCTTGGATGCTAACAGCATCAGCGCTAGTGTTTTTCATGACACCAGGGTTAGCTTTTTTTTATGGAGGCTTAGTGCGAGTAAAGAGTTTAGTTAACACTATTATGCTTAGTTTTTTAACTATAGGTGTTGTTACTATTGTTTGGACTTTATGGGGCTATAGTCTTGCTTACGGAAGTGGTGAATTAATACCTAGTTTTGTAGGAGATTTTTCTTATTTAGGACTAGTTGGAATAGATACATTTGCATCAGAAGGAGAGGCGATAGCTCCTCTTTATGATGTACTTTTTCAAATGATGTTTGCAATTATTACCCCAGCTTTAATCACAGGTGCTTTTGTTGAAAGATTTAAGTTTACAACTTACTTGATTTTTATGGTATTATGGGTGACTTTAGTTTATGCTCCCGTTGCTCATTGGGTTTGGGGTGGTGGATGGATTGGAGCTGATGGTGCTGGTGCATTAGACTTTGCAGGAGGAACCGTTATTCATATCAATGCAGGTGCAGCAGCTATAGCAGCAGCTCTTTTAGTTGGTAGAAGAAGAAATCCTGGCTTACAACCTAATAATGTACCTTATGTGCTTCTTGGAGCATCTATTCTTTGGTTTGGATGGTTTGGTTTTAATGGAGGATCAGCATTAGCTGCAGATAGTTATGCAGTAAATGCTATGCTTGTAACTCAAATAGCAGCAGCAACTTCAGCTACAGTTTGGGGACTAGTTGGTTTATTTAGTACTGGAAAAATAAGTGGAGTTGGAGTTGCAACAGGGGCAGTAGCTGGATTAGTTGCAATAACTCCTGCAGCAGGAGCTGTTAATGCTCTAGGAGCTTTAGCTATAGGCCTTGGATCAGGTTTGATTTGTTATTATGCAGTCGAATTGATACATAAAACTAAAATGGATGATGCATTAGATGTTTTTGCTGTTCATGGTATTGGAGGTTTATGGGGTTGTATAGCTACTGGAATTTTTGCCATTGAAAGTATTGCTGGAGTTAAAGGTTTAGTAGAAGGTAGTACATCACAAGTATGGATACAAATTTATACAGCAGTTGGAACACTAGTTTATTCTTTTGTAGTTACTTTTGTTATTTTATTTGTTTTAGATAAAATTCCAGGTTTAGGATTAAGAGTTTCAGAATCATCTGAAAATCAAGGTCTTGATTTAGCTGAACATGGTGAACAAGCTACAGTTGATGATGGTGCGAATTAAATTTTTGTAATTTTAAAAAAAGGAGGAAAAGATGATAAGAATCGATGCAATAATTAAACCTGAAAGAGTAAATCTTGTATTAGAAGCTATGTCTAAAGCTGGATGCACAGGTTTTACTTATAGTAATGTAAGTGGAAGAGGAACTCAAGAAGGAGTAGAGGTATTTACTGGAAGAGGAGGATCTACTGCAAATAGAGTTTCTTTACCTAAAGTACTTATTACAACTGTGACAGATAAATCAAAACAAAAAAAAGTTATTGATTCTATAATATCTTCCGCAAAAACAAGTGAAGCAGGAGATATAGGAGATGGAAAAATATTCATTTCTGAAATAACTGAAGTAATAAGAGTTAGAACTGGTGAAACAGGTACAAATGCTATTTGAGTATTAATTTATAGGCATATTAAATATGTTTTTAATATGCCTATTTTTTTAAAGATTTATCTCTAATAGAATTTCATAATTATATTTATAGCTAACTTTATTACTGTGTAATAAGATTATTTTGATAGAATTAAGTTTCATATAACTTAGGAGCGTAGCTCAGTTGGCTAGAGCGCTGGTCTCCAAAACCAGAGGTCGGGGGTTCGACTCCTCCCGCTCCTGCCATAAATGCCGGGGTGCTGAAATGGTAGACAGGCTACGTTGAGGGCGTAGTGTCCTTATGGGCGTGGGAGTTCGACTCTCCCCCTCGGCACCATAGATTTATTTTTTTTTGATAAAATAATTTAAGTTATACTTTTTTTGGCGACGTGGCGAAGTGGCTAACGCAGTGGTTTGCAAAACCTCCATTCATGGGTTCGAATCCCATCGTCGCCTCCAAAAAATCCTATAATTTTTCTACCTTGTTGAAAACTTGAATTCTATGCCTACTACTATCAACAATGAGTAATTTATCTTTATGAAAAGATATTGACGTAGGGCACCAAAATAATTTTTCTACATGAGAAGATTCTGTAAATGGATCATTTTTAAAACTTTCTAATTCAAAAACTAAATTTGCTTTTGATCTTGCTTCTTTTTCTTGTACATTAGTGTCCAAAAAATCTTGAGCCCATTTAGATAAAGTGCCTTCTCCTCTATTGGAGCATAAAAAAGTTCCATGTTTATCAAAAACTTTTAATTTATGATTACCCCAATCAGAAACATAAACATACCCTAAATCGTCAACAGCGGATGATGATGGATGAAGAAGGTTACTCTCATTATTCCCTTTTGATCCTATAGTTCTTATAAAATCACCATTTGTTGAAAATTCTTGAATCCTGTGATTACCCCAATCAGAAATATATAAAGTATCATCAGAAATATGAGTTATTCCCCAAGGTAAATTTAATTTACCTTCTGATTCACCTTCTGAGGAAAATTTACGAATATAATTACCATCTTCATCAAAAACTTGGATTCTACCATTTCTATGATCTACTATGTACAATTGATTGTTATCATCAAAAACTAATCCGTTAGGACCATCAAATTCTCCTTCAGCATTTCCAAGTTGACCAAATGAAGAAATAAAATCACCTTCTGTAGTCATTATTGTTATTTTATTTAAATATTCATCTGAAACATAAATTTTATCTTTGTTACTAATAGCAATTGAAGATGGCCACATAAATTGTCCTTCTTTATCTCCAAAAGAACCAAAGGTTCCATAATATTCCTCTTCCATGTCCATTACAGTAATTCTTGCTCCTCTAGGATCATAATCATGTCCTCTGCCAAGAACATAAATTTTATCATTACTGTCAAAAGCTAAATCAAAAGGATAATAGAAACCTCTGCCTTGCATGGCAGCTAGCCCCATTGTTTTTTTGTTTTTAATATCAAAAGAAGTAGTCATATTACGCTCTTTGATATTCAGGCATGGCACCTATTAATTGTAATAATTCTGACAAGTTGTCATCATTTAATGATTTTTCAGAATTGATTTTAGAATTAACAAAATCTTTTAGAGTATCTTTAGTTGTTTTTGATACAATTATTGAGCCTAATTCTTCTAAAATTTTTTCTATCAATAACTCAGTAGAATATTGATTTGAAATATTTGATTTTACATTATTTATAATTTTTCTAATACCAGAATTATTTACATCTCCTAGTTTTGAAGAAGAGAAGTTGACTCTTTCTACTACAGTCCCTGAATCTAGCCACTCTGTACCCCAATGCCATCCTTCAACAGATGGTGGATTCATTGCATGCTGACCCATGAACGAAGTATGTGAATTAGCTGAAGATTGTTGCTTATCTGGTCTTTCAAATTCCTTTGTTATCCGTAATGTTCCAGCAACTAATTCTATAGGACTCTTGACTCTCTTATTCCATACTTTCTCAGATTTGAAGAATTTAGATTTAAATAAAAATCTCAACATTTCTTTAATGTTATATCCAGTATCAAAATATACTTCAGATAATAACTCTATTGCGTTAGGATTATTTGGTTCTTTATAAGGCCATTCTGGTACAGGAGGCTCATCTTCTACAAAAAAGCTGTACATATGTCTAGATATAAACTTTGCAGTTGCTTTTTGTTTACATATTATGTCAATTATTTCTTCACCATTGAAATTTCCTGTTTCACCTAGAAATATTTTTTCATCTTCATCATGGTCATCTTCTTTATATTCAAAATGCATTGCTAACCTGCCATAGGGCCAAACTGAATCTCTTTGTGATTTAGTGGTCATATAGTCTTTATTAGCAATAGTCCATCCTGTAAAAGCTCTTGAGGCTTCCTTAATATCTTTCTCTGTATAATTTCCTGTTCCCATAGAGAATAATTCAAGTAATTCTCTTCCATAATTTTCATTTACAGCTCCTTTATGACTTTCGCAATTATCAAGCCATATAATCATTGCTGGATCTTTAGATAATTCAATAAGTAAATTTTTGTAGTTTCCTAGTCCAAATTTAGAAAACATTTTTATTTGATCATGTAATACAATCCCATTAGCTAATTTAGCGTAACCAGTTGCAAAAATACCATGCCAAAAAAGGGATATTTTTTCTTTAAATGGAGAGTCACTCCAAATCATTTTATAAAGCCAGGATGCGCCATTTGATGAATTTCCCATAGGAGATCCATAATCTGGTTGATATCTATTTATTAAATGCTTTGAAATCTCATAATTAGGTTCTGAATCTAAAATAATATCAACTTGATTATCATAACCATTCTTTATATATTCCTCTAATTCATCTTTAGTAGAACCAAATCCTACTCTTCTCATTAAATGAGCCATAAGCATGATATCTTTATTTGACATAAATTATGTTCCTTTATTTATAAAATTAAATTGTTCGTAATTCTTTCCTAGTATTGGTACTGAATCAATACCCATCCATTTATCTAATAACGTAGCATAAGTAGACCTGAAGTCATTATTATATTTCATATCTCCTTCTACTTGTTCTGATATTTCTAAAGAAGGTTGTTCGCCATAAAAACCACCATTAACAGATCCTCCTAAAACAAAAGCTACACCTCCAGAACCATGATCCGTTCCTGAACCATTATCTTGAATTCTTCTACCAAATTCAGAAAAAAGTAAAACTGTTACATCATCTTGTCGATCATGCTCTTTTAAGTCTTCAAAAAAATCACCTAATGCATCAGAAAGATCTTTCCAAAGTTTTGCATGATTAAATAATTCTCCAGCATGTGTATCAAAACTTCCGTGCTGAGCATAATAAATTTTAGTTCCTACATCAGCAAAGATTACTTTAGCAATATCCTTTAAGTTATTAGAAATTGGGTTATCTGCATATTCAATTGATGATGAATATTTAGAGTTAGCTCCACTTAGAATATCAGCTCCATTCATAGCACTTACACCATTTTCTCCAAGTGCTTCTAAAATTGCATCACGTCCTTGATTTGGGCCATACATCCTAGAAAAATAATTTAAAACATCTTGCCTTTGTTCTTTTCCTTTAATATCAGGCATTAAGCCATATGTTTCTAAATCACCTACTGAAGCTACAGGAACATCTTTACAAACTAATGCTCTTGGCAAACCTCTTCCAAAATTCACAGCTGTTACAACATTATTATGATTTGGATCAATTTCTCTGATAGTTCTTCCAAGCCATCCATCAGGAGCAATACTTTCTGATTCAGCGGTATGCCATATGTCCATTGACCTGAAATGTGAACGGTTAGGAACTGGATATCCAATTCCATTAATTACCGCAACTTTATTTTGATCCCATAGATTTTTAAGCGCTCCCATTTCCGGATGAAAACCTAAAGATCCATCTATATCTATAATTTCTTTTTCAGTAAGATGTATTGCAGATCTTGAATCATGATATATACCATTATTATAAGGAACTATGGTGTTCATAGCGTCATTACCACCAGAAAGTTGTACTACTACTAATGATCTATCTTTTTTATCTTTCAACAATTCCTCCAACCATTACTTCTTATTTAAATCTAAATATAAATAAGAAGTAATATTAGATACAGGTCGTTTTATAGCTTTTAATGATTTTTTTAAAGAAATATCTAATATTTTTTAAAAAAAATATTAGATGGTGCCGAGGGGGAGACTCGAACTCCCACGCCCTATACGGACAACAGATTTTAAGTCTGGCGCGTCTACCATTCCGCCACCCCGGCATAATGAGTGTTATCTACTTATTTATTATACTTAAACTAAGCCTTACTATACGTGTAAATCACAATAATTTTATAAAAATAAAATTATCATTGGGAATAATTATTAAAATACTTTTGGCTTATATTATTTATTTTTTCTAATTCAACTTTAGAACTTGCTTCATTATAAATTCTTATAAGCGGTTCTGTGCCTGACAGTCTAATTAATATCCATGATCCATTATCAAAAAAAATTTTCTTTCCATCTCTTTCATCTACGTCTCTAATTGTCGCGTAATTCAAAAAAAAACTTTCCATATTATTTATTTTATTTTCAATAATAGTTTTTTTTGATATCAAAAATTTAAGATCAATTCTTTTGAAAAATCTTTTATTATACTTTTGATAAAGGCTCTCCAATAAAATTTTTGGAGAACTTTTATTTACAATCATACATTCAAGGTATAAAAGTGCTGACAGAACGCCATCTTTGTCAGCTACGTGATTTGATAAAGAATACCCGCCACTTTCTTCACCTGCAAAAATCACTTTATTATTTTCTAAAAGTGGTGCTAAATATTTAAATCCAACTTTTGTACGTACAACATTTGATTTATATTCTTTACATACATCATCTATTATTGATGACATAGAAATTGTAGTTGCGATATCTTTACCCTTGTTTAAACTAAGAATATGATTACTTAATATAGCAAAAACTTCTGAGGCTGATTGTAATATACCGTCCTCATCAATTATCCCTAGCCTGTCACCGTCACCATCAAATGCAATCCCTATAGATCTTTTGTTATTTTTAATATCTTTCATTAAGATTCCTAGGTTTTTTTTAATTGGTTCTGGTTGAATCATTCCAGGAAATTCAGAATCATAATTTTTTCTAATGTGATTGATTTCTTTACCTTTTAATATTTCTTCTAGCAACCCTGATGAAGCTCCGTGCATATAATCAACTGAAATATTAATATTGGAATTTATAATATTTTCAACGTCAATAATATTTCTTAATGAATTTATATATATTTCATTAATGTCTATAGAATCTATTTTAATTTGTGAATTGTATTTTATGGATGAAAAATTTTTTTTATAAAAATTTACCCTTTCTTCAATTTTTTGAATTTCAGAATTATTAAAACCAGTACCATTTTCAGATCTAACTTTAAAACCATTCCATTCTTTTGAATTATGAGAAGCAGTAATTATAATTCCTCCTTGAATTGAGGAGTTTTTTATAAAATTACTACATACTGGTGTGGCTGTGGGATTTATAGTAATTTTAGCCTCGATGCTATTTGACATTAAAACTTGAGCTGAAATTAATGCAAATTTCAACGAATCTTTCCTTGTATCATACCCAACTAAAATCGATTTTTTATTAGAATGTTTTGAGTTGATATAATCTGAAAAAGACTGAGCACATATCATTATGTTTTCAGGAGAAAGTCCAGTTTTTGGAGTTGCTCTCCAACCATCTGTTCCAAATTTTATTATATTTTTCATCTAAAAAAATTATATGTTAAAACAAGCTTTCAAGCTCAGTGGCGTAATTCACATTTTCCCAAGGTAAATCTAAATCAGGCCTTCCAAAATGACCGTATGTTGACGTTTGTTTATAAATTGGATTTCTTAAGCTTAATCTTGAAATAATTGCAGATGGTCTTAAATCGAAAATTTTTCCTACAGCTTTTTCAATTAAAGAGTCGCTTATTTTACCGGTTCCAAAAGTATTAATCATAATTGAAACTGGTTCAGCTTTTCCAATTGCATAAGATAATTGCACCTCTGCTTGCGAAGCAATTTTTGTCTCAACAATATTTTTTGCAATTTGTCTTGCAGCGTAAGCGGCAGACCTGTCAACTTTAGTAGGGTCTTTTCCGGAAAATGCACCTCCACCATGTTTGGCTGCTCCTCCATATGTATCAACAATTATTTTCCTACCAGTTAATCCAGCGTCTCCAACTGGCCCTCCTATCACAAATCTTCCTGAAGGATTAATGTATACTTTTGTATTTTCATCTAATAAGTTTGATGGAATAACTTTCTTAATAACATTATTATAAATATCAATTTTCATTTGATCATTGCTCACACCTGAATCATGTTGAGTTGAAATAAGAACAGTGTTTACTCTTACAATTTTATGATTTTGATCATACTCTAGTGTGACCTGGCTTTTTGAATCAGGTCTAAGATAATCTAATTTACTAGATTTTCTAATATCTCTTAATTCTTTTAATAAATTATGCGCTAACGTTATTGCTAGTGGCATTTTTTCTTCAGTTTCATCACAGGCATAACCAAACATCATTCCTTGATCTCCAGCACCTTCTTGATTGGATCCATCTTCAGAACTAGAGTCTCTATTTTCTAGAGAAATATCAACACCTTGTTTTATATCTTGAGATTGCTTTCCAAGGTAATTAAGGATTTTTATATTTTCAGAAGTGTATCCATATTCTTTTTTTGTGTAGCCTATTTCATCAATAGTTTGCTTAATTATCTTTTCATAATCAATATTTGCGCTTGTAGTAATTTCTCCAAATACCATTGCAAATCCAGTGCCTACAGCAGTTTCACAAGCTACTCTACTTAGTTTGTCCTGTTTTAAGCATTCATCTAAAACTGCATCAGAAATTTGATCACACATTTTATCAGGATGACCTTCTGAAACAGATTCAGATGTAAAAAGATAATTATTTTTCATATTTATGTTCCCATGTTCCAAGAGTTTAAGTATTTTTCTTGATCGGCAGTTAAATTGTCAAAATTCATTTTCATTGCTGCTAATTTCAAAGTAGCGATATTATTGTCTATTTCTTTAGACAATACATGAACTCCTAAATCTAATGAATTTTTCTTTAGAAATTCACACCCAAGAGCTTGATTAGCAAAACTCATATCCATTACTGATGGAGGATGTCCTTCAGCAGCTGCTAAATTTATCAATCTTCCTTCACCTAATACACATATTTTTTTACCATTTTCTAAAGTATATTCATCTACAAAAGGCCTAAGTGTACTTTTAGTTTCAGCCATTTTCTCTAAAGATTCTAAATCTATTTCCACGTTAAAGTGTCCAGAATTAGCTACGATAGCTCCATCTTTCATGTTCTCTAAATGACTTTTTGCTATTGCATGAAGACCTCCTGTAAGAGTAACAAAAATATCTCCTTCTTTTGCAGCTTCTTCGATTTTCATTACTTGATGGCCATCCATAACTGCTTCTAATGCTTTTATAGGATCTACTTCACAGACAATTGTTTGTGCTCCCATTCCTTTTGCTCTTGAAGCTAATCCTCTTCCACACCATCCATAACCAATAATTACAAACGTTTTTCCTGCTATTAGGATATTAGTAGCTCTAATTATTCCATCAAGAGTACTTTGACCTGTGCCATACCTATTATCAAACATATGTTTTGTCTGAGAATCATTTGCAGCAATTATAGGGTACTTTAACTTATTTTCCTTTGCTAAGGCTTTAAGTCTAATTACTCCAGTAGTAGTTTCTTCCATTCCACCAATAATTTCAGACATTAATTCAGGTTTTTCTTGATGAAGAAAAGCTACTAAATCTGCCCCGTCGTCTATGGTAATATTTGGTTTTTCTTCAACAACAGCATTAATATGACTGTAGTAAGAATCATTATTTTCTCCATTTATAGCATACACAGGTATTCCTTCAGAAACTAAGTAAGCTGCTATGTCGTCTTGTGTTGAAAGAGGATTGGATGCGCATAGTGAAAAATCAGCTCCAGCTGCCTTAAGCGTTAATGCTAGGTTAGCTGTTTCTGATGTTACGTGTAAACATCCAGAAATTTTTGTTCCTTCAAGAGGCTTTTCTTTTTCAAATCTATCTTTGATTAGTGACAAAACAGGCATTTCCCTTGAAGCCCATTCAGCTTTTTTCTTCCCTTGACTTGCTAAATTAATATCTTTGATATCATATTTCATTTTTTTCTCAAATCCTTTTTTGATTTTATTTTTTCAAATCGTTCATTTAAACTTTTTAAATTCATACTAAATAAACTTTCAGTTCCAAAACCTTCGATAGTAAATGATGCTATTGCTGACCCATAGATCATTGCATTCTTGAAATCCTTAATCCCAGGGCTATGTATTTTGGAAATATATCCAAAAAAACCACCAGCAAAAGAATCTCCTGCTCCTGTAGGATCAACTACTTTATCAATATCGTAAATTGGACAAAAAAACTCAAGCCCATTAAGCGAATATAAATATGAACCATTCTTTCCGTCTTTAATGATACATAATTTTGGACCATTCTCAATAATATATTTGGCGGATTCTTCAATACTTTTTTTGTTTGAAAGCAATAATGCTTCTCCTTTATTGATAAAAAAAATGTCAACATTTTTCATAACTTTTAACAATGATATTTTTTTTTCTATAATCCAGTGATTCATAGTATCTAAGCCAACTAAATTATTGTTATTAGTTAAATTAATCGCAATATTATTTTGAATATCTGGAGAAATATTAGCCAAAAAAACAAAATTTGAATTTTCAATTTGTTTATCTAGTTGAGGAGAAAAATCTTCAAAAACGCCTAAGTTTGTTGAAATTGTTGTTGGATCTTCAAAATTTTCAGAATAATTTCCCTTCCATCTGAAAGTTGATCCTTCTGTTTTCTTTTCAATTTTTGATGTATCAATATTTTTAAGACTAAGTAAAGATATATCATCTTCTTTAAAATCATTTCCAACAGTTCCAATCATTCCTATTTCAGAAAATATTGATCCAGCAATTGAAAAATAAACAGCTGATCCTCCTAATAAATTATCTCGAGAGCCTGATGGAGTTTCTAAGTCATCATAGGCTATTGATCCTATTACATAGACATCTGGATCAATGAAACTCATTTATTTTTTCCTTTTGAGGATGGCAACCCTTTATCTAGCCATGTAGGAGTCCCATCTTCAATATTAAATAACCTTTTAGAGTCGATTCCTAATGAACTTGCATATTCTGCTGCTAATCCACTTCTGGCGCCTATAGCACAAATAAATAATAGATTTCCTGATTCTGGTAATTCATCAACCCTTTGAACAATTTCGTCTACAGGGATCCATTTAGCATCTTTTATATGCCCAGATATATATTCATCTTCGTTTCTCACATCAATTATTAATGAATCTCCATTACGTTGCATTTCATAAGCTTCTTCTGACGAAATCCTTGAATAAGGTTCTCCCGGATTTATTTTTACCATGGTTTTTCCTCCTAAAAGTTTGTTACAATGTTAATTGCGCTTATTTTTTATAACAATTCTAATTTTATTTTATTATTGTTATTAATCTAAGCTTTTGTTATCATTTTTTTCTAAAGTTATTTTAATCTCTTCAGATTAATAATGATATCGCACTTTGAAAATTGAACAGTGAATGAAAAACCGTTTTTTTGAAGAGTTTGATCCTGGCTCAGGACGAACGTTGGCGGTGTGTCTAAGGCATGCAAGTCGAACGGAATCGCTTTCTTCGGAAAGCATATATTCAGTGGCAGACGGCTGAGTAACGCGTAAGTAACTTACCCTAGAGTGGGGAATAACACAGAGAAATCTGTGCTAATACCGCATACGATTTATTAATAATTTTTATAAATGAAAGATTTATCGCTCTTGGATGGGCTTGCGTCCTATCAGGTTGTTGGCGGGGTAATGGCCCACCAAGCCTAAGACGGGTAGCTGGTGTGAGAGCACGACCAGCCAGAGGGGGACTGAGACACGGCCCCCACTCCTACGGGAGGCAGCAGCTAAGAATATTGCACAATGGACGAAAGTCTGATGCAGCGACACCGCGTGAAGGATGAAGGCCCTCGGGTTGTAAACTTCTTTTATTAGGGAATAGCAAGGAAGGTACCTAATGAATAAGCAACGGCTAACTACGTGCCAGCAGCCGCGGTAATACGTAGGTTGCGAACGTTGTCCGGAATCACTGGGCGTAAAGGGTCCGTAGGCGGTTTAACAAGTCTCATATGAAAGCTTCAAGCTCAACTTGGAGATGTTGTGAGATACTGTTAGACTCGAGACTGTTAGAGGTAAGTGGAATTCCAGGTGTAGTGGTGAAATGCGTAGATATCTGGAGGAACACCAGTGGCGAAAGCGACTTACTGGGACAGTTCTGACGCTAAGGGACGAAAGCGTGGGGAGCGAACCGGATTAGATACCCGGGTAGTCCACGCTGTAAACGATGATTGCTAGGTTTTCGGGGCATCGACCCCTCGTGAGCCGAAGTTAACGCGTTAAGCAATCCGCCTGAGTAGTACGGCCGCAAGGCTAAAACTCAAAGGAATTGACGGGGGACCGCACAAGCAGCGGAGCGTGTGGTTTAATTCGATGGTAAGCGAAGAACCTTACCAGGGTTTGACATGTAAGTAGTACTGAACCGAAAGGGGATGGACCCGCAAGGGAGCTTACACAGGTGTTGCATGGTTGTCGTCAGCTCGTGCCGTGAGGTGTTGGGTTAAGTCCCGCAACGAGCGCAACCCTCTTCGTTAGTTGCACTCTCTAACGATACTGCCCTTAAAAGGGAGGAAGGTGGGGATGACGTCAAATCATCATGGCTCTTACACCCTGGGCTACACACACGCTACAATGGCAAGTACAGACGGTCGCCAACCCGCGAGGGGGAGCTAATCCGATAAAACTTGTCTCAGTTGGGATTGCAGGCTGAAATTCGCCTGCATGAACGTGGAGTTGCTAGTAAACGCAGGTCAGCACACTGCGTTGAATACGTTCCCGGTCCTTGTACACACCGCCCGTCACGTCATGGAAGTTGGTAACACTTGAAGTCGTTGCGCTAACCCTTTTGGGAGGCAGACGCCGAGAGTGGGACTGATGACTGGGACGAAGTCGTAACAAGGTAGCTGTACCGGAAGGTGCGGCTGGATCACCTCCTTTCTAAGGAAAAATAAAACCTTTAATTAGGTTGTTATTATGGTCGGTTAGTGTATGTATTGAAAATTTTTGTTACTTGAGCGAGATTCTTTAAATGTAGAAGGGGCTCGTAATAAACTTTTTTAATACTTATAAAAATGCACTAATGTTATAAGTACTTTAAGTACAAACTTGAACTAATTTTGACGGTTTTTCATTCACTGTTCAGTTTTCAAAGTGAAAACTGAACTCTAATTCATTCATAATTCTTTATAATAAATATTTTTTTTTATATTAAAATTATTTTCTTCATATAAAATTACATCTGTGTATTTGGAATTATTCTTTTAATTTGGGCCCGTAGCTCAGTTGGTTAGAGCGCTACTCTGATAAAGTAGAGGTCGGATGTTCGAGTCATCCCGGGCCCACCATTAATATTTAATTCAATTCTTTATTAATACCCATATATTAATATTCTCTTGAATGTTGGATTTACGGATATCCACCTTATTATCCACTATTGTTACTGAAAAGTTGAGAAAATCCGTAAGTTTGATTATTACATTATTTCTAGCGTTCTGATTTAATTAAAGAGTAGCTGTTATTCTGCTCGCTCAGATAATGGCTACATATAGAAGTCTCTCCATTTTGAAAAGGGAGATTTTTTTTATTAATTTATAACGATTGTTATTAAACTGTAATAAACGTAAATTTCCCCAAATTTCTTTATATTAATAGTATTAATAAGATATCCAGTTGATATTTAATTCAATCTTTTGAGACCATATTTTATGAAAACTACATGAAAGAGTAATTTTCTAAGATTGAAATCATGTTTATAGAATAATTTCAGTTAACTTTTATATTGAAAAATTAAATAATGGGAAAATATATAGTCTATAATAATTAAAAATATTAATTTGAGAGGGACATATGAATTCAAAAGGAACTGGTTTAACTCTTGCTATAGGTATTGTTGCAGCTTTTATAGGTTGGATTTTATTCCAAATTACAATCGGCTTTGATACTAAAAGTGATGATATTGCTACTATTTTGACAAATAGTTCTGATGGAGGAACAATAATTTCAATTGCTTCAATATTAATTGTACTTGGATTGGTAGTTCATGCAGCTGGTTTATTGAGTACAAGAGGTACTGCATCAAGTACTAGTGAAAGTCTTGGAATTGTTTGCGTATTAGCGGCAATTATAATTTGGATTTCAACTATGGCTACTGGTGTAGCATTGGTAGAAATGGGTGATAAATTTGTTGCAGCAATGGGTGGTGCTGCTGCTGGAGATGCTGCTGCTGCCGCAAGTGCAGGTACTATAGGAATCGCAGCTGGTTTTACCCAAGCATTTAGTGTAGGTGCAAGCACTCTAGGAGGAATACTTGCTGGAGTTGGGTGGCTATTTATTGGATTAGCTTATAGAGGAAATGATGCTAAAGGAGCTTTATCTTTTATTCCTTTAGGATGGCTTGCAATTATTATGGGATTGATTTTAATTGTCTCCAATATAATTATTACTACAGTCGTAAGTGTTGAAGCAGCAAGTCAAATTTCTGGTATAGCCTTTATACTAATAGTTATTTGGTCTGTTTCACGAGGAATAGCAATGATTAATGATAAATAATTAATCATTTATAGGTTAATAAAATAAAGATAGCGGGTACTTTTTGACCCGCTATCTTTATTTAAAATTATGTGGTAAATTTAATAAAATTGCGTGCACTAAATTATTGATTTATTATATAATTACACTAGAAATATAAATAAATTAAATTTTTACAGGTAATAAATGCAGCCTAAAGATAGGAATATTAGAATATCAATTGCAGCTTATTATAAGTTAAAAAATGTTGATATTAGCCCTAAGAAAGCAGTTGAAAAACTATTAGGAATTTCTAACCCACTTACTTCTAATTTATCTGAATTAGAAAAACCAAAAAAAGAGTTAATAGATAGTTTTATATTATTAAGATTTGATAACGCTATATTTGATTCATCTTTTAATAAAAATGAAATTTTTTGGTTTGTAAAGTCATTAATTGAATCATGTGAATATCACAATCATTCTTGGCATAACGAATATAAAATTTTTATGGTTGATTCAGATAAAAGAATGAGTAAATTTAAAATATATTTAGACAATAGAATTAAAAGTCTTACTAATGCTAATTACTTGGAAAAAGTTGGACTTGGCAAAAAGTCTCAATATGTACTATCTCTTAATGGTAGAGCTAGTGAAAAAGTAAAAGAAATTTTTTTCAATTATATAAGAAGAGTATTAGCTATATATCCTAATAATTCCGTGGATATCCCTAAAATTGATTCTTATTTAGTGCCTGTTAATACTATTATTAGCTCAGCAAAAAATAAATCTGACAAGTATCTTGAGTGGGGTACTGGAAAAAATAAAGATATGACTAAAGAAATGTTACAAGTCTTAGATGAAGCATTAAGAAGAGGAGTCACTCCTCAAGAAATTGAGAATGAAAAAAGAATTGATAAAATGAAAGATGTTTTTAAGAAAAAATAAACATATTTTTTCATTTTAAAATTTTTTGCTTATTTATCTTTTCCGTAGTAAACAACTTCTACCTAAAATAATTTATATTGGTAAAATATTTTAGGTAGAAGTTATAAACATTAAGTTTTAAAATGAAAAAATTTAATAGATGGATAAGTATTATTATGTTCTTAGCTCCCTTTATACTAGTTTGGCTAGGCTTAACTAGGTGCAATTAATTTTTAAATATAACAATAATAATAATTCCTAAAATTGCTAAGCTTATACCTAAAATTTCACTTCTAAATAATCTCTCTTTTAAAAATAGATATCCTAATATAATTGCCCATACTGGAGCTGTGCTACCAAACATTGCAGTTAATGAGCCAGATGTATGGTTTAAAGATACAAACCAAATCAAACTGGAAAATGTTATTAAAGAACCTGCTGCTATTATTTTATAATAATGAATTGTATTATTTATAATTTCTATCTTTTGAGAAAAAACAATACTAGCTAAAAATAATGTAGTTATTCCAACAATAGCTCTTATTAAAGAACCACTTAAAATTGATCCTTCAATTAAAGCTTTATCGTTAAAAAATACTGCTAATCCCCATAATGATCCTGCGAGTACTCCTCCCAAAACACCAACTATTAAGTTTACTTGTATTGATTTTAAATTTCTTAAATTTATAACCAATATACTTGAAAGAATTAATAGACAACCAACTAACACCATATTTGAATGCTTAACTGAATTAAAAGTATAATCAAGAATTAATGCCATTAATACATTGCTACTAGCACATATTGTGAAAACTATACTAATTGAAGTTCTTTGAATTGAAATTATATAGAACACAGCTCCAATACAGCTAACAAATGATGCAATAAAGAAAAACTTTACAGTATTTAGATTTTCATTTAAGATTGAATCCCATTCTCTAAATAATGTGATAATAAGACTTATAATTACAAATGAAACTAAAGATTCAAAAAATGGAAAACTAAATACTTTATTTAGTTTTATAGTTTTTAAGATGGTTCCAGACAATGCCCAAGTCATGGCACTTATTAAAGCTGCAAATTGAAAAAAAGATTCCATTTTTGATATCGTATTATTAAAATAACTATAGTTAAATGTATAAGCTTGTTAAATATAACATAATATATTGAACCTAGGCTTTTAGTTTGATAAAAACTTTCGAATCTCTTAAAAATAAAAACTTTCGATTTCTTGTTTTTGGTATGATTTCTATGATAGGTGGAATGAATATTCAGATGTTAGCTAGAGCTCAATTAGGATGGGACCTTACCTCTTCTTCATTTGCAGTTACTTTAATTGGAGTTGGATTTGCTCCTCCTATGCTACTTTTTTCTTTATATGGAGGAGTTGTTTCTGACAGATTAGATAATAAAAATATTATTCAAGCAGGCCAATTTGGAATTATATTAATATGCCTTTTTATTGCAATATCTATTTTTACAGAAACTATTACAATTTATCATTTATTTTTTGTATCTTTTCTTCAGGGTACTTTTTGGGCGTTTATGATGCCTGCTCGACAGTCAATAATAGCCGAATTAGTTGATGAAAGTCAACTTAATAATGCTATTTCATTAAATGCTGCAGGTATGGCTCTAACAACTATGATATCTCCAGCAATAGGTGGAATGATTTACCATTTTTTTGGTCCAGGTATTACTTATTTACTTATTACTGCTTTTTGCATAGTAGCTTCTATTGCTACATTTATGTTACCAAAAGGCAAAGCAAAGAAAAAAAATAATTCAAACGTAGTTACCCAGATAAAAGAAGCTTTAGAAATTATTTATAAAAAATCATTAATTAAATACTTACTCATAATAGCTCTTATAACTACTTTATTATCTATGCCTACTAGAACTCTGTTGGCGCCATACTCTTCTGAAATTTTATCTGGTGGACCTCTTCAAGTGGGATTAATGCTAGCTGCAATTGGTTCAGGAGCTTTAGTTGGTACATTAACCGCGGCTTCTCTTCCTCAAGAAACTAAAAAAGGAAAGTTTATATTAATGACCTCTTTTATTTCTGGGTTGTCTATATTGTTATTAGGCTTCTCTTCTTTTTTACTTTTTTCAATAATTTTATGTTTCTTTTTAGGTATTGGAGATGCAGGTAGAAGATCATTAAATCCTTCAATGATTATAGAAAAAACGCCCGTTGAATTTAGAGGAAGAGTAATGGGTTTTTATTCAATGAGCTTTGGATTTATACCTCTAGGAGCTGTACCCATGGGAATAATAGCAGATAATTATGGTGTAAACTTTGCTTTTATTGTTGCTGGTATAACCTTAATTTTGTTAACTTTAGTGTTTAGTAAAAAAAGTGTTAGGCAAAGTTAATTTTTTGATCAACAATTTCCCAAATATATCTTGATGCTATAGATCTGTATGGTTTCCATAACTCAGCAATTTTATAGACTTCGTTGTCTTTAGGTAACTCTTTCAGGTTATAAATAATTTTTATTCCTTTTTTAATTCCTAAATCATTAGCAGGACAAATATCATTATTGTTACCTGAGAATAATAAAAAATTTTCAACACTCCATGGTCCTATTCCTTTAATTGAACATAATATATCTTTTGCTTCTTTTTCTTCTAGCTTTGAGATTTCTTTTAAATTTATAGAATTATTTATAGTAAGTTCTGAAATCTCTATAATTGTATTTGATTTTGTTTTTGATAAACCTAAAGATAATAAATCTTCAAATAGGCAACTTTCTAGTTTTATTTTTTTTATATTTTCTCCATATTTATTAGTAAATTTAGAGAAAATACTATTTGCAGCGTTAATACTTAATTGTTGACCAATTATTATTCTAACTAATGATAAAAATTCAGATTTTTTACTATAATCATCATTTAAAACAAAATTTTTTTTATTAAAAAAATCAATAAACCTTCCTAAATTAGGATCAGATTTAATTAGATAATTAATTGCTTTTATATTTTTCATTATTTTTACTAGCCATATTTTATTTAAATATTTATTATGTAATACATAGGTAATATTTAAGGAATTTATATTAATAAAGAATATCAAAATTATATTGATCCAAAAGTTGTAGGAATAGGGATTTTAGTTAAAGACTGTAAAATACTTTTAGTTAAAAGAGCTATAGAGCCTGGATTAGGTAAATGGAGTATGCCTTCAGGATTCATAAATAGATTTGAAAAAGTTGAATATGCTGTTGAAAGAGAATTGATGGAAGAATGTGGCATTAAAGTTAAAGCAGAATGGATTTCGGGTGTTTATTCGAATAATCAGTCTCCAATTATTTTACTAGTTTGGAATTTGAAGCTTATTTCAGGAGTTCCAAAGCCCTTAGAAGAGACATTAGAAGTTGATTTTTTTCATTTAGATGATTTACCTAAATTAGCCTTTGAGCATGATGATCAAATAATTAAAGATTGGCTAAAAAAATCTAAAATTAATTAATCTTATGAGATTCTATTAATCTTTTTACTCTTTTCCAAATTGAATCTGCTACCTTAGATTGAGATTGCTGAGCACCGACTATACTCCAAGAAGATCTATCATTATTAGCCATTTCTAAATATCCTTCTCTGACTTTATTATGGAAATTTAGACTCATATTCTCATACTTATTCCCTTCAAAATTTTCTCTTTTGTCTTTATTTTTCTTATCAGAAAAATTTGAAAGTTCTATATTTAAATTTTTATTAATTCTGCTTGTAGATAAAATTGGATCAATATCTAACAAAATAGTTAGATCTGGAGAAATATCATTGATAGCAATTTTATTTAATTGATTAATTGCATCAATAGAAACACCTTTTCCGTAACCTTGATATGCGATAGTAGAATGAATAAACCTATCAACTATTACCGTTATTCCTTGATCCAAAGCAGGTTCTATAACTGACTTACATAATTCAGCTCTTGCTGCACAAAATAAATAAGTTTCTGCAATGGGGTTTTTTATACTTTTTGATTTGATCCATTTCCTTACCTGCTCACCCATTGGAGTGTTACCAGGTTCATGTACAAGGATAGAATTTACTCCATCATCAACTAATTTCTTCACTAGTTTTTTACATTGGGTAGACTTTCCTGATCCTTCACCACCTTCAAATGTAATAAGTAATCCCTTATTTAATACGTTTTTAGAAGCTTTTCCATCTTTAGGAAAATTAAAAAGTTTTAAATTTTTTTCAGGTCTATTTTTTGAAGTCATTTAATCTCTTTTTTTTAAAACTAATCTTCTATTTAATTCTTTTCCTATAGATTTAGTCCCTATACCTTGGTTACTTGCAAAGAAATGTTGCCTTCTTCTTATATTCGCATCTCTAGGGGCTAATTCTATTTCATTTTCACCATTTTGAATTTTCTTTACAGCAAGCTTAACTTCATTTAAAGCATCTGAATCCTTACTTTCAATATATAAATTTGAATTTTCTATTTTACTTTTATCTTTTATTTTTCCTAAAAATCTTACTATTTGATCACTAGACCCTTTTCTTAAAATATGTATTGGGATTCCAAGTTTTTCAGCTGTTTCTAATATTCTTGATTTTGGCTCCCTTGAATAGTTAGATTTTGTTGTTACAATAATCTCTGCTTTTTCAGGGCTAGAAACAATGGTTATATTATTCAAACCTATTTTAGAAGAATTTTTTAATTTAGTTTTTTGGATTCCAAAAGGATAAATTTTGAATTTTTTTGTTAGTTTTTTTTCTTTACTATCTATTTCTAAATCATGGACATTTATCTTTGTGTTAATCAAATTATTAAGTTTAAAAGGAGTTTGTGTTAATGATATTTTTTCATCAAATTCAAGATTTTTTACAACAATATTATTTGATAATTTTCTTACTTCAGATGCAGATGAAATCCCTCTTAATTTTTTGTCTACAGCTAATGCTACATCAAAATGAACAGTAACTTCGTTTCTTCCAATTATTTCTACAACTATGTTAAAAGTAGGTTCGTGTTGTCTTTCAAGCACTGCTTTTTGACTTTTTCTTCTTCTTGCTTCTATATCTCCTAAAGTGACCGACTTAGTGCCTCCAACTAAATCACTTATAGTTGGGTTTATTATCAGGTTGTCTAAAGTATTTCCATGAGCTGTAGCTATAAGCTGAACACCTCTTTCTGCAATAGTTCTACAAGCATTTGCTTCTTTTTCTGTACTAATTTCATCAATAACAATTACTTCAGGCATATGATTTTCTACAGCTTCAATCATAACATCATGTTGTAATTCTGTATTTTTTACTTGCATTCTTCTAGCTGAACCTATTGCAGGATGTGGGATATCACCGTCACCAGCTATTTCATTTGAAGTATCTACAACAACAACTCTTTTTTCCTCTTTATCAGCTAATAATCTAGTAATTTCTCTTAGCATAGTAGTTTTACCTATTCCAGGTTTACCCATAATTAATATACTTTTATTAGTTCCTATAAAATCTTCAATTACTTTTATGCTTCCAAATACTGCTCTTCCAACTCTACAGGTTAGTCCAACAGGTTTACCAAACCTATTTCTAATTAATGATATTCGATGTAAAGTTTTTTCTATACCAGCTCTATTATCATCACCAATATGCCCAATTCTATCTAATACAGAACTAATATCTAGTAAATTGATTGTTTCGTTTTTAAGAATATTTTGATGTGTAGAATATATGATAATAGGAGGTCTTCCTAAATCCATAACCACTTCAATAAGCTCATAATCATGAACTTCAATATTTTTTTTTATTTTAGACGGTAAAATACTTAGAAATAAATTTAAATCATCTAAAATCCCTATAGGTTCTAAATCTTTCATATTATTAAATTATTTTATATCAATAAAATAAAAAAGTATTTTAAGAATAGATTAAATTAGGACCTTGTAAGGTTTAAAAAATACTCATGTACTTTTGAGGAACCGGAAATTTCAGGATGAAAAGATGTTCCTAAAACTTTATTTTGTTTAACAGCGACAATAGTCCCATCTTCTAATTTTGATAATACTTCAACATTATTTTTAACTTGAGTAACTATTGGAGCTCTAATAAAAACAGCATTAACTTTTCCTTCAATACCATTAAAATGTATATTTGCTTCAAATGAATCTACTTGCCTACCAAACCAATTTCTTGATACCTCTACATCAATAATACCCATTGGAATTGGATCTTTTTCTGTTAGTTTATCTGCAATACATATTAAACCAGCACAGGTTCCCCATAGAGACATACCTTGATTAACCTTTGTCTTTATAGGATTTTCGAAATCATAACGATCAATCAATTTTTTTATTGTTGTAGATTCTCCACCAGGTATTATAAGACCATCTAGTTTTTCAAGTTGAGACTCTTTTTTAATTTTGTGAACATCAACATCAAATTTGTGTAGCATTTCTATGTGCTCTGCAAAATCTCCTTGTAAAGCTAGTACACCAACTTGGACTTTATTTACCAACCTCTTTTTTCTAATCTTTCTGATGGATCTAGTTTAGAAACTTCATCACCTTTCATTGCTCCTCCAAGATTCTGAGAAACCTTAGCAATTAAATCAGCATCTTCATAATGAGTTGTTGCTTGAACTATTGCGTCGGCCATTTTTGCGGGGTTCCCACTTTTAAAAATTCCAGAACCAACAAAGACACCTTCAACTCCTATTTGCATCATTAAAGCTGCATCAGCTGGAGTTGCAATACCACCTGCTGCAAAATTAACAACAGGTAATTTTCCTGTATTCTTTATTTCACAAACTAGTTCATATGGGGCACCTAAATTTTTAGCTTCTGTCATAAGCTCTTCGTCGTTTAATCTTTGTATTTTCTTAATATCAGATAAAATTTTTCTAGCATGAGTTACTGCTTGAACTACATCACCAGTACCTGCTTCACCTTTAGTTCTTATCATTGATGCACCTTCACCTATTCTTCTAAGTGCTTCTCCAAGATTTGTAGCACCACATACAAAAGGCATTTTATAGCCCCATTTATTAATATGGAATTCGTTATCAGCAGGAGTTAAAACCTCTGATTCATCACAATAATCCACTCCTAATGCTTCTAATACTTGAGCTTCAGCAAAATGACCTATTCTTGCTTTGGCCATAACTGGTATAGAAACTGCTTCTATTATTCCTGTTATCATTTCAGGATCTGATGCTCTTGCTACGCCACCGTCTTTCCTAATATCTGAAGGAACTCTTTCTAAAGCCATTACAGCCACTGCTCCAGCATCTTCAGCGATTTTAGCTTGATCTGGTGTTACTACATCCATAATAACTCCACCTTTTAACATTTGAGCTAGGCCACCCTTAACTCTCCAATCACCCACTTCAGGTAATGATTGTGATTTCCAAGTTTTAGATTTTTCACTTTTTAAATTACTCATTTTTTTATTCTCCCCGGCTTTTGTTTTTTTATACGACACCGAACCCGTATAATTAATATAAATTTAATTATATGTCTTTAATTGATTTTTAATCTAATTTTGATAATAATATTTGAAGTAAATCTAAAGTTCTATTAGAATATCCCCATTCATTATCATACCAACTTACTATTTTAAACATATTTTCACCAATTTTTAGAGTAGAATTTAAATCAATTATTGATGAATGAGTATTACCTAAAAAATCTATTGATACCAATTCTTCCTCATTAACATCGAGAATACCTTTTAAATCATTTTGAGAATAATGAGTAAAAATCTCATTTATCTCTTTAGTTGATGTGCTTTTTTCTAAAATTATATTCAGGTCAACAACTGAGCAACTTGGGGTTGGGACCCTAAATGCCATTCCATCAATTTTTCCTTCTACTGATTTTATGACTTTAGAAACTGATTTGGCAGCTCCTGTAGTTGTAGGTATAATACTTGTAGCTCCAGATCTTGCTCTTCTTAAGTCTTTGTGTGAATTATCTAATATATTTTGATCATTAGTGTATGAGTGAATAGTTGTCATAAAGCCACTTTTTATTTTAAAATTATCTTCAAGAACTTTTATAATTGGTGCTAAACAATTTGTTGTACAAGAAGAATTTGAAATAATATGATGTTTTTGCTCATCATAACTATTTTCATTTACTCCCATTACAATAGTTATATCTTCATCTTTCCCTGGAGCTGTCAAAAGGACTTTTTTTACAGCTCCTCTTAAATGTTTAGAAGCATTTTTTTTATCATTAAATTTTCCTGTAGATTCAATAACTATTTCAACATTTTCTTCTTCCCAAGGAATTAAAGCAGGATCATTTTCATTAAAGCATTTGATCTTTCTATTTCCAATGTATAAATAATTTTTATCATAGGTTATGTCTACACTTATTTGTCCATAAGAAGAATCATATTTAAGTAAGTGAGTATAAGTTTTTGTATCTGATCTAGCATTTATTGCTACTACATTTATATCTAAATTATTTTCTAAAATAATTCTAAGAATCTGTCTTCCTATTCTTCCAAATCCATTTATTCCTATATTTTTTCCCATAATTTATTTCTTATTTTTTTAATATATTATTTCCAGCGTACATTGAACTTTTACCAAGTTTTTCTTCAATTCTAAGTAATCTATTATATTTAGCAACTCTTTCAGACCTTGCTGGTGCTCCTGTTTTTATCTGGCTAGAGCCTGTACCAACAGCTAAATCTGCTATGGTTGTATCTTCTGTTTCTCCTGATCTATGACTTATAACACATTTGAAATTATTATCTTTAGCTGTTTTTATTGTTTCAATAGTTTCTGAAATTGTACCAACTTGGTTATATTTTATTAGGATTGAGTTAGCTGAACTTTTATCAATTCCTTCTTCAAGATATTTTTTTTGAGTAACAAAAAGGTCATCTCCTACTATTTGTAGATGTTTGCCATGCTTTTTGGTAAATTTTCTCCACCCATTCCAATCGTTTTCCGCTAGTCCGTCTTCAATAGAATATATTGGATATTTTTTTATCAATTTTGTATAGTAATCTATCATTTCGTCAGACGATAAAATTTTTTCATCTTTTGATAAATTATATTTACCATTTTTTTCAAACTCCGAGGCAGCAGGATCTAAGGCTATAAAAATGTCTTCTCCTGGCTTGTAGTTTGTTTTTTCTATCGCTTCAATAATGAAATCTAAAACTTCATTATTTGATAACCCACTTGGTGCGAATCCACCTTCAAACCCTACATTTGTAGATAACCCTTTTTTTTCAAGAATTTTTCCTAAGGTACTATAAATTTCTGAACCTGCTCTTATTGCTTCTTTAAATGTTTCAAATCCAATTGGAGCTATCATAAATTCTTGAAAGTCAGTTGAATTAACTGCGTGCGCTCCTCCATTCATAATATTTAACATAGGCACAGGTAAAATATACTTGGAATCATGATTAATTAAATCGGAAATTCTTTTATATAGAGGTATATTCTCAGACATACTTGATGCTATCAAAGTAGCTAATGAAACTCCTAAAATAGCATTAGCTCCTAAGTTTTGTTTCATATCAGTTCCATCTAAATCTATCATTACTTGATCAATATTTTTTTGATCTCTAACGTCCAAAGATAATAGTGGTTTAGTTATAATATTGTTAATATTATTTACAGCTTGTGTGACTCCTTTTCCTTTATATCTGTTTGAGTCATTATCTCTTAGTTCTAATGCTTCTCTAACACCTGTACTTGCACCAGAAGGCACAGAGGATATTGCAACTATATTATTATCTAGTTCAATTTCTACTCCCACAGTAGGATTACCCCTCGAATCTAAAATTTCACTAGCATTTATTGATTTTATTTTATGCATCTTACCTTTTAATCTAAGTGTTATCTATTTGAGAGATTATTTTACTTTGTTCTTTCAGAATTATTTCTATTCCTTTTGTACTAAGTTCTAGAAGAGTATTCATTTCATTTTTAGATACCAAACTATCTTCAGATGTTCCTTGAATTTCTACTATATCTAAATTTTCATTTAATACAACATTCATATCAAAATCAGCTATGGAATCTTCAGAATAGTCAAGATCTAGTAAAAAATCATTATTGACTTTTCCTGCACTTATAGCTGCAATTTGGTTTTTAAAAAACTTCTTAGGATTTGAATTATAATAATTTTTCAATGCTAAATATGTAGCTATAAATGAACCAGAAATTGACGCTGTTCTTGTACCTCCATCAGCATTTAAAACATCGCAATCGATTGTTATTAGAATTCCAGGTATTAAACTTAGATCTACCGATTGCCTTAATGATCGCCCAATAAGTCTTTGAATTTCTTGAGTTCTGCCACTCATTCTATTCCCTCTATCTCTGTTTACTCTTTCTCCGGAAGAATTTGGTAGCATACTATATTCTGCAGTAATCCATCCTTTATTTTCATTTAAAAGCCATCTAGGAACATTTCTTGAAATATTAGTTGAACAAATTACTTGTGTATCTTCGAAATTTATTAATACTGAACCGACAGAATTTTTTTGGAAGTTAGGGACTATCCTTATATTTCTTGGTTCATCATGTTTTCTATTGTTTTTTCTCATAGTATCATTGTACAAAAAATTAGACTTATGTTTGTATATTTATCCTTATGAAAATGAAAACTCATACTTATGTAAAAGATATTGTGGAGAAAAAATGAAAATTGGGATTATGGGAGCTGGTGCTGTAGGAAGTTATTATGGAGCAATTTTTAAAAAATATGGATTTGATGTAACTCTTATAACTCGAGGTAAGCACTACGAAAAAATTAATGAAAATGGGTTAAAAATTGAATCTTTTTGGGGAAATTTTAATATAAATATACCTTGTTATAATAATGTTGATAATCTAGATCCTTTTGATTTAATTTTTTTTACAACGAAGCTTTATTCCAATGATAAATCAATTACAGACCTAAAAAAAATTTCAAATTCTAAAACTATAATTATTACTATTCAAAATGGAGTAAGTAGTTTTAAAGAAATTTCCAAGGAAATTAATATAAAAAATATTATACCTGCTGCTACATATATAGAAGCAGAAATTCCTACTCCAGGAGTTGTTTTGCAAAAAGGATCGTCTGTAATTATAGAAATGGGAGAAATTAATGGTGAAATTACAAAAAGAGTTAAAGAAATTAAAAATATTCTTTCAGCTAAAGAATTGAGCATAAATATCTCAAAAGATATATTAGCAACACTTTGGAAAAAAATGATTATTGTAGGGTCATTTGGAACTATAATATCATCTTTTAGATCATCTTTTGTAGATTTAATTGATTCAGACTATGGAGAGGAAATTTTGATTGAAACAATGAAAGAAATTTTATCAGTAGGTATTGCAGATGGAATTAATTTACTAGATGTTAATATAAATCAAATTGTTTTTGATTTAAAAAAAGAAGCTGAATCTATGACTTCTTCTATGCAAAATGATCTTATTAATTCAAAACCATTAGAAATTGACAATATACTTGGATATGTAGTGAGTTTGTCAAAAAAATATAACATTTCAACTCCCTATAGTAAGACTTTAGTTGCTTCTTTGGATAAATTTAAGAAAGGATAAACTTATGAAAATAAACTTTGATGAAATAAAAAAACTAACTTCTCAGATGATAATAGATGCGATGGTCGTTATTGGCTGGAATCAAACAATGATAAAAGGTTCCAATTCATTATTTAAGGGAAAAAAAATTTTTGGAGAAGCGGTTACTTTAAGTTTTGTACCTTATAGAAAAGATTTATTAGAAGATTTACCTAAAAAGAGTAATTCTTCTGAATATAAAGCTTTTGAACTTTGCGGGCCAAATAAAGTATTAGTTGCATCATCAATAGGTCCTTTAGAATCTATAGGTGGAGATATAAAATTTCTTAGACTTTTTCAAAAAAAAGCTGAAGGAATAGTAACAGATGGTTCTGTTAGAGATTCTGAAGAATTGAAAAAATATAACTTTCCTGTATTTGCTAATTCTTTTACATCAAAACAAGGAGTTGGAATAATGCTTCCTTATGGTGTTAATCAAATAATTAATTGTGGAGGAGTTCTTGTTAAGCCAGGTGATTTGATTTTAGGAGATGATGATGGTGTTGTTGTTTTGCCCAAAATTATAGCTAATGAAGTTTTATCAATATCGAATGAAAGAGAAGAAATTGAAAAAGCTATTAAAATTGAATTACAGAACAACCCTGATTCGCCAGGTAAATATTACCCTTTTAATGACGATACGTATAAACTATATGAAGAATTTAAAAAAACAAAAAAATAATCTAAAATATTAATTTGGAGTAAATATATGACTATAGATGGGACAGTTTTTCACAAAGGTAAAAAAATGTTACTTAAAGATGCTACTGTTGGTGTAATGACTCATGCGTTACATTATGGGACTGCTGTTTTTGAAGGAATTAGAGGTAATTGGAGTGAAGATAATCAAAAAATGGTAATTTTTAGATTAAAAGAGCATTATGATCGTTTATTAAGAGGGGCAAAAATTTTAAAAATGAACTTACCTTACACTTCTCAAGAATTATGCGATATTACAGTTGATTTAGTTAAGTCAAATGGATATAAACAAGACGTTTATATTAGACCTTTAGCTTATAAATCTCAGGAACTAGTAGCCAATTTGAAATTGCATGAATTAGATGATGATTTAACTATTATTGTAATTCCGTTTGGTTCTTATATAGATAATGAAAAACCTATTAATTGCCAAACTAGTTCTTGGAGAAGACCTGAAGATACTATGATGCCAACAGGAGTAAAACTATCCGGATTATATACTACTAGTATCTTAGCTAAGACAGAAGCAATATCTTCAAATTTTGACGAAGCCATACTACTAAACTATGATGGATCTGTTTCTGAAGGAAGTGGTGAAAATCTATTTATGATAAGAAATGGGGAAATTATTACTCCCTCTGAAACAGATAACTGTTTATTGGGTATTACAAGAGATTCTATAATTGATATTGCAGAAAATGAGTTAGGAATAAGAGTAAAAGAAAGAAAAATTCATAGATCTGAACTTTATCTTGCTGATGAAATTTTTTTAACTGGTACAGCAGCACATGTAACTTCTGTTGGCTCCTTGGATAATAGAAAAATAGGATCTGGAAATATTGGAAATGTTACTAAGTCACTTCAAGAATTATATTTTTCAATTGTAATAGATAATAAAAAAATACAAAAAAAATCAAATTACTCTTCTTGGCTTACATCATTTAATATTTAAATCTGATAATTATTGCTAGTTTTATGATCTATTATGTTTAAAGGATTTTTGTAAATTAATTCATTTATCGATGAATCCCCGATGATTTTTCTAGCTTTATCAAGGCTTTTTTCTAAAAAATCATCATTAAACTCATCATAATAAATAGTGTCAGAAGCGATAAAATCAAAAATTCCATATTTTAATAAATTTATAGAATTTTTTTCAACTTTTTCACCAAAAACTTTCTGTAATGAACCTATTGATAGTTGAAAAAGCACTCCAAAATTTTTCAATTTTTTTAATTGGTTTATTTCGATTTGATTTTCAAGTCTTTCAGGATGAGCAATAATAGGTATGATCTTATTTTCTATAATCCTTGATAAGTTTTTCTCTAAACTACCTATTGTAGTTTCATTATTATTTAAATCTATTAATAAAAAATTAGAGTCTAAAAGACATAAATCTTGATAATTAATTTCTGGAATTAAACTATTTTGAGAAAATAAAACTTCAATTCCAGTAAATGTTTCATATTTTTTATTGATAATTTCAGATTTATTATTATTAAAGTTTAAAATTTTATTGTTAAATTGATTAAAAAAAACTCTTTTTTCTCTAAGAGGAATATATTTTTCAGAAATTGTATAAATTGATTCTGTGAAAACATCAACATTACTATTAAGCCTTAATAAGTTTATTTGATCCTCAATCATATTAGTAGAATCATAAAAATTGAAAGCTTTATTATTTATATCTATCATTTATGATCTTGCTACTATCATTCTAAAAGATTCAGCATATTCAAAATCACAATCCTTTGCGGAATCTTTTAGTCTTTTTAATATATTTTTCCCATAATCTGACCCTAAACTTAGCCCTGGTAATTGACTTTGATGTTTAGCTAAAGATTCAATTTTATGAGTAGCAAAGTTTGAAACATTTATTGATACATTTGGAGAATCACTTCCCCAAAAAAGCAGATCTTTTACTTTATGAGGTTCAATTTCACTATTTATTTGTTCAGGAAAGTGCAGATGATCTCTAGCATAAGGATAAATAGCATCCATTACTGAAAAACCTAAATTTCTATGATCTCGATGTAAGAAATTGTTCATTCTGAAAGGATCATGAGTTAATACTGTTTCTGGTTTGAATTTTCTAATATTAAAAACTAAATCTGAAAGAAGTTTCCTGTTAGATTCTAACATTCCATCTATGAAGTTCAAATTGATAATTTCTTTTACACCCAGTATTCTTGCTGCTTCAATTTGTTCATTTGATCGAATATTTACAATTTTATTGCTAGTCATATTTTTGTCATTTGAACCACTTGAACCTGTAGTAGCTAAAACATATACTACTTCAGAACCATTTTCAATCCATTTAGCTATTGTTGCTCCTGTACCTATTTCTGCATCATCAGGATGAGCAAAAATTACCATTGCTTTTTTTGGTATATATTTATATTCTTTCATAGTAATAATGTAATTCTTTTTTGTTTAATTTATTTTATTATAAGAAGGATATAATAAAATAAATTAAACAATTAATAAATTTTATGTTAAAAATTGATAATAAAATTGAAAAGATCTTAGAAAAAGAATTTATAAGACAAAAAAATTCTGCTGTATTTATTGCTTCAGAAAATTATGCATCAGAGAATGTAAGAAAATATTCTTCGTCTATATTAACAAACAAATATGCTGAAGGATATCCTGGTGAAAGATACTATGCTGGATGTGAATTTGTTGATGAAATTGAAAATCTAGCTATAGAAAAAGGTAAAGAAATATTTTCATCAGATCATATTAACGTTCAACCTCATTCTGGATCCCAAGCAAATATGGCTGCTTATATATCTTTATTAAAACCAGGAGACAAAATATTAAGTTTATCTCTTGATCACGGAGGTCATTTATCTCACGGGCATAACGTTAATTTTTCAGGCAAAATCTATGAAATTCATAATTACTTTTTAGATAAAGATACTGAACTTATTGATTATGAAAAAATAAAGGAAATAGCGGAAAAGATAAAACCTAAGTTAATTATCTGTGGATATTCTGCTTATTCCAGAACAATTGATTTTGTAAAATTTAGTGAAATTTCTAAATCAGTTGATTCTTTATTAATGGCAGATATTGCCCATATTGCTGGATTAGTAGTATCTAACCTACATCCTTCACCTGTAGGTTTAGCAGATATAATTACGTCAACTACACATAAAACGCTAAGAGGGCCTCGTGGTGGTTTAGCTATTATAAAAAAAGAATTATCTAGAAAATATGACAGAGGAGTATTCCCTGCTGTACAAGGTGGACCTATTATGAATACTATCTTGGCAAAAGCTATAGCTTTTGAAGAAGCTTCAACAAATGAATTTAAAAATTATTCAAAACAAATTATTAATAACGCAAAAATTTTATCAGATTTATTTATATCTCAAGGATTAAGAGTTGTTTCAGGAGGAACAGATAATCATTTAATGCTGATTGATACTAGATCAATTGGAATTACTGGAGATGTTGCAGAAAAAAAATTAAATTCTGTTGGGATAGTTGTAAATAAAAATGCTATTCCATATGATCCTTTGCCTCCAAAAATAACATCAGGAATTAGAATTGGTACACCTGCAATAACAACACGAAAAATTTCTAATAATGACTTATTACAAATAGGTAGCCTTATTGTAGAAACTTTAAAAAACCCAGAAAAAAAATTATCAATAATATCAGATGAAGTTAAGAAAATAATGAATAAACTTCCACTTCCATAAATAAAGACTATATTAGTTGATTAATATTAAAAAAATCAATGATATAATTTATTAATCTAAAATAACCAATATTGTAAGAGTTAAAATTGAAAAAGTACGAATTAATGTGGATCGTCGGTGGTAATCTAGAAGATTCTGTATCTGACCAAAGTATCAATAGAATTAGAGAACTATTATCTATTGATGATGAAAGTAAAGTCCTTACAACCTCTTTATGGGCAAGAAGAAAATTGTCATATCCAATTGAAAACTTTGAAGAAGGTACATATTTTATTTTTGATTTAGAATGTCTTCCCTCTAGTATAATTAAAATTGAAAATATTCTAAAGAATGACTCACAAGTAATTAGACATTTGATCACCGTAAAAGAAAATTTTAAACCATATAAAGTTAAGTCTAAATAGAGGAAAATTTTGAGTTTAAACCAAATATTATTGATAGGGAATTGTGGATCTGATCCTGAGATGAGATATACTCCTAATGGAGCAATGGTTGTTAATTTTAGCCTTGCTGTAAATTCATATAGAAATGGAGCTGACGGAGAACAAATTCAAGAAACTGAATGGTTTAGAATTGCTTGTTGGAATAAACAAGCTGAGTCAGTAAATCAATTTTTGCAAAAAGGACAGAGATGTTTTGTAGAAGGTAGATTTAAATCTAGTACTTATACTGGAAATGATGGAACTCAAAGGCAAAGTAGTGAAGTTACAGCATTTAGAGTAATTTTTCTTGATAGATCAAGTGAATCTTCTTCTAATGAAACTTCAACAAATATCGACCAATCTAAAAGTTTTCAAAATAATAACGAAACTAAAAATACAAGTAATAATGATTCTAATACTGAATCTGACGATATAGAAGAATTACCATGGTAAAGGAAAATTAATGACTACGAACAGACAAAATTCAAAAAGAAACTCATTCTCATATGATTTTAGAGCAAGGAAAAAGCCTATTACAAAAATGATCAAAGGTTTGCCTGTTGATTATAAAGATTTAGATGTATTACTTTCTTATGTTTCTGATAGAGCTAAAATTAATAGTGCTTATAGAGTTGGAAATCCTGCTAAAGAACATAGAAGCTTAACATCTGCCATAAAAAGAGCACGTTTTATGGCTCTTTTACCAATTTCTCATGATCATGATTTAGTTAAATCTTTTATTGAAGAAACTAAATCTGAAGAGGCTTCTGAA
>Ga0209402_10000329_pt1 | contig 59403 bp, 56 predicted proteins | sample ArcticOcean_MG_C_3_FD_187437 | JGI IMG/M metagenome (GOLD analysis project Ga0209402, IMG submission 187437) | Marine microbial communities from western Arctic Ocean - ArcticOcean_MG_CB8_126 (SPAdes) (version 2) | ecosystem: Environmental > Aquatic > Marine > Oceanic | place: Arctic Ocean... | reverse complement strand
ACCTTTTCTTGGCATTTCTGACTACCTTCAATTTGTCCATTATCTGATCTTTCAGATGGACACGTTTGAGGGGGGCAGGTCAGGTTTTTGGGGCAGGTCAGTTTAGGCCAACGCGTCCCTAACACCCGAGGTTCTGAATCAAGTTCAGAATGACGGGCATCGGGCATCGGGCATCGAGCAGCGGCTAATAGAGCGCCGAGCACTGGCCCATCGTTGGCTGATGAGCCTGTGCCCTCGGCACCACAGATCCTGAATCCAGTTCAGGATGACCAAGAGGAAATTATTCCTGTCGAGTCTCTAATGTGACGACGATCCGATGAAAAAGTGACTCGTCACACTGGTTTTACGATCCAGTCCGGGACTTCGCCTCGAACCATTCGGCCTGCATTTTCCATCGTGAATTGTGCGCCGTTCAGCTCGGATTCCAGCGCTCGAGTCGCAACGTGGGGGGTAACCACAACGTTGGTCATAGTCGGCAGTGGGTTATCGGCTTCGATCGGCTCGATCTCGGTCACATCAAGACCCGCACCGAATATTTCTTTCGCTTCAAGTCCACGGATCAAAGCATTCTCGTCGACCACCGGCCCTCGACAGGTGTTGATGAGGATTGCGGTGGGCTTCATCATTCCCAGTTCGCGATCGGAAATCATGCCAGTGGTCACCCTGTCCTGGGGGACATGAAGTGTGATGATGTCGGAAGTCGAGAGGAGCTCGTCCAACTCGACTCGTTTGGCGCCAGTAGCCGCAACATATTCAGCATCGTGGTCGACAACGTCGTGATAAACGAGTTCGCACTCCCAGCCGTTGAGCCGCTTTGCCACCCGTGATCCGATTCGCCCGAGACCAATAATTCCGATGCGCTTGCCGACGAGCGTGTGGAACTCAGTTCGGTCGCCTTCGACACCACTCATCCACGTACCGTTTTTCACACTTTCGATTTGTACATCGAGTTTGCGGTTGACCGAAAACATCAGCCCAATGGCGTGCTCGGCAACTGCCACGGCGTTCGCACCGCCGTTGTTGGCAACGTCGACGCCCATCTCGGCGAGTGACGCCTTGTCTATCCAGTCGGTACCAGCGCTTGAGGTCTGGACCAGCTTGACGGTTCCGAGCTTATCGACGAGCTCGACCAGCTTCGGATACCGACCCTTTGGAAGAATCATGATTGCACCCTGGCACTGGTCGAAAATTTCGTCGAACGAGAGATCGCTATCGACAAACCTGAGGTCGATTCCGCCGACACGGTCCGCTGCTGCCTGTGATTCCTTGTTGCCTCTTTCAGCAAGTGGAGATTTCGGACCGAGGATTACTACGATGTTCGACATATTTTGTGCGCTTCTTTGTTTCAGGCTTTTGGGCTTGTGGCTATTAATTGGGGTTAAAACGAATTACTTATTATTACGTGCGTATGTACGACGGCAGATTATACTTACAAGGTTGGATCGAAACGCAAGTCAATGCGCGATTCTTCAAAATCGCCTAGTACGGCACTTTCACCGTTCGGCTTTTATAAATCTCGACATCCCACTCCCATTCCCACCACCACGAATTTGAACTCAGTAACAGTACGCGCCCCCGCAACCACCGCCAATCTCGGACCCGGATTCGACAGCATTGGCATGGCACTCGATGTTTGGAATGAACTGACCCTGTCGCGGGGAGATTTCAGCGTTTCGGCTTCTGGCGAAGGTGCGGACATCGTTCCTCTCGATACCCGGAACCTTGCGGTGACCGGTGTTGAAGCCGTATTCAACCATATTGGCGAACCTGTACCCGGCCTGAAATACGAACAGACCAACAGGGTGCCGTTCGCCCGAGGCATGGGCAGCAGTTCTTCGGCGATTGTCAGCGGACTCGTTGCCGGATCGGCGATTTCTGGTGCAGATCTTTCGAAAGAAGAGATCACCATTCTGGCTGCCGATATCGAAGGCCACCCAGACAACGTTGCTCCGGCCATTTATGGCGGCTGCACAGTGGGTGTCCGAAACGGCACCGACAAGTGGATCGTCGATCAGGTGAATCTTCCTGAAGAGCTATATGCAGTGTTGTTCGTTCCTGAGATGGAAATGAACACTCACGAATCGAGAGCACGTCTTCCAGATCAGATCAGTCGTACAGACGCCGTGTACAACATTGGCCGAGCTGCGCTGCTGGTAAACGCCCTTTCATCGGGTCGACTGGAACTGCTGAAGTACGCCACCGAAGATCGACTTCATCAGCCTCACCGTGCGCAGGCGTTCACCGCACTGCCGCATCTAATTGAAGCCGCAATCAAGGGTGGCGCTCATGGTGCCTTCCTTTCTGGTGCAGGACCCACAGTGTTGGCGCTGGCTACCGGGCGAGAAGTGACGATCAGCTACGAAATGGCCGAGTCGGCTCGAATTCTGGGCGTTGAAGGCAAGTCGATGATCCTGAAAATTGCAGCCGAAGGCGCATCGGTGATTTCGAGATCATGACGACTCCGACCGAACAAGATCGTCGTCCCGTTATCGTCCAGAAATACGGTGGAAGCTCGCTGGCTGACGCAGATCTTATTCATAAAGTTGCTTCCCGCATAATCGCAAAAAGCGAAGAGGGCGTTGACGTAGTTGTGGTCGTATCGGCGATGGGCGATTCAACCGACGAGCTGCACGCGCTGTCGAAAGCCGTCACCAAAGGAGCCACTCCCGATCCACGTGAGATGGACACTTTGCTTTCAACGGGTGAGCTGGTTAGTTCGACACTGATGGCCATGGGACTAAAGGCACGCGGACATGATGCCGTGAGCTTGAGCGGACCGCAGGCCGGAATAAAGACCGATGCTGTGCATGGATCGGCGCGTATCGCAGATATCAAGACTGATCGACTTCACCGAGAGCTCGACAAAGGCCGCATCGTAATCGTTGCCGGGTTCCAGGGACTGGCCGATTCTGGCGATATAACAACCCTTGGCCGCGGTGCATCAGATACGACAGCAGTTGCGTTGGCCGTAGCCACGAAAGCTGAGCGCTGCGAGATATATACAGACGTCGAAGGGATCTACACCACCGATCCTCGACTCACCGATAAAGCCAGAAAACTGGATGAAATTGGGTTTCAAGAAATGCTGGAAATGGCCGTTCTCGGGGCGAAAATGAACCCTCGTTCGATAGAACTTGGCCTTGTTTACGACATGCCCATTTACGTTGCATCGTCGTTCTCAAACAAAACCGGTACGCTTATCCACGGAGGAGAGCACACTATGGAAGTCCGCAAGGCCGTAACGGGTATTGCTGTCGATCGAAATGTTGGAAAAATTACCGTTCGAGGCGTAATCGATCGCCCCGGTATCGCAGCAGGACTGCTTCAGCCACTGGCCGATGCGGGAGTGAGCGTCGACGTTATCGTGCAGAACACATCTTCAGACGGCACGACCGACTTCACGTTCACAACTGCGTTGGCGAGCGTCGAAAAGGCTGCAGAAGTTATCGAGAGCGACTCGACAGTTGAATACGCCGAAGTCGTTACCGGTTCAAACCTTGCCAAAGTGAGCGTTGTTGGTACTGGCATGGAAAATGCGCCCGGATATGCTGCCAAAATGTTCTCTACGCTTTCCGAAGTTGGCGTGAATATAGATATGATTACGACTTCTGAGATTCGCATCACGACGATCATTGATAAAGATCAGGTTCAGAAAGCCGTTCAGGCGCTTCATGATGCGTTTGAACTTGAAAAGACCGAATAGACCCGTGACGTGAACATTTGATTCACGCCACAAAGCCGATCCCGAACACATATCTTGAGCCAGCCGTACCTAAGCGTCGTGATTCCCGCCTACAACGAAGAGGCTAGGATCGCGTCGACGGTGAAGGCGCTGATCGACTATTTGACCACGTGGTCTGGCGAGGCTTCTAAGTCGCAGGACAAGCGTTCTTGGGAGCTACTCGTCGTAAGCGATGGCTCAACCGATTCAACAGCTGCGATCGTTTCGGGAATAAGTGATTCTGACGAACGCGTCAGAGTGATCGATGCTGCTCATGGCGGAAAAGGCGCAGCTGTAAGACGCGGCATGGACGAAGCTACAGGGGACTGGCGATTCCTCTGCGATGCCGATCTTTCGATGCCGGCCGAAAATCTTGGTAGATTTTTTGACATTGGCAATGACGGCGAAAATTCCGATTCCGGCAAACCTCGATTCGATGTAGCTATCGGATCACGAGAAGCAGCAGGAGCTCGGCGGTTCAACGAACCACGCAGCCGCCACATCAAGGGCCGACTTTTCAACTATGCTGTGAAAGTTCTCGCACTTCGAGGGATAGAAGACACTCAGTGCGGCTTCAAGCTATTCTCGGCTGAAGCGGCAACCAAGCTGTTCCCGCACCAGTCGCTTGATGGCTGGGCCTTCGATGTCGAACTACTCGTGATAGCCAAAAACGCCGGATTCACCGTTGGCGAAGTGCCAATCGACTGGTACTACGGCGAGGGTTCGAAAATGACCCTGTCGAAAGGCGTGCTTGCAGTGTTGGATGTGGCTAGGGTGGGTGTGAACAATATGTTTGGCAAGTACAGAGTCGTTGAACGAAAGGGAGATTCATAGCCGTGATTCCTAACCCTTCAACCAGCGAAATCCGTTCAATTCTTAGCGATTCAAAAACGATTGCGGTCATCGGTATATCGAATCGAGAAGATCGAGCCAGCAAGTACGTATCTGAATACATGCAGCGCGTCGGCTACACGATCTACCCTGTGAACCCGAACCTCGATGAGTGGAATGGACTCAAGGTTTACGATTCGCTGCTGGATGTTCCGGTAAACGTGGATATCGTCGACGTATTCAGGCGATCATCTGAAACTATCTCTCTTGCGAGGGATGCCGTCAGCGCTGGGGCGAAGGTATTGTGGCTGCAACAGGGTGTGGTGAACGACGATGCGGCAGTTATCGCATCGCAGGCGGGACTGGCCGTGATCATGGATTCATGCATCATGGTTGAGCACAAATCGATGAAGTTGGGTCTCTAGGATTGAGTAACGAACCGGCAAATATGGCGACTGGGTCAGCTGAGAATGGCAACCCGCTAAAGGTAGCGGTGGTTGTTCCGACCTACAACGAAGCCGAAACGCTGCCCGCATTGATAGCGAAAGTTATCGAACAGAATATCTTTGGGCTTGGATTCGTGATCGTTGATGATGGATCGCCAGACGGAACTGGCGAAATCGCCGATCGACTCGCCGACGACTTTCAGGGTGTATTTATAGTCATTCATCGAGAAGGCAAGCAGGGGCTGGGTACGGCCTACATGGCCGGCTTCCAGGCGGCTCTCGACGCTGGTGCCGAGTGCATCGTCGAGATGGACGCCGACCTGTCTCATCCACCTGAAGTTATTAGCGGCCTGCTGAGCGAACTTGAGAAGGCAGATGTCGCTGTGGCTTCGCGATATACATCCGGAGGCGGAGTCGATCCCAGCTGGAGTTGGGGGCGTCGTCAGATCAGCTACTGGGGCAACGTTGGCATTCGCCTGATACTTGGCCTGAAGGTGAAAGACGCAACAGCCGGATTCAAAGGGTTCAGGCGGAATTCGCTCGAATCTATCGGAATCGAACGCTTACGTCTTAGCGGATTCGGATTCCAGGCGGAAGTGGCTTACAGGTGCCAGAAGGCCGGAATGAACGTTGTCGAGCACCCTTACGTGTTCATGGACCGAACGATGGGCTCGTCAAAAATGTCATTCGGCATTGTTGTTGAAGCGTTCTTCCATCTCTCGTGGTTGCGAATTCGCGGATAGCGATCAGGACCGGAATTTCGTTTTCCGTCTGATAGCGCTGAAACACTCCCTGAAAATCGTTAATTCGGTTCCGCTCAACACGCGGTAAACCTCTTATTAAATGCCGTCTCCCACCTTTTGCGACGGTTGGTGTGAATCAGGCTACCGCACGTTGGAGAACAGATGGCGCACACCTTAATCACCAGTTCAACTTAGGTGAAACCTACGTGCAGACGCACAGGAGAATGGTGGGTTAACCCCGATAAAGAGGTCTAAATCTGGAGATATCACGTCTTTAGTAAGGCAGCGGACACTGCACTTACTCGCTGAAATCACTGTCCAGAGAACTCATAAAATGGTTAGCCAGAGTCAGTCCTTCCAAAACCCACGATCATTCGCAGAAATCTCAGAAAATGCTGTTGAGCATGCTCTGGCAGGTCGTTGGGAATCGACCGTTGAAGCCAACCTCGAGGCGCTGGAGATTGATTCCGATAACGTTAGCTGTTTGAACCGGCTGGCCAAGGCTTATCTGGAACTGAGTCGCTATAAAGAGGCGCGTGAGCTCCTCAACAAGGCCATATCGATAGACCCCCTCAACAGAGTTGCGATCCGTCAGATAGACAGGCTTGCGAAACTCGACAGTAGTGGTATTGCTCGACGGACATCGGGTGGCACTGCGACAAGTTCGGCTCTGTTTATTTCCGATCCCGCCATAGCTACCGTTTCCGATCTGAAAAAAGTAGCCAGTGCCGATGTTCGTGCAGCTGTTTCTCCCGGCGACAAGTTCAAGCTCGTTATCGAAGATTCGATAGCCAGTGTGAATACATCGAGCGGCGAGTACATCGGAACGCTGGAAGTGCGAATTGCCACTCGTCTTCGGAAGATGATCGAAGGTGGCAACAAATACGAAGTGCTAGCAGCCAAACTAACCGATTCTGAAGTAATCGTTGTAGTGCGAGAAACCAAGCGTTCTTCCGCACAGATACGTATCGCTTCGTTCCCTTCCTACCTCCAGAAGAAGATTGGCGATTTCGATATCGATGACCCAATGGAGATCAGTGACGAACTTCGAATGGAAGATGACATGGACGAGTTCGCCCCGGCACCGGTCGAGAGCGAGTCTATGAAGTCGATCATGCGAGGCGAATTCGGCGGAGCAGCCGAAGACTCAAGCATGAAGTTCTAAGTTCGGTTCGTTTGCGGCGAGTTAGGCGTACCCGGCCCGCTTCAGCACGTTACCGACAGCGGTTACGAACGCGTCGACATCGTCTTCGGTGTGAACCGTCGAGACATTTCCGGCACACCTGTTCGACATCAGGAATCCTTCGTTCAGAAGGCCGATAAACATCGTTTCTGCCATGGTCTTGTCGTTGGTCGCAAACGTTCGATAGTCGACCACTTCGGTCGATGTGAACTGTAGTGCGAAGAGCGAGGCAATCCCGGTGACACCCATCGGGACTTCCAGTTCAGCAAATAGTGCCCTTAGCTTGGACCGCAGCGACTCCCCTAGTGCATCCAGATATTCGTACTTCTCGGGCGTAAGCGCTTCGAGAGTGGCGACTCCCGCGGCAGCGGTCATCGGATTGCCGTTAAACGTTCCAGCGTGCTGAACCGTGGCACCTCCGTCTGCCGGGTCCCACATCGACATGATGTCTTCCCGGCCACCAAAGGCTCCGACTGGCATTCCACCACCAACAACCTTGCCGAAACAGGTGAGATCGGGTGTGATGCCGTAGTAGTCCTGGGCACCACCGTAGGCAATTCGGAAAGCGATCACTTCGTCGAAGATGAGCACGATCCCTAGTTCTTCAGTAATTCGGCGAAGGCCCTCAAGAAATTCCGGCTTACCCGCCACCATTCCGCACTGACCGTTTACTGGCTCTACGATAACTGCAGCCAGTTCGTCAGCATGTTCTCGGATGATTCGTTCGGCTGTTTCGATATCGTTGAACGGTGTGATGAAAATATCGTCAACGGCGGTTTCTGAAATACCAGGGAACGCCGCGACGGCCTCTGGCGATTTGGCATCTCCGGCTTTATCGAGCGGCGTATATATGCTGATCTGAACGGCGTCATGGTTGCCGTGATAGGCACCTTCGCACTTCACCAGTTTCTGCTTGCCGGTGAACGCCCTTGCGGCTCGAATAGCGTTGAGAGTCGCTTCGGTTCCAGTGTTTACGAACCTGACCTTGTCGAGCGAAGGCACCCGTTCGCACATTAGTTCGGCCCATCGAACAACCGACGGACTCGGAGCCGGAAACGAAACGCCGTGGTCAAGTTGATTTGCGAGTGCTGCACTAACCTCGGGTGCGCGGTGGCCGAGAATTAAAGTCGTCATATTGTTGACGAAGTCGGTGCGCTTATTGCCGTCGACGTCTGTGAGAGTGATCCCGGTGCCATCGGTCACATAGACAGGAAACGGATCCCAATAGATCGAGTTTCGAGTGTCGCCACCCGGCATGAACTTCGTCGCCTTTTCATGCAATTCCGCGGACTTGGGGTTTGCTACGGCGTAGTTAGCGAGTTCTTGTTCGAGCGGTGTCGTCATTTTGTTTATCGCCTGTATCGAAATATCGTCATTCAGACAGAATTTTGAGCAGTGCAGGCAATGCCTCGCCCGCAGTCGAGCGCAAAGATACCGCACAAAGCGAGGTTAGTTTTGTTTCAGTGGGGTTGATTTCGACAATCGTTGCTCCGGCGGCTTCGGCGATCCACAGAAGGCCGCTTGCCGGGCGAACAGTGGCCGATGTGCCGATGGCAAGCACGCAGTCGGCTTTGTCGATCTCTGCTCGTGCTGCCTTCATCACATCGTCGGGAATGGGCTCGCCGAACATCACGGTGTCGAACTTGACCAGACCTTCGCATTTTTTGCACGGGTCGGGAGCGAATAGCGGAACGAACTCGCCGAGCGACACACGGTCACCGCACTCGATACACCGAAGTTTCGTTCGGTTGCCGTGAATCTCGATCAGGTTTTGCAGCCCCGCCTTTTCGTCGAGTCCATCGATGTTCTGGGTCACCACCGATTGCAACGAACCTTGCTGTTCCAACCCCGCAAGCGCGTAGTGACCGTCGTGGGGCTCGGCGTTCGCAAGAGCATCTCGTAATTCAAGGATATGGGCGTCGATCTTTTCGTTTGTTCTTCGATTCCACCAACCGGTGGGGTCCTCTTTGAACTTCGAGTAGCCGTCCATCGGTGGGTTGCCGTACTTGGTCCATAGGCCATCAGCACCTCGGAACGGCGGGATTCCGCTTTCGACCGACATTCCAGCGCCCGTCATCCCGACCACATATTCGGATTCTCGAATGATCTCAGCGATTTTTTCCGCTTGAGCCTCGAGTCCCCGAGGCGCGGATGAGCCAGATGACGAAGGCACGGTTGGCGAGTTAGTCATTTGAACTGACGTTGGCGATAGCGTCCTGGGTCAGGCGTCCGTTCATTACGGTGTAAATATCGGCTGTTTCCAAATACTTTTCAGGCACGATTCCCGGCTCCGTGGATGTGAGCAATACCTGCTGGTGCTTTACAGCGGCTTCGAGAACAAGCTCGCGCCGTTTGGGGTCGAGTTCAGAAAGAATATCGTCGAGAGCCAGCACGGGAGTTCGACCCGTCGATTGAGTGACGAACACCGCTTCAGCCAGCTTCAACGACAGTGCGATAGTTCGCGCCTGACCCCGTGATGCAAACTGACCTGCCAGATTGTCGTTCAGCTGGATCTCCAAATCGTCACGATGCGGACCCATCGCCGTCACGCCCTGCGCTATTTCACGTCTTCTAAGTTCGGGCAACGCCTTTTTCATCTCTTGCTCGATTATCTCGGCCGACATCGATGCAATGTCTGGCCGATCGCTTGATGACGCAGTAATACGTGGGAGGTACCTGAGTTCGAGCTTGTCGCCATCGGTCAGCTCGGTGTGAGCGGGTACGGCGTGATCGTTTAGCCCATCGATCGAACGTCTGCGTGCGTCGGTTACTCGTGAACCCTCATAAGCCAACCGTTCGTCCCAGAACAGCAGTTCGTTCTCTTCTGAAACGCCTTCTCGAATACGCCTGAGCAGCTGGTTTCGCTGCGTTACGACCTGGCCGTATCGCTGGAGCGACTTCAAGTAAGAAGGATTCGACTGCGAAATCAGGATGTCGAGATACCTGCGTCTTCGACCCGGCGAGCCGTAAACGATCTCCAGGTCATCCGCTTCGAAGAACACGATGTTCAGGTTTCCAACGAAGTCGATTGCCGAGCGTTTTATGCCGTTTACACGAAGCCCTTTGCGGAATCCTGGAGCGCCCTTCGGCGTACCCGCAGCAGTTACATCGACATCGATTTGCGCTTGAATCGTCGTGTCGCCATCACGCCCAACGCCAAGAATCTGCATGTGGCCGCCGGTTTCGGCTAATGACCAGTTGACCAGTTCTCGTTCGTGAGACGACCGCGGTGATTTCGCTATCGCCAGCATGTAGGCGGCTTCGAGCAAGTTGCTTTTGCCGTGACCGTTCTGACCCTGAAACAACGTTAACCCGGGGCGCAGTTCTAGTTCGGTGTTTGTGTGGTTTCTAAAACCAGTTAGGGAAAGCCTCGATAAGTAGATCGGAGTGCCTTTCGTCGTGATTTCTGGCTGGAGTTGTGGCGTACTGGCTTTAGTCAGATCCGATAGGTCGGATTACTTCAGCCCCGGTGACGGCAAATTTTAGCATCGGTCGAGCGTCGAAATCCCAAGTAGTGGCATCTAACGTATTACTGGACACGGAAAAATGAGATATGGGGTGTTGATGCACAAGGTTGTTGGGATCGGGCTAATCGCTCTGCTGATCGGGTATGTCGTATGGATTGCCACGGCGGGTTCGTCGGTGCCGCAGGGAGAAACCGTGGTGATAAATTCCAATTCAGCAAGGAACGCTACCGAAGAGAAGTCGCTCGAAATCGTGACGTTACTCGGTTTCGATGCAATTCGTTCAATCGAAAATCCTCGTTTTGTCGATCCTAGAATCGCAGACGACACTTACGATTCAGATGAACTCATACTCGGCGTCGAAATCGACGGCGACGCCCGCGCTTATTCTGTTCCGCTTCTGAGCCGACACGAAATAGTTAACGATGTGGTTGGCGGTAAGCCGATAGCCGTTACGTGGTGACCGCTTTGCTTTACTGGAATCGGGTATTCCAGAGAGATAAACGGTGAGGTTCACGAGTTTGGCGTTTCCGGAAAGCTGATCATGAACGCCCTCGTGATGTACGACCGGGAGACTGAATCACTCTGGAGCCAGTTCCTGTCGCAATCGGTACGAGGAGAATTTCTGGGTACGAAGCTCGAGACTATTCCGCTGACTCTCACGACGTGGGAGAAGTGGAAGGAAACGCACCCGCAAACGGTGGCTCTGCGGAAAGGCAACCGCGGGGGCGATCCATATGCGGGCTACTACGCTGGGCGTTCAACTGGAGTGATCGGCGAGTCAAATAATGACGACCGCCTTCCAACAAAAGAGTTGGTGCTGGGTCTCGGTTTCGATACCAATCCAATTGCGTTCCCACATTCTGAGTTACGTTCTCAGCAACTCGTCCACACGTCGCACGCCGGTGACGCGGCTATTGTCTACTTCGACCCCACTACAGACACGGCGCTTGCCTATGGCGTTGTGGTTGATGGCGAAGAACTCAACTTTAAACTGATCGAACGTGATGGTCGAGAGTATTTTCAGGATGATCAAACGGGTACGCTGTGGGTGCCATTCACAGGTCAGGCTCTGGATGGTGATCTGGTGGGGAAATCGCTTGAACGCCTGCACGCAATAAACGTTTTTTGGTTTGCGTGGACAGATTTTTACCCACATACATCAATTTGGGGTTTAGGCTAGGTGGTCTTTCCCTAATTGCGCCACCGATGCTCCGGATAAACTAAAAGTGCCGGGGCTATCTGGTATTGGATTGTGTGGGGGCTTGTGTGGATTTAAAATCGTTAATTCGTGATGTGCCAGATTATCCCTCTGAAGGCATACTGTTTCGGGATTTAACACCGCTTATGGCGAACCCCGAGGCCATGCAGCACGTCACCAAGGTGCTCTCTAGCCATCTGGAATCTTTAGGAACCGAAGCCGTTGCTGCCATCGATTCGCGCGGGTTCATTTTTGGGGCACCAGTAGCGGCAATCTTAGGCATACCGTTTATTCCTATTCGAAAAGCAGGTAAGCTTCCGCCACCCGTTATCGGTACCGATTACGCACTCGAATACGGCTCTGCGCGGCTTGAAGTAAGCACGGCATCGGGCATAGAAGGCGAACGGGTTGCAGTGTTGGACGACTTACTTGCAACAGGCGGGTCGGCATCCGCAGGTGTGAAACTAGTCACATCTTTGGGTGCTGAAGTAGTTTCGGCAACATTTCTGGTTGAATTGGAATTTCTAAACGGCAGACAGGCTCTGCCTGAAGGGCTCGACGTTTTCAGCATGGTGAAGTACTAACAGTGGTACTAACACGACCAACCGCGATCACTTTCGATCTGTGGAATACGCTGGTGTTCGAACCTGACCAACAACAGGTTTCAGCAGAACGTCGTAATCTCAGAGCGAAGTACGGTGTCGCCGAATTGAGTTCGATGGGAGAGTCTGTCGATCACGATGTGCTGTTCAGAGTGCTCAATGAGGTGTCTGACGAAATAACGCGAGGCCACGACCATGGCCGCGATTCGCATTACGGCGAGTGGGTACGTTCTGCCTTATTGAAGGTCGATTCAGGCCTGCCTGATCGGATCGGCGAAGTTGGTATTGCGACATTCGGATCCGCTATCGACGTTGCATTTATCGAGCTTCCGCCAACGCTGCTCGACGGTTCTCTTGAAATGATCGACGAGCTTTTGGAACTCGGGTTGAGGATTGGGCTTGTGACCAATACAGGATTCACGAGTGGTGGCACTCAGCGCGAGTGGTTCAGATCGATTGGTCTTCGCCGCAGGCTCGAGCACATGGCATTTTCGAACGAATTGGCTATCGCCAAGCCAAACAGAATTATTTACGACGTGACTATTCGGGCACTTGGGGTATCGGCTTCAAGAGTGCTTCATGTCGGTGACAATTTGCACACCGATATACGTGGTGCCGCTGCTTTAGGAATATCGACAGTCTGGGCCAAAGGCAAAGTTCCTTCGCAACAATCGGTTACGGTCGAAGCTGCCAAACCCGATTTCACAGTCGAAACTGTACTTGAGCTACCGGCGATAGTTGAGCAGTGGATGGAATCGCTCGACGACTAGGTAAGACGCTTGCGGGCGATTCTTGCGGCCCCCGTTATTAGTCCGAATCCTGCGATCGTCAGCACCCCAATAAACAGCGACGCTTCGAAGAAGAACTGCTGCGGGAACATGATGATCAGGTAATCGTTGTAGGGATCCAGCAACCACAGGTCGTTTGCGAAGCTCAGGAAGTGGAACTGGGTGAAGAGCCAGCCGAAGTCGATTGCTGCGGTTGCTCCGAACACAACGAGGAACGCACCGGTTCCTATGGCCGACCATTTCAGCGCTCTTAGCAGCAGCGCAAACACATTTTGCTTGAGAGCGATCAGGCCAACGGCTAGCAGCAGCATTAGTGCAAGTCCGGACCAGCGAGTTATCGCAAACACCGATTGCATCAGAGCTTTGACATCGACCATATGGAGAATTTCCCGCTCTTTGTAGAGCGAAACCTCATTGCCGGCGTAGTCGACTCGTAAATCAAGAAACTCGTCGTCGTTGTTGAAGTATTCCTTGATCTGGTCTGCGCCACGGTTCAGCTGGTCGGTCGGTAGCCCAGTTCGGTTCGCTATATCGTTGCGCCACCATCCATAGTCGTACAGCCACGATGAGTTCGTAATGTAGCTGGTGCTGAAGAGAATCAGAAAAATCGGCAGAACGATTGCGAATATGGCGGCACCGACGAGCGGCAACGTGTGCCCGTTTTGATGCGTTTGCCCTGATGAACCACGTTTTGGGGCTGATTCTTTGGACTTACGTTCGGACGATTTGGCGGGCATGGCAGTTAGGATACGTGTGACGAGTTGGATTAGTGCATGCGTATGACGGAGGAGTCATTGAGTTCCCAAGGATCCCAAGATATAAGGACCGAACAAGCGAAAGCGGCCGGAGAGGCGTTTGCCGAGCTTACTGCGACTGTTGAGTTGTTGAGAGACCCCGGAGGTTGCCCCTGGGACGCCGAACAGACGCACGTTTCGTTGCGAGCCGGCTTGCTTGAAGAGACATACGAAACGCTAGAGGCTATCGATTCAGGCGATTCTGGCAATCTTGAAGAGGAACTGGGCGATCTGATCATCCAGGTTTTGTTTCACGCCGATATTTCTCGACGTGTTGAAGATGGTTTCAGTGCGGCATCGATCTGCGACACCATTCGACAAAAGATGATTCAGCGGCACCCTCATGTTTTTGGTGACGACGATTCGATCACTGATTCTGAGCAGGTGGTTGATCGATGGGAGGCTCTGAAGCGGGCCGAAGCGGGTGGTAAGCGCTCGATAGTCGCTTCGTTGCCCTCGGCGATGCCTGCGCTGGCGTATTCGTCTTCAGTACAGCGACGTGTGATGCGGGCTGGACTGCCGTGGCCGGAACAGCACGCAATGCCTTTGGCTTTTGGATCGGTAGAGGGGGAATCGCTAGAAGAGGGTGAAGAGCGGGCCGGAGAGTATCTGATGGCGGTTGCTCGGCAGGTGCACGCAGCTGGAATCGACGCTGAGACGGCTCTACGCAAGGCAACAGTCAGTTTGCGAAATCATGTGATGCGTGCAGAGGATGTGGCGGGGGACGACGTGCTGGCTGATATGGACGACACCGAACGCTCACGAATTTGGGACGAAACGGAAGCGTAGTGGGTGGGGTGTGAGGCAGCGCCCTGATGTCCTTTCCCGAGCGGCAGCCGAGGGACCTGGTGGTGCGGGGGAGCGTGGCACGCGTCGTCCAACAAGGAAATCATCCCAAACTAGGTTCCGGTAGATCGTTACCGCCTACCAAGCGGGCTTTCACCGCCCACCCTCCAGATCCCTCCGCTTCGGTCGGGAAAGGAGGAGAAGCCGCCATCTCCAGGTCTCTCCGCTTCAGTCGAGAATGGAGGACAAATCCCCTACTGCCAGATCGTTACGATGCCCGGATCGCCATCGAACACCTTGCCAATTACTGAACTGTAAAGTGTTTGGTTAGCAACCAGGCTCTTTACAAGGACCTCTGAACGCTCTTGTGGAACTGAAATCAGCATGCCGCCAGACGTCTGAGCATCGGCAAGAACAGTGAACTCAACGTCGCCAACGCCGTCCTCAAAGTTCACAACATCCCGAATCGCTTCGATATTTCGGGACGTACCACCAGAAACAGCACCCGCCGTAGCGAGTTCCAGCGCCCCCGGCAGCAAAGGTATCTTCGACCAGTCCAGAGCAGCAGAAGTGCCACTAGCCTTCATCATCTGAGAAAGATGACCGAGCAGACCGAATCCGGTTACATCGGTAGCAGCGCTCACCCCGACCTCGATCATGGCATCTGCAGCGCCCTTATTCAGGGTCGCCATCGACTTCACAGCAGCCTGAACCGATTCTTCAGAGGCCAGTTCGTTCTTAGCAGCAGTTGTAATAACGCCAGAACCAATCGCTTTAGTAAGAATCAACACGTCACCGGGCTGAGCCGATGCGTTCGTAATCTGCTCGCCGGGAACGACCACGCCAGTAACAGCGAGCCCGTACTTGGGCTCCTTGTCATCGATAGTGTGACCGCCAATGATCAGTATCCCGGCCTCTTCAGCCTTCACCTGACCACCCTCAAGAATCTTCGCAATCACGTCGGATCCAAGGTCCCGAGGGAACGCAGCAATGTTCAGTGCCGTAATAGGCGTTCCGCCCACCGCATAAACATCGCTCAAAGCATTCGCAGCGGCGATTTGGCCGTAGTCAAAGGGGTCGTCAACGATAGGCGCAAAGAAGTCAGTTGTGAGTACGAGAGCGACGCGATCGTTTATCCGGTAGATGGCAGCGTCATCTCCGGTTTCGAGACCAACCAGCACATTTGGATCAGTGATGGTCGGTGTTGGCAGCTTGCCCAAAACCTGGGCAAGTTCGCTCTGGCTGAGCTTCCCAGCTCAACCGGCGCAGGCCGCCAGTTCGGTTAGTCGTACAGGTTTATCGCTCATAGTCTGTGAATCGTGCCATATCTGTTCGAATAAAGACATATTCGCCGAACGCAGATCGAGTACTTCTCGGTCGTGTTCGTAAGGTTTGATACATAAACGGGGCTTTGAGGTGCAGCAAACTTGTTATTCGGTTCATGCCATTACAAATTGACGTGTCTCCACCTGAGAACGACAATTGTTTTTTCGCCTGATCAACTAGTCGACCTAACACCCGCTCCTCGGTCAATTCCATTAGCATCTGCCCAGAGCAGCACACCTGCCCAAACGCTCGATACGAAATACCCAATGCAAAGCATTCCTGAAGCTGATCTTTTACCGATAACTGCAAACCTGAGCGACGAAGGTCGTCTGGCGATAGGCGGCTGCGACGTGCGCGAACTTGTCGAGCAGTACGGCAGCCCGTTGTACATATACGACGAAGCCACCCTGCGTGGAATGTGCAAAGACTTCGTCGGCAGCTTCACAGCCGAGTATCCGAACACCCGCATCGAGTACTCAGCGAAGGCCTTCACTAATCCTGCTGTTTCGAGAATTGTCGAAGAAGAAGGCCTCGACATGGACGTCGTGACCGGCGGTGAGCTGGCCGTTGCGAAGGCCACGGACTTCCCAGCTGAGCGGCTCAACTTTCACGGCAACAACAAGGGTCGTGACGAGCTTACTGAAGCTGTTCAGTACGGCATTGGTTGCATCACTCTCGACTCGTTCGCCGAGATCGAATTGCTGAACGATGTTGCAGGCGAGCTTGGCGTGAAGCAGCCGGTGATGCTCCGCTTATCGCCGAGCATAGATCCTCACACGCATCTGCTTACATCAACTGGAATACTCGATTCCAAGTTCGGATTTTCTATCGAAACCGGTGATGCCGAAGTTGCAGTTGAACAGGCTCTGAAGCAAGAAAACCTCGTTGTGGAAGGTCTTCACTTTCATCTGGGATCGCCGATATTTGAACTCGAACCGTATTCGGAAGCGATCGATTACGTGTTGAGCTTCGCAGCTGACATGCGCGAGAAGTACGGCCTTCAACTAAAGCGATTCAGCCCCGGTGGCGGCTTCGCTATCGGCTACGTCGCCGACACCCTTCCTCTGCCGCTGAGCGACTACGCCAAAGAGATTGCCACAGCGATCCGAAAAGGCTGCGACACGTACGGTCTCGACGAGCCTGAACTGAGCGTAGAACCGGGACGTGCGCTAGTCGGCCGTTCGGGCGTCGCTGTGTACACCGTTGGCGGGATCAAGACCATTCCAAACGTTCGCACCTACGTGAGTGTCGACGGCGGAATGGGCGACAACATCCGCCCTGCGCTTTACGAATCTGAATACGCGGTAGTCCCGGTGGATCGACCTCTCGCCGAGCGCACTTCGACCGTTACGGTTGCTGGAAAATTCTGCGAGTCTGGCGATGTACTTGCTCGTGACGTTGAGTTGCCAGACGTCGAAACCGGCGAGCTTCTGGCGCTGCCAGCCTCGGGTGCTTACTGCCTGATGATGGCGAGTAACTACAACATGCAAACCCGCCCGGCCGTCGTAATGGTGAACGAGGGCGAAGCACGATTGATTCGCCGACGCGAGACCTACGCCGATCTACTCGCATCGAGTCTTGATCTTGACTAATTCTGACGCACCCGTAATCAACCGTCCTCCGGTCGTCGGATGGGCGACTTTTGGTCACCCGGGTGCGACGCGGCTGCTTTCGAAATCGTCCGAAATGGGACGACTTGCGCACGCCTATTTGATTACTGGACCCGACAAGGTCGGTAAGCGAACGCTGGCGATTGACATCGCCTGCATGGTCAACAGCGAGGCTGTGATCGATATGTTCGGTGAGGCCGACAATATCGACCTTGCGACATCGCACCAGGCAGATCGAATTCGTAGGGGGATTCACTCGGATGTGCGAGTGATCGATGTCGATACAGAGCTGGAAAAGGACTCACGAAAGTCGAGTGGCGGCGGTGATAGCGATGGTGATGCGCCTGCTCGGGGCCGCCAAACGATTTCTATCGATCACATTCGTGATTTGATCAAAGATTCGGCCACCACACCGTTCGAAGGTCTTAAGAAGGTCTTCATCATCGATGGGGCACATCGGATGGTCGAAGCGGCGTTCAACGCAATGCTGAAGACGCTCGAAGAGCCTTCAGACGATGTGATGATTATTCTCACAGCCCCGACTGCTGAACTGCTGCCGGAAACGGTTGTTTCACGCTGCCAGCGAATCGATCTTCGGCCGGTGGACGCCGAAGTGATCAAGACAGAGCTTATTGAAAAATATGAGACTGAAGAGGAGCAAGCGCATTCGCTTTCTCGACTCGCCCGTGGGTGCCCCGGCTGGGCGATCGACGCTTTGAAAGATCCGACGATCATCGATGCTCATAATCAGGCGATACTCAGGTTTGCCGAGATCATCACGGGCAACGTTGAAGAACGATTCAGGTACGCCCGGCAGACGGGTGGACAGTTCTGGCGAGATCGTGAAGCAGTGTTGGCCGAAATGCAACGCTGGCTCGAGTGGTGGCGCGACGTTGCGATGCTGCGACATGAGCTCGATGATCATGTGACCAACACCGAGTGGTTGGAGCTGCTTTCTGAGATTGCGAAAGAGCTAAAAGAGGCGCAAATCGCCCATGCTGTGACCTCGATTCAAAACGCCCTAATGGCGCTCGAAGCCAACGCCGTGCCACAGCTAACACTGGAAGTGTTGATGCTAGATTTGCCGTGGGTAGACCCGACAAAGGTGCCGTCGCTAAGCTTCGACGAGTAAGGAGTCGAAATTGACCATCATAGTTTTTGACGTCAACGAGACGCTACTCGACATATCTCATATGGACCCGATATTTGAGGACCTCTTCGGTTCAGGTGAGGTCCGAAAAGAGTGGTTTTCTCAGGTCATTCAAGACGCGCTAGTTTCTTCCCTTATAGATCGTTATTCGGATTTCGGAAAAATTGGTGTTTCGGCGTTCGAATTGATAGCCGCGAGAAAGGGAGTGAAAGTCGGCGAGGATGATTTCTCCAGGGTAGTCGCTGCCATGCGGTCGCTACCCGCCCACGCCGAAGTTTCAGCACAGCTTCAACGCCTGAAGGATCATGGGTTTCAACTGGTGACTTTAACGAATTCTCCACCCGCTCTCGTCGCAGCCCAACTTGACAATGCTGGAATCTCAAAATTCTTCGATCAGCAATTGTCGGTCGATTCAGTTAAAACCTTCAAGCCGGCACCCAAAGTGTATGAATTCGCTGCTTCAGAGCTCAATCAAAGAGCGGCTGATCTCTGGCTAGTCGCAGCTCACAACTGGGACACGTCGGGGGCGCTGGCAGCAGGATGGAACGCAGCATTCATTGCAAGGCACGGCATGAATCTGAGTCGGCTTGATCAGAAACCGCAGATTATCGGCAGTTCACTTGTTGAAGTTGCCGACGCGCTGATAAGTCAGATCCCGTAAAGGCGCCGTCGCTAAGCTTCGACGAATAGCTGCGTAAATGCCTCGGCTACGGCGAATCATTCTTTCGAAGTAGTTTGAAGAGCAATCCGCCAAGCGCACTGCCGAGGAATCCACCTGTTACGTAGCCGATAAATCCCATATAAACGACAGCCCCAAAACCCGAGGATGTGCCGCCCATCGCGATGCCAATCCCAACACCGACTGCGACGCCGATGATTGCTCCGGACTTTTCATAATCATTGAGTTCGTCACTATCCAAATTGCTCCAGTTGAAGGCGAAGAACATTCCGACTAGACCTCCGTATAGGGCACCGTAGGCAGAGCCAAAAATAAGGGCGAACCGCATCCCATCGAAGAAATAATCGGCAAATTGTCCGGCGACCGAGCCGAAGAAAGCGCCAGCTAGTATTAGAAGGATCATGATTGTGACACTGCCTATGCCACCGTCATCATCGTTCCTACCGTCGTCCACTTGCTTACCGTCGTCTGCCTGATCACACATCACCGCACCTCCAGCACCGCCCGAACACTACCCGGATCGCGACGTCAGTTCACTGTTATGCATCACAATCGTAGTCCAGTGTCATGCTGAACTTGATTCAGGACGTTAGTTGTTGGCTGAGATGAACGGTTGTTGCAGAGGCTCACTGATTCTGGATCCAGTTCAGAATGACAATAGACTGGTTCCTCAGGTTCGCAATTCAACAGAATTTCCGAAACACGCGCTAGTCTCGAACTGCCCGCCTCGTAGCTAACACCCGCTAGTAACTACCGGCAGCTGCTGCAGCCGTGAAGTTACCTTCTGCGAACGACTCGGGTGCAAGCCAAGGCACAAACGGCAACCACGTCTTCTTCAACGATTCGATTCTCAAGAACGAATACGGGTTGGGCCGCGGCTCGTAAGGCTTGTTACGCAGGCGCATACTGGCCTCCTGCGGCGTTCGACCCGCCTTGCGGTGGTTACACGCCTTGCAGGCCGTTACAACGTTCGTCCAGATGTACTCGCCGCCCTTACAGCGTGGGTGCACGTGGTCGATAGTCATATCCCGCGGCTTTTCACCGCAGTACTGACACGAATGGTTGTCGCGGGCGAAAACTTCGTTGCGAGACATCTTTCGACGCTGAAGTGGGCGGCTCACCATGTAAACCAGCCTGATGACGTCTGGACGATCGAATATATCGTCGACGGTGTGTACGTAAAGCCCGGTGTCCTGTACCGATTCGGCCTTGCCTTTACCCACGAGTTTTACCGCCCTGCGAATATCGCAGATGTTAAGCGGCTGGTAGTTCTGGTTAAGCACCAATACTGGTGCCCGCGTGCTTTCGCTCGCCTGGGCGCTCGTCATGTGGGTTTTTCCGGTTCGGTGGTGGCTTCCTTGCCACAGCTTGCTGACTTTATCGGTTATTTATGAAACGTCTACTTCGTGAGTTGGGATTCGGGTGTCGTAAATGAAATTGTAGATCAGGCCTGTTCGTCTACTGCCTGTTCTAGTTTATCGAGTGCAACACCAAATTCCTCTGGTGCGAACTCAATTACGAAGCTACGCAGGTTTAAGAGTGAAGGAACAATCTGGGATTCAACTAACAATTCTCGACCATTCTTTTGGCCTGCATTAGTTGCGAACTTGATCACGTTGCCGGTGACCTTGTCCTTCATGCCTTCGATACCGTCGGTCATTACATCGGCAGCATTGATTTCTGCAGCAGCCTGATCGTCAACGAAAGAATAGCGAGCGACGACGGTCATAATTCCGCCTGAAATCAGTACACCGGCAACAAGGCCGACCACGATCCCGCCAAGATTGTCGACCCAGCCCAAAAATGTGACCTTTAGAGCCTTCTTGATGAAAGTTGCCACGATTCGCCCTGCGATGAACACAGCCGCAAAAATAATCACATAGCCTATAGCGGTCGAAAGGGCTTCGCTTTCAACTCCATCCCAAAACATGCTCAACACGCGACCAGCGAACAGTCCACTCAAGAACAGTCCAACATAAATGGCCACAGCGTTGAGTGCCGCGCTTACAAGCCCGGTTTTGTATCCCCACAGGGCGGTTAGCGCGAAGGCTATTATCAAAACCCAATCTAGTGCGTTCATGTTCGGATAACTCCACTATTGCCGTTTAGGCGTTCTATTGTCTCAGCGTCTGTAAGCAACGATGTTATCGGTCAAGCGTCACTGAAATATTGATAACTCGTATACGCCGGGTGAACGGGATTTTAGCAGCAGACGATTATGCTGTTCAGAGTGAAGTGCATACGCGTGTGATGAAATAAGGGTGTTGTTCACCCTAGTACATGAACGGAATTCGATTGTCAGAGTCAGAATTTGAGCGCCCGCCGATAGCCATAGATGGGCCAGCTGTATCGGGCAAATCGTCGGTGGGTAAGGCGTTTGCAGCGCTGATCGGATATCGGTTTCTCGATACCGGCCTCATGTACCGTGCCGCAACTTGGAATGCTGTTCAATCGGACGTTGATGTGAACGACTCAAGCGCCGTGTCTGGGGCAGCTGAACGGATGCAGTTTTCGGTTGTCGATGATGACCAAGGCGGCAACCTGATCATTGTTAATGGCGAGGACGTGACCGCACATCTTCATTCCACCCAGGTCGACGATTCTGTTTCCGCGGTTGCTGCTGTTGGGAGAGTTAGGGAAATAATGGTTGCCGAACAGCGCCGTTTGGCCGGGGAAGGCGGAATCGTGATGGTCGGTCGAGACATTGGAACCGTAGTGATTCCCGACGCCCCGCTGAAGATCTACCTGACCGCCACCGTACTGACTCGAGCGAATCGGCGACATCGCGACTTCATTGCAGAAGGCAACGATGTACCGCTAGAAGATATTCTGCGATCGATGGAGAGGCGAGATTTTGTGGATTCAACTCGTGAGAATTCACCGCTAAGACCCGCCGACGATGCTCGTGTAGTCGACACCGACGATCTTTCGTTCGTTCAGGTCGTCGATCTTCTATCTGAACTCGCCAAGGAAATTCTTTAATGGCCCAGTGGCTGTTCCCGTTCTGCAACGTGGGGTTCAAAACTACTCTGAAACTGTTCTCCGACTACAAGGTCGAAGGGCAGGAGAACATACCCGAGTCTGGACCGATGCTGGTCGCTTCAAATCACCTATCAAATCTTGATCCAGCGATAGTTGCGGCTGCATTGCCTCGACCACCAGTGTTTCTTGCCAAGAAAGAATTGTTCAAATTTCGACTCGGAGCGGCGTTGATGCGGGCGTACGGTGCGTATCCGGTTGATAGAAGCCGTGCCGACCTGCGGGCGTTGAACTGGATTAACGGTCAGTTATTAAGTGAACACCGTATAGCTATGGTATTCCCAGAAGGAACTCGCAGTAGAACTGGTGGATTGTTGCGTGGGCAGCCGGGTCTCGCACACATTGCAATATCGACTGGAGTGCCTGTTGTTCCAATAGCCCTTACCGGTTCGGAAAACCTTAACAACGTTCTGAAAGTGGTAAAGCCAACCGCAACGCTCAGGCTGAAAATAGGCAAGCCATTTGTTGTGACCCAATCTGATGGGGGTGTGTCACGCAGAAGAGCCATGAACGTGACTAAAGAAATAATGGTCAGGATTGCGAAAATGCTTCCCGAAGACAAGCGGGGCGAATACTCTAATCAGTGTGATATTAAATTGACCGAAACTGTTGACTACGTTTCACAGTGATATTGGGGAACCGAAGTAGGGGGACCGCCTGAGTGTGTGGAATATTTGCATATACCGGAACTGAGAACGCTGTTCCGCTTTTGATCGAAGGTCTTCGATCTGTGGAATACCGCGGCTACGACTCCGCTGGAATTTCGGTTATCGATTCGTCTGGCGCCATCCGAACGGTCAAGAAAGGCGATCACAAGGCATCGCTTGAAAACCTCGCTGTGGCAGTTGGTGATGGCCAGCTTTCGGGCGGTGTTGGCATTGGTCACACACGGTGGGCGACTCACGGCGAGGTGAACCAGAAGAACTCGCACCCGCACGCGTCCAGCAGCGGTTCAATTTCGATCGCACATAATGGCATTATCGAGAATTTTCTTGAACTCAAGGACGAACTGGTTGATGCCGGTGTTGAGTTCGTTTCCGATACCGACTCGGAAGTTCTGGCGCATCTCGTTGGTAGATCCGTGGCGAACGGGCACAGCTTGCGAGAGGCTGTGATCGCAGCCGCCAGCCGAATCAACGGCAACACAGCTGTGGTTGCTGTTTCCGCTGCCGAACCAGGCATTGTCGTGGGGCTGCGAGTGGGCAACGCCGGCGGAATCGTGGTTGGTAAGAACGATAGCGCCGCCGTCATGGCGTCGGACACCATCGCTCTGCTTCCATATACGAATGAAGTGATCTATCTCGAACCCGGTGAAGTTGTTGAAATCGAACGTGGTTCGGTTCGGTTATTCGATCTCGAAGGCACCGTAATCGAACGTGAACCGGTGGTAACAAACCAGAATTTCGAAGCCGCCAAAAAGGGCAATCACCCGCACTTTATGTCGAAGGAAATCGCCGAGCAGCCGGAAGCGATTCAGGGCGCAATGCGGGGTAGAGCAGATTTTTCTTCCGGCACGCTATCGCTGCCCGAAATTAGCCTGACTCACGATCAAATCATGTCGATCGATAGAGTCGTGCTTACCGGCATGGGCACATCGCTCCACACCGGAATGTTTGGCGCATCGGTCATCGAAACGCTTGCCAGAATTCCGTCCGTTGCCGAGAACTCATCTGAACTTCGCTACCGCAACCCGGTGCTCGGGGCGAATACGTTGATTATTGCGATGACACAGTCGGGCGAAACCGCCGATACGCTGGCCGCGATGGAGCATGCACGACAGGCGGGCTCACCGCAGGGCGTGATACTCGAAATGGAGGGTTCTCAGGCCACCCGGGTAGCTGATTTCACGCTTGGCGTGCGAGCCGGTCAGGAAATCTGTGTCGCATCGACCAAGACGATGATAGCCAGTATGACGACACTGCTCCAGCTTGCAATATTCCTGGCACAAGCACGCGGCGAAATCGATGCCGGTCGGGTCAAGCAAATCGTTGGCCAAATGGCCGAACTTCCTGCGCTCGTCGCAAAAGCGCTTGATCTCAATGGCGAAATAACAGATCTCGCCGATCGTTTGGCGAAATACGACGACCTTCTTTATCTCGGACGTGGTCCGCAGCTTCCGATGGCCCTCGAAGGTGCGCTCAAGATGAAAGAGATCGCCTACATTCATGCCGAAGGCAACCCGGCTGGCGAGATGAAGCACGGCATGAACGCCCTGTTGGGACCCGATATGGCGACCGTTGTTTGCGCACCCCGTAATGACCTCTATCCGAAAATGCTGTCGAATATCAGCGAGGTGAAAGCCCGTGGTGGCGAGGTAGTGGCGATAGTCACAGAAGGCGACGATACGGTGGAACGAATCGCCGATCACGTAGTCCGGATTCCCGAGTGCCCCGAGCTGCTCCAGCCGTTCCTGACTCTTGTACCGTTGCAGCTACTCGCATATCGCACGGCTCTGGCATTGGGGCGTGATCCCGACAAACCTCGGAACCTCGCCAAGACCGTAACGGTCGAATAGCTGCCTACCGGCCATAAATCTCACCAGCGCATGCCCCGCAGGCGTAAGATCGTCGTTTTCCGCATACGATCTTATTCAGAATTGACTATTAGCTAAGTTTGGCCACGACTACAGAACAGCAGGCACCAGTTGGTTTCCGAGAGAAGCTTTCTGTGAAGCTGGGTGCGCTAAGTAATAAGAATTACCGCCGTTACTGGTTCGGATCGTTGGCTTCTGTAGGTGCGATTCAGATCGTCACCATGGCGCAGGGCTGGTTGATCGTCGACAAACTCGGCGGGACGACAACCGATATCGGGCTGCTCGGTGGGGCGACAGCGATTCCGACGATTCTTGTGAGCCTGTTTGGCGGGGTTCTAGCGGATCGAATGGATCGGCGTAGGTTGATAATGGCGGTTTCGATCGCGTCAACCGCACTGCTGTTGCTGCTTGCGATTCTTGATGCCACTGACGCGATTCAGATCTGGCACGTGGTCGTAATCGCTTCCGCTCAGGGTTTGGTGATGGGCTTCGATGGCCCCGTTCGTAGCTCGTACTTCCCGTTGCTGATCGAGCGCAAGCATATGTCGAGCGCGGTCGTGCTTGGCACGGTGATGTGGCAATTCAGCCGGTTGGTTACGCCAATAATCGGCGGAATATTGATCGCTTACGGCGGTACTCAATCGGTCTTCTTTGTGGGTGTAGTCGGTTGGACCAGCATGCTGTTGGTGATGATTTCTCTTAGAGTAAGTTCGCCTGCAGTCCAAAAATCTCGGAACATGGTGGGAGATATCGTCGAAGGAGTTCGTTTCATACTTTCGAGGCGAGACTTTGTGCTGCTGATTGGTCTGACCTACTCGACTCACTTTTTCGGGATGCAGTATCTGCAGTTGATGCCATTCTTTGTGAAGCGATTCGGCCGTGATGCTGAGGATTACGGAATTATGCTTTCAGCGCTTGGACTGGGCGCGTTGGCGGGTACGTTCACAGTAGGCAAGGTTCGTGCAAATCCTCGAGTTGGGTACTTCATGCTGGGTGGAACGGTAACGTTTTCCGCAGCCGTAATATCGTTCGCTTTCGCACCATCCTTCTATGTAGCGATTGGTTTGTTGTTCATCGGCGGGCTCGCTAATACCATCTTCTTCGTAGTTGCAATGACAACCCTTCAGCTGCGGGTTCCGGAGGGCATGCGTGGGCGTGTAATGGGCATCTACACAATCACCTTCAGCTTTATTCCACTTGGTGGTGTGATGGGCGGTTATGTCGCATCTGTCTATGACGAACGGGTGGCTGTCGCCATTGGTGCTGCGATTCTCGCTACGATATTCATTATTGTGGGCATCACTCAACCGACTATCCGAAACCTGAATGGCACTCAGTTGGGCAATGAGTGAGCGACTCTGATTTGACCGGCTCAAAAGCTGAAACAGCAGAACCGACTGAACCGTCACGCCCGCCAAAAGTGACCTCACCGGTAGAACGCCGAACAAGCGCGCTATCGTTCAAGCCGTTCCGTATTTACTTCGGTGGCACCGTTCTTGCGATGAATGCATTGCGGCTCGGTGCTGTGGCTCAGGGTCTGCTGATGTGGGAACTCACCGGATCGCCATTAAGCCTCGGTGGGGTTGCTGCGGCAACCGCTATTCCGATGATGCTTGTGAACATATTCGGTGGCGTATTTGCCGATCGATTCGAGGCGAAGTTTCTTCTTGGTGGATCAGCGTTCATTGGAGCGATGATGTTCGTGCTGCTCGGCGTACTCGATGTAACTAACACCGTTCAGCCCTGGCACATATTTGCGATCGCCATATTCTCTGGATTCGTTGCGGGGGCCGACCAGCCATCACGCCAGGCCTACTTCCCGTCGCTTGTGCCCAAGTCGGCAATGAAAAGCGCGATAACGATCAACGGATCGCTTATGGCGTCGGCGTCTGTGGTGGCGCCGACAGTTGGCGGATTGCTCATGTCGGAGTTCGGAACACCGCTCGGCTTCTTCGTTGCATCACTCGGTTGGTTCTCAATGTTCGCAGCAACGCTCGTATTGCCACGCAGAGGCACTTTCAGCGTTCAACGGAGTGTACTTAGGGACCTGGGCACCGGGATCGGCTACATCCGTTCTCACCGCATATTGCTTGTGCTGTTGATCCTGGCGTTTTCGAACATGCTCATGGTCTTTGGGTGGATAGGCATGCTTCCAGCTTTCGTCGAAGAATTTGGCGGTGGTAAACGGGAAGTTGGCTTTATGTTTTCATCGGCAGGAATCGGGGCGTTCAGCGGCATCATGGTTGCCGGGCGGCTTTCGCCGGGTCGACGTCTTGGCTGGCTGATACTGGGTGGAGCAGCGTCTTTCTCGGCTGTCATGCTGGTCGTATCGAACTCGCCATCACTGGCTCTCGCTATGGTGCTGGCCACTGTCGCCCACTTCGGCAACGGCTTGTTCAACATTTCGTCGATAGTCGCAGTGCAGTTGCGGGTGCCTGAAGATATTCGAGGCCGGGTGATGGGCGTTTTCGCAATCTCGCAGAGCGTTGGAATACTTGGTGGGCTGTGGACCGGCACTCTGGCGACGCTGATCGGCATACGAGCTGGGATGATGGTTGGCCCGGCGATCATGCTGTTGATGATCTTCACGATCTTCGTGACACAGCGAAAAGTCAGAAAATTGCACGAAAATCCGACGCGCGACGAGTAATCGAGCAGAGCTTTACATATAGTCTTTTATCCGATGGACACGATCTCTAAAAATACGAAGCCCGACCTCAATTCCGTGCGCAAACGCTTGGAACTTCGCGAGGAGAGTTTTTCGCCGTTTGCTACGAAGTCGATCGATTCTGTTCGAGATATCCCTGAAGACCCGGCTGCCACCCGCACTGAATTTCAGCGAGACCGTGATCGAGTCATCCACACCAACTCGTTCCGGCGGCTCAAGCACAAGAGTCAGGTGTTTGTTGCTCCTCAGGGCGACCATTTCACAACTCGGCTGACGCACGTCATCGAAGTTGCGCAGGTGGGTCGTTCGATCGCAAGAGGGCTCAATCTCAACGAAGATCTGGTCGAGGCTATCGGCCTTGGGCACGATCTCGGGCACACGCCGTTTGGCCATATCGGCGAAAGCGTTCTGAATCAGATGCTTACTGGCGGATTTCATCACAGTCGCCACTCGGTGCGGCTAGTGACGTTGCTTGAGAAAAATGGCAAAGGGCTGAACCTGACCGAGCACGTGATCGACGGCATTCGTAACCACTCGAAGCCTGAAGGGCAGTTCCTTTCTCGGTCGGCGGTTGAGAATCTGTCGCTGGAAGCTCAGATCGTAAGAATTTCCGATGCGCTGGCGTATTTGGCCCACGATATTCTCGATGCCCTACGGTCCGATTACATCAAGATTGAAGACCTGCCCGCTGAAGCGGTTGAAGCTCTTGGCGAGCGTCACTCGCAGCGTGTCGACGCCGTCATCAGTGATGTTGTCGAATCGTCTTGGGATTGCACTGGCGAGATTGATGTCGAAGACTCTGACGACTCGTATAAAGGCGATGGCTCGAAGCCCTGGATTCGCATGTCGCCCGAGTTCGGTAAAATCGTTACCGATCTCAGGGTTTTCATGTTCGAACGGTTCTATCACCCGATCAGTGCTTCAGTTGAGGGGCGTAAGGCAGCGGCCATCGTTGGCTTGCTATTCGAACACTTCAACCGCAAGCCGGACCTGATTCCAGCCAAGCTGCGAGAACTATCCGGATCGACCGAACGGGCCGCCGCGGATTACGTATGCGGAATGACCGATAACTACGCCCTGATGAAGGCCGAAGAAATACGGCCCGGGCTGAGCGCCGGCGTATTCCAAGGGCGCATATAAAACTGACCCAAAATGACCCCCTGCCTGGGGTTTATGGGGAAATTGTGTCCGTATACTCCGGAGACAGTTCAACCTACCCGAATCCGTGTGGAATTCCCCGCTGTGACACCAGCGCATAGGGTTCGTGGCCGCATCCATTAGGATGTGATGAGTTTCAAAATTATGGCGTTAGTCGACGAGGTAAAAAGCCGGTCCGATATCGTTCAAGTCATCTCAGATTATGTCGACTTGGATACTTCATCGCGCCAGCCAAAAGCCCTATGTCCGTTCCACTCTGAACGTTCGCCATCGTTCGTAATTTATCCAGAAACAGGCAGCTGGCGTTGCTTCGGTTCGTGTGCCGAAGGTGGCGACGTAATCTCCTTCATGATGAAGCAAGAGAACATGTCGTTCCCCGAAGCTCTAGAAAATCTGGCCAATCGTGCCGGAATCAAGGTTGAAGAACGCAAGAACGAACCTCGTAAGAAGCCAGTTACGGGTCTCATTGAAGCTAACGAGATCGCTTCCGATTACTTCCTTTCGAGGCTAAAGGCACCGGTTGGCGAAGATACCGTCAAATATCTGACCGACCGAGGAATCGATATCGAAACTGCTGTACGCCGTGGTTTGGGGCTTGCTCCAAGCGGGATGGAAACGCTTTCGGGGCATCTGCGCACCCGAAACGTACAGGCGCGTACTGCTCGAGATGCCGGGCTGATCACTCGTAAAGACGATGGTTCGTGGCGAGACATGTTCACTGGGCGTCTTACGATAGAAATTCGTGATCCACGTGATCGCCTAATCGGTTTTGGGGCTCGAACGCTCGATGGCTCCGAGCCAAAGTATCTAAATACCCCACAAACCGACGCCTTCGAGAAGTCTTCGATTCTGTACGGCCTGAACTGGGCTAGAGATTCGATTCGAGCTGCCAACGAAGCGATTGTTGTCGAAGGCTACATGGACGTTATTGCTGCCCACGAGCATGGCTTCACGAACGTTGTCGCCTCGATGGGAACGGCGGTAACCGGGCAGCAGCTCGATACGCTTGCCAAGTTTGCTTCGGCGGGCGAGAGGGGCACCATAATTTTGTGCCTCGACTCGGACGCTGCGGGTCAGGCTGCGACGATGCGATCACTCGATGGGCTTTCCGATGAGATCAACGCTGGGCGTAATCGAAACGTCGAGGTCAAAGTTGCTCGCCCGGACGGCGGAAAAGACCCCGACGAGGCGATCCGCTCGAATCCCGACAGTTGGAGGACATCGCTCAGTGACGCCGAGCCTCTGTTGGACTATCTGATAGTTGCTAAGTCAAAGCTTCATAACCTTGAGTCGGGTCAGGGAATCGCAGATTTCGCCAATAGCGTCGCCGGGCTGATCTACAAAGTTAAGAACGACTATGATCAGGATCGCTACTGGTCGGCCACGGCAAAGCTTGCCGGAGTCACCGAGCAGCGTCTCAAGTCGATCGTCGATAAGCCTCGTTCCACGTCACGCTCCGGCTCGCGACGAAATTCTTCTTTCAAAAGGGGAAACAGGCCAGAATTACGTGATACGGGACGAATTTCGTCGCAGCAAGCAAGTGATGTTCTCAGTGGTTCTGGGAGCGATGCTTTAGAAGAACATCTGCTCGCTTTGCTACTGCAAAGAGACGATTTACGCGAGCATGCAATAGATATGCCAACTGAGTTTCTGCATCACTCAGATAACCGGGCTTTGTTTACGGCGTGGCAATCCTCGTCTAAAATCGGTGAAATTTCGCACGAACTTGGCGATGATTTAACGGAAAAGGCACATCTTCTTGCTGAACGTGAACTTCCTCCGTCGGATCAAGCCGGTCATGTTCAGGAAATCACCGAGTGTGTGATGCGGTTGCGAGAACGGCATTTCAGGGACATCAAAAAACTACAAACCGAACGGCTCAAAGAGCTGGAGGGTGAGGAAGCACAGGAGCTTTTGGATCAATCGCTCCTACCCAACGAGAATCTTCGCAAAGTAATGACGGGGCGGGCATAAAAATGGCACGAACCACCCAGACGACCGACAACGAAGACCAACTTCAGGATCTTGTTAACTCAGGAGAACTGCTGCTGTCGAATAGCAGTAATAATTCTGATGGAAGTGAGACTGACGACGACGATACCGGAGACCGGACAACTCCAGCCGTTCTCCGTTCATCTACCGTGATGGCAAGTGCGTCTGAACTCGAGTCTTGGGGCACCAACAACAAGCAGTCCGAAGGCTTTTCGTCGCTGAATTTCAACCCTTCCGTTGAAGATTCTGAAATATCCGATGACCCGGTTCGAATGTACCTGCGCGAGATCGGGCGAGTCGGACTGCTAACTGCGCAAGATGAGCGATTTTTAGCACGTGGAATGGAAATTTCGGGGCGACTATCTGATATTCAAGCCGAGATGGCCGCCCAAACGGGCCGAATGCCTACTGCGGCAGACACCACTCTCGAACTGTTGAGCCGTCTTGGTGCCCAGAGCGATGTCGCTGCTGCGATTACTGGATTTATTGGACTCCCTAAGGGCACAACCCTCGGAACTCTTCTGGGCATTCCCGAACTTCGTGAACTGATCGACGGTCCGCACGATGAGCCGTTACTCGCGTTCCTTTCTGATGCGTTCAACTGCGAACTTGAGCAGGCGCAGGCGATGGTCAAAGATCTTTCGATTGATTCGGCTCTAGTTGCTCCGGAATCTCTGGACGCATTGGACGCCGACCCGAAGCTCGATCAGTTGGTGAAGAAGTCTGGAACGAAGGCTTATCGCGAGCAATTGGTTGTTTACGAATTCCTGCTTGGTGCACATTTTTCGAGAATCGAGCAGCAAGCTGAGCGGTCCGAGCGACATCTGGCAGAAGCCAACCTGAGATTGGTTGTGTCGGTTGCCAAAAAGTACATCGGCCGTAGAATGTCGCTCCTTGATCTCATTCAGGAAGGCAACATCGGTCTGATACGTGCTGTTGAGAAGTTCGACTATCGCAAGGGCTACAAGTTCAGCACGTACGCGACGTGGTGGATTCGCCAGGCGATCACTCGTTCGATTGCCGATCAGGCTCGCACCATTCGAATTCCGGTTCACATGGTCGAGACGATCAACAAGCTGCTTCGAGTAAGCCGACGACTTGTTCAGGAGTTTGGCCGTGAGCCAACTTCGGAAGAAATCGGTCGTGAAATGGAGATGCCGGCGGATCGAGTTCGAGAGATTCTGAAAATTTCTCAGGAACCGATTTCTCTTGCGACTCCGATCGGTGAGGAAGAGGATTCTTCGCTCGGCGATTTCATTCCCGATACCAACACACAGGCACCTGCTGATGCGGCTTCGTACCAGTTGCTTAAAGAGCAGGTGGACGATGTGCTCGACTCGATTAGCGAGCGTGAGCGCAGGGTGCTTCAGCTGCGATTCGGCTTGGAAGACGGTCGAAGTCGCACACTTGAAGAGGTTGGGCGCGAGTTTGGCGTTACCCGTGAGCGAATTCGCCAGATCGAGGCCAAGGCTTTGCGAAAGCTTCGTCACCCCACACGCTCGAAGAAACTTCGGGACTTCCTGGAGTAGGCGTGGTGTTTGGCTCCGGGCGTCATCGGATGACCTTGGTCGCCGCTGCAAATTATGGGCTTAGGCTCCGGGTACCAGTAAACAATGCCAGAAGCTCCTGATTTAGTCGTAATTCGGGAGTTCCTGTTGACGCGCCTCGTTAGCGACGAAATCACACGGGTTGTCGAACGAAAACCGCTCGTACTTCGCAACATGTTGGACGTCGACTTTGCGAGCGACCTTGTGGGTCGTCGAGTTGAGTCGATCGAGCGGTACGGCAAGCTACTTTTGTTTGGGCTTTCGGGAGAGCGTGAATTGATCGTCAGCCCGATGCTTACCGGTGCTTTGATGTGGTGTGAACCTTCTACACGAGTGATGGCGTCGACTATATTCATCTTCGATATGAAGTCTGGCCAGCAACTCCGGTATATCGATCAGAAGAAAATGGGCCAGGTGTACTACCTGTCGCCCGATCAATGCAGCGAGATAGTCAGACTCGAGAATCAGGGTCCCGACGTGTTCGATGAACAGCTATCGTTCGACGAATTCCTACTTGGCCTGAAGCCGTTTCGTGGCGAGGTGAAGGGCGTGCTCACGCGTGGGCACGCTGGTGTCAGGGATCGGGAACGCCTACGCCGATGAAATACTGCACCATGCGATGGTCTACCCGTTCAAGAAGGTCACACGACTTTCCGACGATGAGAAAGCACGAGTACACAAGTCGATTTATTCAGTGACCCAGTCGGCTGTCGAAGTGCTGCGCGAGCGGGTCGGTGATCAGATCCATCGGAAGATCAGGGATTTCCTCAGCGTTCACGGCAAGAAAAACGAGAAGTGCCCTCGATGTGGAGGCAGTATCACCGTGACCACGGCGAATAAACGAGAGACGAGCTACTGCCGAACCTGTCAGCCGGGATCTCTTTTTGACAGATAATCAAGTAAACACTTATAAAGTGAATACTTGATATTATTGCAAATAGTAAGTAGTCACTGGTACTCTGAACTCATCGGAACTCGCCGGTCCCTGCTGGTAAACGCTCATTTCTACACTGATTTGAACTTGAATCCAGCTGTTTCGAAACTGAACTGCCTATGACTTCTGCCGAGAATATTGCCCAGATAAAAGACATCGTACTGATCGTCTTTCTCGTGCTGACCTTTGGAATCTTGCTGTTCTGGACCATCATGTCCCTGCGCCTGTTCAACCGGGCGAGCAGCTTCATGGATCGAATGGAACAGGTTGCGGAAGGATTTGAAGAGACGTTCGGCAGAGTTGCGGTAGCTCGAAAGGCTGTTGAAGATGCCGCAGCAGTGTTGAAACCCGTCGCTAAGGGATTAGGCATAGTCGGTATGTTCCAGGGATTTAATCGAATGTTCGGGGCGAAAAGTCCTGAAAAGCCTGAAAAAAAGAAATCGAACGGTGATCGCGATTAGAGAAGGTGCGGTTGGCGGTGCGGACACAAGCGCACCATAGGCAACCGCGAGAGGTAAGTAATGGCTGAGAAAGACAACGGCGGCGGAGGAGGATTCCTTCTCGGACTGCTCATGGGTGGTATCGGCGGATTTGTAGCCGGGATGGTATTCGCCCCGAAATCGGGAGAAGAAACCCGTGCCTTCATTCTGGATCAGAGCCGAGAGTGGCGTGACAAGGCCGACGAACTTACGTCAGCTACGAGAGAGCGGATGGCGACCGCTGCTACCGAAGGGCGTCGAGCAGCCTCGGTAATGCGTGATGAACCTGATGGTTTCGACGATCTCGATCTAGACGACGAGAATCTTTAGAACGCGGCAGCCGCGAACCGCGGAAGTCCCCGAACAGCAAACACCCGATCCCGCAGTTACCTAACGGATCGCCAGGCCTTCGGCCCTCGGATACGTGCCGAACACCTTGAACGTGGCTGTGTGCTTCGTGAGTTCCGCAACCGCTTCTTTTACGTTTGCATCATCGATACTGCCCTCGAAGTCGAGCAAGAATATGTAGTTGCCCATCCCCTTGCCGGTCGGGCGTGACTCGATCTTCACCAGGTTGATTCCCCGTTCTGCAAACGGGCTTAGTGCTGCGAAAACCAATCCTGGGGCGTCGGGTCGATCAAAATCGAACGCTATCGACGTCTTATTGCTTCCCGTTGGTGAATCGTCATTGGCACTGAGTACAACGAAGCGGGTCACATTGTTTTGGCGATCTTGAATTCCCTGAGCGAGAATCGGCAACCCGGCTAATTCGGCCGACCTTCGTGGTCCGATCGCGGCCGTGCGGTCATCAGCCTCTTTGAGATCCGTTACTGCAAGTGCAGTACTTGTCGTTGGAATCTGCTCAGCGAAACGCAATTCTGCAGCCAGGAATTCTCGGCACTGTGTCAGCGCCTCCTGCTTCGACATTACAACCCTGATATCGGAAAGTTGAACACCTGGACGGGTGATCAGACAGTGGTCGATTGGCAGAAGAATTTCGCCCTTGATGTGAGCGTTATTCGAAGAAATTAGGTAGTCGACGACTTCAATTACTGTTCCACCAAGCGAGTTTTCGATCGGTACAACTGCCTCATCGACCTTGCCATCTTCAAGTGCGCTGGTCACAAGACCAAGCGATGCGAACGGCACACGCTCTTCATCGGGAGCGTAGAAGAAGCAAGCCTCGTCGGTATATGTACCTTCGGGGCCAAGAAATGCGACTGTCTTGGGCATGATTACCTCAGTTCTGTCAGAAATTCCCACAGCTCAGCCGTGGAGTTGGCGAGCGACAGGGCGACTATTTCGTCTTCGGCTTCTACCAAAGTATCTGCCTCGGGCGTTTTAGACCGACCGTCTGCAGTGATCATCAGCACTATTTTAGTGCCGTAGGGAAGTGTGAGTTCCGAGAGCGTACGCCCCACGACCGTGCCAGACGAAGGGAGTTTGATTGCAACGAGTTCTTGAGATCGATCGGCCACCGGCATGAGTCTGATCAGCGGGTGAGCCGGAAGTGCGGTTGCAAGGTTCGAAAGAACCAGGTTGGTTGCGCTCACAACAAGATCGATCCCGGCTAGATCGAATAGTTCGGCATTTTCGGGAGAGTGCGCGACGGCAATCGTCCGAGGCACGTCAAAATTGGTTCGTGCCAGCTGACACGCGGCCAGATTATCGGCATCGGAATCCGTTGTGGCGATTATCGCCTCGGCCCGTGAGGCTCCCGCGTCCTGAAGCGCCCGAACTGAAGTTGCATCGCCGATAGTAGCGATCATTCCCAAATCGCGCTGAAGTGTAGCAACGGTATCGGGGTTGTTATCGAGCACGAACACCTCGTGCCCCTCGTTGATGAGAGACGATGCGAGTGGTGCTCCGACTTTTCCGCCGCCGACGATTACGAGATACAAAGTGCCTTACTTCTCCTCGTTCAGCAGCGTTACAAGCTGGTCGCTAGCAAGCACCGCCTTGTTGATTGTCGTGATGCCGAGCGAATCGTAGAGGGTTCTTGCCCCTTCATCCTTCACCGCGGTCATCACTTCTTCAACCCTGAAAATAGTCTTTGCCCGTTGTGCTGCGAGTCCGTTTAGAGAATCTTTACCTGTCGCAGCGATAAACACATCAGCGTTTGCGATTCCTGCTTCGATCATGGCGGCGCCGGTCGACCCATCACGGTGAATGATGGTCATAGCTCCAGAATCGACTCGGTTGCGCGGCAATAGTGAGACCGATTTTGGGTTTTTCTCGATCACGGTGATCCGATGCCCAAGATCGCTCAGTTTACGAGCCAGTGATGAACCGAGATTCCCGGCTCCCACAATTATCACGTTCATTCAGGTTTATTTTCTGATTCGACTGGTGTGTTCAACACTGTTGAGTAAGTCACATGTCCGCAAATTAAAGCAGGCCCAGCAGCTACCCTCGGCCATTTCTCGGAGTACGAGCCGCCGGTTTAGCTGCACTGCTGTGTTCTCGCCACAAAATTACATCACATGGTGCATGTTCAAGTATGTAAGGAATGTCGTTTCCAAGAGAAAATGAGCCGTAATCGGTGGGATACGACGTTCCGATCACGATTGCATCGGCATCTCGTACGATCGCTTCGTGAACAACTGCGGGTCCGATATCTCGTGCCTGAAGCAGTTGAGAGTCGATATCTTGCCGAGGGAGTCGGGCAAGGCGTTCTGAACGGTGAAGTACCTGCTCGCCACGAGCGATTTGATCTTCGATTTCGGCGTCGAGCGCTAGCGCACGCTGAACTTTAATAACGTAAATGACGTACAGCCGACCGCGATCGTCACGAACGATATCGGCCGCACGAGAAACGGTGTTGATGTCAGATGGGTCGTCGGTAACGACGGCCAGTACATGGTTGAATGGCATAGAAAATCAGAAGCGTTTATTCAGTTGGTAATGCGGCTAACGAACTCGTCTCGCCCTGCCACAACAAGCACGTCTCCGGCACGGAGTCGTTCTTCGGAATCGGGACTCAGCGTGATGTCGTCACCTCGCTTGAGGGCCACGATAGCAATTCCATACTTATCTCGAGCGCTGGCAAATCCGGCCTCATCGAGAGTCATATTCGTAAAGCGATCAGGAACCTGAAGCCTGCTTACTCCGAACGCATCGGTAAGCTCCATGTATTCCTCTACGTCTGGGTTGAAGAGACTGTGTGCCAGTCTTCCGCCCATCTCTTCCTCGGCGTGAATAACTCGGTGGCAACCGAGTCGCCGCAGAGTGTTGCCATGAAGGGCGCTGTGAGCACGGGCAACGATGTACGGCAAGTTCATGGTTTGGAACAGAACGCTCACCATGATGCTTGCTTCAATGTTTGCACCAATACCAACAATCCCGATGTCGAAGTTGTGAACTCCGAGCTCACGCAGAACTGCTTCCTGAGTAGCGTCACCGGCAACCGGGTAGGTCACCTCACCCATAAGGGTTTGAACGCGCTCTTCATCAATATCTATTGCCATTACGTCGTGACCGAGTTGGTAGAGCGTGCGAGCGACGTTACCGCCGAATCGACCGAGCCCAACTACTACGACTTGCTGCTTTGTTTTCATACGGTACCGAGGATCGGATCCTCTTCATCTCAGTTCAAATACACGTAAACGGTACACGGAACCAATATCCGGTAGCGGCCAACTGCGAACGCTCGCTTATTCTACCCGTAGCAGTATTACCCGATCATGCGTAAAACGGTGTTCGAATGTCTGAATTCAGAGTTTGCAACATTCGTTGGCCAATCTCAAACCCCACAAGTCGTTCGTAAAAAAATCCCCCACACCTCGCTACAGAGTGTTGCGAACAGGTCATGTGCATCGACACGGCGACCAGTTAGGCTTGCACCACAAGCAAACGGCAACATTAGCTAAAGGACTCCCATTGGAAGCCGCTGGTTCAACTTCGCACAGTCTGCGAAACATGCTGGAAAACAGTGATCGATTTTTGACCGCGGTCGAAATCGAAACATCGCGTGGGTTGCTCATGGCAGAGGCTTCGAGAAAAACTGCCGAGCTCGCCAAGCGACTTTCTGAGTTCGACAAGGTCGATTTTGTATCCCTAACCGACAACCCGGGCGGCAATCCTCACATTAGGCCCGAGGTGCTTGGGCAGGATCTTTTGTTCCGCGGCCGTGACGTCGTGATCAACATGTCGTGTAAGGACTACAACCGGAACGGGGTTGAAAGCCGGCTCTGGGCGCTGGGCAGCCAGGGGTTCTCGAACGTTCTTGCGCTATCGGGCGACTATCCGCTCGGTGGTTTTCAGGGTCAGGCACAGCCGGTATTTGATATCGACTCAGTTGGCCTGCTCGAACTGATGAAGCAGATGAACGATGGGCTTCCGAACCAGATGTGGGGTTCGGTTGGTCGAGAAGATCGTCTGGAAAAGACCGACTTTTTCGCTGGCTGCGCGGTAAGTCCGTTCAAAAAGCTTGAAGGCGAACTGATGACTCAGTACTTCAAGCTAGCTCTGAAGGTGAAGACCGGCGCTAAATTTGCGGTCACGCAGATCGGATACGACTCCCGCAAGGCCGCTGAGCTGTATCAGTACGTTCAATCGAACAACATCAATATTCCGCTCATTGGATCGGTGTTTATTCTCACAGCCCCAGCCGGCCGGTTCTTCAACCAATGGGGCATTCCGGGTGTTTGGGTTTCTGATGAACTGCGAGATGAAGCCAACAAACAGGCCAAATCTAAGGATCGCGGCAGAGCGTTCTTCTCGGAACTTGCTGCCAAGCAGATAGCGATTCTCAAGGGGATTGGCTACCGAGGTGCCTACATTTCGGGGCGACCGCAGCTTAAACGAATGCAGGGCATTCTCGAGATGGCCGATTCGTTTGGCGAAAACGACTGGAAAGACTTCGCAAAAGAAGTCAACTTCGCCCAACCCGACGAGTTCTATTACTACGAGCAGGGCGACAACCCCGGCCTGAGTTCAAACGAAGTGAATGCGAGTTATCTGGCATCGAAATCTAAATCGGCCAGAGCAAAGGCTCGTGTCACCGTTCCTATGCAGTTCCGAGTGGGCAAGTTCATTCACGATCGTGTATTCACCGAAGGAACCGTTGGCTTCAAGGTCGGCAAAGCTGTCTACAGCCAGGTCGAGAAGAGCAAGAAACTTACGAAAATCGCTCACGTTGCCGAACAGGCAACCAAGGTTCCTGTTTACCAGTGTCGAGACTGTGGCGACTGCTCGCTTCCCGACATCGCATATATCTGCCCTGAATCGCAGTGCGTCAAAAGCCAGCGAAACGGCCCTTGTGGCGGTACGAAGGCTGGAAAATGCGAGATTCTCGATCAGGAATGCATCTGGATTCGTGCTTACGACCGGCTAAAGCCTTTTGGCGATGAAATGAAAATGCTTGAGCGCCCCGTGGTGTTCAAGGACGCCTCGCTTCGCAATACTTCAGCTTGGGCAAACACGTTTCTTGCACGAGATCATCACGCTAACAAGAACCCCGGAGATGCCGACTCTGAGGCATAATCGTTAGTCTTGTATTCGACTTCAGTCGTTCTCTAAACTCAGCTCTATTCGTTCAAATTAGAGTGCACCCAAGAGTGGAAAAACATGCCCAGAGTCATCAATAGCCCCGATCAGTTCACCGTTCTCGGTGAGAACATCCACGCCACTCGCGTTGTGAGGCGTGGCGGCGTTCGAGGCCATGTATTCGACGATGGCACTGAGGCCGTGAAATACCGGGTAGATGGCGAACGACGCTATGTGCACATTCCTGAACACTTCACAAAAACTCAGCCGTATGAACAGGGCACGCTGAAGCACTTCATGATCGCCATGTGGAAAGGCCTTAATGGCGACGCCGACGAATCGGCTGAAGGCAAGGCGTACATCACGTACGAAGCGAACCGCCAGATAAAGGCAGGGGCGAACTATCTCGATTTGAACGTCGATGAATCTTCATATCGTCTGCCCGAGCAAAAAGAGACGATGGAGTGGCTCGTCAAGTTCGTGGAATCGATTTCGAGCGTGCCGCCGAGCATCGATTCATCGAACCCTGAGATCATCGAAGTTGGTCTGGCTGCGTACAGTGGAGCGCAGGGACGCCCAATGCTCAACTCGATAGCGCTTGAGCGACCTGAGGCGATCGAGATGGCGCTGAAATACAACGCTGAAGCAGTTGTGATGGCTTCGAACGAGGTCGGTATGCCTGCCGATGCCGATGAGCGTGTTGAAAACGTTGGCAGAATTCTCGAAATGGCACTCACAAAGGGAATGGTCGAAGAAGATATCTACGTAGACCCGCTCTACTTCCCGATCGCAGTCGATTCGTCCTATGGCAAGCACGCCTTCGATGCCATAACGAAGATCCGAGCCGAGTTCGGGGATAAAATTCACGTTGCAGGTGGCATGAGCAACGTTTCGTTCGGCATTCCAAAGCGTCGACTTATTAACGATCTGTTTCTGTACCTGGCGATTGAAGCCGGTGCCGATGCCGGAATTGTCGATCCGATGACAACTTCGGCCAAGCGTTCGCTTGATATCGACCTGGAAGCAGGGCCTGTGAAGTTAGCGATGGAGTTGCTTCAGGGCAACGATGATTTCGCAATGAACTACATCACAGCATTCCGAGCAGGCGAACTAGACTAACGGTGCCATTGGCACTTTTTATACCGGGTGGCGAGCTTGGCTGAGTTCTGGCGTTGTGATTGGTTTGCGTAGAGTTTCGTTGCAACTTGGGAATAGCCAGCGACTCTCTCACGTCATTCTGAACTTTGTTCAGGATTCGAAGCCTTCGCTGACAGCATCAATTTCTCGTCTAAACCCACATCTTCAAATGCCATTCATTCCTGAATTCCGTTTAATGCGCTGATTGCACGTATGGCGGTTGTGTTGGCACAATAGTCAGCCTTATGTTTAGTGTGGCCGTTCTAATAGTTCGATTTATTACCAGCAACTTCAATGAGTTCCTCGGTAAGAACGGGCCGTACATGTCTGCGGCCATTGCGTACTACGCCTTCTTCTCGCTCTTCCCGCTCTCGCTGGCACTGATCGCCTTGTTCTCCCTCGTTCTTGGAATAGAAGGGGTTGAAATACAGCTAATTGCTGGATTGAAAGAACAGATTCCTGTTCTGGCAGAAGCTGATGAAGGCTTTCTCGAAACTTTCTTCGACAGCATTGAGGCTGGTCGTACCACTGGTGGAGTAGTCGCCATCATTGGACTGTTCTGGGTATCACAGCAGGTGTTCAGTGCGATTCGCAAGAGCATCAACGTAATCTGGGGCATCAACAAAACACGCCCGTTCCTGACTGAACGGCTCATGGACCTCGCACTGATGTTCGGCGCAGCAACCCTGTTGTTCGCTTCAATTTTCATCACTGGGTTTATCGAGTTCATTCAGCAGGAATTTTTGGTAATTTGGCTGCCAGATGCGCCGATCAGCGACGCTGCTTTGTGGCAGAAGGCCGCCGTGTTCATTCCGCTCATACTGAACTTCACTGTGTTCTTGACGCTGTACTGGTGGCTGCCCAACACAAAATTGCGGTTCAGAGAGGTTTGGCCAACGGCACTAGCGGGTGCCGCAGCGTTCGAAATATCGAAGGCGATATTCGTTTTCTACCTGCGAAACCTGAGCGGTGTGGCAACCAACATCTATGGTGGTGTCAGCGTCATCCTTGTACTGATGATTTTCGTATACGTTTCAGCAATTATTCTGCTTGTCGGGGCTATGCTGACGTCACGTTATGCGTTCTATCTGGCTGAAACCGAACAGAAGAAACGGAATAAGTCGCTGTCACGGAGTCTCGAACGCATTCGCGGAACCGCCTCGCTTCCGGGCATGCCGAACCCCGTTCCAGCAGGCGCCCAAGACGCCGATTTCAATGTACGACCAGGTGCCATGCCCCATGACTCAGACGGCGGCAACGAGGCTGATCGGCCCGATACCGATGAGCGCGGCTGACACTCACTGCGACTTGTTGTGATCGTTCAGCCGAGTTTCCGTCATTCTGAACTTGCCGTCCTGAGTGAAGTCGAACGGGATTCAGAACCTCGCTATGAGCCAACAACGGTGACTAAAACCCCGACAATTCGTGCTGCCAACGATTCCGATCTCCCCGCACTCGTCAAAAGCCTCTGCCCCGAACTTGAACAGGCCCAACTTAAGAACAGATTCACAGAACAAGTAGCAGGCCTGCGCCTGATACTCGTTATGGAAGTCGATGACGAACTTGTCGGTACCGTTAGCATCGACCCCAATGCTGATCCAGACGGCTCCACACGCCGGTTGTTCGCACTTGATGTTGGTGAGTGATTTCGCCGACAGGGATTTGCGATAGAACTGATCAACGCAGTCGAAGAACATGTACTCGCCGATGGCCACACCACAGTGCGGCTCGACGTGGCGATCGACAACGACGCAGCCATCAAGGTGTACGAGAAGCTCGGGTACAAACCGGTCGGACAGCCTACCCGCTTGCAATGGAGCGTTCAGGTCGACGGAGGCTCTTCAGAGATCATCGTGGATACGTGCCAGCGAATGGTGAAGCGGCTCGGCTAGTTGGCGTCGAGGGCGCTGAATTAATCCGATTCGCTAGGTGACGTTGGAATCGTTTTGATCGAACGAATAGCCGGATGCAAATAAACAGCTCCAGCTATCAGCCAGATCACGTTCCCAGTCAGCAAAGCTGCTCGCAGCCCCACCGTTTCAGCCACAATTCCCGCAATTGAAACACCTATTAGCGCTGTGACTTTCTCGGAGACCTTCATGGCACCGATCACCCGTCCCAGACGATTCTCCGGGATGATCGCCTGTTGCAGACTCGTGTGGTTGATGTCGTGCATGATCCAGAACCCATCGCCAAATATCTGTGGCACTACGAAAAAGATCATGGCTATCCATATCGTTGTCGGTGCGAACGGAATGAGAAACCCAAAAACGCCGTACGAGAACAATCCCAGAGCCATGGTGGGCCCAACCCCAAGCCTGTTGGTGACTCGTGTCGCAAACAGTGCGCCGACTAATGCACTCACCCCTCCGACACCGTAAATGATTCCTAATGGACCCGGCGGAATCCCGATTTCGGAGATGGCAAACAACGTGATCATTCCGCCAATAATCCCGTTTGCTGCTCCAAGAAAAGCACCGCTGATCGTCATGAGCAACAGAACCTGATTGCCAGCGATGAAGCGGTATCCATCGAGGATTTAGCGTCGAATGCTGGATCGGGTGGTCGGCTTGGGTGGCACTGGTTCGGGCTTACGAATCGCTAAGACCAGCCAGACCTGAAATTACAAACGTCACCGTTTGAACGACACTCGCTGCTATTGCTGACGCCAGCTGAGCGATGAACCCTCCGACGCTGAACCCGATCTGCTCAACCATCGAATCAGATGCTGCTATTTTGGAGTTCGCTTCGAGCAGGCGGTCACGTTCGATCAGACTTGGCAGATACGAACGCCCCGCAACTTCATTGAAGATTCCTAACGACCCGTTGATGAACGCAACTGCGTACAGGTGCTCGATGTGGAGTTCGAAGATGAAGTGAGCGATCGCCACGCTAGCGAGCGCTGTAGCCGATCCGAAGTCGGTGACTACCACTACTAACCGCCGTCGTGATCGATCAATCCACGGCCCGGCGACCAGTCCGAAAGTTAGGCCGGCGAAGGTCGTTGCGCCGCCGAGTATGGCCATCTGGTAGGGGCGTGCCTCGAGAATCAGAATCGCCACTAGGGGCACGACCATCATCATTCGACCGAGATTCGATGTCGACTGAGCAGTCCAGATTTTCAGGAAGTCGGGATCTTTCCAGAGGCTTCTTTTAGCCTGCGGAGGATCTGTATTCGGTGAATCGGTCGAGGTCATGCCACATGATTGCATGTCCCGGGAGACGTGTTGCTAACAGATTTTTGTTAGATGTCTGTTGAGGGCGCTTTTGGCACCCATCTGTCATTGCGAGGGGGCACGACGTGGCAATCACGTGATTCACATTCTCGGTCGCATGACTTGGGTATTCACATTTCACTTGTCAACGTGACCGCGTTATTCCTTGGCTGTTTCCTCGCCAGCGCGATTGCCACGTCGCCCAGGGCGGCTACTCGCAATGACAGGGCAGCCACCCAAACCTTCAGCCCCCACTACCCGATCTCAGCTACGATCTTGCCTTTTACATGGCGGGTTTCTAGCTGTGCGAGACCTTCTGGAATGTCGGCAAGACCAATCGTCTGCTCGATCATGGGATCGATCTTTTTGTCGGCAACGAGTGCGATCATCTCTTCGGCCATACGAGCCAGATCTATCTGAGCCGTCCGGTTCGTTGACGAATGCGCACCGCCGTAAGCGATATTGTGGATCGACTTGGCACCGGCGAACGTTGTGTCGTCGACAGTCGGCATTCCCGCCACGCAGGCGATACCGCCCCTGAAGTTCAACACTTCGATTCCCTGATTGGCGGTGTTTACATCTACCGCCCCGAGGACGCGATCAACTCCAAGTCCGCCTGTGATCGACATGATCGTCTCGACCACGTTTTCGCTGTTGTAGTCGATAACGTGATCGGCTCCGAGCGACTTCACGAACTCGTGATTGTGCGCAGACGCCGTTGTGATGACCGTCGCACCGATATTGGCGCAGATCTGCACCGCAAAGCCGCCTACGCCCCCGGCGCCGCCCTGCATCCACACTGTGTGCCCCGGTTGGATATCGAGTCGACGAGTCACAGCCTCGTAGGCGGTGAGTCCGGCACAGGGGATAGCCGCCGCTTCTGCGAACGAAACGGAATCGGGAATTCTGGCGGTCGTGTGAGCAGTTGTAATTGCGTACTCGGCGAATCCGCCGGGCTTGGATAGATCGCCGTGATAGAAAACACGATCGCCGGCTTCCCACAGATCGACTTCCGATCCAACAGCATCGACCACCCCAGCGACATCTAGCCCGAGCACGTTTGGCCACGTCCAGTTGTCGTTACCGCGCCCGGCAAGTTTGTAATCGACTGGGTTCAGGCTCACGGTATGAACTTTTACCCGAATTTCGTTCGGACCAGGTTCGGGCGTTGGCAATTCACCAACACGAAGATCGCTAACAGGGCCAGGCTTATCGAGTAGTAGTGCTTTCATGGGGAGGTGGGAAGCTTCTTATTCTTACGGTCGTTGTGTTTGTATCGATTCAATGTACACGGCAAATGCCAACACCTGATTTCCCGACCGCAGCGTAGCGGAGTGGAGGGATCTGGCGGGGTGTCGCGGGTGTTTGGAGATCGGATTCAACTGCGAATACAGTCACGATCATGCAACAGCAATATTTCTACATATACATGCTCGCTAGTATCAAAGGGCACTGTACATCGGTATGACTCGAGATATAGCAGTGCGTATCGATCAGCACCGTTTCGGGAAGGTTCCTAGGTTCAGTTCAAAGTATCGGACCACCAAGCTTGTTTGGTGCGAGGTAGCAGAATCGTTAGAATCAGCTCGTGAGCGTGAGGCCCAGCTTAAACGCTGGCGTCGTTCCAAGAAGGCAGCCTTGATTGAGATGGAAAATCCGCACTGGGAAGATATTTCGACCAGTATCGGATAATACGTCCCGCGCAGCACCCCTCCAGATCCCTCGGCTCCGATGACTCCGCTCGGGAAATGGGTTATTTCCATTTGATCGTTGATTATCGAATACGACGATCAGCGGCGACCCGATTCCCCGACCGTGGCGAAGCGGATTCGAGGAATCTGACGAGGGGTCACGGCTGAATTGTAGGCAGAAGCGATCTAAGCCTTCTCCAGCGTTACGGTTACTTTGGTGTCGTCGTCGAGCTGAATCGAATCGGTTGCTGCAACGCCCATGGCGTCATCACTGAGAACGGCTCCGAGTTCGAGGTTGTTTGCGAGGGTTTCTTCGGCGATGTAATCGGAGTGCGACATGAGCGTACCGGTCACTTCGTCAGTGCACGAAATCCACAGGTTGATTCGATCGGAAATCTCGAGTCCTGATGACTTGCGCAGGTTCTGAACCAGTCGCACAACTTCTCGTGCTGTGCCTTCGGCTTTTAGCTCTTCCGAAATTACCGTCAAAACCGCACCAGCGTACCCGGCGTCGGTCGCAACCGCGTAGTCCGATAACGCAACCCGTTCAACCAGAACTTCGTCTGGTTCGAGTTCAAATCCGCCAACCGAAATCGTCTCGCCGGCTTCCGAAGCTCGCGCGATTTCATCGGCGTCGGCAGCCATCAGAGCGTTTCGAATCTCGCCCATCTGCTTGCCGTATTTCGGACCCAGCAATCGTAGATTCGGTTTGATTTCGAATCCGAGTAGCCCACCCATTTCCGAAGCATTGCGAACGGCCTTTACGTTCAGTTCCTCTTTAAGAACCTGCTCGATTTTTGCGAGAGCGAAATGCTCCCAATCGTGTCGCACTTCGGCAACAAACTCGCCCAGTGGCTGTCGAACCTTAAGCCGTGACTGTGCACGTGCTGAACGACCCAGCGATGCCAGGCGAATTGCGAGGCGCGTCTCATTCATAACGTCTTGATCGATAAGCGATTCGTTCATCTTCGGCCATGAGGTGAGGTGAACAGAGTCAGGGGCGTCGTCGATACGATCTGCAACGAGGTTGCGGTACATGATGTCGGCGATGAACGGCGTGAACGGTGCCAGCAGTCGTGAGAGCGTGCTCAGGCAGGTGTAAAGCGTTGAGTAGGCAGCGCTCTTGTCCTTGTCGCCCTCGGACTTCCAGAAACGCCTGCGTGAGCGCCTGACGTACCAGTTCGATAGATCTTCTACGAACTGTTCCACCTCGCTGGCTGCGTACGGAAGTTGCCAGTTTTCGAGATTGCCTGTGATCTGTTCGATTAGCTGGTTGAGTTCAGAAAGTATCCATCGATCCAGCTCCGAAAAGCCTTCGTCCTTCGGCATGGTCCACGATTCGTAGGCGTTCTGTTCGCCTTCCGGGGTGAACCCGAACACGGCAGGGATGGAGCAGTCTGCGGGAGTCCAGTTATCGAGATTTGCGTAGGTCGTGAAGAACGAATAGATGTTCCACAGCGGAATCACAAACTGACGTCGAACCTCGTCACCAGTCTTGTATCCGAAGTTGATGTTGGAAGCCGGGTTGTGACGGCTGAATGTCCAGCGCATTACATCGACGCCCATCTTTTTGGCACCGTCCATGAACCAGATGGCATTGCCCTTAGATTTGTGCATCTCTTCGCCGTTTTCATCACGCATTAGCGCATACGAGAACACCTGCTTGGCAGGCAGCGAGTCTTCGAGCACAGCCGACATTACGATCATCGCGTAGAACCAGTTACGGAACTGGCCGGGGAAGCTTTCAGACATCCAATCGGCAGGGAACCATTCGTTCCAGTATTCGCGGTCGGTGTTGTACTTGAGAGTCGAGAAGCTAACGATTCCGGCGTCGAGCCAGGCGTTTCCGACGTCGGCGATTCGGCTTACCGTTTCGCCACATTTTGAGCAGGCGATTTTCACGCCATCCACATATGGTCGGTGAGGTGCACCACCGCTGGCCTCAAATTCGTCCCATCCCTCTACCGCACGCTCCTGAAGCTCGTCTTTCGAGCCCATCACGTCGAAGTTCCCGCAGTCACAGGCGTAAATCGGCAAAGCGAGACCGTAGTACCGCTTCTTCGAAATCATCCAGTCCTGCATGTTCTTGAGCCAGTCGAGTTCGCGTGCCTTACCGAACTCTGGATACCACTCCATTTCGTTCGTGGCTTTTTCCATCTTGGGCCGAATGTCGTCCATGTTGATGAACCATTCGTCGACCAAGCGGAATACGAGTTCGGTGCTGCAGCGCCAGCAAACGGGATACCGGTGAGTGTATTTGTTCACCTTCACCAGAAGGCCTTTTTCTTCGAGCGATGCGAAGACCATGTCTTTCACATCGGCGGCTGCCTTGCCGGTGAATTCGCCAAATCCCTCTTTGTAGATACCGTTTTGATCGAGGGGGGCGATCGGTGTCAGGCCGTGTAATTTGCCGAGCTTGAAGTCTTCGGCACCGGCTCCGGGTGCGGTGTGAACGATTCCCGTGCCTTCGGTTTCGCCAACTTCGTCCCATTCCAGAACGCGGTGCTGGTTTATCGTTTCGGCCTGTGCTGGAAGCTCGTCAAAGGGGCCCTTGTAACGAAGTCCTACGAGTTCAGAACCCTTGAGTTCGCCCAGTACTTTGGCATCTTCGGTAAGAACATGATCACGCTTGAGCGTTTCGAGAAGCGCCTTGCTGAAGTAGATAACCGAGCCGCGATCTTCGACCTTAATGTAGTCGTTTTCGGGGTTCACGGCTGCCGCCACGTTTGCGGCAAGCGTCCATGGCGTGGTGGTCCAGATAAGAAGGTTTTCGCCTTCGTGTCCTTTGTCGACCAGTGGGAATTTCAGGAACGGGCTATCGTGGGTGATGTCCTGGTAGCCCTCGGTAACGATTTCATGCTGCGAAAGCCCGGTTCCACATCGTGGGCACCACGGCATAACGTCACGGCCCTTGTAGATCCAGCCTTTATCGGCGCAGGCCTTCAGGAAATGCCAGATGGTGTAGTTATTTTCGTCGGACTTGGTGTGGTACGAATTGTCCCAGTCCATGAAGTAGCCGAGTCGCTTCGACTGTTCGGTGATTCGCGCCGCGTAGTAGTCGACACGGGCTTTGCAATCTTCGACGAACTTGGCGATTCCGTATGCTTCGATGTCGCGCTTCGACTTGAAGCCCTTTTCTTTTTCAACTTCTACTTCGATCCACAAACCCTGTCCATCGAATCCGTTCTGGAAGCGCTGTCGATAGCCCTGCATGTTGCGGAATCGAATGAAAAGGTCTTTGTACGTTCGACCCCATGCGTGGTGAACAGCCATGTCGTTGTTGGCGGTGATCGGGCCGTCGATGAACGAGTGTGTCTTCTTCTTATCGTCGTTCAGCGCTCGGTAGCGGGCTGGGATGTCGTTATCGTCCCACCATTTGAGGATTGCTTCCTCGTTGGCTACGAAATCAACTTTTGGATCTACCGAATCGAAGTGGCTCGCCACGTTGCTTATCCCTGTGCCTAGGGCACTTTTTCTACCTGCTGGTTGATGTCCGATTCAATTAGAGGCTGGCCTCGCAGGTTAACTAAATACGCCCGCCCCTAATGGTTCAGGGACGGGCGTATTGAAATAAAACGATACCGCGGTACCACCCTGGTTTCCCGACTAGCAAGCTAGTTTTTTTTCGGGACACTCAGTTGAGCCGATGTAACGTTCGGCGGGGACGGTTCAGCCTAGTGACAGCGAGATTTACGCTGGCGGTCGGTGAACGGTTCGGGAGTGATGATCGAAAGTTGTCCAATGCCCGCTTTCACCATACCGGGCTCGCTAAAAAGGACAGCGTAGATTCGATCGTATCTCCGTCGTTACCTGTAACGGCGTTAAGTATAGGTGCTGGTAGATTTCGGCGCAGTGGTGGATTTTATGGGAGGGGGTGGAGGACGCCTGCCCCCTCAAATAAAACGCCGCCTCGCGGCCTAGCCGAGTTCGTAGTTTGCTAGTTGTTCGTATTGGGTGTCGCCGTAGTCGTCGATGTGACTTCGGTAGAGCGCCACGGCGTTGACTGGAACGCTGGTGCCCGTAGAACGCAGCGGCGCATGCTGCCATGAGTAGCCGATATCTTCAGCGAATCGACCTCGAACGCCGGGTCGTGTGCGTCCAACGGTGATGTGAGCACGGAATTTTCGGTTATCGGATTCAAGTTTGAGTGCGACCATTCCACCCTCGACCCTACCCTGAAGCTGCTCAAGACGTCGAAGCTCACCTGTGAACCCAACCCAGCAAATTCGAGGGTCGACAAACGATGGGAAGCAACCTGTACGACCGATCTTGATCGAGAATCTTCCACTCGATTCGGCTGCTCGTTTTAGCGCAATTTTAATATCGGGAATCTTGTCGATTGGCGTATCGCCCAAAAACTTCAGCGTTAGGTGCATCGCTTCTTCTTCGATCCAGCGCACACGTTCGTGCTCACGGGGTCGGAAACTTTGAGAAAGTTCGACAAGATCACGCTTTACCGTGCGTGGAACCTCAATGGCGATGAACAATCGCTGGGTGTTTTCAGGGACTTCAGGAAATCCGAATTCGGGTTCTTCTGGAACGTTTGGATCTTTCGGAGCAACGTAGAATTTTGGCTCCGATGGCACGAACTTCGCCTCGGAACGCCGGGTGTAAACGCCGTCTCGCCCGCTCCGGTTCGAACCATATGTCTCTAGGCTTTCGCCCCTGGTACGTGTGCGGATGGGAACCGTGGTGGGCACGTATTTGGTCTTGGCTTTTGGCGCATCAGAATCAGTTTCGGACTTGGACTCGGACTCGGACTCGTCGACCTGATCTTCAACAGTTTCGGTGACAGGTGTGTCGCTGACCGTTGCTTCTGGATCTGGCGTGACTTCGGCCGCTGGCGTGACTTCAGGTTCGGGAGTGACTGCTGCCTCGGACGTGACTTCAGGCTCGAGATCGGCTTTGGCCGCTGACTTTGGCTTGCTCTTGGCTTTGGCCTTGGCAGCAGGTTTCGCTTTGCTCTTAGCCTTGGCAGCAGGCTTTACTTTGCTCTTGGCTATGGCGGCAGGCTTTGCTTTGCTGGTGGCCTTGGCAGCAGGCTTTGCCTTGCTCGTGGCTTTGGGCTCAGCTTTTTTATCGCCCTCGGCGTCGTTGTCGCCGCCGAGCCATGGATCAATATCGTTCGATTTCGTCACGTAATTACGTTTCCTGGCACCAATTCTGGTGATCACTTTACTTCTTCTATCAACGATACCGCCGGATTCGACCTTTTAGGCTTTCCTAGTGTTAAGCGTGGATTATCTGCGAGTGGGGTTGCTGATCAACATAAAAGCGACAGTGCCACCGCTATAATCCCACCGTATTTTGATCTGAGCGGTGCCTTACAGTTCGCACCGCCCCCCAACCGACAATGCTGGAGAACACCTGTGGCACTACTGCTGAACCGATCTGACGTTATGAAGCTGCTCCCAATGTCGAAGGCGATCGACGTTCTAGAGGCCGCATTCGGTGAGCTTGCAGCAGGCACCGCAGAAATGCCAGATCGAACAGTGATGGTCGATGCGGCGGTGGGCGGCTGGATCGCTTACATGCCGGCTTATCTGAAGTCGGGTGGCGCACTAGGAGTGAAGGCCGTGACGGTTTACAAGGGCAACCCTGAGAAGTTTGGATTGCCAACGACTATCGGCACGATTCTCGTTCAGGACAATCAGACCGGCGTTGTGGTTGCGGCAATGGATGGTGGATTTCTAACCGGCGTCCGAACCGGAGCCGGAAGTGGTGTTGCGACTCGGCATTTGGCTCGTAAGGATTCTAAGGTGGCGGGCGTACTTGGCACTGGCGTGATGGCTCGGGGTCAGGTTTTAGCTCTGGCTGAAGCTGCCGATCTCGATACGATTCTTGTTTATTCCCGCAGCGACGAGTCGGCACGTCAGGCGTTTGCTGAGGAGTTCTCGGCGGCTACGGGCGTAGATGTTCGGGTTGCCGATAGCGCCGAAGGGCTTGTTCGTGAGTCGGACATCGTGACGCTGATTACGAGTGCGGTTGAGCCGATTGTTGATGGTTCATGGTGGAAGCCTGGTACTCATATCAACGCCATCGGATCGCATGCTGCTGGCGTGCGTGAGCTGGATTCAGCGACTGTTGTGAAGTCAAAGGTCGTTTGCGATCAGGTTCAGGCGTGTCTGAACGAGGCCGGAGATATTCAGATTCCGATCGAAGAGGGCGTTTACTCTGGCGACAAGATTCACGGATCGCTCGGCGAAGTTATAAATGGCACGATCTCAGGTCGTGAAAACGCTGAAGAGATCACACTATTCAAAAGCGTTGGACTAGCGATTCAGGACATCTCGTGTGCGTCGCTGGTTTATGACGAGGCGAAGGCGCAGGGCGTAGGGCTAGAATTCGACTTCGGTGGGTGACGAGTCGCTTTTTCTGCGGTGTCAACGCTTAGCTATGAGGCGAGCGCGTCTCTCCTGAATCAATTCGGAACGCAGAATTCGTCGGCTTCAGGGTCGGTAGAAATGCGTACGCGGGTGTTGCCGGACTTGTAGTATCAGTTCTCCCTGTGCCCCAATTTTCAGTTTCACCGAACCTGCTTCCGTGAGTCTGTTCGCCATTACGCCACCATGAATTATCAACCTCGCTCGTTTGCCCATTCTTCTGGACTCGAGTTATCGCAGTTTCTGATTGCGCATCCGGAATACTCGGAAACCTCGTCCCTTGACGAAATCCGCAAAACGGGATTTTCACGACTCGACGAACAAGGGCACGTGTATCTCGATTACACCGGTGGTGGGCTTTATGATATTCGGCAGATTGAGGAGCACGCCGAAATGCTCAAAAATGGCGTTTTCGGGAATCCTCATTCATCAAATCCAACCTCTAGGGCAATCACCGAAACTATAGAGCGCACTCGCGGGCGGGTGTTGGAATACTTCAACGCTGACCCAGATGAATTCTGCGCGATTTTCACAAGCAATGCGACCGGAGCAATTAAGATCGTTGCCGAGTCGTATCCGTTCGGTCCAACCGGTCGCTACCTGCTCACATTCGACAATCACAATTCGGTCAATGGGATTAGAGAGTTCGCCAGAGCGCGTGGCTCTGAGGTCACCTATGTACCGGTCCAACTACCGGATTTGCGTATAGATGATGGGGAATTGCGGAAGACTCTCGCCTCGAACACTTCGGCAGGCGACGTCGCCGGCCCTAAGCTGTTTGCCTATCCGGCACAGTCGAACATGTCCGGCGTTCAACATTCCCTAGAGTGGATTGAAGAGGCACACGAGAGTGGATGGGACGTACTTTTGGACGCGGCTGCTTTCGTTTCTTGCAGCGAACTCGATATCTCGCGATGGAAGCCGGATTTTGTGCCGATTTCGTTCTACAAGATATTTGGTTATCCAACCGGGATTGGCTGCCTGATAGCCAGGAAATCGGCGCTTGAGAAGCTCGAAAAACCCTGGTTTGCTGGCGGGACCATATCGATTTCGTCCGTTCAGGCCGATCAACACCATCTCGAGGAGAGTGAAGCGGCTTTTGAAGAAGGAGCTGTTAATTACCTGTCACTTCCGGCGGTAGGTATCGGGTTGGATTCGATGGAAAGTGCCGGGCTGGATAATATCCACAAGCGCGTCGGTGCTTTGACCAGTTTGCTACTCGACCAACTATCTAGCATCGTCCATGCCAACGGGCAACCGCTTATTCGTATTTACGGTCCCACCGACATGAATAGTCGCGGCGGAACCGTATCTGTGAACTTTTACGATCCAGAAGGCACACTGATAGATCACCGGGTGGTTGAGGAGCTGGCAAACGAGAGGTTGATCTCTATCCGCACTGGATGTTTCTGTAATCCGAGGGCAGGCGAGATTGCGTTCGGACTGTCGGAAGATGAGTTAAGGGCAGCGTTCAATGAATCTGATCAAATGTCGTTTGAACAGTTCCTTGAGTTTCTCGAAAAAAACGGCGACAAGCGGGCAGGTGCGGTACGGATATCGCTGGGACGTGTTTCTACTTTCGACGATGTGCGAGCGTTCATTGATTTTGCCCACTCGTTCCTAGATCGCCCTTCGTCAGCGCTTTCTTCCTGAGGACGAAAGATTTCCTGATCAGCGGAAAGTAGTCTGACTGGTGGTTCGCGTTAGGCGGGTGCGCTACAACTGCGCCACGCCCGATGAAAAATGGGAGCACAACCCATTCACCGACGCTACGCCGTAAGCACCTCGGGCCCGAATGGCCCTAAATAAATCGAATGCTCTTTCCAGCCTATGTGGGCTCCGGCTACTTCGATCAGTGGCGGGTACTCCTGCATCACCTTCTGTTTGATCAGCTCTTTCAGCGTCCGCTCGAACGGTTTTTTCGGTAAATCACTGAAATATCGTCGAGCGATCGGCAATCCTCGCCACGAGTTGATTGCTTCTAGCGATTCGGCATCGATCTTGTTCGATGGCTTCGGGGCACGTTTCAGCAGGAACACTTCGGGCTTGCCATCGTCTTTGATATAGCCCTCGCCCGAAGTGGCAAACGGCTCGATAGCAAAAATAGACCCGGCTTCAAGTGATCCCTTCAACCCAATTCGAGCGTTCGGGATTTGGGGCGAGTCGTGCAGAGTGTACCGACCAAGTCCGTGCCCCGTTAGATTGAAAATCGGAACGAATCCAGCAGAGTTGATCACCGATTCAACACGCTCACCAATGTCCTCAACATCCACGTTCGGCGAACACATAGCAATCGCAGCGTCCAGAGCGTCTGAAGCCGCACCAATCAGGCTTTTCCAGCGGTTATCCAAAGAAAGGTCGGCCGAAATCCCTGTATCGACAATCAGCCCGTCGATGTGCGCCCCAACGTCGATTTTCACGAGATCATTCTCTTCGAATTGGGTGTTATCCGTTGGCGAAGAGCAGTAGTGCGCCCCGATCTTGTTGCGACTGGTCTGAGCCGGAAACGGCGGCAGTGCGCCGGCCTCCCGAATCATCGTTTCCATGCCCTCTTGAAGATCGCGCAGCAAATAGCCGGGCTTGATCGTTTCCGCAGCCCAGTTCCGAGCGTCGGAGGCGATTTTGCCCGCTTCTCGCAGTGTTTCTAGTTCAGCCGTTGTTGGTATCAAGCGCAGGAAGGGTCGTCGGTGTCCCAACGATTGAACGATGTTTGATCGCCACGGGCGAGAGAATCACGGGTGTGTTCCCACATGCTGAACCACTGCGCAGCGTCATGCAGCTCCGAAGCCGGGTTTGATGCGCTTCGTGCGACGAAACCCGGGAACACGCTTCGTCCGGTCGCTTCACCAGTTGGCTGGTACCGCAGATCAAAACTCCAGCGAATACTGTTGCTAACGTTCGGCAAAGATGAGTGAACAGTCTTTTTGGTGAGAAGCAGTGCGTCGCCCTTTTTCACCGGCACCGGCATCGAATCGCCGATATTGAAAAGATTCTCAGGAATTTGAAGACCCGGTCGATCTTTGTAGCCGGGGCAGTGCGTAAGCAGCTCACCTCGGTGCGAACCCGGAACCACAGTTAGGCAGCCGTTTTCAACTCCGGCGTCCATTAACGGGAACCATACCGTTAGCATGTGCGTTTCGTCGGCGTCCGGGTTAACGACTCCGGCGTCCTGATGCCAGGGACTGACCCCAAATAACACGTTGCCATCCTCATCACGAGGCGATACAGATTCGGGGATTTTTATTCGTACATGCTGAACTGGGTTTGAGTACACCTCGCTCCCAACAATCGATTCAGCAACGTCGAGAACACCCGGAGCGGTTAGCGTGTTGAACACGGCAGGACCCGCCCAGAACGGGGTATCGGGCTTAACGCCATTTTGAGGCAGTGAAAAATCGAAGAACTGGTTGTGCACTTCCCCAGATTCGACGTAGATCTTGGTGACCCGATCGCCGAACTCAAGCTCCGAGTAGGTCGATGAAATTGCGCCATCTTTGTAGAGCTTCTCGGCCAGAGAGTCGAGGACGCCTGCATATTCATTAATTACGGGATCGATAGTGGCTTCAGGATCGAAAACGTCAGAAACCTTAACGAATCCGTATTCCTCGAAGTGTTCTTTTTGCTCTGCTGTTAGAGCTGTCATTACAAAATCTCCTGATCGCACGATGTTGACTACGTTCGAGTGCGAAGTGCGTGTTGGGGCGGAATGTTACTCGTTTGCCGAGATGCGTGCCTGCTTGAAACTAGGCATTCCTGTCCCGAGCGGATTCATCGGAGTAGAGGGGTCTGGTGTGTGGGCGCGTTCGCGACGCTGACACGATTCGCTGCAAAGGGGGAGAAAGATCCTGAAATAAATTCAGGATGACAATATCTCTCGCTTGAAATTTCGATTTAGAGTCTAGCGGTTTTTGCGGGCTGCTGAGAGCGAGTCGTTCTCGATGCCGAGTCCGTGTGCCGATTCGAGTGCTTTTCGTATTCCGGAGAGTGCGATTTTGAAGATGTTAATCATGATGATGTTTCGCTTGGGTGGTTGTGAGGGTGGGTTGATATTTACAGGCAACAAAAAACCCCTGTTTGCGACAGGGGTTCTAATTTCTCTACGTTGCTACTTGGTTATCTGGTCAACAAGTGCAACACGCAAAACTAGGAACCCCTGTGGGCGTACAGCTACACATACAGGTACAGACCTGCTGCGAGTTCGTAGTTGTGTTTGTGCGAAGTAAGTTGCTCATATCAATTACTTCCAATATTACGCCTGCTGCCAAGCGCAAGGCAAATTCAATTGTAGGTAAATCGTGAAGTTCCGATAGGCGATATGGATAGCTTTGACTACGGAACGTTGAACTAACTAGAGATTCAGCAGATTTGCGGCGTTCGCCCCCCTAACAAGCAGTGAATCGTCAGTACTCAGCCCGGACTGCCCGAATTCGTTCAAAGCACGTTTTTGGTGAACGAGAGGAAAATCGCTTGCAAAGAGGATTTTCTCGGCTCCTATCGCCCTCGCCGTCACATCGAACACCTCGGGTCGATATAGAAACGGGAACGCAGCTGAATCGAAATACACGTTCTTGAGAGCCGATCGCACCTCTGGCATCAAACCGTAAAACGGTAGTCCACCACCGAAGTGGCTGAATATGAACGTGTTGTTCGGAAAGGCGTTCACGAGTGCCATAAGCAACTCGGGCGTAACCGATCCCTTGCCTGGATATCCATGCCCAACTGGTTCCGAGGCGTGAATAAGAGTCGGCATGCCCAGTTCTTTGGCCGTATCGAGAACTGGTGCCAATGCTGCAAGATCGGCATCGATGATCCCCTGCGTGTCGGGATGAAGCTCGCCAATGCCTTTCGCACCAGCTTCATGGCACCGTCTGACCTCGGTGACTGCGTCTTCACCCCACAACGGATTCACACTGCAGAACGCAATCAATCGATCGGGGTGCAAGCGAGCAGCTTCAAGGTTGTAATCGTTCGACTCACGAGCTACCTCAGGATCGGTCCAGCCGAATCCCGCACACACCGATACATCGACACCCGCCTCGTCCATCGAAGCGATTAAGTCGGGAGTCTGAGCGAATTTCGCCTTCGGATCGGCAAATAATCCTCTGAACGTGCGATCTGCCCTAGAAATGCGTTCGCGGTTCACAGCAAACGTTTCAGGCAGCACATGTGTGCAAGTGTCGATCGTCAATTGTGGTTCAGTTTGAGGCAAATTTGGCATTACCGATTGTGATTCGTTGAATTCGACCAAAGATACACTGTCTATCTACTGCCAAGGTGTGGGGTGTGGATATTCTATTTTCGCCACGCCCACACGTCAGTTTGAAGTCGAGCATGGCTAACAGTTATTCGGCAGCGCTGCTGCTAAAGGGACAATAAACACCGATGGTCTCGATGATCAGGGAAGAAGGGCGAGTTCTAACTCAGCCCGATATACCGCACGCAGAGCCCAAAATGGGCAAGGTTGCGGTGATTTACACCACGCCTGAAACCGTAATTCAAGATTACGCACGGCTGATGGACTTGGCTGACTACCAAGACGCCCTGATCCCAAATCTCGACACGTTCCTCAAGGTGAACATTTCGTGGCAGCACTACTACCCGGCGTGCTCGTCTGCCCCATGGCAGATCGACGGCGTTGCGCAGAAGATGCAGGCCGACGGATTCGACAAGCTGACAGCTGCCCACAACGGAACAGTTGTTGTGAATGCCGATGAGGGTCGCGAGAAGAACAAGCATGGAGTCGTTGAAGACCGGCTTGGTCTTGGCCACGTCGTTCTCGATGTACCGCCTGTGAAGTGGATTCCATACAAGCCAACAGCCAAGATGCTGGTTCTCGACGATGTGTTCAAGGATGGGCTTTATATTCCCGAGGTGTTCCCGGGTACGAATATCGTGCAACTTCCAACCGTGAAGACCCACGTTTTCACGACGATGACCGGCGCTATGAAGAACGCATTTGGCGGACTGCTGCACAGGTACCGCCACTGGACCCATTCGGTTATCCACGAAACCCTTGTCGACCTGCTGCAAATCCAGAAAGAGATTCACTCTGGATTATTCGCAGTGATGGACGGCACGTTTGCTGGTGATGGTCCCGGACCCCGCGCCATGCGCATTCACAACAAGAACGTGATTCTTGCTTCTGCCGACCAGGTTGCGATCGACGCAGTTGCCGCGAAGATGATGGGTCTCGCCCCGATGTCGATTCCGATGATTCGTATTGCCCACGAAATGGGACTCGGCGTCGGCAAGCCTTCAGAGATCGAAGTAGTTGGTGACGATATCGCCAACGTGAACTGGAACTTCGCCGATAGCGAAAGCACTCTGGCTTCACGCGGACAGAAGCTGATTTATCACGGTCCCCTGAAACCCCTCGAAAAGATGCTTCTTCGTTCGCCAATTGCGCCCTGGGCGTACTGGGCGTCGAACGTTTACCACAACAAGTTCTGGCTCCCGATGGTAGGCCGCAAGCGGGTCATAGAAGCAATGGAAACACCCTGGGGCAAACTGTTCCAGGAGTACTAGAGCCATTGGGTGCCAGTGGCACTTTTTGTTTGGGGTGTTTGCGCCGATCCTGATTTCCCGACTCCTGTGGAGGGATCTTCGGCGGTGTGGTGATGGGAGCGCCTTGTCCCTTCTCCCGGGGGAGAAGGCTAGGATGAGGGTGAAATCGCGCTTTTGAACCAACTCGTCAGCAGCCAAACTGATCGACGATCACACACCTGACATTCAATCGCTAAATTCCTAAATAGCGACTTCTCCCTCACCCCAACCCTCTCCCCATGGAGAGGGGGTAAGAACGGTGGCATCCCACCCTGCCTACTTGAAATGCTCGTCGAGAATATAGCGTCCTAGCAACTTCATCGAACCGTCGGCTCCGTGTTCTCTTCGCGCCCACTGCCCGTACTCCTTGATTCCTTCGACTTTGGCGTAGAAATCAGTCAGCGCCTGCATGCCGTCGAACTCGATAACGACGAACACCTTCCGCGTCTCTGGACCCGCAATGAAACCCTGCCAAACGCGCGGTTCGGGAAGATCATGGGCCGCAAACAACTCGGCCATTTCGCTAATGGCGTTACCAAACTCTTCACGCTTGCCGTGCCGAATTTCAAATGCGTTAACTAATGCGAGTTGCATGTTTTTCCTGTTTCGACTGTTGCTTACTGTCAGATTGCTGGCAGTTTAGCGCAGGGTAGCGAAAACGACCCAATGGTTGAAATTAGGTAGTCACCAGATCGTTCGATCCAACTAAGATGTCACCAGCATGTTTGTCGCGAGCCTAAATAACGTCACCGCCCAGTACGGCAGCCAAAAAGTATTGAAGGGCGTTTCGTTCGAGATTCAATCTGGCGAACGACTCGGACTTATCGGCCCGAACGGATCTGGCAAGACCACGATGCTGCGAATTCTGCTTGGCGATGATGTGCCCAGCGAAGGCAGCGTGAACATCGCCGGTAACGTTCGTATTGGCTACGTTCCGCAGTACGTAGATGCGAATGACGACGAGTTGGTCATCGAATGGCTGATTGCCGAGTGCGTTGAGCTCGGCGAGAAACTGCGTGAAGCAGAAGCAACGCTCGCCGCTGCGTCTGACGACGAACTCGATTCTGCAATGGAGACGTATCAGGTAGCGCGTGACAACTACGACAACGCCGATGCCGACAGACGCCCCGATGAAGCACAGGCGACACTCGATTCGCTGGGGCTTCAGGGTCGGGAACGCCAACAAATCGGAACACTTTCCGGTGGCGAAAAGAACGTCCTGTCGCTGGCACGGGCATTACTAAACGATCCCGATTTCCTGATTCTCGACGAA
>Ga0209402_10000328_pt1 | contig 59445 bp, 54 predicted proteins | sample ArcticOcean_MG_C_3_FD_187437 | JGI IMG/M metagenome (GOLD analysis project Ga0209402, IMG submission 187437) | Marine microbial communities from western Arctic Ocean - ArcticOcean_MG_CB8_126 (SPAdes) (version 2) | ecosystem: Environmental > Aquatic > Marine > Oceanic | place: Arctic Ocean... | reverse complement strand
TGTTGTTTCAGGGCTGGCGAGAGGCATCGATACAGCTGCGCATCGGGCGGCTCTTGAAGCCGGTGGTCGCACCATGGCGATACTCGGCTCAGGGCTAGACCGCGTGTACCCGCAACGAAATATTCCGATCTCTGAAAAAATCATAGAAAACGGTGCGCTGCTCACTGAATATCCGCCCGGAGTTAGCGCCCTGCCTCAACACTTTCCACGTCGGAATCGAGTCATCAGCGGCTTGTGTCACGGCGTTCTTGTTGTCGAAGCGGCTTTCAAGAGCGGAGCGATGCTTACCGTGAACTGGGCTCTCGAACAAGATCGAGACGTGTTTGCCGTGCCCGGAAGTGCGCTTAGCGAGAAGAGCAAGGGCACCAACTGGCTCATTCAACAGGGTGCGAAATTGACCACGGTAGCGGACGATATTCTTGAAGAATTAAACATAGCGAGAATGCCTGATATTGAACTCGAAAGCCCAAAGGGTTCAGGTGAGAATGGTTCAGAGGATAGCGAATTCGCGCTTGACAACCTCGCGCGTGAGAACAATGTATTAAGTATCGAACGTCGTGTTATCGATCTTCTCGAAAGAGCGGAAGGGTCAATGCACGTCGATGACATTACGAGGACGCTGGGCGAGGCCGCTGCTGCAGTCAGCTCCGTTTTAGTAATGTTGGAACTGCGGGGTTCAGCCCAGCAGGTTGGTTCGATGCAGTTCATTGCAGATAAAGAACGTCCGGTAGTCTCAAGATGAGGCTCGGACAAGAGGTAATAAACAGTTGGCGAAATCGGCAAAACGTGATCTGGTAATCGTTGAATCACCGGCAAAGGCCCGGACCGTAGGTCGGTTCCTCGGTGATAAGTATGTTGTCAAAGCTTCGATGGGGCACGTTCGTGATCTTCCAAAGGCAACTCTTGGCGTAGATGTCGAGAATCTTACTTTTGAACCTAGTTACGTGAACGTCCGTGGACGGGCAACGCTAATTGGTGAAATCAAAAAAGCGGCTAAACAGGCCGACACCGTATATCTCGCAACTGACCCGGACCGTGAAGGCGAAGCCATTTCATGGCACCTTGTTGAAGCTGCCGATCTCGGAAAAACCGCCAAGCTCAAGCGAGTCGTATTTCACGAAATCACAAACGCCGCAGTAGAAGATGCGTTCGCTAACCCACGTCAAATCGACATGGACTTGGTCAACGCCCAGCAGGCACGCCGCCTGTTAGATCGAATAGTTGGCTACAAGCTCAGCCCGGTTCTCTGGAGCAAGGTACGTCGTGGCCTTTCGGCAGGACGAGTTCAGTCGGTTGCACTGAGAATCATTGTTGACCGCGAACGTGAGATCGAAGCGTTCAATCCGGTCGAATTCTGGGTCATCACAGTCGATCTCGAAACGATGTCCGGCACTCGTAAGTTCACATTTAACGCCAACCTGACCGCAGTACCCGGCCAAAAAGGCAAGCCAGTTGTCGACAACGAGACAACTGCCACAGCGATCAAAACCGACCTGAACGCTTCGAGCTACACCGTCGCAAAGGTGACTCGTAAAGAAGCCAAGCAACGCCCGAAGCCGCCGTTCACCACCAGCACTTTGCAACAGCAGGCTGCCCGTTCGTTCCGATTCAGCGCCCAGCGTACGATGCGAATCGCTCAGGATCTTTACGAAGGCATGGTGATTGGCTCTGGCGAGCCCGAAGGTCTTATCACTTACATGCGTACCGACTCGGTAAACCTTGCGCAGAACGCGCTCGAAGAGGCCGAGCAGTTCATCAAGTCGACCTACGGAAACGAATACTCGACTGGTCCGAAGAAGTACAAGACTCGCAGCAAATCTGCGCAGGAAGCCCACGAAGCCGTAAGGCCAACATCGGCTTCCAACACTCCTGACAAGATCGCACAGTTCCTTTCGAGCGAGCAGTTGCGCTTGTACACACTGATTTGGAAACGAACTATTGCCAGCCAGATGGCCGACGCTGTTGTCGACAATACTGGTGTGGACATCACTGCGGCAGCCCCGAATGGCAACGAGTACACCGTTCGGGCGACCGGATCGGTGATCAAGTTCGATGGCTTCCGCAAGCTCTACATCGAAACCAAGGATGAAGACGCCGAAGACGAGGACAGCAGGCAGCTGCCAGCGATGAACGAAGGCGATTCGCTCGACAAGCAGACCGTGAACGCTGATCAGAAGTTCACGCAGCCGCCGCCACGATTTACAGAAGCCAACCTGATTCGATTTTTGGAAGAACAGGGAATTGGCCGCCCTAGCACGTACGCGTCGATTGTCGGCACAATCGAACGAAGGCAATACGTTGACCGTGAAAAGTCACGATTTAAGCCGACCCCGCTCGGAACTGCTGTTTCTGATCTGCTTACAGAGCACTTCGCAAACATCATGGATATGGGCTTTACTTCAGGCATCGAGGAGAAACTCGACTTTGTGGCTGAAGGAAAGCAAGACTGGGTGGAGATGCTGAAAGAGTTCTTCGGTCCGTTCGATAAAGCGGTCGGAGAGACGATGGAGAAAGCTGAACGGGTAGATCGTGCAAAACTCGTTCAGGAAAGCGATGAGAAATGCGAAGGCGGAGATAATCTCGTCATTCGTAGCGGACGCTACGGCAAATTTCTGTCGTGCGGAAAATTCCCAGAGTGCAGAGTTTCTATCTCAACCCGGCCTGGCGAACGAGCCACTGGGGAGGTCAAAGAAAACTGGGAGATTGCGTGGAAAACTGCGATGGAGAAGTGCTCTATCGTGCACCCCGAAGCAGCGGCCGCAGCAGCAGCTGAAGCTGAGGCAAAGCGTGGGTCTCGCAAAAAATCTACCAAAAAGAAAACCACAGCTAAGAAGACCAAAGCCAAGGCTTCTAAGTAGCAATTCAGCGTTCTGGCTGAGGCGAGCGGGGGAGGTGGTTCGGAAATGACGACCATCAAACGACTCCCCTCGCCTGCCATGGAACAGGCTCTTCGGGGGTGCAGCAATGCTGATCTTCCCGGGCTTATTCATAGTTTCGCCGAGCACATCGCTACTACGCGCCAGCTTTCTGAACACACGGTTCGCAACTATGTGAACGATCTGGTTCCGCTTGTTGAGTATCTTGACGAGCAGAACGTTTCCGATCTCGATAAGGTCGATCGTCTGTTTTTCCGTGGCTATCTGGCGTCGCTTATGACCAGCGGATTTACTCGCAGTAGCGTAGCGCGCAAGCTCTCAGCCCTGAAAGCGTTTTTCCGATTCTTGCGTCAGTCTGGAGAGATTGAACTCGATCAGACCGATCTTGTGACGGGTCCGAAGAAAGAAAAGCGGCTCCCTGCGATTGCTTCAAGTTTCGAGATCGACCGGCTGTTAGACGAGCCGGATACTGCCACTGATGCCGGTATTCGCGACCGGGCGTTACTGGAACTTTTATACGGAGCGGGTCTAAGGGTTTCAGAAGCGAATGCCATGGATTTGGGCGATCTCGATCTGACGACCAGGGAAGTTCGAGTGGTCGGCAAGGGTTCGAAGCCGAGGGTAGCTTTGTTCGGTGAGCAGTGCGTGAAGTGGCTAGATAGATATTTGAAAGACGCCAGGCCGAAGTTCGTCAGTCGGCGGTCAGATGCAGCGGTGTGGATGAACAAGTCGGGTGGGCGGCTTACGACACGGTCCATCCAGCGAATCGTGAAGAAGTATGCCCTCGCAGCCGGGCTCGATCCCGACTTCCACACCCACTCGCTGCGGCACAGTTTCGCAACTCACCTGCTCGACGGTGGAACTGACCTTCGGGTGGTTCAGGATCTTCTCGGCCACAGCAGTCCGGCGACCACCCAGATATACACGCATGTATCGGCCGAGCAGGCTCGCAAGGTTTATCTCGGCGCACACCCGCGGGCAAATAAGAAGAAATCCAACGCCCCAACGTAGTACGCTTGTCGTATCAGCTTCGTGCGCTCGCTTGAGCGAACGTTCATTCCTAAGTACAAATAGCCGATCAGCCGGAGCGAATTTTGCCAGCAACGATTCTTGTAATAAACGGCCCAAACCTCAATAATCTCGGAAAACGAGATGCTTCGATGTACGGCACGAAAACGCTTGGAGACATTCAGGACGATATTTCGGCCAAGGCGACTGAGCTCGGTATCGGGGTGAAGTTCTTCCAGTCGAACCACGAAGGTTCTATCGTCGATTTCATTCAGGAGTCCTCGGCAGGAGCCGACGGTGTGATCATCAACGCCGGTGCGCTAACGCAGGTTGGCTACTCGATTCTCGATGCGCTGCTCGATGCGGGTTTGCCGTTCATTGAAGTTCATCTCTCGAATATTCATGCTCGTGAAAGGTTCCGCCAGAGGTCCGTTTTCGCAGCAAAAGCTATTGGGCAGATGGCAGGATTCGGTCCTTCAGGGTACATTTACGCCCTCGACCACATCACTTCGGTCGTCAACAGCTAGCCAGTAGTTAAATTTTCTAACGGAGTTATCTCGCATTGAGCGATTTTCGATTTCCTTCGCGTGTTCAGAAACTTCGAGAGCGTCTTGCAAAAGATGAACTCGATGCGATTTTTATTAGCAATGGTGAGAACCGACGCTACGTTTCGGGCTTTGTGAGCAGCGCTGGCTACTTGCTAGTAACCCAGACAGATGCCGTAATTTGCACTGACTTCCGGTACACCGAGATGGCTGCTCAGCAGGCTCCCGGCTGGCGGATCGATCGCATTGGCGGCAAGCCGGACTGGCTCGCAAAACTCGCCAACGAATTCGAGATCAAGACGCTTGGTTTCGAAGCCGACGATATGACAGTTGCCACGCTTGAACGATTCAAGAAGGCACTCAAAGAAAATGATGCTGACCCTGAACTGAAGCCAACTTCGGGAATCGGCGTCGACCTGCGTGCCTACAAAGACTCTGGTGAACTCGAACTGCTACAGCGCGCTATCGATATTGGTGACAAGGCGTTTGAAGAAACGGCGGGTCAGCTTGAGGTCGGCATGACCGAGAAAGAGGCCGCTTGGATATTCGAAAAGGCCGTTCGTGAACAAGGTGCGGAATCGATATCGTTTGAAACGATCGTTGCGATTGGCCCGAACGCCGCACGTCCGCATCACGCCACCAGCGACAGCAAGCTTGTTGAGGGTCAGACAATCGTGTTCGATTGTGGCGCTCGGTACCAGGGTTACTGTTCTGATCTGACCCGCACGGTGGTGCTTGGCAAAGCCGACGATGAGGTGAAGCGGGTGTACGACATCGTGCTGACCGCTCAACTTGCAGCGATCGACATGGTTAGGGCCGGGATGACTGGCGAAGAGTGCGATGCGATAGCTCGGACTATCATCACGGAAGCCGGGCACGAAAACGATTTCGGGCACAGTCTGGGGCATGGTCTCGGGCTCGAAGTTCACGAGAATCCGGGCGTCGGGGCAAACGCCAAGGGCAAGCTTGAAAATGGCATGCCGTTCACCATCGAACCAGGCATCTACATCCCCGGCTGGGGCGGCGTGCGTATCGAAGACGTGGTGGTTCTAGAAAACGACAAGGCTCGTGTTCTAAGTCATGCACCCAAAATGAAGTTCTAGCACCGAATTTTCCCGTATATTTGATAGTCGCCTATATTGATCCGCAAGATAGGCCGCTAAAAAAGGACCCTAGGGCACTGCGATGACAATTTCTTCAGGCGAGATTCGCCGAAATATGACCATCATCCTCGACGATGACGTCTACCAGATTCTCGATTGGCAGCACCGCCAGGCGCCCAAGGCTCCCCCGACTCTTACGCTGAAGGTTCGTCAGGTTAAGTCGGGCAACGTGTACGAGCGAAAGCTTCAGGGCAACCAGAAGCTGACCAAGGCCGAGGTCGACACGCCGACCGTGCAGTACCTCTACCCAGACGGCGACATGCACCACTTCATGGACACAGTGACATTCGAGCAGTTTGCGATTACTGAGGATGTTTTGGGTGATGCGCTGAAGTACATTTCAGAAGGCGACACTATCGAAGTGATGATGTACCAGAACATTGCGCTTACGGTTGAGGTTGCGCCTTCGGTGACGCTTGAGATTGGCCAGACCGAGGTTGGCCTGCGCGGCGACACGCAGAGCGGTGCAACGAAGCCGGCAACAACTACGACCGGGCTTGTTTTACAGGTTCCGTTGTTTGTTTCGGCTGGTGACCGGATTATTGTGAACTCGACTTCGGGCGAGTACACGGGTCGCGCTGACTAGCGTTTTTCTGGCTCCTTCTCGTCTGGCGGCGATCTAACAAGTTTTCACCGCCATCTCTTTAGATTTTCGGCTTTGCCGGTCAAATCCTGACGTGCGCGCTGGTTGCCGCAGCGCTGGTGTGGAAGAATGGGTTTATGACCAGCACTTACGATTCGGGCGACACAGGTGAAGCACCGGCGGAACTGCAAACGGCTTACACCGTTAGCGCAGTTGCCGACTACCTGAAAGTCAGGCTTGAATCGGACCCTCGACTCGCCGATCTAACTGTGGTTGGCGAAGTTTTGGGCTATCGAAATCCTTCATCCGGACATCACTACTTCGCACTGCGAGACGAGCAGTCGGTTCTTCGATGCGTCATGTTCCGATCGGGTCGTGGCGGGCAGTTTCTTGCCGACGGCACACAAGTCATTTGTCACGGGCGAATATCGATATACACCGCTCGTGGCGATCTGCAGTTTTACGTCGACCAGGTAGAACCCGACGGCGTTGGCGCACTTCAAAAAGCCTATGAAGAGATGAAAAAACGGCTCGAAGCCGAGGGCTTGTTTGATCAGGGCCGAAAGCGCGCACTGCCTGAACTCCCGGCTCGAATTGCTGTGATTACGTCGCCGACCGGAGCTGTGATTCAGGACATTTTGAACGTCCTCTCCCGGCGGTACCCGCTGGCAGAACTGATCCTGATTCCAACGTCGGTTCAGGGCGAAAAGGCGGATGCTGAGATCGTTCAGGCGTTCCAGGCGCTGAATGCAATGGAAGATATTGATGTTGCGATTGTCGCCAGAGGTGGTGGCTCTCTGGAAGACCTCTGGTCGTTCAACGAGGAGATCGTTGCCAGAGCGATATTTGCGAGCAACGTTCCAGTTATCAGCGCTGTTGGTCACGAGACTGACACGACGATTGCTGACTACGTTGCGGATAGACGAGCACCAACGCCTTCGGCAGCAGCGGAGATCGTTGCGCCTGACGTTCGTGATCTTAGCGGGTATGTTGTGGGGTTCGCTTCACGGATCGACGAAATTATTGGCAGGACGGTTCGGGATAGTCGATCGCAGTTCGAATTAGCGGTTGATCGGATGAACATGCGTGTTCCCGACACTGATCAGCCGAGGCAGCGAATAGACGATCTTCTGACCCGGGCTCGACTCGCCGGTCAACATCTTGTTGAATCATCAAAGCAGCGGCTGGCGGCGGTTGAAGCTTCGTTGAATGCACTTGGCCCTGCGAAGATTTTAGGTCGGGGTTACACGATCACACGACTCGCTGATGGTAGTGCGGCCACGAGTGCCGGGCAGTTTACTGCTGGCGACAAATTAGGCGTTACGTTTGCCGATGGATCGGTTGAAACGACGGTGGATGAGGTCGACCAGAGCTCGAGCATCGTTGGCACATGATGGTTCACTTCTGGCGATTTAGTGCCCTTTCGATTATTACGTAACCGACCCAACAGATACAATCTCACTGGCTAATCACACAGGCCACAGAACGATACGGAACAACAATGGCTGAATCGACCGAAAAATCTACTTCGAAATCCGGCGCGAAAACATTTGAGAACGCGTTCTCGGAGCTCGAAGATGTTGTTCGCAAACTCGAAACGGGCGGATTGTCGCTCGATGAAGCAACGAAATTGTTCGAGTCGGGCATGAAGCTGGCGACCAAGTGCAACGAGATTCTTACAACGTCGGAGTTGAAGATCACCCGGTTGCAGGCCAACTTTGCGAGCCAGATGAATCTCGTTCCGGATGACGCAAACGATGACGATGCGGACTACGAGGACGCTTAGCCTGTGACCGCTAGCAAGCCAGCTGAGTCGACAGGCAAGTCACCGCTGAAAATCGGATGGTTCTCGACAGGCCGAGGTGAAGGTTCGTACGGCCTCTTGAAATCGGCGCTCGACGCTATCGACTCCGGCGATCTTTCCGCAGAACTCGCATTTGTATTTGTTAATCGAGTGAAGGGTCAGACGAAGCGCACTAATCGATTTCTTGAGCTTGTTGAATCTCGCGGGATCCCACTTGTAACGCTTTCGTCGAGAGATTTTCGACGTTCGCACGACAACAGGCCGTGGGCCGAGTTGCGTGAGGACTTCGATGAGGCTGCAATCGAGCTACTACGTCCGCACAGCGCAGATATCGCCGTGCACGCGGGTTACATGCTCATCGCTCCCCTGCTCTGCTCTGAGTACCTGACGCTCAATCTGCACCCTGCCTTGCCGGGCGGAACGATTGGCATGTGGCAGCAGGCCGTGTGGGACGTGATTACGCAGGGTTTGGATTCCACTGGGGCGATGATTCACGTTTCGACAGAAGATGTCGATGAGGGGCCGGTTCTGGCGACGGCTGAGTTTTCGGTGCGTGGGGCAGAATTTGATTCAGCGTGGAACGAAGTTGCCGGGGCTGATTTCGATGCTTTGAAGAATGACCCAGGCGAAAAATTGCCGTTGTTTACAGCGATTCGCGGCGCTGGGTTGCTGCGGGAACGTCCGCTGTTGATCGAGACACTGAAGGCTGTTGCGGCTGGGCGGATTGATCCGACGGGATCGGGTGACGTTGTTGATCTGACAGCCGAGGTTGAGCGGGCGGTTTCAGGCTAGCGCCTTGAGTCTCTCGCAACCTGAGTTTGCGTTACCTGCGCATCGGTTAACTTTTTGTCGAATCCATTGATCGCAAGGTTGACGAAAAGTCCAAACGCTAAAATCAAGAGTGCAATCGCACCCCACTTGACGAGACCTCTCTCGGATGTAGGTCCAGCGGCTCGGTGGCTTATCGGGCACGCGCATGGGTGGCTTTGAGTTCTGGTTGATTGGCACAACTACGGGTTGCGACCCGCCGCCGGTTGATGTCATGTGAATCGTTCTTTTTGAGTGGATTGAATTCGCCGATGATCAATGATGGGATTAGCCTACAGCATAGTTCAGGCCGCCTCCTAACGGGCGCTCATTGCTGATATCGCTCTATTTCGGCGGTGTACGTTTCGGACGATGGGCTTGGTCGTAGTGGCATTGCCACGTTTACGTGCCTCTGGGTTGTTGGCTGAAGCGTTGAGTTGTTGGCGGGTTGGCACAGATCCTGAATCGAGTTCAGGATGACAGTGGGCGAATGCCGGTGAAGTGGCACAAACAAAAAAAGCCCCGGCGTGATGCCGGGGCTTTTTGTTATTCACTATTAGAACTTGCTAAGCAGCGGCCCTGTGCTTGCCGTCTGGCAGGTCTTTATCCAATCGATTGCCATCTTCGTCGAGCAATTCCGGCCACTTGTTTCCAGTAACCGTCTCTTCTCGAATGATGCACTTCGCAACACCTTCCATGGAAGGTAGTTCGTACATCACGTCGACAAGTAGTTCTTCGACGATCGAGCGTAGTCCACGAGCACCAGCCTTGCGATCCTTAGACAGCCGTGCCGTTGCATCGAGTGCGCCCTTATCGAACGAAAGCTCAACGCCGTCCATCTTGAACAGTGCTTCGTACTGGCGAACCAGTGCGTTCTTCGGCTCGGTAAGAACCTGAATGAGCTCTTCGTGATTGAGATCGGCAAGTCCTACTACCAGCGGTACACGACCGATGAATTCAGGGATGAATCCGAAGTGAAGCAGGTCGCCCGGCTCTACTGCCGTGAAGTCTGCTTCCTCTTCCTGTGCATTGCCCTTGCCAAGTGAGTTGAACCCGAGTGACGTGATGTCCTTGGTCTGACGACCCTGGATAATCTCGCCGAGGCCATCGAAGGCTCCACCGAGAATGAACATGATGTTCGAGGTGTCGATCTGCAGGAATTCCTGGTGCGGGTGCTTACGGCCACCCTGCGGCGGAACGTTTACGACTGCACCTTCGAGGATCTTCAAGAGCGCCTGCTGTACGCCTTCACCTGAAACATCACGAGTGATGGACGGGTTGGCGGACTTACGAGCGATCTTGTCGATTTCGTCGATGTAGATGATGCCTTGCTCGGCTCGTGCGATATCGAATTCTGCATCCTGAATCAGGCGCAGCAGAATGTTCTCGACGTCTTCACCAACATAACCAGCCTCTGTAAGCGAGGTGGCGTCGGTGATGGCGAACGGTACATCCAGAATTCTTGCGAGAGTTTGAGCGAGGTGGGTTTTACCGCAACCGGTAGGGCCAACCAGCATTACGTTGGTTTTCTGAAGCTCCACGTCGGGGTCTTCAGTTCCAAACCAAATGCGCTTGTAGTGGTTGTACACACCGACCGATATAACCCGCTTGGCGCGTTCCTGCCCGATGACGTACTCGTTGAGCATTTCTAACATATCGCGAGGAGTTGTCGGCTTCTGGTGAGGCTTAACAATGGGCTGATCATCGGCGATGATCTGCTGGCACCTGCCAACGCATTCGTTGCAGATGAAAATTTTCGATGGGCCTGCGATTAGCCGTCGGACGCTTTCCTGAGGCTTTCCACAGAACGAACACGAATAGGCTTCTCCGGTATTTGTACCGTCGCCGCCACCGCCGTTTATTTGATCAGTCGTCATGTATGAATGCCTAACTACTTACTACGAGTTTACCGCTTATCGAGATTATCTAGAAGGGTCTACTTCGATTCCTTTGAATCCGGGCGTAAGACTTCGTCTACGAGCCTATACTCAGCTGCCTGTTCTGCATTCAACCAGAAATCTCGGTCCTGATCACGAGCAATGCGCTCATAAGGCTGACCCGTATGGTCAACGAAAATCTGTCGCAGGCGGTCCTGAATTCTCAGGGTCTCCCTGGCGTGAATTTCGATATCTGATGCCTGACCCTGGGTACCACTCAAGGGCTGGTGCATGTGAATGGTGGAGTTAGGCATAGCGTATCGCTTGCCTGCTGCACCGGCTGCGAGAAGAACGGTTCCCATGCTGGCGCAGAGGCCGATCGAGAACGTTGCGACATCGCAAGGAACGTACTGCATCGTGTCGTAGATGGCCATTCCTGAGTAAACCTCACCACCGGGTGAGTTGATGTACAAGTTGATGTCTTTTTCGGAATCTTCCCGTGCGAGGAACAGAAGCTGAGCAACGATCACGTTTGCGACCTGAGCGTTGATCGGTGTTCCTAAGAACACGATTCGTTCCTTGAGCAGCAACGAGTAGATGTCGTAAGCCCGTTCGCCTCGTGCGCCGGTTTCGATGACCATTGGCACGATGCTTTCGGGCAGGCCTAGCAGCGGGCTGTCCTTACCCTGCGGTGAGTTGGCGCCGCCGAAGCCGAAGTCGTTTGGTGTTGTGAGTCCTGATGTCATTTTTATCGCCCTCAGAGCTTTTCGTTATTTTTTGGCACTCTTGGCGGCTTTGCTAGTGCTTTTCGCCTTCGCCTTAGCTGTCTTTGGCTTGTGCGTTATTTCGATTACCTGATCGATTGCTGTGCGCCTGCTAAGAATTCGCTGAACGGCGTCACGGGCTTCGTCGGTATCTAGGTTTTCATTTGCGTACTGCGGTGTGTCCTGCATGGTGGCGATTTCGGTAGCGACTTCTTCGTCACTTACCGATGCGCCGCCATCTTCTGCCAGGGTATCGATCACCAGCATTCGTTTGAGTCGTAGTTCAGCTGAATCCTGTGCTTCAGCGAATATTTCCTCTGTGGTTTTACCGATGCCCTGCATGTACTGCTGGAAATCGATGTTGTACTGAGCTAGCTGTCGCTGTTGATCCTCGAGTACGTGTTCAGCCTCGTGTTCGATGATCATTGGTGAGACTTCGAATGTAGCCCCTTCAACAAGTGCATCGATAATTTTTTCTTCTAACGATCTTCGCAAACCATCTTTGGCCTGCGCTTCGAGATTTTCGCTAATTCGAGCCCGTAATTCCGCGACCGTCTTGAAATCTTCGCCTAGTGAAGCTGCCAACGCATTAGTGAGTTTGGGCAGTTCTTTCTTCTTCACTTCTGATACATCGACAGTGAAGTTGGCAGTTTTACCTGCGAACTCTTCGTTCGGGTAATCGCCAGGAATTTCGATATCGAATTCCTTTGTATCGCCCTCTTTCATGCCCTTCAGCTGCTCGGAGAATCCGGGAACGGGGTTCATGCTTCCGGCTTCAGCCAAGAATTCGCCTGCATCAACGTTGGCAAATTCGTTGCCGCCGACCAAGCCTTTAGATGTGATTACCAGCATGTCGCCAAGCTTGGCAGCCCGTTTTACTGGCTCCCATGTGGCTTGCTGTTCCTGAATCTGGGTCAGCTGTTCTTCGATCTGTTCGTCTATCACCACTTCAAGTTCGTCGTCGAACTTAAGCTTCTTGTAATCGCCAAGTGTGGCTATGGGTGGGAGTGCGACGGTTGCATCGATTTTGACGATGGGGTCACGCTCGACCACGTTTACACGAGGTGGGGTGTGAGTCGATTCGATATCCGACTCTTCCACGGCGACACCGACAGCCTCGGGAACGAGAGTTTCCATCGCTTCGTCGAGGAGATAATCCCGACCAACGAACTGCTCGACGATCCGGCGAGGGGCTTTGCCCTTGCGGAACCCGGGGATATTAATACGCGCCGAAACTTTCTGGTGCGCTCGCTGGAGATGCTTCTCCACACGATGATCTTCCACTTCAATGTGAAGAATAGCCTGACGATTTTCTGCATCGTCGCGAGTTACTTTCAACGCGTTCTCCGAAACATCCAGTAATGGGTGCACAGTGGTCCCGTGCATGAAAGAAGCGCCCCTTGAGAGATCACGGGCGCTCCTTGATTGCCATCAATTGTAACTCAGGGTCACGATTTCTGGCCGCAGATATTGCAGAGTGTCTACACGTATGCGTGGTACTAAGTTTTTGGCATAACGATACGTACGTGCAACTCTTCAAGCTGCGAGGCTTCTATGGGCGAGGGTGAATCGAAGAGCGGGTCGACTGCCGATTGTGTCTTCGGGAACGCAATCACTTCTCGAATTGCCGATTCACCAGCAAGAATCGCAACCAGACGGTCGAGCCCAAGACCCATTCCTCCATGCGGCGGAGCACCATAGGTGAATGCGGTTAGCAGTTGGCCGAATCGGTCGCTTATCTGTTCTTCGGTGTACCCAATGATGTTGAATAACTTCGTTTGAAGGTCTTTTTCATGGATACGGATACTGCCCGAACCCATTTCCGAACCGTTGCAAACGAGATCCCAAAGGGTGCCGATTACTTTGCCGGGGTCGGAGTCGAGATATTCCATGTGCTCGGCCTTGGGCGACGAGAACACGTGGTGGGCGGGTTCGTATTTCTTGAGTTCTTCGTCCCACTCGAACAATGGGAAGTCGTAAACCCAAACAAACGAGAATTCGTTTGGGTCGGCGAGTTCAAGCCGTTTTGCCATTTCACCACGGAGGTTCGAAAGAACGGTGTTTGCCAGCTTCTCGGTTCCTGCGACTATCAACATCAGGTCGCCAGGCTCTGCGCCCATTTCAGTTGCGATCTTCTTTATAACGTCGAGCGATAGGAACTTCTTGAGGGGCGACTTGATGTGGTCTTCTTCAAGCGCGTCGATAGATGCGGCGCTTTCGTCGAGTGCGATAAACACCAGACCCTGCGCACCGCTCGACTTGGCGAACTCGGTTAGATTGTCGGTTTGGCGACGTCCGTAGTTGCCGCAGCCGGGTGCTACGAATCCACGAATTGAACCGCCAGCAGCTGCCACGGCCTGGAATACACGGGCGTCGGAACTCGCTGCCGTTTCAGTGATTGTGGTTAGTTCCATGCCATAACGAAGGTCGGGTTTGTCGGATCCGAATCGCTCCATGGACTCGGCGTAGGTCAGCCGTGGGAAGGTGGCAGGGACTTTGCCGTCAGGACGAGTTTCGTTAGCGATCTTCGAGTAGAGCTCTTCAACTACTGCCATTACATCGTCTTGATGGACGAAGGACATTTCTAAGTCGAGCTGAGTATGTTCTGGCTGCCGGTCGGCACGAAGGTCTTCATCACGGAAGCAGCGTGCGATCTGGAAGTAGCGTTCGACGCCGGAAACCATCAATAGCTGCTTTAGCTGCTGTGGTGACTGAGGCAACGCATAGAAATCGCCGGGGTGCACACGACTTGGCACGACGTAGTCTCGTGCGCCTTCTGGTGTGCTCTTAATAAGGATTGGTGTTTCGACCTGGGTGAATTTTTTTTCGGTCAGGAAGTCCCACATCATGTGAGTAACTTTGTGCCGGAGCTTCAGTATTTCCTGCATACGAGGTCGTCGTAGATCTATGAATCGGTACTTGAGTCGGGTGTTTGCGTCGACTTCCGAATCGTCAGCGATCTCGAACGGCGGTGTTAGAGATTTGTTCAACACGACGAGGTCGGTAGCTGAAAGTTCAACCGTGCCGGTTGGCAGGTCGGGGTTTTCGGCACCGGGTAATCGGCTTACTACCTTGCCGGTTATTTGCACTACCCATTCCGATCGCAGGCTTCCTGCAAGTTCGTGGGCTTTTTCGCCTTGTTCAGGATTAAAAACGACCTGCAGCAGGCCACTTCGATCGCGGAGGTCGATAAATATCAGGTTGCCGTGATCCCGTCGTCGATGGACCCAACCAGCAACCGTTACTTGTGATCCAACCGTGGCCTCGCGAGGCTCTCCGCAGTTCGTGTCTTTGTACACCGTGAATGTCCTGTTAGTTCAGATAAAAAGTGTGGCCACTGGCGCGACCACGGAGCCGGCGAACAGCCGGTTCAATAAGGTAGGCGGCTTTACCGCTTGCTATCTGCAATGCGCCACAGTCCACCGGTTACAGTGGCTGCGGCTATGAGTTTCAGAATGTCGCCTGTCATGAACGGATAAAGAGCGCTTGAAAGAAGCTTGCCTTCATCTGGCCATCCGAAGTCGAATACCGACAACCAAATCAGAGCCGGTGCGTAGATCAGCAATGATCCGATGAGCATCGGCCACAGAACTCGTCCACGGTTCCAACCGCGCTGCGAAAGATAGCCAACGACACCGGCTGCGAGTATGAATCCGAGAAGATACCCGCCGGTGGCACCGTGAATTACGTAGTCCCAGCCTTCACCGCCCTTGGCGAAAACCGGTAGCCCAGCCATGCCTACAAGGTAGTAGCCGAATGCCGAAGCCAGACCGAGTCGCCAGCCAAGCACGCCACCGAGCATAAGAATGCCGAATCCCTGAAGCGTGATCGGTACTGGATTATCTGGAATGAAGAATCGTGCCTGAGCTAGGAGTGCGACGAGAATGATTCCGATCACCACTGCTGCAGACTTGTGCCAGACGGTTGCTGCTGGAACAAGCCGTTCGAACAGTGATGGTTCTGCCGGGCCGAGCATGGCCAGGGGGTCGGATCGCCGGGCTGGGACAGCAGTTTGCTGCATCGTTCTCTCCATAAGGAAGGCCGCACGAGGCCTTAATTAGTAATAACCGTTAGAAGGTTCGAATCAGAATACTCGCAGGCTGCTTCAATTACATGCCGTCGGAAAACCCTGCGATGGCGAATGATTATATTTCGTGTCGGCGTTATCGGCTAGGCAGTTGATTAACAAAAAAGAGGTCCCCAACTAAATGAGCACCTCTTTTTCATTCGCACATATTTCAGGGGAACTAGGCAGGAATGCCGAATTCTCGTTTCATTACCTGAAGGTTCACGAACGTTTCGGTTCGGCGTACGCCTTCGATAGCACCAATTTCGTCACGCAGGAAGCGCCCGAGCGCTTCGGCGTTCGGCAGGGTTGCCCATGCGAACACGTCGTAAGTACCGGTTGTGATGGTTACCCAACGAGTGTGTTCGAGGTTTGCCAATTTCGTGGCAACATCGTCGACTTTGTCGGGATCGACCTGCACGCCGATCAGAGCTTCAGAGTTGTATCCCAGCTTTCGGGGGTCGGGAAGTGCAATAACGTTGATGATCTGTTCACTGATCAAACGCTTCAGGCGCCGACGCACGGTTCCTTCGCTAACACCTACATCACGAGCGATTCGAGCGTTCGATGCTCGCCCGTTACGTTCCAGAAGGCTGATAATTTTTCGGTCGAGTTCATCCATTCGAGCTTTTTCCAGTTTTCCTAACGAGGTTCAGAGGTCTACACTGAACGTAGGTACGTTCGAGTAGATCGATTCTGGAAACGATATAAATCATTCCCGCTTCGCGATGGCACCGCCGAAATAACTGTTGGCGAATTGCCACCACGGACATAAATGATACCGCCGGAATTCGTTCATTGGGCACTGTTGTTGCACCTAATACGTGAAATATTAACAACAGTATTCTCATATTCGTAATCTGTACTTTTTGACAAAAAAGCGCGTAAAGTAGTTAAAGCAACTCATTTACACGTTATATAACGCTTTCTGGAGTAACTAATGGTCAGTTCAACGACCGTTGTAGAGTTCACCGACGCGGCGACAAGCAAACTGCTTGAGGTTCTTAAGGAACAGGATGCCGAAGGTCAGTACCTTCGTATCGCTGTTGCAACCGCGGACCACGGTGGCGTCGAATATATATTCGGTCTCGAAGAGACCCCTTCTGAAAACGACACAGTCGTAGAAGGCATCGTCAAGGCAGTAGTCGATGACGAAAGTGCCCCAATGCTGGAAGGTTCGAGCATCGACTATGTCGAGGGCTTTGAGCGTTCAGGCTTCGTAATCTCTAACCCCAACTTCTCCTCGGGCTGTGCCTGCGGCGGCGGCGGTTGCGGTGGTGGAGGCGGCGGTGGTTGCGGCGGCGGCGGCGGTGGTGGTTGCGCCTGCGGCGGTCACTAATTCCCCAACCGTTCTTTAGATAGATAATTTTTGGCTGGCACATTCTGCATAAACGCGGGTGTGTCAGCCTATTTACGCCGGGTTACACAAACGTATAATCTGCCGTGGATTTGAAACAAAGCCGACCAAAAAGGTAATGGTCGCAACTTAACAGGAGCCCTATCGGATGACCTACATCATCGCCAAGGATTGCGTCGACGTTTTTGACGGAGCATGCGTAGACGTATGCCCAGTCGACTGTATTTATTCAAAGCCTGGCGACAACCAGCTTTTCATCAGCCCAGACGAGTGCATTGACTGCGCAGCCTGCGAGCCCGTCTGCCCAGTGAACGCCATCTTCCCTGAAGATCAGGTTCCTAAAGATCAGCAAGAGTTCATCAAGCTGAACTATGACTACGATTACGATGCTTCGGAGCCAGGTGCGAACATCGCTTAATAGTAGTACTACTTTTGAAATATGAAAAAGCCCCGGCGATTTTGCCGGGGCTTTTTTTGTGGTTTTTTAGGGCGAGGCGACTGGTTGTCATTGCGAGGAGCTTGCCCTGAGCCACGTGGCAATCAGTGTTAATGAGCCGAGGGCTGGCCGACTATAGGTGTCAATGCGCCACTCGTGATCAACTCAGCTAAACAGTTGGCTAATTCAACAAGTCATTTTCGAATGAGCGTTATTGCCACGTCGTTCCTCCTCGCAATGACAGAGGGCGTGCCCCTAAACCATCGCGTCCAGGGCTTCGGTTATTGGCATTTTTATTGTTGTGAAGATTGGAATTTCGGTTGCTGTGTACCGGGAAGCCGGGACTTCTCGTAGATCCATAACCAGCGATACGAAGTCCGATGGGTCGTCCATTTCGAAGCTGAGCACGAACTCGGTGTCATCCATTCCAAAAGCGTACGACGTGTTGATCTTGACCATCGGGTAGTTTTTACCGATGCGGAAGTGATCGTTCATCATGTCCTGGCGTTCTTGCATCGTCTTTTCGTACCAGGGGCGTGTCTTGGTCATCGGGTAGATAACCATGTACTTGTAGTCTTCCTTGAGCTTGGGTGCGCCGCCGCCATGCTTGTATCGGCTCTTTCGGCGGATCGACAGGTATGAATACGCCTGATCCAGATGGCCGCCGATAAGCGACTGGTTGATGTCCTTGGAAAGCTCATGGAAAGTATCGATCGACGGCGAGTCTTGCACCAGCATGAGCTCGGCGTCAGAGCGGGTGCCAACCGTGCTGTAGGTTCGAACATCGTTTTCGGCGGAATGTTTGCCAATGAGTTCAGCAAATTCAGTTTTGCCTCTAGCTCGTTCATCGGCGTCTAATCGGCGGAAGCTAGAATTTAGCTTGAATAGGGTGATCTTTAGGAAATTGTCGTATTCGATGTCAGGCATGTTTGTTTACGATATATAGAGGAACTGAGCCGGGTGGTACTGCGCGATGATGGCAGTAATAGATTTCCGAGTATAACAACGCGATTCCCTTTCACTAGGTAGTTTTCACTAATGCCTGATAAATCAAAATTTGAGCGTGAAATAGACCAGATACTCAAAAAGACTGAGGGTGATCCCGAGGTGTGGTCGAGTAATCGCCAGAGTTCAGAATCTTCTAAGTCACGAAAACGCAGGGCATATGAGCCGTTTTCGACGACTGTATCGAAGAGCAAATCGTCCAAGCGAGCTGGTGCCGCGACCGGCGGAATCAAGCTTGATTCTGGCTACTTGGTACTTGGTGGGCTGATTGTTTTGGCGGTTGCAGCGTTCACTTCTTTCGCCCAGCTGCCGCTTGCGGTTATCGGCGTTGTGATGCTGGCTTTTGGATATTTTGTGGGATTTCGAAAAGGTTCCTTTGCCGGCGTTGCAGGCGGTGGGTTCAGCCGTAGAAGAACGCCGGGGCCGGTTCGAAAGAGCGAGTCTGAGATGAAGTACTGGCGGGGTCGCCGGATAGACGACAGGCCTGCGGAGCCACCTGAAGACCGTGGTGATAGTGGGAAGATCATCGATTTCGGATCGCCGAACGATGATGACGATTCGGGCGACAAGTAGGTTTTTCATACTCATCGTTAACCAAAACAGGCGACTGCAATAAATGCAGTCGCCTGTTTGTTTTTCTATTTAGAAGAAAAGACTACTAACGCAGATTAGACTGCGCACTCACCTTCACCGCGCTCTAGCTTGTAGACAACGGTCTTGCCCCAGTCCATGTAGGTCTGGATGTTGTCTCGGTCGAGCGGTCCAAGATCGGCTTTAAGTTTGCCGAATTCTTCTTCGAACTTGCTTATGCCGAATCGTTCGATGAACGCTGAGAACTCTTCGCCTTCATTGCGCTCGGCAATATAGGTGTCGAGAACCGTCTTCAAAGCCTGTGGTGCAAGCTTGGCGGGGATTCGAGCCTTCACTCGATCGCCAACCTTGGTGCCGCCTGCTTCAGTTGAGCGACCGCCCAAGAAGAGTTCGTAGGCTGGAACCTGTCCGCCAGGACCCTTCATTACTGCACCGTGGAAGCCGATGCTCGCAATGTGGTGCTGACCACAAGAGTTCGGGCAACCACTTGCCTTGATGTGCATCTTCTCGACCAGCGGGTCGAGATCGCCCATGCCGTCGAGAGTTTCACCAAGAGCCTTGTTCAGACCCATCGATGAAGTAATTCCCAGCTTGCAGGAGTCGGTACCCGGGCAGGTCACAACGTCACGGATGGTCTCACGACCGGCGACGCTGAATCCAATTGCACCAAGTGCGTTGTAGATGTCGAATATAGATTCCGTGCGCACCCATCGGTAAACAAGGTTCTGCTGTTGATCGATTCGTACGCGACCGCCAGCAAACTTGCGGGCAATATCGGCCAGCTGCGACCACTGGTTGGCGTAGATGTCGCCACGTTCAACACGGATGTAAACCATGTTGAAGCCTTCCTGACGCTGCGCCTCAACGTTAGTTCGCTTCCAGTTGTCGTAAACGGCGTCACCGGTCGGCTCGGCTGTTGCGTCGGTCGGGACGCCCGGAGCATCGGCCTCTTCGTCGTCGACAAACATCAGCGACTCGATATCGATCTCTTTCTTCGCCCAGTCGCCCTTCAGTTCTTCATCGACCATTTCACGGAATGTTTCGATTCCGAGTCGGGCGATTGTGAACTTGATGCGAGCCTTTGCGATGCTCTTTCGTTCTTCATCCTGTCGGTTGAATATTCGAAGAACAGCTTCGCAGTGCGTGATGAAATCTTCTACTGGCACGAACTCGTTGAGAGTCTTTGCCATCATGGCATTAGTGGAAAGTCCACCACCAACTACGATCTTGAAGCCGCGCTTGCCATCCCGAATTCGGGCGAGCATGCCAACGTCGTGCATCAGCACCATTGCTTCGTCTTTTTCGGAACCCGAGAACGCAACCTTGGATTTGCGAGGCATGTTCTGCGTGGTTGGGTGGCGTAGGAAATATCGAGCGTAAGCGGCCGAGTAAGGCGTTACGTCGAACACTTCGTCGGCAGATACACCGGCTGAAGGGGCTGCGACTACGTTACGTACAACGTTTCCGCAGGCTTCACGTGTCGACATACCGGCATCGCCGAGTAGTCGAAGCAAATCGGTGGTTTCGCCGATCGGTACGTGGTGGTACTGAACGTTCTCACGGGTTGTGAGGTGGCCCTTTTTCAGTGGGGCGAATTTCTCTGACACTTCACCAAGGATGTCCATCTGATGGGCTGTGATTCCGCCGAATGGCAGCTTCACGCGAATCATCTGGGCATCTGGTTGTCGCTGCCCGTAAACACCCTGTCGCAGTCGGAATCGCAGGAACTCTATTTCGTCTTTTTCACCAGACTGAAATAGCTTTACCTGATCTTCAAAGTTGGCGAGCTCTGGGCCGTCAATCTTAAGCACATGGGCGTTGTCTGGATTCGGAATCCAGTCTTTCGTTTCAACTCTTCCAGTGGTCACCGTTCAGAACCTCATTCCGTAAATATTCGTGCCATTCTCAAAAACAAAAAAACCTGCCGTTCGTGGTTAGGCAGGGTCGTATCAATTACACACTGTGAGCCCAGCCCTGCTCAGGAACTAGTACAACAGCTTGGGTAGATTGAATATGTAGTCATCATTGCGAGTGATTTTAGCACTCATTTGGCAATGGTTGGTGCTCACGGGGAATCCATAAAGCACATCGGAGCATCTTGCGTCCGCCGTTGAACGAGAACATTATGTGCATTGTTTCGCCAGTACAGGTGCATATTTAGGGGAAATTCGGTTTGGCAATAGATCGTAAATTAGATGGAATTCACTTCATGCTTCCAACGCCGTTCGATGCAAACGGCGAGATCGACACGGCATCGTTTGTACGGTTGGTTGAAGCTGCACGAGACGCCAATTGCACAGGAGTGGTGGCGCTGGGTGTGATGGGCGAGGCACCTCGTTTAACCGATGCAGAGAGGTCGCCAGTTATGGATGCTGTAGTTGCCGCTGCGGGCGATGACCTGACGGTGACTGTTGGTGCGAGTGCAGAGAGCGGTCGAGCATTGGCGGATCGGGTGCGAGATGCCCAATCGGCGGGTGCAACCGCAGTGATGATCGCACCGGCCAAGATGGCCAAGCCCAACCCGGCGGCGACATACGCTTATTACGCTGCGGCTCAGGAAGTTACCGAAATTCCAATTGTTGTGCAGGACCTGCCAGAGCAGACCAGCGTTCACATGGATCCGGCGTTTATCGGCAAGTTGCATGCCGAATTGCCCGACGCCAAGTATTTGAAACTCGAAGACCCGCCAACGCCTCAGAAGATAACCCGTGTGATTGAAGCGACTGGTGGGAGCATGGGAATTTTTGGTGGTTTGGGTGGAGCGTTCCTTTTTGAGGAGCTGCGTAGGGGCGCCATTGGCACAATGACCGGATTCGCCTACCCGGAGGTATTGGTCGCCATTCACAGATACGTGGCAAGTGGCGACATCGAGAGGGCGCGCAGTATTTTCTACAAGTGGATACCGCTGATTCGTTACGAGAATTCAGCGGGGATCGGCTTGGCGATACGAAAAGAGATCATGAAGCTTCGTGGGTTTACAACAACGGCCGATGTACGCCCCCCAAGTCCGCCAATCGATGATTCGACACGAAACGAACTTAATGATTTGATGAACGCCATGGATCTTGATGTATCGAGCTTATAAAGACGAATCTTTTCGAATCTTTGTACAAATCTCGTGCGTAAAGCTGTGTAGTGGGGCATTCGTCTTGGCGAGATACGCGGAACACCTCTAGACTTAACCTTGTATGGCAGAACAAACAGAACAATCTAATGCCGGGGCCGGCAATCATCATTTCTGCGCCCATTGCGGCACTGAAAATGCGAAAAACGGCTACGCTTGCACTCGATGCGGCGAGCGTTTAATTGAAGTAGTTGTCGATGCGGGTTCACCTGTAGCACTGGTTTCGTGCTCCAGATGTGGCAGCCCAGGCAACACTCATGCGACTTACTGTTGGATGTGCGGCACTGAAATGAAAGATGCCGTTCGTATTTCGCCAACACCGCGGGTTTCAGAGCCTGCGCAAACGCGGTCGCAAACCACGATGCAGGCTCCCAAATCGCCCGCTTCACGGACGTATCGACCAGACCTGAATCCAATCTCGACTCCGACCAACGACGCGCCCGCTCACGATCAAGTCGGTGAGCAGGACGATCTACGTCGTTCTTCTGGCGATCTTGATGCGGCACCGTCTGGGCCAGATAGCCCGTATGGACCAGACTCTTCTTCGACAAACACATCTGGTACGAAGGATGGTGAAATCCCTCCCGGGGTAAAACGTTGGAACTGGGCTGCATTTCTCATGCCGGCCGTCTGGGGTCTGTTCTCAGGAATGCCGTACACGGTATTCCTGTTTGGAGCCGTACTGCTTCCGACTGGTTTTCAGCTAATCGTTATGACTGCAGCTAGCCTGTTCTTAGGCTTGAAAGGCAACGAACTGGCCTGGCGCGGCAAAAAATGGCAATCGGTTGAGCACTTCAGGGGCTTCCAGAAGCAGTGGTCGTCTTGGGCCGTAAAACTGACAGTCGCCGCGGTGGTCATACTGTTCATACTGGCGATGATGCAGGGCGGAGCTTAGCTTCCGCCAGACGGAGCTATTTAGCGTCCTCAGAAGCGTTATCGTTTTCTGATTCTTCTTCTGGTTCTTCCGAATTAGCGTGTTCAGATCCCGAATAGCCGGGTCGCGAAACCCATCCCCACTTATCGGCGTGTTGCTCAACAAGACTGGCGAATTGAGTCTGGAAATCGTCGTGCTGAATCGGTGGCGTGGTCATAATCACAGCGTTTTCGCCGTTGTCTGAGTAGTAGCGTCGGCGAAGACCGACCTCTTGAAACCCGTACTTCTTGTACAGCTCTATTGCCGGTTCGTTCGACTGACGCACTTCCAGCGTCACGACTCGAGAATCGTTCAGTTTGGCCTGTTCCAGCGCACTTATAAGTAGCTGTTCGCCGATACCACGCCGACGGTCTTTCTCACGAATTCCAATGATCACGACATGGGCCTCGTCGAGCACGAACCAAAGACCTACGAACCCTGCGATGTAGTCGGACGGTAGCTTGGGTTTGCTTACGTAGTCGAGAAGATATCGATCGACATTCCGCTTTACCTTCGCCGTAAAGCTGTCGTCTTCTTTTTCGGATTGCGTGGCTATGGCGAATCGAGGCCCGAGATCGCGTTCGTTTGGGTCACAGTCTCTGATGGCAGCTAGACAGAGGCCGTTCTCTCGGGTGAGATCGCGCTCAATTCGCGTAACGGGGGTCATACCGGGGAAGGCCTCGCGCTCGATGCTTTCGAGCATCGCAGAATCTTCAAGAGAAGCAATCCGAACTGAAAAATCGTTTCGAATCGAACTCTTTGATTCCGTAGGCTCCGAGGCTGAGTCGGATACTTTGCCTGACTTAAGGTCGGCAAACGCACCGGCTAATATGTTATCGGGATCGGAAACGGTCATGGATTAGGTTCGTGCCCCATTTTAAAACGGCTCGATGGGCGAGCAATTATGAGGATAGCCCGAATCGATTGGGACAAGTAGTTCAGGATTCGACGAGTTTAGCGCGAATCGCGAATTAGATCGAAGCTTACAGAAATTCGTGATCGAAACCATGCGCACAGAGCCTTGACCTGCGCGATGCTTGTTCGCTGCGGGAATAACCATGGAGGAATCGTTACGGCTACCAGCCATGTTGCACCAGTAGGAAAAGCTGCCGGCGCGTCATCTCGACCTGTCGAAGGCAGTAGTTCTGTAGGCGTGTTCATGCGCATTACGCGTATGTCGCTGCATTACAAATGGCGACTGTTCTTCGGGTTTGTCGCAATATTCGTTGCATCTGCATTTCAACTTGTGATTCCCATTCTCATTGGCAGCGCAGTTGATGCATCAAGAAGTCTTGATGCCAATAGCGTTGAGATCGCAAATGGAGTCGTGGTGTCGGCCATCGACTCGATGACAGACATATTTGGTGAAGGTTCGAATCCCGCAAAAACATCGCTGATAGTCATCGCGGTGTTCCTGTTCATTGCTTCGGTCGGCCGTGGAGTCGCAGCGATGTTTCAGAACTACATGGGCGAATCGATTGGCCAGAATATCGGCTATGAACTTCGCATGCTGTACTACGAAAAGTTACAGCGATTGTCATTTAGCTACCACGCAGGCGTGCACACAGGCGACTTGATTACCCGCGGCATTATCGATGTCGAGGGTGTTCGGATGTTTGTGCAAACGGCGCTGCTTCGTACTGTGTTCCTCGTGATTTTGATCGGCACTGGTATGTACCTGATGCTGAGTCAGGACCTACAGCTTGGCCTAATTAGCCTTAGCTTTGTGCCGTTTGTTGCGTGGCGCGCTACAGCAGCAAGGCTGAAGCTACGATCGAACTGGTACCAGTTGCAGGAACGGCTATCGGCTCTGACTAAGGTGATGGACGAAAACCTTGGCGGCATAAGAGTGGTTCGGGCGTTTGCATCACAGGATCACGAGATGAAGAAGTTCGACGAAGCTTCGAACGAAACGCTGCTGTTGGCCAATACACAGGTTGGTATCCGGGCATCGAACATTTCGCTTATGGGCGTTGCATTTATGCTGGCGATGGCGGGTGTGCTGTGGGTAGGCGGGCTGAAAGTTATCGCTGGCGAGTTCACGCTCGGCGAACTCACGCAGTTCCTAGCCTTCATGAGTATTTTATTGCAGCCCGTTCGGCAGATCGGAATGCTGGTCAACGGATTCGCTCGTGGATCGGCAACTGGCGGTCGGCTGTTCCAGGTTCTCGATCTCGATCCCGAGATTCAGGATAAGCCCGATGCCAAAGATCTCGAAATAACTAACGGAACCCTGGAATTTCACAACGTTAGTTTCGGCTATGAAGGTGAACCCACTTTGAAAGGCATATCGTTCAAGGTAGAGCCGGGGCACACCGTTGGATTAGTCGGGCCTCCTGGTAGTGGTAAATCGACTATCGCTCATTTGGTTCCACGTTTTTATGACCCTATCGAAGGCTACATAACCATTGATGGTCAGGATCTTCGTGACATCACATTAGACTCGCTAAGAAAAGCGGTTGGAGTGGTGGAGCAGGATACGTTCCTGTTTACAGCTTCAGTGGAACACAACGTTGCTTATGGTGATCCATGGGCACCTGATGATCGTGTTGAGTTGGCGTCACAATATGCTCAGCTGGGTGACTACATCGAGCGTTTGCCAGGTGGTTACGACACGATGGTTGGCGAACGTGGCGTATCGCTTTCTGGTGGTCAACGCCAGCGTCTATCGATTGCACGTTCGATCATGCTCAAGCCTCAGCTCATCGTCTTTGATGATTCGACAGCGGCTATCGACGCGGCGACCGAACAACGCATTCGTGCCGCCCTCACCGATCTCACCAAGGACCGGGCGACGATCATCATCTCTCACCGACTCAGTTCGCTGATGCACGCCGATGAAATTCTTTTCATTGAGCATGGTGAAATAGTTGAGCGGGGTTCGCACGCAGAGTTGCTTACACAGGGCGGGCAATACAACGATTTGTACGAACTGCAGATACGGCCTAATGAAGGCAATCCACCCGTTGCTGGCAGCGAAGGAGGGGTCTCGTAATGGCAACCAGAGAGACTCACGATCGCAGTCACGAAATCCCGCCTAAGGCTTCAATCAAACTGGGTCCGACCCAAGATGAGGAAGTTTTTGGCGAGACGTTTAGTGGCCAGGTTGTAGGGCGTTTCATCAAGTATGTTGCGAAGTACAAGGCTCTGTTGTGGATAGCTATCACGGCGGTGCTCGTGTTTAGTGCTTCATCGATCGCCATTCCGCTGATCGTGCGAGAGGTGTACGACAACGCGCTACTAGATGGCAATATGGATCGTTCAAAACTCGGGATGATGGTGATTATTTTTCTTGTGGCTGTTGGATTCAATTTCGTTTCTAACTACCTTCAAGAACTGATTGTCGGGAGGGTTGCTGAACGCATCCTGATCGATATGCGGCGGGCCATGTACGCGCACCTGCAGCGAATATCGCTTTCGTTCATGGACAAGACCGAAATCGGCAAGCTGATGTCACGCTTGCAGGGTGACGTAGCAGCGCTTCAAGAATTCCTGCAAACCGCAGTATTTGCGATTGGTGACTTCGTGTTGCTGATCGGAATTATTGGCGCAATGGTTTGGCTCGACTGGCGATTGGGGCTAATGACTCTCGCAGTTGTTCCAACCCTGTTCATTATTCGAATTATCTGGCTGCCGTACGCACGAAAATCGTTCCTTCGGGCACGCATCACTTCTTCGATAGTTAGTGGTGCACTTGCCGAGAACATTAGCGGTGTGCGAGCGGTTCAGGGTATGTCACGCGAAGACGTGAACTACGATCTGTTCGATATTCGTGCTTCCGATAACTTGAAGGCTGCGAACAAGGCTTCCAAGTTCGGTGTGATGATGCTTCCTATCGTCGACACTCTTACGGGTGCCGCGATGGCGATAATCGTGATCATGGGTGGGTTCTTCGTGCTTGGTGGCACGATCGAAGTCGGAGTCATGGTGGCGTTTGTGCTGTTTGTGCAACGCTTCTTCGACCCGATTCGTTCGCTGACGATGCACTACAACGTGCTTCAACGGGCTATGGCTTCGGGTGAACGAATTTTCGAAGTGATCGATGTGCCGGTAGATATTGCAGATAAACCGAATGCTATTGACCCTGAAGAAATCGACGGATCGATTTCGTTCGAAAACGTAACGTTTGGGTATTTCCCGAATCAGCCGATTTTGAAGGACATCAACTTCAAGGTAAAACCCGGAGAAACTGTGGCGCTTGTTGGGCCAACGGGTTCGGGCAAGACTTCAACGACGGCTCTGGTTCACCGCTTCTACGATATTTGGGAAGGCTCGGTGAAGGTTGGTGGGCATGATGTGCGAGACGTCACGCAGGATTCGCTCGGTAGGCACGTTTCGATGGTGCTTCAGGAGCCGTTCCTGTTCTCAGGCAATATTTTCGAAAACATCAAGTACAACAAGGATTCAGCAACTCGTGAGGATGTGATTGCGGCGGCTCAGGCTGTTGGTGCGCACGAGTTCATCATGAACCTGTCTGAGGGCTATGAGACCGAGCTTGAGCAGCGTGGTGGGAACCTTTCACTGGGTCAACGCCAGTTGCTTTCATTTGCTCGGGCTATTGTTGCCGATGCAAAGATTCTGGTGCTAGATGAGGCGACGGCGAGTATCGACTCCTATACGGAGATGTTGATTCAGCAGGCGCTGGCACGGTTGATGGAGGGTCGCACGGGTATGGTGATCGCTCACCGGCTTGCGACGATTCGAGGTGCCGACAGGATTCTCGTTCTTCAGGACGGTGAGATTATCGAGCAGGGTAATCACGATGAGTTGATGGAGATGGGTGGTCTGTATTCACGGCTGTATTCGATGAACTACGCTTCGTTCGATGACATTCCGGATGAGCTGATTGCCGAGGCGACTAGGGCGGCTGAGGGTACGTCTACTTAGGGTTACGGCTCTTTCCCGACCCGAGCCCCGATTTGCATCGGGATGAGCTGGGCGGCGTGGAGGGATCTCGGCGGATTTAACGTTCATTCCGGCCAACAGTCATTCGCGTCCCTAGCACCAGGTCCCTCGGCTTCGAGGACTTCGCTCGGGAAAGGAAAATCCGAGGCCATCTAGCCCTAGAGCAGCGTACCTTGGCCTGCTGGGCCGTCTAGGCGTGGTGGCAGGCCTATGTGTTCGAAGCCTTCTGGTGTGGTGCGGCGTCCCTGTGGGGTTCGGATTATGAAGCCGATCTTTAGTAGGAACGGTTCCACAACGTCTTCGAGCGTCTGCTGATCTTCGTTGATCGTTGCCGCCAGTGCGTGAATTCCAGCTGGGCCACCCTGATAGTTCTTGGACAGCGTCGTTAGATACAGACGGTCGAGTCGGTCCAAGCCGAGTGCGTCGACGCCTTCGATCTCCATCGCTTCGGCGGCTACCTTGCTGTTTATCGTTCCAGAGTTTCTTACCTCGGCGAAGTCTCTTACTCTGCGAAGCAGTCGGTTCGAAATTCTTGGTGTTCCTCGTGATCGCTTGGCGATCTCAATCGCACCGTCGTTATTGATATCGACTTCGAGAATTCCTGCTGATCGGGTTACAACCTGAGCAAGCTCTTCGGTGGAGTAGAATTCGAGATGATAGGCGAGACCGAATCGTTCGCGAAGCGGTGCGCTCAGCATTCCGGCACGTGTGGTCGAACCGATCAGCGTGAACGGCTGAAGCGGTAGGTTGATGCTCTTGGCGAAGGCACCTGATCCGGTCATGAAGTCGACACGGAAATCTTCCATCGCCGAGTAGAGATACTCCTCTACAGCGTGCGACAGACGGTGGATTTCATCGATAAAAAGAACGTCGCCCTTTTTGAGATTAGAAAGTAGGCCGACGACATCTGCGGGTCGTTCTAACGCCGGTCCAGAAGTGTGCACGAGCATTGAATCAAGCTCGCGGGCAATGATGTGGGCGATGGTCGTTTTGCCGAGACCGGGAGGGCCGTGGAACAACGCGTGATCCAGCGTGTCGCCGCGCTTCTTGGAAGCCATTACGGCAATCGAAATACTGTCGACAACGGCTCGCTGCCCAACGTAATCCTGGAATCGACGTGGTCGTAGATCTCTGGCCTGAACTTCTTCGAAGCCGTCGGTCTGTGAATCCACTTTTTCAGCGCGCTCTTCCAGCGCCTTGTCACCGGCAAGAATTTCGGATTCATCGGCGGGTTTGCTCGCCTGAACTATCCGTTCTCGTCCATTTTCGTCGGGCCCAGAAGCCACTCACTCGCTCCGTTGATTCATCGGTGTCGTGCCAGACGGCAAACGAAGCAGAACTAGTCCTGTTTCGACGCCTGTGCTTTGAATATCTCTCGCATCAAATCCTGCAGGTCGTCCGCCACTTCTGGCGAGTGCCTGATCACGTCATCGACTTTATCCTGCGCTTCGGTCGGGCGATAGCCGAGAGTGACCAATGCCTCGATCGCTTCCGTACGTGCATCAGACGGCGGCGGGCTCGTTTGACCCTGCTCCGAAATACCAGCGTCTTGCAGCAACGCGGTTGCGGCTACTTTACCGCGCAACGTTGCGACGATCTTCTGCGCCGCCCTGCTGCCGATACCCGGTAGTTTCTGAAGCGAACCGAGATCCTCGTTTTCGATAGCCGAAGCAATCGTCGATACAGGGAACACGAGTGCCGCAGCCGCTTTCGCCGGGCCTATCCCTTCAACCTGAATCAACTGTTCGAAGAATCGTTTTTCGCTCGGGTGCCTAAAGCCAACGAGCATCGGCTTCGGCTGGCGATCGGTGACGTGGTAGTAGATTTCAAGTTCGACCTGCGCCCCTTCGCCAATTCCGTCATTTGCAAGCGACTGGTACACATAGGTCGGCAGGCTGACTTCGTAGCCGACGCCACCTGCGATGATGATGGCGCGCCCAGGTTCGCGGGTGAGGCTTCGTATGGTTCCGGTGATGTAGCTAATCATTTGTCGTCGAGATTACTTTGCGGCTTCTATCGCTTCGAGCGCTGTGCTTTCTGACATGATCGCATGGGCGATGGCAATTGAAAACGCATCGGCTACGTGTTCGTTTTTCGCAGCGTCGGGTGTTCCTAGATGGGCAGCTACCGCTTGCTTGATCTGTTCTTTATCTGCCCTACCCGATCCAGTGACCAGGTTCTTCGCACGGGTTGGCTGGTAGTGGAAAACGGGAAGTCCGGCCTCTCCTGCCGCCATTACAGCAACGCCTCTCGCATGGCCTAGCAACAGGGCCGTTTTTGCGAATCGTGAGTGAAGATCTTCTACCGCCACGGCGTCGGGACTGAATTCCTTAATCACGTCGCGGATCACCTTATAGATGGAGAACAGTCGCTTCTCCATCGGTTCTGTCGACTTGGTTCGAACTACTCCGCCTTCGATGGCTTTGAACTTACGATCGACGATCTCGATCAAACCGTAGCCTGTGCTGGTGAGTCCAGGGTCGATACCAAGTATTCGCAAAGTCTAAATCCGATCGCAGGTCGCGTTCGCCCAATCGAAATTTCGATGCTGCAGCACGGGCGATTTCTGGCGCAAAGTCTAACCTTATCCCTCTCTGATCTAGAAAAACGAATGGCACAGCCGGGATGATCGAAATGGCCTGAGTCGGTGTATCGTTACCACGCGCAAAATCGAGAGCCCTGTGGCACGATACTTGGCGTTGGCGATTCACTACGAACTCAGGAATAACTAAAGATGCAGCCGTTCTACAACGAACAGCAAACTATGTTGGCGACCACGATGCGGGAGTTTGCTGCCGAAAAACTGGCACCCCTCGCCGACGATGTCGACGAAAAAGCCGAGTTCCCTATGGACCAGTTCCGGGGTCTCGCCGAGCTTGGGCTGACTGGCATGACGATTCCAGAGGAGTACGGCGGTTCGGGCGGCGAGTATCAGGATTTCATGGTGGCGGTGGAAGAGATTGCTGCGGCGTGTGGATCGACCAGCACTGTGCTGATTACACACGTTTCGCTGGGATCGCAGACTATTCGCCACGGCGGATCGGAAGAACAGCGCCAACGCTGGCTGCCTTCGCTGGCAACTGGCGAGAAGATCGCTGCATTTGCGCTAACCGAACCGGGCACAGGATCGGATGCGCTGGCGCTTGAGACGTCGCTTACCCGGGACGGCGACGAATATGTGCTGAACGGATCGAAGCTGTTTATTACGAACGCTGGCGAGGCCGACGTTTTCTCGGTGTTCACGAATCACGATAAGTCGGCGGGTCACCGTGGAGTGACGGCGGTTGTTGTGGAGCGGGGTACGCCGGGATTCACCATTAACGAACAGCACGGCAAGATGGGCATGAAGGGCTGTGCGACAGCGGAATTGGTTTTCGACAACTGCCGAATTCCGGTGTCGAATCGTTTAGGCGAAGAGGGTGAGGGCTACAAGTTGGCTCTCAAAATTCTCGATTCGAGCCGGATCATGATCGCCGCGCAGTGTTTGGGATTGGCGAAGGGTGCTTTAGACGCAGCGCTTTCGTATTCGAAGCAACGGGTGACGTTTGGCAAGGTTCTGGCTACTCGGCAGGCGATTCAGTTCATGCTTGCCGATATGGCGGTTGAACTGGATGCCGCTCGGTTGCTTACGTATCGCGCCGCTGCTCTGTACGACGCTGGACTGCCTCATGGCACAGAGTCGGCGATGGCGAAGCTGTACGCATCGGAGGCGGCGGGTCGTATCGCCAGCAAGGCGTTGCAGATTCATGGCGGAGTTGGGTATTTCAAGCCGTCGGCTGTTGAACGGATTTATCGTGATCAGCGGGTGACAGAGATCTACGAAGGCACTTCTGAGATTCAGCGTTTGGTGATTTCGAGGGCGATTATCGGGGAGCTGTAGGGAGCGAGATCAAGTCGTCGGCATCGGTGCCGCCACATAGTTACGGTCAAACCCCGAGGCGCTCAACGCACTCGATTGCGTAGGGATATAGCTTGTCAGTTAGCACTCCCCATTTTCGAGCGACCTCGTACTCAGACATCCCGGTCAAACTACGCCATCGGTTTACCGCTTGCGGAATCGTTGATCCGGCATAAGCGCGGTTCATCATTTTTGCGAGACCCCAATAACCAAGTCCTGCAAGATAACCCGTTCGAGCATGATCGATATTTATACTGCCAGCGACACTCTCTGCGCCCTCGATGTATCGGTCAAAGATCGCTTTTTCGTAACCCTCGAAATCATCCACATCAATAGAAAACCATAGAGCCCCGACACCCGAGAGATTTCCAACGTCCTCACCTATTGGCCCCAGTCCCGCGGTGGCCCAGTCGATGGCAACGGATTCTGTCAAAACACCATCAGTTTCGATTGGATAAAGATTGTCAGCGTGGCAATCGTTGTGGGCGAAGACAGTCGTGATGTTTCGAAGTGCTCTACCCACTTCATTGAACTCGGCGAAGACCGATTTGATTGCATCGACGCTCGTGGTTCCGAATATCTGACCGCTCAACTCATGAGATGCGGTGTTTTCCAAATTATCGAGAGCTGCCAAAAAGAATGGCCCTCTCATGACCGCACCGTAAATTCCCAAATAGTCCCAATCACCTGCTGGCATTTCAAGAAGTGATCGCCCGTGGAATACGCCCACATCCCGGGCCACGTACAAGTACTGATCCAACGTCCACGGTGGTTGGACCCCACCTGCAAGATCTTCCGTCCATATCCATCGTTCAGCGTCGCTTCGCTCTTGCGTGCCAAAGCACTTTGCAGGAGGAAGCCCCTCACTAATGGATTGGAAATCTGAGGATTGCGCCAACTCATACTCTCGAAGCCCAGTGTGCTCTTTCTCTACATCAACAATTTTCAGAATTGCGGTCCACGGTTCGGCCGAGCCTGAAGCTTGCCTAGATCTTCCAGATAATCGAAAAATACCGATCGTTCCAAGGCCATTGCCATTTGCTTTGGTTTCCCAGGCGCCTTCAAGTTCGCCGCCTGCGATGGCGCGCACGATTGGACTCAGGTCATCGGCTGATATATCAGGGGTAAAGTCGCCTTTGGGCATCGCCGCAATGTATTACACAATCGGTTTTATGCAATGCCTTATTTGCCTAAACCGTTTGAGATTCGGGCGTAAAACCGATGCAGACGGGCTCGTATTGGGTCAGGCGTTTGGCGGCGATTTGGACGGCTTCAGGGTTGGCGTCTACTAACACGAACTTGCGATCGTGTTTGGCTGCTGCGACGCCTGTTGTTCCTGAGCCTGCGAAGAAATCGAGAACAAGTTCGCCGGGGTTCGAGTGGACTTTCACGATTCGTTCTAGAATCGCTAGCGGTTTCTGGGTTGGATAGCCGGTGCGTTCCTTGCCGTTTGTGGGCACGATTGTCTGCCACCACACGTCGGTAGGCGTTTTGCCGCGGGCGGCTTTCTCTTTGCCAACGAGACCCGGCGCCATGTACGGAATGCGGTCGATATCGTCGTAGTTGAACGTGTAGTGGTCGGGCGATTTTGTGTACCAGAAGATCGTGTCGTGCTTAGAAGGCCACTTGCGTTTCGAGCGACCACCGTAGTCGTAGGACCAGATGATTTCGTTCATGAACGAGTCGCGTCCGAATATCTGATCGAGCAGGATTTTGCAGTAGTGCGATTCGTGCTGGTCGACGTGCAGGAACAGCGATCCGTTGGCAGTAAGTGTTCGTTGGGCTTCTTCGATTCGTGGGGCTAGGAAGCCAAGATAGTCGTCGAACGAATCGGTGTACGACTTGTTTTCGCCTCGCTCGGTGCGATATCGGTTGCCACCGAATCCTGTTCGGTCACCGTTGTCGTCTCGCACGGTTTTCAGGCTCGTCATCGATTGCTTAGCGCCTGTATTGAACGGCGGATCGATGTAGATCAGGTTCACCGAATCATCCTGAACGCCTTTGAGGAATTCGAGGTTGTCGGCAAGGTTGATGGAGTTGGGTTTCATTCGAGTACGGGCGGTGCGTGTTGGAGAGAGCGTAATCAGTATCGCTGCGATGGTTCGAGTTGTTATAGAAAAAGTTAACACAGCCCCAGAGAATTTAAAAGGATTTGCTAATGTGTTGACAGACTGACTGGCATTCGTTTTAGGTGAAAATGTTTGTATGACTCGGCGCAAATCATGCGGTAGATTCGAAGATGTCGATCAGACAAATACCTATACAGGAGAAGAACAAATGGCTGATTTATATCAGGTGATTCTTGTGGCGAATAATGTTGGGCGATTGGCTAGTTTTTATCGGGATGCACTTGGGTTTGCGATTACTTATCCCGAATCAGCTGGGGATTTGGCCAAGGAGTCGTGGGTGACTCTAGATTCGGGTAGTTGCCAGCTTGCGATTCATGGCGGCGGCGAGGTTCGTACGAGTGGGTCGGTAATTCTTTCGTTCAAGGTGGAGGATTTGGACTTTGCCGTTTTCGATTTGAAGGAGAAGGGGTTCGATGTGGAGCCGATTTACGAGGTGGCTCCGGGTGTGAAGTCGGCGAAGTTGCGTGATCCAGAGGGGAATCGACTTTCGTTGGAGCAGGTTGGTTAGTGGGGGGAGTGGTATCTCGTGTGATTCAACGTTGTTTCGCGGCGCTACGACAGTGCGCGTCCCTTCCCCAGGTTCCTGGGCTCCGATGACAATCGGGGCTCGGGAAAGGAGTTGTACGGCCTACGATTTATTTGACTCAACGATTCCACCCTCAACCTAGCCTTCTCCCCCGGGAGAAGGGACAAGGAATCCTCGGCTGTTCTCGGTTACCCGAAAAAGTCGCGGAGTTCTTTTAGGTTCCATAGAGAGCTGCTTGAGCGGGTGATTGCTATTGGGGGGACCGGGACGAGGTTTAGCGGGTGGACGTTCATGGGATCGCCGTCGCGGGATCGGTATTGCTGGGCTTTGGTGTCGACCCAGCCATTTGCTAGATAGAAAACTACGTGGCGAGCGTTGGCGAGATATCGCATGCCTTTGCCAACGCCCAAGCTTAGCTGCGGATATTTTTGGCCCTTGGCGGTTTTTGCCTGACCCTGCCAGATCCACTTGCCGTCTTCGTCGTATCGAATGCGATCGATCACTTTTTGGCGCTGTTCTACTTGTTTCTCCCACAAACGACCGTTTCCGCGGAATCGCAGAAGTCGTTCGGGATGGTCTTGTGGGAATTGGGTCATGGCGTTCGCTTCAGAGTCGTCATAATGCCGAAAGTTTAGCGTTGCCCTCTTTCCTGTCGCATCAGATAGCAGTCCATCTTGTTTGATTGCGAGTAGAACGACTTTGCGTAGACAAACCCGGCTTTCTCGTAGCTACGGATGGCTCGCTTATTGGCGGGATCGGGATCGATGACGCAGGTCTCGACGCCGGGAATTGCGAATATGATTTCGTCGATGAATTGGCGAACAGCGCTCGTGCCAGCGCCTCTGTCGCGCCACTCGGGTTCGCCGATGAACACGTCTAACCCGGCAGCTTTCGGTATCCCGATTTCTTTGTCTTCTGTCGGATAATCCCACAGGTCATATGCCTGAATATGGCCGATGTCGTGGCCGTCGACCACGATGATAAACCGCTGGGTCTTCATCTCGTAGGGTGCGCCAGTGCCGTTCGCCCTTGCCGTCCATTTCGAAGTCAGTTCATCTTCTGATATATCGGCTTCGCCCCACCAGATTGCTACTTCGGGTTCACTCTGCCAGCGCACGAGGTTCGGCACGTCATCGAGTGCGATTGGGCGGAAGGATATTTCGAACTTTTTGAGACTCATGTTGGCCTCGATCTTACGGCAACGCCGCTGCTAGATTTTCGCAGACTGCTAGTTCGGTTTCGCAGAGGATGATTAGGTTGCCGACCACGCCGAAGGCTCCGTAGTGGGTGGTTTGCTTCATGTAGGGTCCGGCGGCTCCACCGCTTACGCCTCGGCTTGCGGCCACGATTTCGGAAGCGGGTGTTGAGCCGAGGGTTTTGGCATTTTCGTGCGAATCGTAGATCCACACTTCGAGGTTTTTCTGCTCGTAGAACCCGAACCAAACTGCTGATGCGCCTTCAAGCAGATCGGCAGGGAGTTCTTTGGATGATTTCCAACCGGTCGACTTTACGTCGTCGATAGTGAATATCGAAGCTGGGCTAGCCGTCATCGATATTTCGAAGCCGAAATCGTTGGTGTCCCCAGCCATTGCTGCGTCGTCGGCGGCGTTAGATTCGGCTTCCGCTGCGGGCGAGTCGCTTCCACAGGCGGCCGCAAGTAATAGAAGAGCCGCAATCATCACTAATTTGATCAAGCTGATTCTCCCTCGTGCGAGCTTCAGGCTATGCGGTGTTCATGAAAATTACGAGGCCGAGCACCAGTGCGACCACGCTGCCAACGATCGCCAGACGAAGGAATCTTCGAGATCCCGGTGTGTCTCGAGCGGCGAATACCTGGCCGTAGCCCATTAGCCCACCGAAGGCGAACATCAGAATGAAGCGGATGAAAGAGCTTTCGATTCCGCTGAATATGGGGATAGAAATCGCAACACCGACTGCGGCGCCGAGAATAAATCTTGCCCGCGAATTCTTCGGCTTACTGCCGTTGTTATCTCTCACTGCCTGCTCCGGATCGAAAGTGGAATTTGTCTGGTGAAAAGGATAGTTGGTTGTGCGGATGTTTGGGGGTTGGTGCTGGCGATATCGTGCTAGCCGAAAATCTTGTCGGATAGGTCAGAAAAGAAATCGATGATGATGGTGGGAGGTTCAGGATGCTGGTGTCGATCAAGAGCATCTAATCCCTCCACCCCACACCAACCACACTCCTCCTCCTCCCTACGTAAACACTTGCTCACGTGGATACTGGTGCTTACAGTAGTTAACTGTGTGCGATATTTCACGAACGGTAAGCGCGAGCGTGTATGCCCATGTGGGCTTCAGCTTGCATGCTCTAACGAGCAAGTGCGAACCTAGTGAAATATGTAGTGCACGCAGTACTAGTTGGTTCCTTTTGAGACTGAATAGACTCTTCGACCCGTTCGACTTCGCTCAGGGCAGGTCTCGGTCAGGACGAAATTCAGCGTGACGGGGATTTGGGCTACTTGATGATCTATAACGTTGCGAATCTGCTTACCGGAAAACTCGGTGACAGTGAGCATCATGAGTTAGAAAACGAACGAATCGTATTAGGCGATCGTTCGCTAATAAACGTCAGTGGTCCGGTTCGATTGATGAGGACCGACGCTACTGTGCTGGTGAATGCTGAGATTGAAGCTGTAACGCAGGATTCGTGTTCCAGGTGCCTTGAACCGGCGTCGGTAAACGTGAGCGTTGCTATGGACGAGGAGTTCTCTCCGATAAACGCAAGTTTGATGGGTAAGGGTAAAAACCGACCCGATGAGGACGAGTATTCGTTCGATTCTGCGCTTATTATCGATGAGCAAAATTACTTAGATCTAACTGAAGGACTCGGGCAGGCTTTACTCAGCGCAATCCCAATTGCTCCACTTTGCAAGGATGATTGCCTTGGAATTTGCCCCATTTGCACAGTAAACCGCAATATAATTTCATGTTCGTGCGCCAAAAGTTCTGTAGATCCGCGTTGGGCGGGGCTTGCAGGATTACTGGAAAAAGACGCAGAATCCGCAGACTGATGGGTTAAGGCCCAACCGATATTGAGATATGGCACCACTACCAAAGAAAAAACATACACGAGCCCGTAAGGGAAACCGAAACGCTCACAACGCTATTAAGTTGCCAGCGAGTTCAGTTTGCCCATGTTCACGGCAGGAACGAATCCAGCCGCACATTACTTGCCCGGAGTGTGGAAACTTCAAGGGTCGCACGCTTCCAGGCAACTGGCCGCAGGTGAACCTTCTCGAACAAGTAGCGCCGATTGCAGCAGCAGCCGGCGATTCAGATTCGTAAGTAAGTAAGTACTGCGTAAGCAGGAAAGTTAGTCAGCAATGACCACCCAAACAGCTTCCAAGATTGCGTTCCTATTCCCAGGCCAGGGCTCACAAGCCGTTGGCATGGGTAAGGATCTTTATCTGAATTCCATCGCTGCCCGCGAGGTATTCGACGAAATCGATGACACTTTGGGTCATAAGCTTTCGACCTTGATGTTCGAAGGCCCTGACGACGAACTTCGACAGACCGAGAACACTCAGCCCGCCATCATGGCAACTTCGGTTGCAACATGGCGAGCGATGGAAGAAGCCACTGGGGTTCTTCAGGTTCCGAATGCAACTGCTGGCCATTCACTCGGTGAATATTCCGCTCTCGTAGTTTCAGGCGTGCTTAGCGTTACAAACGCAGTACGACTGGTTCTCGAACGAGGCCGACTGATGCAGGGTGCTTGCGAGGAACGTCCGGGTGGCATGGTTGCCCTGATTGGTCTCGATGAAGTAACCGCAGAAGAGATATGTCGTGAGTCTGGCGCACAGATGTCGACTATCAACACCGAGCAGCAGATTATTCTCGCCGGTGACCACCGTAGCCTCGCAATGGCGATAGATATCGCTGGTGCTCGAGGCGCCAAGAAGGCGATTCCGTTGCAGGTTAGCGGCGCTTTCCATTCAGGTTTGATGAGCCCGGCTCAGAACGGCCTGAACGCGATGATCGATTCATTGACGTTCCACGATCCGCTGGTTCCTTTGGTAGGTAACGTGACTGCGAAGTCTCTGGGTACTGCCGAAGAGGTCAGAGAAGAGCTTCGATTGCAGCTGACTTCGTGTGTGCAGTGGAACAACATCGTCAAGTTCATGGTGAACGACGGTATTTCTAATTTCTACGAGATCGGCCACGGACGAATCCTTTCCGGAATGGTGAAGCGGATTGATCGTGGTGCGACTGTTACAAGCATTGGCGATTTCGCATCGGTGCTCAAGTACGCAACAGCTTCGGCGTCGTAGGATTCCCGCTTAGCATTTCGGCCTATTTTCAGTAAGTACGCTGCCCATTGGGCCGACTCACCGTGTCTCCAGATAACTCCAACTTCTCCCCCCAAGAACCCGATCGCTTAGACGAATTAGTCGATGGCGATCCGGTTGGTGAAAACGATCCGCCGATCCGCGGTGGTCGCACCGGTTCCCGCGCTGCTGTAGTGCAAGCGCTCTATGAGTCCGATTCTTCCGGACACCCCGCCGTCGCAACCGTTAGGCGCCTCGCTATGGAGCGAGATCTGGACGACGACGACATTGATTTTGCAACCCGTCTGGTGCGTGTGTGTGAAGATCAGCGAGAAGCGCTGGATTCCCGCATTGCGAATATAGCGTCGAAGTACCCAACAGAGCAGATGCCGCTCGTAGAACGTAACGTTTTGCGGGTTGCCATGGCCGAGTTGGAAATGCCCGATGCTGCCCCACAAAACGTGGTGGCGAACGAAGCGGTTGAGTTGGCCCGATTATTCGGGTCGGATACATCGCCTAAATTCGTCAACGGAGTGCTCGGCGCTCTGCTAGCATAGGTTGCCGTTCGACCATGTGAGTGGTTGGCGTTATTTGGAAAATTTTATTACCAGTTCGAGCGGAACGGCTGTTCCGCATGACCTCCCGGGGGTTGAAGTAAATGGCCAGTGTGTTAGATCGAGTCCGCGATATTGCGGCCGACAAGCTGAGTGTTGATGCATCAGAAGTTTCAGCGGAATCTTCATTCACCGAGGACCTAAATGCCGACTCTCTCGACGTTGTCGAGTTGATCATGGCGATCGAAGAGGAATTTGGTTCAGATGACCAGCCTCTCGAGATTTCAGACGAGGATGCCGAAGGTATCAAGACTGTTCAGGATGCTGTGAAGTACCTGTCGGACCGCGGAATCACCGAATAATCGATTTTCGCTTCGTTTGTTAGGTTCCGGACGCGTTGGGCTATGAGGCGTTCGAACAATTTAGCCGCACTTGTTTTCTTTTATTTTGTAGTAGAGAACGGGTGCGGTTTTTTTGTGCGTTTAAGCTCCGGGCGTCGTCGGACGACTTGGTCGCGCGTCGCAGTCTCCCCCTCTAACTCCCCCATTCCGGGGGAGAACCAGAACAGGCTCCGGGCGCAGCGTTAGAGCCGGGCGTCGTCGAATGACTTGGGCTCGCATGTCTACGACGCGATTCTAACTCCCCCATTCCGGGGGAGGACCAGAACAAGCTCCGGGCGCGGCGTTAGCTCCGGGCGTCGTCGAATGACTTGGGCTCGGAGCCTGTCATTGCGAGGAGGAACGACGTGGCAATCATGGTTGATTGGGGATAACGACGGGATTCTGGTTCGAGGTTGAGCCGCGGGGACGATGCGATAAGCCCGCGCCTACGATGTTAGCGGGAATGAACCGTTTGCTTGCGGGTGGTCGTGATTGCCACCCATTCGACTCCGCTCAGGGCAGGCTAAGTTCCTTCTCGCAATGACATATAGAGCGATTGAATCCTTCCGCCAGTATTCCCCCTCAACCTAACCTTCTCCCCAAGGAGAAGGGATTAGAAGCTACCGCGGGGAAGTGGACGCTATCGCGTTGGATAATGTTGGTGTGATAAGTTGAAAGCACTTACCCATGTCCGTATCCGGACTCAGATGATCGCTCGATCACCCACACTTTGACCAAGACCGATACCCGTAGCTGGGACACCATAGAAGAACTCGCAGATGCTGTGCGATCGTGCACAAATTGCGGGCTTCACGAGGGTCGAACGAACGCTGTGCCGGGTAGTGGATCTGCCACCTCAAAAATTCTCATCATCGGTGAAGGTCCCGGGTTCAACGAAGATCAGCAGGGTTTGCCGTTTGTAGGGCGTTCAGGGAAGCTGCTCGACGAGTTGCTTGCTACGGTGCCACTTTCACGGGATGAAGTGTTTATAACGAACGTTGTGAAGTGCAGGCCACCCGATAATCGTGATCCGCTGCCGAACGAAGTCGCTGCATGTCGCCCCTATTTAGAGCGACAATTGGAACTCTTAGACCCTAAAGTAATAGTCACACTGGGTCGGGTTTCAATGCTCAGGTACTACCCAAAAGGTAAAATTTCAGAAGACCACGGCAAAATTCTCGAATGGGAAGGTCGTATCCTGTTTCCGCTGTACCACCCAGCCGCCGGACTCAGAAACCCCGCAATAAAGCGAGAACTCCAAAAAGACGTTCTCAAACTCCCAGAAGCATTGCGGGCATCTACCCGAATATCGAACACAAACTTAATTGAACAAGAAGAAAATAACGAAGAAGAAAGCCCGGAACCGAACAAAGAAACTAACCGGCCCTCAAGCCAAACCGATGAAGCCCCAATAACCAACGAGGCCGAAGCACCTTTATCTGAACCTTTATTAACGAACGAAACAAACAAAGAACAAGGAGATCGCCAACTGGGAATGTTTTAACCGCTACGTCACAGAGTTCGAAAATCGCTGGCCAAACGCCAGCCGAGTAACTCGCGCGTAGTGCCCCAAACGGCATCATTTTTTACGTATGACATCAAAGAAAAAATTAGACGCGCCATGGATTCGCGTCCTGCCTCTTGGCGGTCTCGGTGAGATCGGCAAGAACATGATGGTCCTCGAGACCGTCGACGATATCGTAGTGATCGACGCTGGTGTGCTGTTCCCCGAATGGAACATGCCCGGCATCGACGTGGTAATTCCGGATATGGACTATCTGGAAGAGAACGCCGACCGCGTTCGAGCGCTACTTATTACCCACGGTCACGAAGACCACATCGGTGCGGTTCCGCACTTCCTAAAACGGGTCAACGTGCCCGTGTACGCGCCAGCAATGGCCGAAGCGCTTATTCACGAAAAGCTGCGTCAGGCGAAAATGCGTGACCAATCTGAAATACAGATTATTCACGCCGGTGAGCAACACGACATTGGTGACCTTAAGGTCGAATGGTTCGCGGTTTGCCACTCGGTGCCCGATTCGATGGGAATCGCTATCGACACCCCCGCTGGAGTGGTAATTCACACTGGCGACTTCAAGATCGACAACGCTCCCGTAATCGGGCAGCCCACGGATCTTGGTGTGCTGGCTGATATTTGCCAGGACGGCGCTCTACTTGTGATGGCCGATTCGACATATGCCGAAGAAGAGGGCTATTCGCCTTCAGATCGCGAAGTTGTCGATAATCTTCCCGGTATTATTGGTGATGCGAAAAACCGCGTCATCGTATCGAGCTTCGCATCGCAGATCGCTCGTATCCAGATAGTTGCCGATGCCTGCATCAAGCATGATCGCAAGCTGTGCATTCTGGGTCGAAGCATGATCAACAACACCAAGATCGGGCGAGATTTAGGTCACTTGAACATTCCGGGCGATCTGATCGTTTCGGCTTCTGAAGCTGCAAGTCTTCCCGATGACAAGGTGCTGATTCTTACAACGGGAAGCCAGGGCGAGCCGCAGTCGGGTCTCGTTCGCATGTCGCGAAACGATCACCGTGATATCACGATTCAGGACGATGACACGATCATCATGTCTGCTAGCACGATTCCGGGTAACGAAGTGCCGGTCAACGAATCGATCAACGATCTGGTTCGACTTGGTGCACGGGTAATTACGAACCACGAAACTCGTACCCACGTTCCTGGTCACGCTCGCAAAGAAGAGCTGCGAATGCTGCTGAACGCCACTAGGCCGAAGTATTTCGTGCCGGTGCATGGTGAATATCGAATGCTTAAGGCACACGTCGACCTGGCGATTTCAACTGGCGTTAAAAAAGAAAACGCATTCTTGCTTACCGACGGTGATGTGCTTGAATTGGATGCTAATTTTGGCGAAGTAATCGACAAGATCGAGGCGGGGCACATCTTTGTGCACGGACTTGGTATGTGGGACGAATCGGGCAACGTTGTCGTTGAGCGTCGTACGCTTCAGCAAAACGGAGTCGTAACCGTGGCGTTCTCACGTGACACCGTCGACGGGTCGCTCGTGGGCAGGCCGAAAATCGTTTCAGCCGGATTTGTTCACACGTCCGACGCCGAAGAGTTGCTGCAAGAAGCCGAAGATGCGTTGACGCCTGTCCTTGACCAACATTTGAAGAAGGCCATAGAGTGGGGCCAACTAGAAGGCATCGTGCGAAACACGGTGGGAAGTTTTCTGGGTCGTCGCACGAAACGACGCCCACTGATAATCACAAGCGCAATTGACGTCTAAATCCAAGTCGAAAAAAGCCGGCAGCAACATCGCCGTGAAAACTGGCCGAGCAATCGGCTCGGTGGCGAGGCTTGTTGGTCGGCTTTTGGTGGCTGCGCCGTCGCAGTTCTGGTTCGTGGTTGCGGTTGCCGCTGTTGCGGCAGTGGCCTACTTCTTCTTTCAGGATGACACCGGGAAGCTTGTTGGATGGTCGGCGATTCCGCTTGGGCTCTGGCTCGTTGCGACACTGTTCCTGATCGTTTTCAAGCGAGCGCAACTGTTCGATAAGTGGAGTTGGGTTGTTTCATCGTTGGCTGTTGGGCTGGCGATTTCGGGTGGCATGGGAATTTTCTACGCCCCGCTCGCTGCTTTTAGTGGTGAGACATTTGGTGGCGACGTTGGAATTGCTATTTCTCGATTGCCGCTTGAGTGGGATCGATTCGATGTTGGGATTACCGAGTACTCCTTTGCGTGGGCTCGGGTGGTTGGACTACTGATAATCGCTTTTGCTGTTGGTGCGCCCGGCGTAGCGAAATCGACTGGTTCTGGAATTCTGCAGGTTAGCGTTTACCTTTTCGCAGTTATCGCAACCGGGGCTCAATCGCTGTATCACCGGTTCGAGAACTGGCGTTATGAACGGTCGCAGCTGAAGGCGTTGCGGAAGGCCGATTCCGAGGCCTATGAGGCTGATCAGAGCGCACAGGTTGCCGAGGGTGCCGAGGGCACGGTTAATATTTCGAGTGAGCCTGCTGCTAACGATGTATCTTCTGACGTTGAGGACGCAGATAAAACTGCTGAAGCATCCGATGAGCTTGCGGTAGGTGAACTCAAGGTAGTTGAGGGTACCGCCACACCAGTCACAACCGCGTTCCCGACTGAGAGCGAAGTTGAAGAAGCCGAAGAGGCCGCGGCACCGCCGCCCGACTACTCGGCTGCGTATCGATATCCGTGGAAGCTACCGAACCCGGAAATGCTGGCGATCGCCAAGCCTGGCGGGATTACTCAGGATGAGATTGATGTCACGAGTGCCAAAGTCGTCCAGTCGCTGGGTCAATTTGGAATCGATGTGAGCGTTGATCAAGTTCGACAGGGTCCAACTGTCACGATGTACGGACTCAGCCCAGGCTGGAAGGGTCGTTCAGAAGAGAACACCGGTCAGCGGGTTCGAGTCGACACGATTCTCAATCGTGAAAAAGATATTGCGCTGGCGTTGGCATCGCCGAATTTGCGATTTGAAGCGCCGGTTCCGGGCGAATCGGTTGTTGGTATCGAAGTGCCTAACTCTCACCCCACACAGGTGACGCTACGTTCGGTGATGGACACGCCGCAGTGGGAACAATTTAAACAGACTGCTGCCCTGCCGGTTCCCCTTGGACTTGGCAGCGGTGGTGAGCCGGTGATGGCCGATCTGGCACGGATGCCGCACACATTGGTGGCTGGTTCGACAGGTTCGGGTAAGAGCGTTTGCATGAACGCGATCATTACCGGGCTGATCATGACCAAGACGCCGCTTGAACTTCGGTTGATTATGATCGACCCAAAGCGTGTAGAGCTGACTCCGTATCAGGGAATTCCGCATCTTTATCATCCTGTAATTGTCGAGTCTGATCGAGCTGTAATCGTATTGCGATCGCTGGTCGACGAGATGATGGGTCGGTTCCGTCAGCTTGAACAGGCTGCCGTGAAGAACATCGCTTCGTATAACGACAAGATGCCCGAGAAGATGCCGTATTTGGTGATTCTTGTGGACGAGCTTGCCGACCTGATGCTAACGGCTGCCGGTGACGTCGAGCGACTGCTTGTTCGGCTGGCACAGCTGGGTCGGGCAACCGGTGTTCATCTCGTTGTCGCAACGCAGCGCCCTTCTGTGGATGTTGTTACGGGGTTGATCAAAGCCAACTTCCCGAGTCGGATTTCGTTTGCTGTAATGTCGCAGATCGACTCTCGAACAATTCTCGATTCGGTTGGTGCTGAGAAGCTGCTGGGTCGTGGCGACATGCTTTACATGCCGATCGACAAGCCGAAACCTGCCCGTGTTCAGGGAGCTTTCCTGAACGATGCTGAGATCGAAGGGGTTGTATCGGCGTATCAGAACATGAGTGGCCCGGCGTTGCCCGAGTTGGTTGTGTCGTTCGATGACGCTGGTGCCGAGAACGGCAACGGCACTTCTTCGAGTGCGACCGATGGCGATTCGCTATTCGATCAGGCTGTAAGCCTTACTCAGTCTCAGAAGACGCTTTCCGTGTCGCTGCTGCAACGAAGGTTGCGCATCGGGTACCCACGGGCGGCACGATTGATGGATGAATTAGAGGATGAGGGTGTTGTGGGGGCCGGAGAGCCCGGGAAGCCCAGGCCGGTTATTTAGGGCCGTATCTTCTGCCTGCCGCTAACTGGCACACCCGTGACTAACCAAGCCCCGCTAGCAGGTGGCCAATTCTCGTTCGTGGCCTATTCGTTGGCTTAGAATGAACTAAGGCGAGTTTCGCAATGATCGAAACCGCACGTGATCAGGAGCACCACGCACCGATTTGGCAGATGTAACTCCGTTATTTCCAGAGAATGATGACCAGCCGCAAAACGGCAAACTGAACGGCGATCAGATTAGTTCTGATCAGGCCGATCAGCTGGAAGAGCTCGCGCCAATCGATCTTGAGGCTCCTCGAAAGGATTGCCTCTCCTGTGGAGCCGATCTTTCCAAGTCGACGAAGTACCGTCGGCTACGCGTTTGCCCAACTTGCGGATACCACTACACGATCTCGGCACGACGTCGTATTGCTGCAATCGCCGACGAAGGCAGCTTCAAAGAGACGAGTAAGTGGATCCAGTCGCTCGACCCGCTCGAGTTCTCGCCTCGAATTTCATACCGGGTGCGTCTGCTGCAGGACCAGACCCGAACAGGGTTGTCTGAAGCTGCCGTAACGGGAACCTGCTTAATTGGTGGCACGCCTGTTGTGATCATCGTTATGGATTCAAGCTTTCTTGGCGGATCGATGGGCGTGGTTGTTGGCGAGAAAGTCACGCTTGCGCTTGAACTAGCGGCTCGGAAAAAGATGCCGTGTGTCGCAATGGTTACTTCAGGAGGAGCCCGTATTCAGGAAGGCGTGCTTTCGCTGATGCAGATGGCCAAGACGACGCTGGCTGCCCGGGCGCTGCGTGATAAGGGGCAGGCGTTTATCGTTTCCCTAAGCAATCCTTCGACAGGTCAGGTGCTTGGAAGCTTCGCATCGATGGCCGATATTATTTTTGCCGAGCCAGGATCCCACATCGGGTTCGCCCCGCTCGCTGATTTGCGCGAAATCGATGGCAAGCGGGCTGATACCGAGCACAAAGCCGAGGCGTATCTCGAACGTGGACACGTCGATGCGATTATCGAACGGGATCACTTGAAGCACGAGTTGGCGTCTGTGCTCGATCTTATTTCACCTGAGTTTCAGCTCACGTCATCTCGCAAAATCACACCCGACAATCTCGCCATACGACCTCGTGAAGCGTGGGAGATGGTCAAGCTGGCACGCCGTCCAGACAGGCCACGTGCCCGCTTCTACATCGACAATGTGTTCGCCAATTTCTTTGAGCTGCACGGGGATCGGGTTTATACCGACGACAAATCGGTAATCATTGGTCTGGCACGTTTGGGTGGGCAGAGCGTGATGATCGTCGCTCAGCAGAAGTCAGCAGTCGGTGATGCCGATGACGATGGCAACATTCGTAACGGCGATATCACGCCGGGCGGGTTCCGCAAGGCGCGCCGTGGAGTGATTCTGGCCGAAACGTTCAAGTTGCCGGTTGTGACGATTGTTGACTCGCCGGGTCCTCGTCTTGGTATCGACATGGAGCAGCGTGGGCTTGCCAGCGCTATCGCTCGGATGATCGACCAAATGGGTCGTGCAAAAATCCCTACGCTTTCGATTCTTATTGGTGAGGGTGGTTCTGAAGCGGCACTTGCGTTCGGGCTGGCCGACCGGGTTCTCATGCTCGAAAACGCTATATACACGCCGATCGCTCCTGAACGTGGGGCGCAGTCGGAGATGAGCGATCCGGGCAAGGCTTCGGATATAGCCAGGGCGCTGAAGCTGACTTCGGTCGACTGTGTCGACATGGAGATAGTCGACGATATTGTTCCTGAGCCTGAAATGGGTGCGCACGGTTCGCCTGATGAGGCCGCTCGGCTGCTGAAGCGGGCGCTTATGCGCGAGCTTTCGAATCTGGTGGGTCGCAACACCAAGACGCTTGTTCGCCGTCGCCAGAAGAAGTTCCGGAAGGTTGGCGAATACGGTAACCGGTTCCGAACGGCGTTACGTCGTGAGACGAAGGCGTGGCAGGTTGGGCTGGCAGCTGGCGTGAGGGCGTTCCGGCAGTCGGGAGAGAGTGATAGCAGTCCGCAGTTTGTTGATGACGATGAGCTTCTGGATGGCGACGAGCTGCTGGTTGGTGAAATCAATGAGTTCGACGGCATTGACGATGTCGACGAGCCGGTCGATTCAGCCACCTAAGGTGAAATTAGCTATTTAACACGTACTGTTTGATAGCTTGTGCTGCGCCGTCGTTATCGATGTCTGGCACCACTGCGACAGCGAGTTGAAGTAGTTCGTCGGGTGCGCCACTCATGGCGATCGGTATGCCCGCGACCTTGAACATAGGTACGTCGTTCCAGCCGTCGCCTATCACCATCAGATCGTCGAGTTCGACCCCTACTCGTTCGGCGAACTGACTTGCTCCAAATCCCTTGTCGACCCCGGCGGGTGTGCAATCGATGTACCACTTGTCGACGTTGTCGATAGACACGCTGGCTTCTACGGTATTTGATCGCAGTTTTTCGGCCCAAATCATCGCTTCAGACTGGCTGGATAATTCGCCCATAACAACAGTGATGTCCCAGTCTTTGATGTCTTTGGACAGCGGAATGAAATTGCCTGCGTCGCAGACCAGTGTTCGCTTCGCAACTTTTTCCAGAATGCTTACTGTGTGCATGGCGTCGGCTTTGCTGAACGTTCGTCGAATCACAGCCCTGCTGGTCAGCGGATCAATAAGCGTCGCACCGTTGTCGGCTATTTGAAGAGTCGATAGTCCGAACAGGCGTGCGTAGTGGCAAACATCGTCTTGAACCCGACCAGAGGCGATAGCGACGGGTATAAGTTCGGACGCCGCCCTAATTGCGCTCATTACGGCATCAGTGGGCTGATTAGAGCTGGGCAGAACCGTGCCATCGAGATCGATGAGCAGTGCTTTGGGGACGCGCCCGTTTGGCAATTTAGTCAAGTATTTGAACCGGTTTTCCTACGTTACTTTGCTTAGCGCGCACTTGGCGTTTTCGAACGAATAGACAAGGGTGCGATGGTTCGGTACGGGCGAAATATACAGCCTAACTGCTCGGGTTCATACACCTAACGAATAGACCAGTTAGGGGGGACCGGTTGACGATTTCGCTGAGGGTTCTACAATTGGGCGACATATTGTTGGGGAGCTCGGGTAATCCGGGCTGAGAGGGTGGACAGGAAATCACCACCGACCCATGACCTGATCCGGATAATGCCGGCGTAGGAAGCAAGTCACAACCGCCTTCCACCGCCAAACCGGCATGCTGGAAAAGGCGGTTTTTTTTGTGCTTCGGCACGTATTCGATACGGAGCGGGTTCTGATGGGTGATCAACTTACGATTGCGGGCAAGACGTTCGATTCTCGCTTGATGACGGGAACGGGTAAACATGGATCAGTCGCCGATCTGCTGGCTTCGGTCGAACAGTCGGGAACGGAGATTATTACCGTTGCGATCAGGCGTTTGAATCTTGATGATCCCAACGAGAAGACGTTGCTTGATCATCTCGACTGGAGCAAGTACCAGATCCTGCCAAACACGGCGGGATCGAAAACCGCTGATGAGGCTGTATTTACAGCCCAGCTTGCACGTGAAGTAACCGGATCGAACTGGATAAAGATCGAGGTTATTCCAGATCCCAAATATCTTCTGCCAGACCCGATTGGCACGTTGGAAGCTGCTGAACGGCTTGTAAAAGACGGGTTTGTTTGCCTGCCTTACATGGGAGCCGACCCGGAGCTTGCGAAGCGCCTTGAAGATGTTGGCTGCGCGACCGTGATGCCGTTGGGATCACCGATTGGATCGGGTCGTGGTGTGCTTACGTCAGAAGAGATTCAGATCATTATCGAGCAGGTGAACGTTCCGGTTGTTGTAGACGCTGGACTTGGCGTGCCTTCCGATGCTTCGACGGTTATGGAGCTTGGCGCCGACGCTGTTCTGGTGAACACGGCGATTGCGCAGGCGGCGAACCCCGGGCTTATGGGCGAGGCGTTCAAGCTTGGTGTTGAGGCGGGTCGAAAAGCGTACTTGGCGGGTCGTATTCCGATTATCGACAAGGCTTCGGCCAGCAGCCCAACTGAGGGCGTGGCTGTGGGTTCTGGCAAGAGTTAGTGGGTCGTTTACGGCATGTTAATACTGGGCCCGGCCGGACACTTGCGCTTGTCACGGATTTGGATCTCGTAGCGGATTGGGATGATCTGGTGAAGCGGGTGCATGCTGCCGTTCGAGGTGGCGTTGATCTAGTGCAGGTGCGTGCGAAACAGTTATCTACGAACGAGCTCGCTGATCTGACAGCGAGATTGATTGACACTGTTCAACACAGCGCGCAGGTCGTGGTGAACGGCGATCCGGCAGCCGCTGTGCTTGCAGGTGCCGACGGTCTGCATCTCCCAGAGAACGGGATGTCGGTCGAAAAGGCTCGCCAAAACCTCAAGTACGACGCTGTCATCGGCAAATCAGTTCACTCCACAGATGCCGCAGTAGCTGCCGAATCTGACGGCGCTGACTATGTTTTCTTCGGCACTGTGTTTCCTTCTCGATCGCATCCCGGTGGTGCCACCAGCGGGTTGGCCGGGGTTGAAGAGGCCGCTAGTTCCGTTTCGATTCCGGTTATCGCCATTGGCGGGATAACGTCGCAAAATTGCAGAAGCGTGATTGACGCTGGAGCAGGCGGTGTTGGGGTGATAAGCGCGATAATTGGCGCATACGATTCTTACCGGGCTGCGCGAGAACTCAAGCGGGCGCTGGCGAGCTGAGAATGGCATCTTTTTGGGCGCCGAGTTAGTTGCGTTGCTGATGCAGGGAGCACTACGAGCAGATGATCGAGATCACAGTTAACGGAAATAGTTCAGAACTTGATGAACCGATCAGCATTACGGCCTTTTTGGAACTAAAGGGGTTCGCCGGCCGATCGGTCGCCGTTGCAATCAACTCGGTGGTCGTTCGTCGTGAAACGTTCGACGAAACAGTGATCAACGAGGGTGATGTGGTTGAGATCGTTCGGCCAGTGGGCGGCGGAATTTAGCTATCGTCAGCCCCGGCATCACAGTTTTATCTGAAGATTCATCTTCGTCGTCAGCTACTGGTATTCAGCCCACTCGGTTCGCCCAAATTCTGGCGATAGCGATCGGCAGCGGTGCTCTATTTCTTGGTGCGCTCGACTTTTCGATCAACGTAAACCTGCCTCGGTTCAGATCGGATCTGGGCGAAACCCTGATTACCGTGCAGTTGATCATCATCATCTATCACGGTGCCAGAAGTGGTACGGGATTCATGGCGGGTGGAATTGCCGATAGGTTCGGCATCAAATGGCCTCTTGCCGTTGGAATCGTGTTGTACACGGTCGCCGTGGGCCTGATCTCACTACAGGACTCGTTATCGCCAATCGTGGCGCTTCGAATCCCTCAGGGCATTGGCGTGGCGATCTTGTTTACGCTCGCCCCTGCTCTTGTTGCCAGGGCATTCGGGACCTCCAGACGAGGAGCCGCACTAGGCGTAACGCTTGGGGCGATGGGTCTGGGAACGTTTGCTGGAACACTGGGCGGTGGTTTTCTTGGGCAGGAAATCGGCTGGCAGGCTATTTTCTGGGCACGAATCCCGATTGGCATTACGTTGCTCGTGGCGACGGTGTTGTGGCTAAACGGTGATTTCGCTAAAGCAGTGCCGGGTCGGCTAAGAAATCGTTTCGACCTACCGGGTTCGGTAATTTTATTCTCGACATTGTTTATTTTCGTGCTTGCGATGTCGTTCGCCAGAGTCGAAGGGTGGCTGAATCCGCTTCCGGTGGGTTTGTTCGTGGTGACTATCGTGTTTGGCATAGTTTTCGTACAGGGCAAACGCGCAGGGAGATTCACGATATTCCCTTCAGGGTTAACTTCGTTTTCTGGGTTCAAATCGGGTGCAGCTTCGAATCTGCTGCTAACGGTTGCGGCGTTCGTCATGTGGTTTTTGTTCCCGTTTTACGTAGCCGACGTGATGGGTAGAAGCGGCCTGACTTTGGGGGCACTGCTTGCACTGATGGCCGGGATGAACTTTGTGGGATCGGCTTTAGCCGGGTGGCTCGCCGATCATGTTGGCGATAGGCGAATTACGTTTGTTGGCACGATTATTACGGCGATCGGGCTGTATTTGGCTGGAAACGCTGGTGCATCGCCAACCATGTCTTCGGTAGTCATCGGAACAGCTGTGCTGGGTCTTGGTTTCGGCATGCACCAGGCGGCTGTTTATGCCCTGACACTGAGGCGGGCGCCGAGCGAGCACGCCGGGGCGACATCGGCAGCGCTTACCGTTTCGCAGACTATTGGAACGGTGCTTTCGATAGCGCTTATGACGTCGATACTCAGCTGGCAGCAATCGTCGAACGGTGGTTCATTTGTCGAGGCATATCGCTTCGCTTATCTAACAGCGGCGATTATTGCGGTGACAGCCGGATTGATCGTGCTCAAACTACCTCGAAAACGTTCTTAATTCGTGATAGAAAGTTCAATAAATCGCAGAATAGCGTTGTATAGCCCAATGTCGATGCCCGCTCATTCGAATCTGCATGTTATGCTTCCGCCAAATTGAACTTACTGGTTCACTATTTCGGTGTGTTAGATATCGAATCTTGAATTGAATCACCCTTACCCAGCGCGTTAGTTTGCGCTTCGTATTAGAGGGACTTAAATGTCAATACGGAATCGAATAATTCTTATCCTTGCCGGGACACTCATTCTTACAACTGTTCTCGCGGCTTGTTCAGGCGGTCCAACAACGGTGGAGATCGTTTCAACAGCGAAAGCACAGAACAAGCTTGATAACGCACAGGCCACACGGCAGGCTGTTATCGATGCTGGTGGTGACCCTGATGCAACGGTTCAGGTTCAGATTGCAGAAGGCAGTGCGGCTGACAAGGCCAACGCGGAAAGAGCGGCGATTGCAACTGAAGAAGCTGAAAAAGGGAATTTCACTGAAGGTGTTGGCGGTACGGCCAATGATGAACTGTCTCAGGGTGCGGCATTTGATGTTGTAGTACCTGATGGTGCGGCCGAGAGCGGCGTGGTTATTGTCGACATTCAGTCACTTGGTGCCCAAGGAACGGCATTTGTGCCTGAAATTATAAAAGTAACTGTCGGCTCAACCGTCAAGTGGACGAACGCACGTAAGTCTGCTGCCAGTTCTACTGCCCATCAGGGTCAGGATGAAAACTGGGATTCTAAGGCGTTGTTCAAAGGTACTTTCGACAAGGACCCAGCAAGTTTCGAGCACACGTTCACCACGCTTGGCTGCTTCACGTACTCGTCGCAGTTCTCGGGTGATACCAACACCGGTGCCGTTTGTGTAGTTGAGTAAGACTCACTGCAAGTAATAGAAACTTTGAACGGCCGTCCATTTGGGCGGCCGTTCTTCGTTAATTAGTTTTTGATTTGAGAGATCATCAAGGTGAGCCAGATGGCAAAGTTAGATATAACCGATTTCAACCACCCTATCTCTGCCGTGACGTTCGATCTATTCGATACGTTGTTGGTTTCTGACCCCACGGTAGACCTCTTGAAAATGTCGGCCAAAGTGTTCTCAAGATTACTGCAACGTGACGGGGTGGAACTGAACGAGGAGGCTGCAGCCAAAATGTTCACGTTTCCATTCGATCGGTCTCACCCTCACGAATTCACATTCTTTGAACAGCGAATAAACCAATTCCTAGTTTCTAGTGGTATTCAAGTTCACAAAAACGCTATACCCCAATACGCCAGCGACATTCTCCGCAGCTGGGGATCCAGATGGAATCTCGCCGATGACGCGATTCATGTCATCTCGGAGCTGAGTAAAAGCGGAGTGTCGGTCGGGTTGGTAACGAATTTCGATCACTACCCTCACGTTCAGGAACTAATTAACGAATCTGAGCTCGGAGCATTGTTCGACGTCGTCGTCATATCGTCCGAGGTTGGATTCGACAAGCCCTGATGCTCGGATATTTGCCGGTGGGCTCTCTCTGTTGAACGTGGGCAGTTAGAACGCAGTTCATGTGGGTGACGACATAGTAGATGTTGAAGGTGCACTCGGCGCTGGGATGCAAGCAGTGCAGATCGACCGGCACAGCTCACCAAACTCGAAGGGGCTAGTGGATGGCGTGCCTGTGATTGGCACGTTGTCTGAACTGCTGCTGCTTATAGCAAAATAGACTGACACGAGTCACCGCCTGTTGAACAAAAAAAGCCCTCGGCGTTTCTGCCGAGGGCTTTTTCATTTATCAAACTAGTTCGCTAGTCGGTTGTTGACTAGTCGATCTGGCGTAGTCGTGGGTCGAGTCGGTCTCGTAGCCAGTCACCTAGGAAGTTCAGCGAGATCACTACCATGAAGATAGCGGCCGATGGAACCAGAACCTGGTGAGCGGCGATGGTGAGATAGTCACGACCTTCGTTGGTCATAACACCCCACGCCGGTGTCGGAGGTTGAATTCCGGCACCCACGAAACTGAGCACCGATTCCGCCAGGATCAGCCCCGACGTACTCAGCGTGCCCACAACGATAGCCGTGTTCAAAATCCCCGGTAGGAGGTGCTTGAACATTATTCGGAAGTCAGACGCTCCGTTCACACGAGCCGCCGCAACATAATCCAGTTGCTTCAGGATCATGATTTGAGCGCGGATAACCCTTACGAATCCTGTCCAGGATATTAAGGCAAGCACGAACAGCAGAACTGTTAAGCCTCTTCCGAAAATTAGCACAACGATGAGCGCCACCATTAGGAACGGCATCGCATACCAAATATCAACGAATCTTGTGATTACCTCGTCGACCCAGCCTCCGTAGAACCCGGAGACCATGCCCAACGTCACGCCGACCACACCACCGATGAGCAGCGACACAAGTACGACCTGCATCGAGATGCGGGCACCGTGAAGTACACGGGTAAACACGTCACGACCGATGTGATCGGAACCGAGTAGGTGGAACCCTGCCGGCCACGCACCGTAGCGTGGTTCGTCCTGATCTTCAAGTGCCAATTCGGAATACTTAAACATTCCCAAGTGTCGGTCACCAATCGGACCAATGTCTCGTTCGTATGGAGCAATAGTTGGCCCGATAATCGCTGCCACAACCAGAATCAGCAGGACGATAACCGGTATAACCGGGTACTTCCGCATGAACCACCAACTGTGGCCAATAAGCGACCTTTGTACTTTTGTAGCGACGAGAGGCGAATCAAGTGTCGAAGAATCGACGTGCTGAAATTCGTCCTGTGTATCAGATGTTGCCATGTGTATCCCTCGTTAGTTCTCGGAGCCGAGACGTACTCGGGGGTCGATGAGTGTGTATGCGATATCAGCGATGGTCGCAAACACCAAGTAAATCAGGATGAATATAAATACGGTTCCCAGTAGCAGTGGGAAGTCGTTGTCGTTCACAGCACGGAAGAGAGCGTCGTACCCAATTCCCGGCCACGAGAACACGATTTCGACAACCAGGGCGCCGTTCAGCCAGCTGGAGAACACCAGTAGGGCCGAAGTAACCGGGGCGATGAGTGCGTTACGCAGTGCGTGCCTGTAGATAACGATGTTCCAGCCCACGCCTTTGGCACGAGCGAGTCGAATGTACTCGGAGTCCATTACTTCGAGCATTGACGATCGTGTAAGGCGCATGAGGCTGGCAGCTGCGCTCCAACCAAGTGCAACACAGGGGAGAATATATTCCTGCCACCTGAATTCAGGAGATCGTCCGCCCGCAGGGAACCACTCCAGCCACACGGCGAATACCCATATTGCTACGAGTGCAGTAACGAATGGTGGAGCCGCCTGCCCCACGATTGCTAGGCCTCTTGCGAAATAGTCCCAGAAGGTGCCCCTCTTTACAGCAGCCAACACCCCCATAGGTATTCCTAGCATAACGGCGAATATCCAACCACCTACAGCTAGCTGAACAGTGGCTCCAATTTTGCCTTTGATCAAATCGGTAACAGCACGGTCACGGGCAAGCGATACACCGAGGTCACCACGGAGGACATTGCCTATCCAGTGGATGTACTGCATGTGCAGAGGGTCGTTGAGTCCCATTCTATCGCCGAGAAGTTCCCACTGCTCCTGAGAAATACCATAACCCGAGTCAGGAACGAATAGTTCCCTTGGGTCACTGTGGAACTGAATCAGGATGAAAATCGCGATTGTTGCCCCGATCACCGAGACTATTGATGAGAGGAATCGCCGTGCTAGAAAATTAGCCATTTATTGGTACTTCCAAAGCTTAACCCCACCTGATTCACCCAGTTGGGAACTGCTACTTAACCGAACATTAACCGTACACGCCAGCATGTTACTCGAATCAAGTTGCTTTCGCGTGCCTGAATCCACTATGAATCCTGCGGGAATTTAGCATTCTGATCATATTGTGTCAACGGTTCCAAACCGGAAAACCGAGTTCAGAATCGGACTTTGAAGCGCTTCACGTTACGGGTTGAAATAAGGAAACTTTAAAAGAAAGACGGGGGCCGGAAAAACCGACCCCCGTCTAAGTTAGCTATCTAACTTTCACCAAGAGCATAGACTCTTAGTTGAGTTCAATGAACTCAGGGTTACCAGACACGTTTGAGTAGTGCTGCTGGTAGCCATCCCATGACTTGATGCGATCGTTGACTACGATTCCTTTAGGAACCTGGAACACACCGGCGTATTGCAGCCAGAACATGCTGTAGTCGACCCAAGTGAGGTGCTTTTCAGAACGGACACTTGCGTCTTTCTCACCAAGAATTTCGAACAACCACTTCGCACCGGCCTGTGACTCAAAACCAACACCCCAGCCAGGTCGTGACGACGATGTGTCCACCGTCGGCAGCGGCCAGTCAAGAGGGTATACGTTTGAGTGAACGTCACCGTTCTTCAAAACAGGCAAGTACTGAACGCGCTGTCGCATTCGTGGGCTGATGACTCCACCGTAGTCCTCAACAAGACCATCGATCTCGATACCGAGTCGGGCCCAGTCGGACATGACTGTGTCAGCAACTTCAAGACCAACAGGTCCTGCTTCTGCTGAGTAAGCCTGCAGTGTGAGCTTTTCGAAGCCCTGGCGCTTGCCATCTACCAACGGGTAACCCGCAGTAGTTAGAAGTGCCCCAGCAACGTCAAGGTCAGCATCAACGATCTTCCACGGAACGTCTTCTACGGTGCCCGAGCATGTGATGGTGTTACCCACCCAGTCCCAGCAACCAGTCGTTCGTGCTGCATCCCAGCCAGGGTACTCAGGACCCATGTACTCGGAGTAGATCGGAGTACCAATACCGTTCAAGAGAACGTCATTGATTGCAGAACGGTCAATGGATGTCGAGAGGGCAAGTCGAACGAGTCGAGCCTGTTCCATGTCGTCAAGTCCAGTACCGTTGTCGGTGTCCGTGTAAGGAGCATTTCCACAAAGTTCGTGGCCAAGGCCATCGCCATTTGTGCAAGTGCCACCCTGGTGACCCCAAGGGTTACCAATCCACGGGTAGTCCTTCTCTAGAGTCGGACCATCCCACGGTGCAAGCGGCTCGGCCGTTCGTGCGTGGGAGTGTTCCCAGAGGTTTCCTGGGAAGAGAATTGACTGACCAACGAAACCACCAGGCATTGTCTCCAAGAAGCGGAAGCCATCGGCAACAACATCTGGAAGCAGCTTGTAGTCAAGTTCGGTCATGTCGACCGCACCGTTCTTCAGCATGGCAATCTGCGTTGTTGCTTCAGGAACCTGAATTCCTGTAATTGAAGCAACGTTACCAACCTGTCGCCAGTGCGTGTCGAGGGCGTGCATTGTGCAACGGTCACCTGGTGTGCAGTCACCCTGCACGTAAGGACCGGTACCAATGTGGTGCGAACGGGCCCACTCAATACCTTCTGTATCGGCGGACGTTACCTTGTGGACACCACGTGCGGCTGAAAGACAACCGAACTGTGATACCGGCAGGCAGTAGTAAACAGGAGCAACAAGACCGATTTCGATCGTGTACTCGTCTATTACTTTGGCTTCCAAGAAGATCGCAGCAAAGTCACCACCGTCACCGTATGTGGTTTCGGGGTTTGTTGTTGCGTTCGAGCGGTTGAACCACTCGACAAGCTCGGCAGCGTTAAGCTCACCGAAGTCTTTGTCTTCAAAACCAATTGGGCTCTGCCACTTCAGACCCTTTTTGAGAGTCATTCGTGCTCGAGTTCCAGCGGAATCAATGTCCCATGTGTCCACGAGGAACGGGGTCATTGGGTTACCGTTCTGGAAGTTGAAGAGAGCCTCTTCAATACCACCAATTTGGTTGGTGGCTGATCCACGGTACGGGCCTACATAGCCAATACCATAAACGGATTCAAGCGTACGGAAAGCCCGTACGAGAGTACCTGTTGGGCCACCCGTGGAACCCGAAGGTGCCGCCGTGGCTTTTGCTGTTTCCTGGGCTACCGTTGCGGCGGGCTTTGCAGCCTCTGCACCGGCTCCAGCTGCGCCACCCGTTGCGGGCTTGGCTGCTGCTGCGTCTTCTGCGTCTTCTGCTGCTGCTGCTGCTGCTGCCGGAGCGGCAGTAGCTGCAACGCCACCACCAGCTGGGGCTGCATCGTCAGCACCGTCATCGCCTCCACAGGCGACGGCTGCGATGACAAGCAAGCTGCCGAGTGCCAGAAGCACCGGCAAAAAACGCTTGTTCAAACTAAAATCCATGCTATTTCCTCCGAAAGGCCAAATATAGAAAGACCCGACTTTCACGAGAAAGCGGTCTATCCATCACCAAGGTCTATCCGACGACTCCAGTGAATAGGGTTACCTTTCCACTCGTTGCCAGCCGTGCCCCGGCTTTGTAATTGCCTTGCCACAAAATGAACCTAGTAGAACAAACCTACTTGGTCTCAGTATCGTGAGCAGCAGCGAAATATACACGGATCACCTGAAAAGTCAACGTCCTCAACCTATTTTTGAACACGGTTAGGTGTAAGCCTGTTTTACTCGTACATTCACTATCACCAGACCGGTATCAGAAGTAAACTTTTGCCCGTAAAACACGCTTTCAGCACCCAAGCACAGGAATCTTATGCCGGTTAATACAAGCTTCACAATCACATCTATTGAGTCGATTCACCTGGCGTTCAAAAATACCGCTTCGTACTGGGAGTCGTATCGTGCCAACGAAGGCGATCGTATAACGGAACGCTTCGAGTTCAAGCAGGGATGGCAAACGGTTTACGCACGTCATATAGAAACCCCGCTTGTGAAAGTTACGTTGTCGGACGGGACAGTTGGGTGGGGTGAGGCCAATGCCGGCATTGGGCCCGAAGTTGTGTGCCTGATCGTGAACGAACTGCTTGGGCAGATGATCGAAGGTCAGGAGTTCGAGAGCCCGGCTGCACTTTGGGATTTTCAGTACGACACGCAACGTGGGCGGGGATATTCTTCCGGATATTGGCTCGATGCGCTTGCTGCAATCGATATCGCCGTTTGGGATGCAATTGGGAAACGCGAGCAATCGCCAGTAGCTGCACTTCTTGACCCGAACCCGAGAAGCGAGTTCGATGTGTACTTATCTGGCGTACGCAGGTCGACTCTTGAAGAACGAGTTGATCATGTGAAGCAGTGGATCGACACCGGGCTTCGAGGTGCCAAGATATTCCTGACGGGCGATCTTGATGCAGGATTAGCCGAACTCGACGGCCTTATGAAAGGTGCGCCAGAGCTTGAGCAGTGGATGGTCGACACACTATGGATGTGTTCTCACGAAACGGCGGAACGCGGCAAGGTGGAGTACGGGAAGCGAAACGTACGGTTCTTCGAATGCCCGCTTCAGCCTGAAGATCTGCTTGGTCATCAGGAATTGGTTAAGAAGCCGGGTGCGCCAATTGCACTTGGTGAGCACTTCAGGTCTCGCTACCAAATGGAACAGTGGGTGCAGCAGCCCCGTGCGCTCGATGTGTACCAGCCCGATATTGGGCGAACCGGCTTTACTGACTACATGGCTCAGATGGCTATCGCGGCGAAGGCAGGAATCAAGACCACTCCGCACATGGGTACTGGCGTTTCGGTTTTCCAAGCAGCGACTTTGCAGTGTGCAGCGGTTGCACCACCAGACTATTTGCAGGAGTTCCAGGGCGGGTTGTCGGATCGGCTCGACAAGGCGTCTGATACTGCATGGAAGTACGCTGATGGCGGCTTCAAGTTACCCGACCGTCCGGGCATCGGTGTCGAGATAAACGAATCGCTTCTCGATCCATATATCGTGAAGCACTAAAGGTTTATTGCTGGATATCGAGACTACGATTGGTGCTGACTTCGTCTGCTTGGCTCGCGTGTGCACGCACGCGAGCCAAG
>Ga0209402_10000327_pt1 | contig 59562 bp, 39 predicted proteins | sample ArcticOcean_MG_C_3_FD_187437 | JGI IMG/M metagenome (GOLD analysis project Ga0209402, IMG submission 187437) | Marine microbial communities from western Arctic Ocean - ArcticOcean_MG_CB8_126 (SPAdes) (version 2) | ecosystem: Environmental > Aquatic > Marine > Oceanic | place: Arctic Ocean... | reverse complement strand
TCGCCGTGAAAACATTCCTTCGGTTCAACGACAAGTACAAAGTCAAACCGACCGAACGGATTCCTCAAGGCAAGATCAGCCTGCACGTCGAGGAGATGAAGCTGCCGCCGATGGGTGACGACCTCGTGTTCAAGTCAGCGGCCATAGTGCCGATGCTGTCATCCGAGTGGCAGGCATTGCAGGATCCGGAAAACCGGGAATTGGAGCCGGAAGCTGGCAAGTTCCGCTGGGACGGCAAGTTCGCCGGCAATGCAAACATCCCAGGCAATTGGAGGGTTATCGCCGAGGTCACGGAGATCGCAGATTTCGATCCGTTGAAAATCACAAGACCCCGCCGACCGCTCTTTTCGGCGCTGACATTCGAAGAGAACGGCAAGACCGGCGATGCGACGTGGATCTGGTCCGGAGACCGGCTGATGGACCTGACGCGCTACCAGTCGCTGCGAATGCAGCTGAAGATGGTAAGCGGCGTCGAGTATCTGTTCGTTGAAGCCGGCGGATTCAGCAACAAACACAAGCCCGGCTGGCAGTCGCCATGGCTAGTGATGAAGAAGTAGAGACACGCTCGGAGATGTTGCCATACTTGCTGCAGCGAAAATCGCCAGGACTGTCGACCCATCACGCAAACGATCGAAACTCCTGGCGAGGTTCGCCGCACAGATTCCACCTGGAGTTAATAATGAATCCAATAACCCGATTAATCGTATTCACGCTGCTGTTTCCAGCCCTTCCCGCTTTCGCGGCCGACGTCCCGGCCGAACTCCCTGATCCAGACGGCAAGTCGGGCGTCGCGACAAAACCGGTCAAGGTCTACATCCTAGCCGGCCAATCCAACATGGTCGGTATGGGAAACCTCAGCGGGGCGAAGAACGTTTACGCAGGCATCTATCTCAGCTCGAATCCCGCCATCCCTGATGAGCCGCTTTCAATCTACCGCGTCGGCCATTACAGAACTTCGCCGCTCAAGGTCTACCTTCCGGACGGCACACCGACCAACAGACGTGTCACCAAAGGGCAATTCGAGGTACCGCACCACGGTGTCTATCGACTGCATTGCGGATTCCGCGAGAAATCTTTCGGGGTCATGCACGTCGACGGCAAAGAAGTCTACCGGCGCGCGCCTGGCGGCGATCCGGTCAAGCAGGATGTCACTCTCAAACCAGGCGTTCGCTATTCGTTCGAAATATTCGGCGTCGAGGACATTCCGCCGCGGTTCTGGATGGAGCAGACTAACCTGCCTGGCAATGGCGATCTCGACGCGGTTGCCAAACGAGAAGGAAAATTCCCGTGGCTTGTGGATGCTGATGGCAACTGGACCGTTCGCAATGACGTTTACTTCCAGGAAGCCCGGCTTGCGAAGGGCGGCAACGGCTCGCCACTGAGTGCCACCTCAAATGGCAAGTCCATCGGACCGGAACTCGGATTCGGCCACGTGCTGGGTACATACCACGATGAGCAGGTTCTGCTGATCAAGACGGCTCAGGGAAATCGCTCGCTCGGATTTGATTTTCGTCCACCTTCGAGTGGTCGAACTGACCCGGACAACGAGTTCGAATCGATCGAATACAAACTGATGGTCGAGGGTGTGCGCAAGACACTCGACAACATCGATAAAGTCGTTCCGGGCTACAAAGGTCAAGGCTACGAGATCGCCGGCTTCACCTGGTTTCAGGGTCACAAAGACAGCGGCACCGAGCAGTCCATCTCGGAGTACGAGAATCATCTCGTCAATCTGATCAACGATGTTCGCAAGGAATTCGAAAACCCGAAGCTGCCCGTCGTGGTCGCCACCGTCGGTTTCGGCGGACACAACATGCAGGACAAGTTCCTGAGAATCCTGAATGCGCAAATGGCAGTCAGCAATGCGAAGCAGCATCCCGAGTATGCCGGAACAGTGGCGTCGGTCGACACGCGCGATTTCTGGCGAGAGGTGGACGAATCGCCGGCCAACCAGGACTACCATTACCACCGCAACGCCGAGACCTACATGCTGATCGGCGATGCCCTCGGTCGAGCGATGGTCGGACTGCTGGGTGGCAAAGCAGAACCCCTCCCGCAGGCTCCTCGGCCAAAGCGTGCCGACCAGCAGCAGACTAAGACACAGACAGCAGAGGCCCAGGTCGACGCAAGGGAGGCGCTGATTCCGATTGTCCTTGATGGCATTGCGGCGTCTTACATCCAGAATCCGCGGTACAGCGAGGCGCTGCGACAAGAGGCCGCCGGCGAGCGACCACAGCGAGCGAATCAGTTTCTGCGTGGAGCGATGTATGGACTCGTCAATTGTTACCGCGCCGTCTGGTACGACGAGTATGACTGGCGTCAATTCGGACCGAATCTCGAACTTGTCAAGTGGGACTACTTCAGTTTCGATCCGCCAGAGACTCTGCCGTCCGACAAAGGCAACCGCTACCGGAAGGTGACGTACCCGAAAGGAATGGCGAACTGGGCCTCGCCCGACTTTGACGCCGCAAAGGCTGGTTGGAAGAAAGGACCGCAACCATTCGGGCAGATGGATGGCAGGCAGGCAGCGATCAATGAAGCCTGCGTCTCACCATTCTGCGCCTGCGGAGAGATGCCGCGAACTTTGTGGGAGAAGGAAGTTCTGCTGATGCGTGGCACCATCGAGATACCGCCACTCAAAGTTGGCCACCGCTATCGCATCATGCTTGGCGGCGCCGGCCATGTGAATTCTGGCGAAGGCTATGCGATCTATGTCAACGGGAAGCTGTTGGCAGAATCCACTCGCGGCGTTGCAGTACGACAGGGCGGCCAGCCGCGTGGGGCTCACATCTACAAGGACTTCCTCGGTGAGTTCAAAGGCGGCAAGGTCACGATCGCGGCAACCAGTTTCCTGCGCTACAACCACCCGCGCATCAAACCGTATCCCCCACGTGGCCATCTCTGGCTGTGGATCCAGGAACAGAAGTTACCGCCATTGGTTGGGGCGATTGGTGAATAGCGATCGTGTTTGGTTTGTAGTTACAGGACGTGCGATCCTGCCCCATATTGACGTCACCCAGCTGGCACGAGTGCCTGTCGTTCGCCAACCTGGAAAGTGACGAGCAAACGAGTCCCGCAATTCAGTCGCGAAGATGTGAGGAGTTCACCAATCCCTGGCTGACGCTCTGATCATGCCACGGCTCGTAATTCCGGGTCAGTTCGCCGGATGCAGTGGTTGCGTCAATGGCTCCATCGCAGATCGACTTGCAGTCGATGTCCGTTTCTCTCAGTTGCTCAACCAGGGTTGCGAGATGAACCGCAGTTCGACCAACACACGCCGCAGTTCCCCCTGCACGGTCGATTCGTGCATCGTCTGCCGCGTGCCGACGATCACGTCGCCCCGCTGAGTTGTCTTTGGGAACAGCAGAGTCGGGTGTTGATGTGTCTTCCAGTAGTCGCGCAGCACGTCGAGTGTCGTCGCCGGCAACGGCACAAACCGGTCCTTCGCACCCTTGCCGCGGTGAATATGCAGTCGCATCCGCTGCGAGTCGACATCGCCCACCTGCAGCGACAGAGCTTCATTCAGCCACAGACCGCACGAATACACCGTCCAGAAGTACGCCCGGAACCGTTCCTTGCGAATGGTCCCCATGATCCGCCGCACTTCGTCGCGGGTCAGGACACTCGGCAGTCGGGTCTCTTGGGAGATACGGAACTTGTCCAGGACGGTCCATGACCGGGGACACGTCTGCCGATAGAAGAACCGCAGCCCGCCAATGGCGATCTTCAGCGTTCCCGCAGCCGCGCGTTTCTCCGTGCGCAGCCACAGCAGATACTCCCTGACCTGTTGTTCGCTCAGCGAACCGGGGCTCGTCCCGTTGTAGAACCTGCTGAGCTGCCGGACCGCCCGCAGATACGCTTCCTGAGTCCGCTCAGCCAGCCCCGCCACCACAAGATCCCCCAGCATGCTCTCGTGCCATGTGCCTTGATCACTCATTGCGTTGTCCTTCCGGAAAGAGAAAAGAGATTCCGGAAGTACTTTGCTACACACTCGCGCTGATCAACCCGTGATACCACCACACACGCACACTACGATCCTCCCGTCGCGAAGCGGCTTCCTTGAACCATCGCATGCACCGGAGCGGCGGTGGCCAGCGGATTCTGAAATCAAAGCCAACTCCCGCCGCCCGGTGATGCGGGTCGTTATGTGGCACTGCAATGCGTAACTTATGGGCCACGTTACATGACCTTTTCGACACCGACGACGGTTCATTGCCAGATATTTTCATCGAGAACCTAACCGGTGATCAGGTTTCTGAAATCTACAGGTGGGTTCGGTCGAAGTGTGGCGTCTACTCCGATGAGTGGAATCCCACGTTCTGGGATCGCGTCGATGAACAAGACGTACCAGTCACTTCGGTCGATGACCCTGCAAGTTTGGTCGTGAATGGTCGCGCCGAGTCGTTTCGGCATGGCTTAAGCGAAGTATCTTCAGGTGGCGTTGTTGTTCCGTCTCTCACAATTGTCGTCTGGCCCAACTCAATCGAATTTGACTACAGAATGGGACCCGAGTGGGGGCCGACACAACTGGACGCTTTGTTCGACTTTCTTTGGGGCGTCCAACAACTGGCTTCTACTGCTACAATTAGTCATTCGTTTGAGGGATGCTCCGATCGCTCGACATCATTCGCTGACGCATGGAACAGATACAAAGTTGAAAAGAGCGCCACATAAATCGGGTAAGGGCGACCATCTCTGGCCGCCCTCCCCACACCACCTGGCATGCGGGTCCGCACCAGGCGGTTCAACCCGGCTTTGAATTTGCCAAACGGGAGCAAGTAACGCCCAGAGACTCTTCAGGCTCAGCAGTCCCTGCTCCTGCAGCCACTTGTTCGTCATTCCAACACCACTGGCAATGGTCTTTGCCATACGCCAGTAGCCCTTGCGGCTCTTCCCGTGACGGATCGCCTGACGACGCGATACGCCTAACGCATTAACTCCCGGCTCCGCGTGCGCGGGTAGCGCCAGCGTTTCCAGTAGCACATGCGAATTCGACGCCGAATCCACTGATCGAGCTTGTCGAACAGTTTCAGTTGCGCGCCCAGACCAAAGTAACCTGCCCAGCCACGGAAATAACTCCGCAGCTCGCTCAGTCGACGCTCCATCGAGACTCCCCAGCTACGGCCGGTGAGTTCTCTGATGCGACGCTCGAACTTCGACACGTTCTTCGACGACACGTTGATAGTCGCCCTGCGGCCCACGAACACGAAGCCGAGGAACTCGACCCCATCCGCGTCGACCACACGGATCTTCTCCTGATTCACGACAAGGCGAAGATGATCGGTCAGATACACAAATACGCGCTGTTACGGTGGCTGGAGCAACACACGCATGCGGGACTACCTAGCCCGCTGCCGCTAGCTGCTGCCTGAGGGCGACACACACTCCGCGGCCCTGCCTAACTCCGACCTCGACCTCAGTGCGGAGCCGGACACAGACAACACCGGCGTGGGCCTGTGCTGTCCGCACTGTGAAGGACCATTGCGTCTGGTGTCGTCGCAGCATTCCCCCGAGCTGGCGTGACGTCCTGAACGGCCCGCACCGTCCTCCGTGGTACACCCGCGGCAGTCCCCAAAAACGTCCCGCCCGGACGGGCGATGAGTTCCCGACCATGACCATCGACCCGCCCGCAGTTCAAGGTCCACCGCTACTCGCGTCCCGCCCGACCGCTGAGCGATCGACTGCTGCTGCGCCCACGCCGCACCACAACCCCGCAAGACGCCCGGCAACCCCACCCGCGAAAACCGTTCCCGACCCAGCGGGCCGACAAAATCGGCACCACTCCGGCAAGCGTTCCGCGAGCTCAGTGAAATGAACACATGACACGGTCTACCTGAGACAGTAGTCTGCTGAGATGCGGATCAGAAACCTGCATTGAAACCGCAAGGGCCAACCGCCCGCGAAGCGGAAAAGTTCAACGCACGATCTATCCGTCGACATCCATGTCAACGGATAGATCGCAATTCGTAAGGCTGCAGGGGACACATAGTGAGGAAAACACTGCTCACCTCAGACCAGCATGCGGAGATCGTTGCGAAATTTGCTCGCGACAGGTCGAATTATCAGCGGCTGGTCGACGAAGTTATATACTCGCTGTCGTCTCGGCTTTCAGATACGGGAATAGAGCCCGCTGCACTATCGGGGCGTGCCAAGACGGTTGACAGTGTTGCGGAAAAGCTGTCTCGCAAGTCATACACCGACCCGTTCATTGAGATTCCCGACTTCGCTGGCGTCCGCGTTGTATGCCTCTTTGAAGCTGACGTCAGTCATGTCGGGAGAATCGTTGAAAACGTCTTCGACGTGATTGAGCGTGTCGACAAGTTGGAAGGCCTTGGTGCTGATCGGATGGGATACCAAGGGACGCACTTTGTGGTTTCTCTCGGCACGGACTTTGCCGGGCCACGTTATGACCAATTGCAAGAACTGCTCTGCGAGATTCAAGTTCGAACAGTTCTCCAAGACGCATGGGCACTCATCAGCCATAAACTTGTCTACAAGCATGAATCCGCCATTCCGGTCTTGATGCGGCGAAGCCTCAATAACGTCGCCTCTCTTCTCGAAGTTGCCCAAAGCGTATTCGACACAGTCCAAGACCAACGGAAAGAATACGTCGCCGACATTCATGACAAAGAAAGTGTTCCAGAAGAATTCTTGGCACAGTCCATCGACTTCGACACACTTACTGCCTACACGCGGCGACGATACCCTGATCTTCCGATTTCTGAACTCTGGCAAAGCCAGTTGATTCGCGACATAAATCGTACGCGATATCGGACGCTGACCGACATAGAATCAGTAATACGTCGCGCGGAAGACGCAGTGCACGACTACGCTCAAGAGGTTCCAGAGGTTTTCAAGACCGGAACGGACTTCATCACAAAAAGTCTCAGCTTTGTCGATCCTGACTTTCTTGAATGTCACCCTGTGAGCGAGACGACGCGGCAGGCAGCACAAAGATTGAAACACAAAGTGAAGGCAGCCTAACTCCAGTGGATTAGAAACTCGTGAGGCGCAGCCGAGCCGAGTTCTAATCTTTTGTTCGAGAAGCCCGGGCTCTGTGCTCGGGCTTTTTCATGCGAGGTGTGAGGATTGTTGGTGAAATGAGCGCTGCAACGCTGTGTGTCGTGTCGACGTGTTGCGGATGGTATTGGGTGGGCTCGGCGCGGACCGCAGGCGGGCTCGCTGTTGGTGGGTTTCAGAAACGAGTGGGCTGATTTACGGGGCTGGGATTCAGTGGTGTGTCAGCGGCGGCGGGCGGATTCGGTGGAAACTCTGGAAGACCAGTCTGCCTCCGCAGATCGGGCAGCGTGTTCCTTCGTCTTCAGTCGGGCGCAGAGCCGGGACCGGCCAGTCTTCCAGTTCCGGTTCGATGTCCCGCAGCGATTCCAGGATCGCGGCACGCAGACGATCGAGGTCGAGCGTTGGCGCAGCCGACCGTTGTTATGCTGCGGCTGGAAGCTCCAGCCACCACCACGCTGACCGCTCGCCTGCACACGACCTTGCGGCACTTCGACGGCGTCGCAGATGGCTACTTGCTCGTCCGCTGACCGGCTTTGGCAATCTCTTCGAAGTACAGCTTGATTAGTTTTGCGTAGTCGCCGTTGGCTTTGCGCTGGGCGGATTGCAGGATTTCTGTTTTCAACTTGCCGGGTAGTTTGCCCCAGTTTCGCATGGCTTGTGCCTGCAACTGTTGCTGCAGGGGGCTCAGGTCGCCGCCTTCTGAAGAGTTGCCCTCGCCGCCACCGGGACTGGTGGAATTGGCGTTGCCCGGGGTACTGCGATTCGGCTGTTGTCCGTTGCCGGTCATCTCCTGTGCGGCCTGCTGCAGAGCCTGGGCAGCCTGCTGCAATGACTGGGCTGCCTGCGCGAGGGCACTGCTTTGGCTCTGACCATTCGATCCGCCCTCCCCGCCGGTGCTTTCGCCGCCGGCCGGTTGTGAACCGGTCGGAGCGCCGGGCTGCTCTCCACCCGGCTGACTGCCTGAGGATTCGCTTCCAGACGGCGGACTCTGACTTCCGTCGCTGGGAGATTGCGGTCCTGCGGGAGGCTGATTTGAACCACCGCCACTGGGGGTTCCACCGCTCGACTGCGTGCCATTCCCGGCGAGACTGCCCTGCGATGGAGTACCGGATGACGACGTGCCACCGGGTTCCTGCGCGAGCGGCTGACCGCTGTCGACTGGAGCACCGGACTCGCCATTCTGCGATGGGGCGACCTGGCCGAACTGCTGTTGAGCCGCCTGCAACTGACGCATCGCTTCAGCGACCTGTGACGCCAGTTCTCCCGGCACGGGAGATGGCTGATCCGATTGGCCGGCCGGACCTGCCTGGCCCGCCTGTTGTGCGGCCTGCTGAAAGGCCTCGGCCGCCTGCTGAGCTGCCTGAGCGGCGTCTCCCTGATTGCCAGCGCCGGCCTGCATACTTTGAGCCGACTGCTGTGCGGCCGCCTGTCCCTGTTGCGCCGCCTGCTGCGCTGCTGCGGCGTTTTCTCCCTGCGACTGCAGACCCAGCGGCTCCTGTCCGAGGACCTGTCCCAGTTCTTCAAATGCCTCAGCCAGTTGAGCGGCCTCGTCCGCGAATTGCTGCTGCCGCTGTTGCCGGGCGGCCGCAAGTTGTTCGGCGTCGTTGGCGACGGCTTCAAATCCCTCGGCCAGTTGCTGCTGTTGAGCGGCCAGCTCCTGGGCTTGCCGGGCCATCCCGGGGGCCTCTTCGGCTAACGCTCCAGCCGCCGCTTCCGCTGCCTGAGCCGCCTGGCCAGCCTGCTGAGCTGCCTGTTCCGCTTGAGCACCCTGGGCACTCGCGGCAGCCTGCTGGCCACCCTGCGCAGCTTCGGCTGCTGCCTGCGCCGCAGGCGAGTCAGCGCCGAGCTGTTCGGCCGCGTCGAGCGCCATCTGTGCGGTTTCCGCCGCGAGTTCCTGCTGCTGAGCGAGTAGTTGTTCGAGCCCCGGCTGTTGACCGGGTTGTTCTCCCGGCTGCTGGCCTGCGGGTTGTCCGCCCGGTTGCTGTTCTCCGGGTTGCTCGCCGGCGGGTTGCTGACCACCCGGCTGCTCACCCTCAGGACTGCCGCCGGGTGGACTTCCCGGTTGGCCTGATTCCCCGGGCTGTGCTCCGACTTCCCCACCTGCGGGTTGAGGTCCCGCTTCACCGCCGACCGGCGGTGAGCCGGCTTCGGCACCTGCCGGTGGAGAACCTGGTTCGGCCCCAGGCTGGCCGGCCGGTTGCTCTTGCCCGGCTGGTCCGGACGGCTCATCTCCGCCGGGCTCATTGGCCGGTTGTCCCTGTTCAGCCGGAGCAGTTCCGGCATCTCCAGGAGCCTGCGACAGTCCGATTAAGGCTTGTTCGAGCTGTTGTTGGAATTCGGCCAGCTCGGCGGCTTCGGCGGCCAGTTGGGCGGATTCCTGATTCGGCTGTCCCGTTGGCTGTTCACCAGGTTGTCCCGGCTCCGCTCCCGGTTGTTGTCCTGCCGGTTCGGCTCCAGGTTGTCCGGGTTCTCCACCGCCGGGGGGCGTGCCTGGTTCCGCGCCAGCGGGGGCCGCAGGTTCGGGAGCGGTGGGTGTGCCAGGTCCGGCTCCGGCTGGCTCACCACCGAGCTGCTGGCCAGGTTCGGCCTGAGCAATCTGTTCGCCGGGCGGCTGACCAGGCTGCTGAGTCTCGGCCAGGGCTTCGGCTTCGCGGGCCAGATTCTGCAACGCCTGCTCGGCTTCACGCTGTGCTGCCAGAGCCTCACCAAGATCACCGTTTTCCAACGCCTCTTCCGCCTGGGCCAGTTGCTGCAGCGCTTCGGCTCGCTGCAAAGCTCCAATGTCCAGGGGGAGTTCCGCGGCCTGTTCGTTCAATTCGGCCTGTTGCTCGGCCAGTTCCTGCGCCGCTTCCTGAGCACCGATCGGCGCGTCTGGCTGTGCTCCGTCCGGAGCCGGTTGATCCGCTGGCTGCGCCTGACCGGGCGGCGCGGCGTCCTGGTTCTGCGGGTTGAATTCCTCGTCGAGCTGAGCAACTTCGTCACCCAGGTTTTCTTGCTGTCGGGCAAGATCACGGGCCATCTCGGCGACCTGCTGTGGTTCCGGCTCGGGTTCACCGAGCAGCTCGGCCAGTTGCTGCGCCAGATCACCATTCTCAGGATCGGCCTCCTCGTTGGCTGCGACGGCGGCTTGCTGGGGAGGCTCGATCTTAAGGTCGCGTTCCAGATTTTGCAGCGCCTCGGCAGCATCCTGCTGCGCCTGTGCATTCTGCGCAAGCATGTCGCGCAACTGATCACCAAGGTCGACATCGCCAGCCTCGGCCTGCGCCAGTTTCTCGCCGAGGTCTTCCTGCTTCTGCTGCGCGGCCTTGAGCTGCTGCAACGTTTCGAGCTTCTCTTCCTGGGCCGCGTCACCGGGACGCAACCGTTCGAGCTGATCAACCGCGTCGGCCAGTTGTTCGGCCGCGGCCTGATTCGGAGCAGCCGCGGCTTCACCCGCCTCGGCCTGTTCGGTCGCCTGCTCGGCCGCCTGTTGCTGCTGCTGCGCAAGCTGTTCCAGCAACTCGCCTGGATCATCTGGTTGCGGCGTTCCACCGGGACGCAGTGCGTCAGCAAAGTCACTCAGTGCCACGTCGGCTGCTTTCAGCGCCGCGTTGGCCTCGTCCGGGTTTGTATCTTCGTTGAGTAATCCGGAAGCATCGAGCAGTGCGACTAATGCAGCTTCCTGGGGTCGTTCAGCAGCCGGAGCGGCGATCTCGCCAACGCGGCCGGCAAAATCCTGCTCGCGGTCAGCGAGTGCAGCGAGTCCGCCGGCATCGGGCGCATTCAGAATTCCAGTCGCTTCGCGCGCCAGTTGCTGATGCTCGCGACGCAGTTGCTCGACCTGCTCCAGCGGAGTCAGCTCACCTTCGAGTCGGTCATCCAGGTTCCGCAGTGCCTGATCGAGTTCCCGCTGCGAGAGCGGCACGTCGGCAAGGCGTTCATTCGCAAGGTCCTCGATCGCCTGAACAGCGGCGTCGACCGCCTGTCGCTGTTCGGCCGCTGCGGCGGGAACGTCCAGGTTCGCGAGCTGCTCGGCCAGTTTCTGCTGTTCGTCGGCGAGCTGCTGCAGTGCCTCGACGGCCTCTGGGTCCTTGTCGTTGAGCAGATCGGCGACTTCCGGCTTTGCCTGCGTGAGGGCCTCGTTCTGCAGCTCGTCCTGCTGTTCGCGAAGCTGTTCGAGTGCCGCGATCGCTTCCTCACGGAGCGTTTCCGGCGATTGAGTCGACTCGGCCAACTGGTCGAGTGCTTCCGCCGCGGCCTGAGCATTTTTCGCCGCCTGCTGGAGAGCGTCCGCCTTGCGGGCTGACTGCTGTGCATTGGCCTGTTGGGCCCCTTCTGTCTGCTGATCCGCTTTGGCCGCGCGAATCAGATTCTGCAAAGACTCGGCGGCCTGGTTGACCGCTTGCTGCTGCTGATCGCGTGTGGCGCGCTGCGGTTCCAGTTGTGCCGTGGCCATCTGCAAAGCCGCTTCTCGCGCGGCCAGTTTGCGGATGTCGGCGGCTTCTTCATCCGCTGCCGGTTCACTGTTCTGTGCCGCAGCGGCTGCCGCTTCGATTTCTTCGGTGAGTTCCCGCTGCATGCGGGCGAGTTCCCGCGCAGCCTCACGCGGGTCTTCGGGTAACTCGTCGTTGTTTGCCAGCTCGCGGAATAACTCCTGCAGGTCTTCTTTCGCCTGTTGCTGTAGTTCCTGTGCTTCTTCCAGATTGCCTTTCCGCAATTCATCGACGATCTGTCGGGCAAGTTCAGGGTCAATCGGCTCGACCGGCTGGCGGACCTGATTCGCGTTCGCGCGGGCAGCAAGCTGCTCAACCCGCTCGGCGATTTGCTCCTGCTGCTCGGCGATGGGAGCCACGTCCTGGGCGATCCGGTCGGCATCTTTCTGCAGTGCGTCAGCCAGCAAGTCCTGCGGCTCGGCCAGTTCCCGAGCCTGCTCTGCCAATGCGGCCAGTTTGTCGAGCTGATCATCCCGCGCGGCCTGCAGGATTTCCGGTCGCTGCTCCATCAGATCCTGAAGCGTCTGCAGCAACTCGTTGTGTTCCTCGGCGAGGACCTGCCCATCTTCGAACAGCTCCTGCTGTTCGGCCTGCAGGTCCTGCGGGATCTGGCCTTCAGGGAGGTTGCCGTCAGCCTGCTGTTCGAGTTGCTGTTCACGCTCACGCAGAGCAACCGCGTCTTCCGCCAGTTGTGCCGACCGCTGCGCGATTCGGCTGAGTTCCGTCAGGTCCTTCTCCAGTTCGGCCAGCTCTTCGAACTTACCTTCGAGCTGACCCAGAGCAAGCTCCACGGCATCAACCACATCGGTGTTTTCGTCAAGGGCATCGAGTTGCTGCCGTGCGTTCTGTTCGACCGCATCGGAGAGGCCAACGATCGCGGGTTGCAACTGATCCGTACTTAACTTGCGAGTTTCGTCGGTCAGATTCGCAAACAGCGGATGTTCCGCAAATGCATCGGCCAGTGATCCAATGCGGTCTGCGATTTCAGTCTCCTGTCCGACCAAAGTCTGCACCGCTTTCCTGTCCGGTTCCTGACCAGTGCCAATGTCGCTGACCGTGTTGGCCTGGAGTTGTTCGCTGTCCTCTTCAGACTCGCGCAGCTCGTTGCGAATGGCCTGCAGTTCTTTTCGTAATTCGTTCTGCCGGGCCAGTACGCCGTTGGCTCCCTGTGCGGAGGCGTTCTCGCTGATGCTTAGCAGTCGCGGTTCGCTCCAGATCTCGTTCGGTTCGGGTTTCGGTCGACTGTCAGCCGCCCGCACCTGAAGCTGCAAAACATCGCCCACTCGAAGTGCCAGATCGGCGAGGTCGATACGGAACGGATGCTCGATCGCCTGCCGCCCTAACTGCTTCGGATCGAGTGTGAACTTTCGATCCAGTCCCTGCCGCGACGAAACGTGCAATTCGAGTGCTTCCAGTCCGATGTCATCCACAGCGGCGACGTTGACCACGTAGACGTCGTCGGGACGAGCCTGTTCTCGGGATTCGCCGGACACATCCAGCAGCGGCGGCTGATCGCGCGTAACCACGAACTGCCGATGTGGCTCGTCCGTGTTTGACAGGCCGAACTCGTCGGTCAGCCGGAACGCAAAAACGCCCTGGACCTGTGCCGGCATTTCCAGAGAGGCGGACAGGCCATCCTCGGCCAGTTGCAGCTCGGTTGATTCGACTTCCTCCAGACGAACCAGTTCGTTGGTGTAGGGACCAGTCTGTCTTTCAACATCGTTCGGCTTGTCAGGCTGTTTACCGGCATCGATTGCGAACTTGCTGTCTGGCAGGACACTCGGAGCTGTCCAGTCGATGTGTGCCGCATGCACCGGCTTGTTGAACGTCAGCTCAAACTGCAGCCGGCTGCGTTCGAACACGGTGATTTCTCCGGTTGCTCCATCGATCGCCTGCACGGGGCGTCCGAGGTATCCGGGCGGAGCGACTTCCAGTTTTGCTGCAACAACTTCCGGCGGATCGACAACGTTGATGTGAATCCGTTCGGAACGGCTACCGTCGGCCGTGATGAAAAACTCAAACGGATCCTGCACCGACGGCATCATCGCGGTGAAGGCGCCGGTTTCGGGATCGAACTGCAGATCGCGCGTGTCTGTGTCCCCAGCCTCAGTGAGCCAGTGCAGCTCGACCGGTTCGGGAATCGGGTCTTCTGAAGCGCTGCGCCAACGGACGTCCGCCGTGATGGTGACGTTTGACCCACGGGCGACCACTCGTTCGCCATCCGGAATCGCAAACAGAATGCGGCTGACGCTGGCATAGTTGCCCAGCGGAGAAAACAGCCGCGCCAGCAACAGTTTTGACGGTGACGAAAAGACCATCAGCGTGATCAGGAAAAAGCAGACGACGCCCAGACCAATGCTCAGACGGCGGACGGCTGGAGCGGTCGACACAGCCTCGTCAAAGCGGCAGCCGTGCAGTTCCTGAACCGTCTGCTCTTCCAGCAGCTCGCGCATCAGCCGCGAACCCTTCTCGCCTTCGGCAATGTTGGGGTCAGAGAATTCGACCAGGGAGCTGACTCGCTCGCGCAGCTCGGGGAAGCGCTGTTCGGCCAGCGAAGCGAGTTCGGAATCCGGCAACTTGCGGAACACAGGCCGACCAATCAGCCAGCCGGCCAATGCGGCTTCGCCGACCAGAAGCACAGCCAGAGCGATCACACGCGCGGACGGTTTCAGGTCGAACAGGAGATCGGCGGCCAGTACGGCACCAAACAACGCCGTGCCAATCAGCAAAAAGACCCCGACTCCGCGAATCAGAGCCACGTGACGAACCCGCCGTCGCAGTGTCTCCAGGGGAGCGGACACGGCTGCGGGAAGTACATACTGAAACGCCATTTCCATGCTCCTGTACCGAATCACGCTCGCAACAGGCCGGTCATTCGGTCCGTCGGGCTCAGGCTGTGTGCGAAACCGAAGTCAGTGTCCAGTCAGATGTTCCGGGAATCAAGGGCGTGTGGGAGTCCAGGGTTCCTGTAGAAGGGCGCGCAGCTCCTCTGAGGGTGGTACTCCAGCGACTACAAACGTGCAGCATAACGGCTTTTCGATGGGTCGAATTCGACGGCTAAATCAAGTGGAGACTCCCCCGTATCCCATTGACGGGGAGGCAATCACGCGGCCATCCTGCAATTCAAGAAGAAGTCAGGCTGCGAAATTCGTCGGGAGCGGTTCACTCATGTGCTACAGTTCCCCCGGCTGAATCTTTCACTCGCTGCCATCGGACGCCCTCAATGCCGCGTTATTTCATGCTGATTGTGGCCTCGGCTGTTGCGATTGCCATCGGTTGCGGTTCGGATGACGGGCTCGCGCGTGTGGCGGTCAGCGGGACCGTGAAAATGGCTGGCGAGAATCTGGCCGGCGGGTCAATCAGCATCGTCCCAGACGCAGGACACACCGGCCCGGCGGCGAATGGGTCGATCGACGCTGGACGGTTTTCTTTCTCAAGCGCCGACGGACCAGTCGCCGGTCCGCATCGATTCATCGTCACGATCATGCCCACAAAGCATGAACTGATCGAAATGCGTGCCAGCGGAAAAGACATACAGACGTCGTGGGAGTTCCCGATGACGATCCCCGAGGAGTCATCTTTCGAGCACGATTTTACCCTGAGCGAGCCCACCGTGACGGACGTCCCGTCCGATGATGCTCCCGCTGGAGACGAGCCATGAGACGTTTACGAGCCCGGCACGCGTTCACTCTGATTGAACTGCTGGTGGTTATTGCAATCATCGCAATCCTGATTGCATTGCTGTTGCCGGCCGTGCAGCAGGCGCGCGAAGCGGCCCGGCGGACTCAGTGCCGCAACCACTTGAAGCAGATGGGGCTGGCACTGCACAACTATCAGGAAACACACAAGGTGTACCCGATGGGTAGTGCCCGGGACGGTGGCGTCGCATGGGGATACTCGATGCATCTGATGCCATTCCTGGACAACTCCACCGCATACTACACGGTTGATTTCGACAATCCCGATTGCTGCCTGGAGATTCTAGCCCTGCAGAACGCGAACCCGCCTCAGCCCGATCCCGCCTCATTCATTTTCGAATACCTTGTCTGTCCGACCGATCCGAACGGGAAAATCGCACTTACGGCTGGGTCACCGGGCGCTTATCCGTGCGGCAATCTCTACCCGAGCAGCTATCTGGGTGTCTCGGGGGATCAACCGGCCCGGGTATCATCGGCCTGCGGCAGTCAAAGGAACGGCAACGGCATGCTGTTTACGCGCAGCAGTACGAGGCCGGCAAGCTGCTCAGATGGCCTGTCGAACACGCTGTTTGTGGGCGAGCGAGGGATCCCACAGGATCGAGTCTGGGGCTGGCCACTGTGCGGCGGGCAGGAGTGCGAACACTACCTCAGCACGGACCTTGGATTTTCGAAAGGCCAGAATGCTTCCTGGTCGACCGCCGCTATCGCCGAGCGATTCTGGAGCTGGCACACCGGCGGCGCCCAGTTCGCGCTGGGCGACGGGTCGGTCCGCTTCCTGAGCTACAGCATGGACACGAGACTGTATAAGGCCGCCTCGACGCGCAACGGTGCCGAGTCTCTGGGCCAGTTCTGAACAAGGGCTGCCGATTTGCCGTTGCAGCGCTGAGTCGCCCGCCCAGCCGCTGGCTGTCTCGTTCGTCGCGACGCCCAACTCGGCATTGATGCTTCTCAGCCGGGGTCGTGTCTGGTAAAAGCCAGTCCCACCTGATTCACCCCGCGACGCCCTCTTTCAGTGGCCAATGGCCGCGTTTCTCACATCGATTCCAGCGCTGAGGTTCTGCCATCATGAGTCGCCCTGCCCGACTCGCTCTGGTTGACGGCACAGTCTTTCACGGACAGTCGTTCGGTGCCACGGGCGAGGTTTCCGGAGAGGTCGTGTTCAACACGAGCATGACCGGTTACCAGGAAATTCTCACTGACCCCTCGTACTGCGGCCAGATCGTCACAATGACGTATCCGCTGATCGGGAATTACGGAATCAACCCCGAGGACGTCGAAAGCGATGACCTGTCGCTGCGGGGATTCATCGTTCGCGAGGTCTGTCGACACGAAAGCAATTTCCGCTCGAATCAGTCGCTAGGCGACTATCTGGCAGCGAACAACATTATTGGTCTCGAAGGCATCGATACCCGATCGCTCGTCCGTCGCATTCGCATTCACGGTGCCATGACCGGAGTGATCTCGACCGAAGGAGGAGACGACGCGTCTCTGGTTGAGAAAGCCCGACAGAGTCCTGAGCTGGCTGGACTTGATCTGGCCCGCGAAGTGATCCCGCGAGGTTCCTCGGCGTGGAGCGAAGGACTGAACGCGATCGTCCGAGATCCGGTGACGCACGGTTACGGCGGGTTGCACGACCTCGAAACTGCAGACGGGCCGCTTGTTGTCGCCATCGACTACGGCATGAAACTGAATATCCCGCGGCACTTGAAGCAGCTTGGTTGTCGAGTTCAGATCGTTCCGGGAACCTGGTCCGCTGATCAGATTCTTGACCTGCAACCGGCGGGTGTGTTTCTGTCGAATGGTCCGGGCGACCCGCGGCCGCTCGATTATGCCATCACCACGATTCAGGGGCTGCTGGGAAAGGTGCCGGTCTTCGGTATCTGCCTGGGTAACCAGTTGCTTGGCCTGGCCTGCGGTGCGGAGATCTTCAAACTGCGGTTCGGTCATCGCGGCGCCAATCAACCAGTCCTCAATAAAGAGACTGGCCGCGTAGAAATTACATCCCAGAATCACGGCTTTGCTCTGTCAGCCGATTCCATGCCGTCCAATGTCGAAGTGACGCATCTGAATCTGAATGATCAGACGGTTGAGGGAATTCGGCATCGCGACTTTCCGGCGTTTGCGGTGCAGTACCATCCGGAAGCATCGGCGGGGCCTCACGACAGCCATTACCTGTTCGGCCAGTTTCGCGAGATGCTGCAGCAGGCCTGACGAGGCCGGACCGAACCTGGCTGTGAGAGTTGCTCCACTCTGTCCGGTTGCAGGAGATCATCATGAGACGACGCACGCTCGGCCTGACTGTCCTCCTGCTTGTGACGGCTCTCGGCATTAACGCTGCCCTGAAAGACGGCGATCCCGGCAAAGTCGAGATTGTCACTCTGGACGCTTCGAACTGGGACGAATTCGCGCCGCGGGGCAAAGAAGTCGACGCGATCTACGGCGACATCGTCCTGCGCAACAAGCACCTCGTCGCCGTCATCGCTCAACCGATTGCGTCGCGGCATGCCAACATGACGGTCCGCGATGTCGGTGGCTGTCTGATCGATCTGACGACGCGTGATCACCAGTCGGACCAGCTCAGCGCGTTCTATCCGGGAGCCCGCAAGTACCCCTATCGCGTCAGTTTCATCGGTGACGAAGCGAACCCGGAAAAGCAGCAATACGTCCTGGTCGGCGCGGAAGGCACCGCCGATCGTCCGGCAGTCTCAGTCGGCTACACGCTGCTTCCAGACATCCGGTTCCTGGTCGTCACGACTAACTTCCGAAATGACTCAGACAAGCCGATGACTGTCCAGCTGGAGGACGAAGTCCGAATCGACACGCGCAAGGAGGACATCGTCAAGGCTCCCAACGGTGAGTCGGAGCTGTTCTGGGTTCACGACCGCTTCTGGGGTCAGGCCTATGGAATCTCGACGCTCGGCGGCGGCACGGTGATTTCGAACAGCAACACGCGCACATCGACGCTGCGTTACGACTCGGAATCCGGCCGGAAGATCACTCTGCAGCCCGGCGAGTCATTCGAACTCGTCCGCACTATTGTGCCCGGTCGCGACTTGCCCGAGGTGCGATCAATCGCTGCCGGCCCCGAGGGACGCAATGCAAAACTGACGATCCGAGTCGTCGATGGCCACAACCGTCCGATTCCCCATGCTCGTGTCACGCTGGAACGTGATGGTCAGGAATTCGGCATGGCCGTCGCCGACGCACAGGGCGTCATGACCCGGCATCTTCCGGACGGTCAATATCAGTACCGCGTCGAGTCGCTCGGCGTGGATATCACCCCGGAGGTTCGCGGCACGGGGCCGATTGGTCTGAAAGGGCCCGGCGCCAGTCTGGAAATTACGGCGACGTGCCGCGAATGGAAACCCGGGACCGTTAACGTCGCTGTCACCGACGGGAACGGAGATGCAATCCCCTGCAAGGTCGACTTCCTGGCAAAGGAAGGCACTCAGCAACCGTGGTTTGGTCCCGAGTCCGCGGACTTCGGCACGATGGGTCTGCGATACGCGAGCCATGGTGAGGTGTCACAGTCGGTGCCGCCCGGCGAATACGAAGTGGTCATCAGCCACGGACCGGAATACGACGCCGTCTTTCGTGACGTCACGGTGCCGCCCGGCAAGACCATCGAAGTGAAGGCCGAGCTGAAGCATGTCGTCGACACGACCGGCTGGATCAGCAGTGATTTTCACAGCCACAGTTCGCCATCGGGCGACAACACAGGTAGCCAGCTCGGTCGCGTGCTGAATCTCGTATGCGATCACATCGAGTTCGCTCCCTGCACCGAACACAACCGGATCGACAGCTATCAGCCGCACATTGACCGATTGGATATCGGACAGTTCATCAGTTCGTGTTCGGGCATGGAGCTGACTGGCAGACCGTTGCTGCTGAATCACCAGAACGCGTTTCCCATGAAGTATCGGCCGCATCTGCAGGACGGCGGTGGGCCGGTCACGGATGTCAGCGTCGAGAAGCAGGTCGAACGACTGGCGCTGTGGGATGATCGCAGTGAGAAACTCGTGCAGATCAATCATCCGGACATGGGCTGGATGTTTCGTGACTCCAACGGGGACGGTACGCCAGACGATGGGCACGCCGGCATTCTGCCGCTGATGGACGTCGTCGAGATCCATCCAGTGCCGGACATCCTGACACTCGACCCGTCGATCACGGCGTCGAAGTACAAGGGCAACAACCGGATATACAACTGGCTGCAGTTCCTGAATCAGGGGTACCTGTTGCGGGGCGTCGTTAACACGGATGCTCATTACAACTATCACGAATCCGGTTGGCTGCGGAACTGGATCAAGTCGCCGACAGACGACCCGGCCGGGATCAAACCGCTGGATGTCGTTCGGGCCTCCGAGGCTGGGGCGGTGGTGATGTCCAACGGGCCGTTTCTCGAAGTCAGCATGACGGAAGCCGGCCAGACGGGTCGCGTGATTGCGGGGCAGGACCTGGAAGCACCGTCAGGAAAAATCGTGATCAGCGCCCGCGTTCAATGTCCCAACTGGATCGATCTGGATCGCGTTTTTGTGCTTGTCAACGGACGGATTCACCCGCAGCACCATTATCGGAAGGCGACGCATCCGAACGTGTTTCGCTCGGGAGTCGTTCGATTTGAGGAGCGACTGGAACTGACACTCAAGGAAGACGCGCATGTGATCGTTGTGGCCGGTGCAGAGAACTCGAAGCTGGGCCGCGTCCACGGACCAGTCTGGGGCGAACACAAACCCGCGGCTCTGCACAATCCCGTATTCGTCGATATTGATGGCGGCGGCTTCAAAGCGAACGGTGACACGCTGGACCATCCTCTGCCTGTACGGTTCGGTTATCCTAAGGCGGCAAAATCCAATTGAGTCTTACTCTTAATCCTACTCCTAATCTTAATCCCCGTTGTACCGCGTGAATCGGTCCCGGGCAGCGATGGGTGAGTAAGATTATGAGTAGGATTAAGATTTTGAGACGGAGATGCAGACGGTCGCTTGAAATGGGCACCTGGGATCAGACGTTGCGATGAAAACACTTGATCGAATCTGTGAAGAACTCGGCGTGAGCGTCGATGAAATAGCGAAACGCACGGGGCTCACACGTAAGCGAGTTGAATCGATTATGGTTGGACGTTGGACGCCGAGTCCTACGGATCGGGAACGCATCGCAACTGCGCTGGGCGTGAAGATCGACGAAGTCATCTGGGGACACACAATGCCGCCGCGCAATCTGCGCTATCATCGCTTCGGACTGAAGGATCAGTTCTGAATGAACTCTGAGGATTCCGAGTCACACTCTGCTCAGGCAACGATTGATGAAGCCCGGTCATCCGACGAGAGCCGGGCTTCTGACATGCGCGGACGGCGGGTCCCGCGAAAGTATCTGTTTTTCCCCGGCTGGATCATGCTGGTCATCGCCGCGGCCGCACAGTTCATGTCGGCTCCCGGTCAGTCGTATTCTGTCGCCGCTTTTAACCGGCCAATGCGCGACGGGCTGAGCATTACCGAAACCGACTTTTCGCTCGCCTACGGTTTCGCCACCGTGCTGAGCGGCCTGAGCATGCCATTCGTCGGGCGTCTGCTGGACCGATTCGGGGCGCGGCTTCTGTTGCCTGTCATCGGCCTCCTGCTGGGCGGCGCCTGCATCGGTATGTCTCAGACGCAGTCTCTGGGTGATTTGTATCTCACGTTCACCATGGTGCGTGGACTGGGACAGGGGGCTCTCACGCTGACAGCCATGTGGCTCGTGGGCGAATGGTTCGAACGACGTCGCGGACTGGCAACCGCGATGTCCGGTCTGGGCGGTACGTTTTCAATCATGACGTTTCCGCTGATTAACCGGTATCTGATCAACACATACGACTGGCAGACGGCATGGGCCGTCCTGGGCATCGCTTGCTGGTTTGTAATTCTGGTGCCGTCACTGCTACTGGTTCGCAATCGTCCCGAGGACCTGGGGCTGCAACCGGATGGCGTCGATGCCGATGCCGAGCCAGACGATGAGCCGGCCAATCCGTTGATCACGCCGCTGGAAGATTCGTGGACGGTCGCCGAAGTCCTTCGCAACGTAACGTTCTGGAAACTGCTGGCCGTCCCGGCAACGAGTGGCATGGTGGGAACAGGGCTGGTGTTTCATCAGGTTTCGTTACTTGGCAGTCGTGGCGTTGCAGAAGGCTGGGCACTGGGTCTGATCGCTGTTCAAGCCGGCGTTGGCACGGGCATGTCGTTCGTCACCGGCTGGCTGACGGACCGAGTCGAGGCCCGCTACCTGATGTCAGCCGCGATGGTCTGCCTGGCGGCTGCGATCGCATTGCTGCTGGTGCTGCCGGATCCGCGTCTGGCTGTTGTCTACGCCGTACTGCTGGGCCTGCACGGCAGCGTGCTGCGCAGCACGGGCATGGTCGTGTGGATCAACTATTACGGGCGAGCCAATCAGGGCGGCATTCGCGGCGTGGCCTTCTGTGTGATGATCCTCGCGTCAGCGCTGGGGCCGCTACCTCTCGCGGTATCGTTCGACCAGACCGGTTCGTGGACTCCGGCGCTGCTGGGGTTTCTTGCCATACCGCTGATGTCAGCCCCACTCGTCTGGACAGCATGGCGGCCTGTACGTTCCGTGTGACGTTGACCATCGCGGCTATGGTCTTTTGTTGGAATCGTGGCTCGACCGATCGCCGAACCACAGGCGGACATGATCCTGGTCAACAGAACTGAGCAAGTTCAGCCTCAGTGTGCGATTCCTTCCACTCTCGTCTTTCAGCGTCACTCGACTCCCGCTGACTTCAACAAGTGTCGCCGTCAATGTCTGGCCTTTGCTATTGGCCCAGACGCGTGCCTCGCGAACGCCGTACTCATCACCGATCTTCCACTGCCTGCGGATCATCTCATACCCGGTCGGGTCGTAGGCCTTCAGCTCCACTCGATCGAATGGAGGGTAATTGCAACGGGCAAAGAACATGCATGACAACTCGGCAAAGTATTCGAGTTGGTTTCGTGTCGCGTAGGCGGCCTTCAGGACTCGGCCCTTGTCGTCTTTCACGTTGTGATACAGCTGGTCCTGCATGGTATTTTCCCATGCCGACAGAATTGCAGGCTCTTTCTCCGGCCACTGTTCGAGTTGATACGCGTGCGCCATTTCATGCAAAACCGCTTTCAACGCCCAGAGATCGTTCAGTTTCATGTAGTTGTCGGCGTTGAAGATAACGATCACGCTGTTCCAGTCTTCATGGCGTTTTTCGTCAAACCTGGGAGACCCGGGTCGATAGTATGCGACACCGCTTGGCCACCCGCCTCCCCGGGCTCCTGGCCCATACATGAGGTAGAATCGCTGCTTTGCAACCTGCGCGTGTGAATGCGACGGGACAATCCGAAGCGCAACCTCAATGTTCTGGCTCAGCCGCTTTAGTACGCGATCAGCTACGACCGGAGTCTCGACGAGCAACTGCTTCTCCACAATAAACGCCCGGCCATCCACTGTAACTTCCTGAAACTCTCGTGTTGGAGTCCGGATGTTTACCGCGGCTTTCTTCTTTATCTCGGCGGCGTCCTGAGCCAGGACGTCGCACTGCGCAATGAAAAGTGGCGTCGCGAGCTGAATGGACACGAGTATCAGAATGTCTCGTCGAAACATGTCGGTTCCTCTTGCAGGCCGATGCCGAATAAATCGAGTCGTGAGATACGGTCCAGCGGACCGGGCATGCTATGACGCTGCAGTTCAGTCCAGTCGCTTCACTCGAATGTTCCGGAAGTACACCGTGCTGCCTGGATCGTGGGCCTGCAGAGCGAAGGTGCCCTTGTCGAGCTTGCGTGTGAAGTCCTTACCGGCCGTCGCGTCTTCAGGTTCGGTGTAGTCAACGACGACCTTGTCGTTCACTTTGATCACGACATTGCGACCTTTGACGATAATGTGTTCCGTGAACCACTCGTCATCCTTCGCGGGGGCTTTGTCCAGGACGTCCTTGACGGAGTACAGGCTGCCGGTCTTGCGTCGGTCGCGGTCATAGGAATTGTTGACCTGCGCTTCGAAGCCGTACTTCGGCCAGCCGTTTTCCTGGAACTTTGTGTGGAAGTAGATACCACCGTTTGAGTTCTTCTTTGTCAGGACGTCGACCTTCAGTTCAAAATTCACAAATGGCTTTTCGTCGCCGACATAGAAGAGGTGGCTGCGGTTACCTCGAGCTCGAAACGCGCCATCTTCGATCGCCCAGGAGTCCTTTGCCTCGTTGATCTTCCAGCCGTCGAAGGACTTGCCGTCGTCAAGCCGCGTAAAGCCCTCTTCGGTTCGGACTTTGGCTTTCTTATCGGCCGAAGCCTGCAGCGAGAGCGTCAGCGCGAGCAGTGTCGAGAGTGCGATGGTCATTCGCATTGGTTGAATCTCCGAGTGGGTTGGTGGATCCGCAGACGCTTCACGCTGCCCGCGTATGGAACCGGCAATTCAAGAGCAGTTGCTGACGCTCTGCAAGCGACCAGGCCGATTGCCGTGCGGTGCTGCCTGAATGGCTGTGCCTGCAACCCGGATGACATCAAGCTGGGAACCTCCACAAATGAAGTTCGGAGAGCCGGTTCTGGACGGGCACGGACCCGCCCAGATAGGCTTCAGCCGCCGAAGCAACCTCACAGTCTATGACGAGAAGTGGCTGTCGCCATTCCGCGACTGTGCTCGTGAATCCTGCGGCTCACGCACGAGTTCGGCTGCCACATAGGCTTTCCTTATCAACTCAGGAGACCTCAACGTGAATCTGTCCCGAAGACTGCCCGGAAAACTGATTGTGCTGTTCGGCGTGACGGCTCTTATCTCCGGTACCGGTACGCTGGGAGCTGCGTACTTCTTCCAGGAATGGAAGAGCGGGATTCAATGGCCCGAGCCAGCGATCATTGATCCGGGCCAACCCGGGGCGGCTCCATCCGATGCGATTGTGTTGTTTGACGGGACAGATATGTCTGAATGGAACAATGGTGAGAACTGGATCGTCGCCGACGGTGCGGTGACCACGCACAAGAGCGGCATTTCCTCGAAGCGCAAGTTCGGAGACTGCCAACTGCATCTTGAATTCGCGACTCCATCGGAAGTGAAAGGCAGCGGACAGGGACGTGGCAACAGTGGCGTCTATCTCATGGGACGCTACGAGGTGCAGGTGCTCGACTCGTTCGATAACACGACGTACTACGACGGTCAGTGTGGAGCGATCTACAAGCAGACGCCGCCAATTGTGAATGCCTGTCGCGGTCCGGGCGAATGGCAGACGTACGACATCATCTTTACAGCTCCTCGTTTTAAGGAAGACGGGTCCGTGCAGAGTCCGGCCTATGTGACCGTGCTGCACAATGGCGTTGTTATTCAGAATCACTATGAGCTGCAGGGCAGCACTTCATACACGGCACCGCCGAGTTATCAGAAGCACTCAGACAGGGAATCGATCAACCTTCAATTCCATGGGAACGCGACCCGATTTCGAAACATCTGGGTGCGTGAGAAGGTCCACGCGCTCGAAGGTGATCATCCTGGCGGACGTCCGGAGCCACCACCGGTTCCGGAAGACGTATGACCGGCGCAATCGGCGTCTCGCGATTCACGCATAGTCAAGAAGATTGCAACAAGACTGCTCAGATTGCAGCAGGCACTCCCGCGCGAATCAGCGTGACCGGCAGGATGCGCGTCCAATTGTCGGCACGATCGGCGCAGGCTTCAGATTGGTTGTAGAGGCGACAGCTCATGCTCGCCGGAACTCAGCGCCAGACAGACCGCCGTCAGCAAACACGGCGGTAATTGCTCGTGTCTGCTCGACTCTCGGTGCCTCGGAAGCCGATCTCAACAAGGCTTACCGTCGGGCAGGATGCCGCGTTGAGCCGCCAGAGTCTGTGTGTGAATACGCATTCGGAATTCGGGAGCCGACAGGAGTTTGGCACCGACCGGAAGACCACGCACGGCCCTGGCCAGGCACACCATTTGAGATACCCGCTTTTGATACTCAGGAGGCATCCACACCATGAGAGTCACTCTGCGCGCATTCGCCCTGTTCACCACCGGACTGCTGCTGGCAGTCGGGACGACTGGTTGCCAGTCGTGTTCCCTGTGTCGCGGCTACGTCCCCATGCGGGTCGGCAGCGGAATGTCCCGCCTGCGTCTCCCGCGTCTGGGACTTCCACGCTTCCTGTCTCGCAGCGATCGGCACGACGATCACAATTCGTTCCAGCCGATCCAGCCCCAGGCCGTCCCCTACGAGCCCGGTCCTGATGAACACCGTCTCGTGTTGCCCTCTCCCGGGCCAACAACAGGAAATGTCCCGGGCCGACTTCCCAGAACAACGCTGCCACCCGCAGTGCCGTCGTTCAATGAAGACGCCGTCCCGTCGGCGGGTCTGTCTCCGTTGCGCCCGATCAATCATCAGCGTCCGATCAGTCGCCTGCGTCGCATCAGCCATGAAGTTTCGGAATCCGGTGACAAAGGTGTGATTCAACCGGTCTGTCACAAGATGTTCGGCAGCTCATGCTCAACCTGTGTGACGTCGTGCTGCACGAAAGAAAGTCTGCTCTCGAAGCTGCGACGCAGGCTCTCCAACGGGATTAGCAAGCTGACCTGTAAGTCGTACTCGGCGTGCAGCCCCTGTCCGTCTCCCTGTGATCCCATTTGCTGTGACCCATGTTTCTCGGGTAGTGGCGGCTTCTACGACGGCGTCGTGGTTGGTCAGTATCCGCTGCCGAGCTATGGCCCGACCAGCTACGATCCGCACTTCATGCCGCAAACCAACTGGAGTCCGTACGGCTACTCGCAGCCCACATACGGTCAGCCACCCTGCAACTGCCAGCGTCAACAGCCTTCCATGGGTTACTACCCGCCGCAGCAATACCCGCAGCCGCAGTACCAGCCGCGACCGCAGCAGTATCCGGCTCCGCCACAGTATGGAACACCTCAGCCACAAGGATATCCGCAGCCGCAGACCGGGTATCTCAATTCGACACCAACGCCAGTTCCAGGAGCCCGGCAGCCCACGCCGATTCCTCAGCCAACTCCAGTAACGCTTTCACCTGGCTACAGCCCGGTACAGCCAACGTATTCCACTGTTGGCTCGAATGGTCAGCAATACCGTTCACGTTAGCCGTGAAGTGATGGATGTAGCCGAACTCGCCAGAGTTTGGTTTCCTCGAGCCCGTCCAAAGTCTGGCGACTTCGGCTACGGCTCAAAACACGACTGAGACAGCCTACAAACGGTGAGAAGCGCAAAGATTGACGCCGCGGAGTCGAAACTCCGCGGCGTCAATTCGTTCTATCTCACTGTAGAAAGGACTCCGTGCCCTTCTACCAAAAGAAGACTTAGACGACGTGGTACGCTTCCATACCATGCTCGGCGATGTCCAATCCTTTGTCTTCTTCTTCTGGATCGACGCGGAGGCCGATGGTCGACTTCAATATCACGCCGACGACTCCCACGAAGACAACGGTAAAGATTCCGATCGCAACGATGCCCTTGATCTGAGCCATTAGTTGTTCGCCACCCGCACTGGCACCAAACAGCCCGACAGCCAATGTGCCCCAGATGCCACATACGAGATGCACGCTGACCGCACCGACAGGATCGTCGATCTTCAATTTCGAGTCGATGAAGATCACGGCGAAGTAGACCAGCACACCGGCGATAATACCGATGATGATCGCGTCCAGTCCGCTCATCTGATCCGCACCGGCGGTAATACCAACGAGTCCAGCGAGAATCCCGTTGAGTGCCATCGTCAAGTCCGGTTTGCCAGCGAAAGTCCACGAGATAATTGCGGCAGTAAATCCACCCGCCGCTGCAGCCATCGATGTTGTGACCAGAACCAGCGAGACTAGTCCGGGATCAGCACTCAGCACGGATCCACCGTTGAAGCCGAACCAGCCGAACCACAACAGGAACACGCCCATGGCGGCCAGTGGCAGATTACTGGCGGGAATGGCCTGCACTCGTCCATCGACGTACTTGCCTTTCCGTGGGCCAAGCAGAATCGCCATGACAAGTGCTCCCCAACCGCCCACCGAGTGCACCAGCGTCGATCCCGCGAAGTCGTAGAATCCAGCCTGGTCCAGCCAGCCGCCCCCCCATTTCCAGGAACCGGTGATGGGGTAATTCAGCGAGACAAACAGCGTCGAGAAGATGAGAAAGCTCGACAGTTTAATACGTCCTGCCACGGCACCGGAGACGATCGTCGCGCACGTCGCCGCGAACATCGCCTGGAAGAAGAAGTCGGTGTGCGCCGTGTAGCCGGGGCTGTAGGCCGGACCGGTGAACGATCCATCGTCGAGTTTCTCAGTTCCGTTGCTCAGAAAATCGAAGCCGGCGAACTTGAAGTACCCGCTGTCACCTTCACCGAAGGTTGGATACATCAGGTTGAAGCCGATGACTCCGTAGGTCAGAAGTCCAATGCAGATGATCATGGTGTTCTTGAAGAGAATGTTGACCGTGTTCTTGGACCGGGTCAGACCACTCTCCAGGGTGGCGAATCCGAGGTGCATGATGAACACCAGCATGCCGGCGATCATGATCCACAGATTGTTGACAGTGAACTGATTGGCCTGCCCGATTGGGATCAGGTCCATCGGATTAACTGCTGCCGGTTCTTCCTCGGCGGCTGGTTCTTCCGCATCCGGCGCCACATCTGGATCCGCCACCGACGGGTGCCGCATCGGGTTCGTCTGCTGGTTCCGCATCAGCCGCTGCCGGGGGATCGTCCGCGACCTCGTCCTGAGCCATCGCTGGCGAAATTACCAGTCCGGTAACGGTTAGAAGCAACAGAACTGGCAGCAGCCAGCGTGACAGGTTGAGGGACATAGCCCGATTCTCCTTGAAGAACGGTAACGACAATGTGAGGAGGCGGTGGGACGCGACTACTGCCCGAATCCGAGTGCGGAGCGCCATGTCGAAGCAGAATGGACACAACGCCTCAACGCACTTCGAGCCATCGCCAGTGCGTCCAATTCAGATTCAAGCAGTCCGGCCGTCGCGCTCTGTATAGACCCACAGTGCTGTTCGTCATCAATCAGTTGCGGGCATCGCTGTCTTGAGCGCTCGACGAACGATGGGCGGAGGCCGGAGTCCCCAGTCTTCATCTCAAACCAGATTGCGCACAGGCGAATCCAGTTTGGTTTGATCAAGATGGGAGAAAGTAACGCTGCCTGGTTTCATCGGCAAGGAACCAGGGGAATACAGCGAACGTAGCCACTTCACGCTACCAGGGGGCTACGTAATGATCTGATGGATGGGCGTGCCGAAGTCGATGTCCAGACGTTTGTGGCCGGGCACTTCCATGGCTCGGTGATCCAGTCCGAGCTGGTGCAGCAGCGTGGCATGGATGTCGGTGACGTAATGCGGATCTTCGTCCGCATGAAAACCGATTTCGTCTGTCGTTCCGTGAGCGATTCCGCCCTTTAGACCGCCACCGGCCATCCAGACCGAGAAACCGTACGGGTGGTGATCCCGTCCATTGCCGCTTTGCGAACCGGGTGTGCGTCCAAATTCGGTCGCGAAAACGACAATCGTTTCGTCCAGCAGTCCGCGTGCCTTGAGGTCCTTGAGCAAACCGGCAATCGGTCGGTCCACCTGGCCTGTCAGGTTGGTGTGATTGCTCTTTAGATTGGAATGGGCGTCCCATGCTCCGGCCGCTCCGGTGCCGTGCATGATCTGAATGAAACGCACGCCGCGTTCAACCAGCCGCCGTGCCGCCAGCAACTGCATACCAAACGGCTTTGTCGCGCCTTGATCCAGACCGTACAGCTTTTGTGTCTGCTGAGTCTCACCGTCAAAGCGAATTGCCTCCGGCACGGACCTCTGCATTCGGAATGCCAGCTCGTACGACTTCAGCCGCGCACGCAGCACGTCGTCGTCCGGGTACTGGCCAGCCGTGATGCGATTCAGACGTCCGATCAGATCAAATTCGAGCCGCTGTTCCTCACTGGTCAGATCGAGTTCCGGCTTCGCGTAAGGCAGCGGATTGTTCGGATCCACCTTCAGAGGCACGGAATCGTGCGCCGGGCCGAGGTAGTGTCCGTCGCGTACGTCGAAATACCGCGGTCCCATCGAGATGAACTGTGGCAGACTTTCGTTGAGCGTTCCCAGGCCCCAGGTGACCCAGGCTCCAATCGTTGGAAAGCGACCGTCGAGCATGTGCCGCCCGGAATGAAACTGCACTTGAGCCCCATGATTGTCATCGGTGGTCCACATTGACCGGACGACCGAAATGTCGTCGATGCAGCTCCCGATGTGCGGAAACCAGTCGCTGACCTCAATCCCGCTCTGGCCGCGTTTCCGGAAGCCAATCTGCAGCGGATACAGCGTGTTGCGCTGCTGACCGTTCGCATCGTTCACGACGACGACGCGGACTCGCTTCAGTTTTTCCGGATCCTGCACGAACTTGAATTGCGTTCCGCCGATCGACTGGCCGGCGAACTTCGTCAGCGCCGGTTTTGGATCGAAGCTCTCCATGTGCGAAACGCCACCGCGCATGAAGAGCCAGATTACGTTTTTTGCCTTTGCGCTGAACCTCGGGCGATCTGATGCGGATTCGCTGCCGAGCGCGTCACGCTGCAGCATCGCATTGAATGCGACAGCTCCGAGTCCGAGGTTTGAGTTCAGAAAACCACGTCGAGACTGGCGGAGAGATAGCGTCATGTTCGTATCCTGAATCGCGATCGAGACAGTCAAGTTCCCGCATTGCCGGATATCGTATCAACTGGTCGATCTGGACGGCCCCATTCAAATCACTGACAGTGTACCGTCTAGCGGTCCAACGCTCTGCGTCGGATCGTATCTGTTGGCGAGTACCTGTGGGGTTCACCGGCACGAACGCGACCCGTTTGCCGGACACGCGGGCGATCGAGGTGAGACATGAACGCGATAGAGCTGCGGAGACGGCTGACAACTCGCGCTGTAATCATCCTGCTGCTGGCCATCCCGCCGGTTGCCGTCGCGCAGCCTCCCAAAGGCAATATCGAGCCTCCTCTGAATTTGCAGTGGGAGCAATTGCGTCACGACGTGTTCACGCACCGCCAGTCTCAATTGCAACTGGCCCGCGCACGCGACCTGATCAATGCCGGCAATTATGCCGCTGCGTTTGAGGCACTTCAGAAGGGAATCTTTGGCAATCCGCAGAGCTTAATGGACCTGCAGAGTCACCCCGTCGATGTGGTGACCGACAGCTTTTACTGGGACGGGCGTGAGCTGCGCAGCGTGCGGCGAGAAGCGGTTCGCCTGCTGGAGTCCATGCCGGCGCGGGGCCAGCGTGAATACGAGAAATTGTGGGCTCCGGTTGCGGACAAAGCACTGAAGGCCGCGATTCGCAGCGGGAGTTTGCCGGACCTGATGGAAGTCTCACGCCGTTGTTTCGCGACGGCTGCCGGAGCACGGGCGCTAGACATGGCCGCCACGAAGTTGCTGGACCAGGGTCAACCGGCGGCCGCAGCGGCCTGCTGGCAACAACTGATCGACTCGCCGCTGCACAGCTCGCGACTGTATCTCGGACTGTTCCATAAGACCGCGATCGCATGGCTTCTCAGTCACGACGCTGAACGAGCCGGTCAGGTTGCCGCGGAAGCGAGTCGACACGGTTTTTCGGTCGAGCTGGCCGATTTGAGAGAGGCGGTTGAGTCGCTCGCGCTGGTTCAGAACGATGACCGGCGTGCTGGCTGGCCACTGCCATTTGGGAATATTCAGAACAATCCGATTGCTCAGGGCTCAGTCCCATACTTGAGTCCGCTCTGGACCCAGACGCTGACCGGACCCAGGGACTTCGACGCTTTGACCAACTGGGAGCGGTCTCTGGTCCGTAGCGAACTGAGAGTCATGGGCTCTGCGGTGTGGCCAATCATCGCCCGCGATCAGCTCATCGTGCGTGATCTGGACGGAATTCGAAGCTGCGACCCACTGACCGGGCGTCAGTTGTGGCGCTTCGACGGAACGCTTTCATCCCGTGAGTTGGCCGCTCGTCTGCGGACAACGGGGTTCGCTGGCATTGCACGCGCGACAGCCGCATCTGTTGAGTACGCATGGACGCATGCGTCCGGTACGGGTTGCATCACATCTGATGGCGATCGCGTCTTTGCCATCGACTGGGTCAGCATGGACGCTGATCACAACGTGGACAGCATCCGTGGGCGAAGTCGCTTCACGGCTGCAAACCGCATCGTCTGTCTAAGGATTCCGGACGCCCAGTCCGCGCCGGCTCCAGGGACGGCGGATGCCACACCGCGCGTCATCAAGCCGGTCTGGTCCGCAGGCGGCTCGTCCAGCAATGACCTGATCGATCCACTGGCCGGGCAGTTTTTCGTCGCCCCACCACTGCCAATGGCCGGTGCAGTCTTTGTCATGTCCGAGTCTCTGCCGACTCAGGAGCTGAATCTGGTCAAGCTGGAAGCGGCCACTGGACGGCTCATCTGGATTCAAAAGCTGGGACTGGTCGAACGGAATCTGTTTGACCTGGGACAGCGACACCGTTTCAACCCGGTCAGTGTGCCGGCCTGCTCGGACAACATCATTATTTGCCCCACAGAGGCTCGCTATGTTGTCGCTGTGGACGCGATATCTGGCGAACTGTTGTGGATGTACGACTACTCGGACCGGTTATCGACCTTTCGGAATTCGAACCGCGGTCAGGAAAAAGGGTTTCGTGGGCTGCCGGACCCGCCGCACATTCAGGGCACTTCCGTGCTGCTGCTGCCACGGCGGTCTGACTACGTCCACTGTGTGGATCAGCGCACCGGTAAGCGGGTCTGGCGTACGAAACGGAACGATGATCTGTACGTCGCCGCCGTCACCGAAACTGTGGTTGCGACGGTCGGCAAGGGCGGCATGCGCGGACTTTCTCTGCGCACTGGTGAGGAGCTGTGGTCCACACGACTGGGTCTCCCCTCCGGACGCGGCGTGCGCACCCGGTTGGATGCGGACAACGGCGCAGAGTCGGAATCGGGTGACGCCTATCTTGTGCCTCTCAAACGCGGTGGCATCGCGGCTGTCAATCTGGAGACCGGACGAGTTCAGACATCGACACTCGTGCCGTCGGTTCTGGAGAGTCGCCTCGCACGTCATCTCAGCAGCGACGACCCGGGCCCTCGACCGGTTCGCGAACTCGACATGCAGTTGTTTGGCCTTGGCACCGAGCACACTTCGGATGAAGCCCGGCCGGGCAACCTGTTGCTTCACGACGGGCTCGCCATTTCGGTCGGTCCGCGCCATCTCACGGCGTTCGCTCAGGTGGACGCCCATTTGGCGCGGCTTCGCACGGCTGCGCAGCGAGGCGAAGCAGTCGATCCGTTAGCACTTGCGCAGGTTGAAGTGGCTGCTGGCGATCTGCGGGCAGCCGAAGCGAGGTTGTCTGTTCTTGTGCTGAATGCTCTGAATGCTGGCGAGCAGGCCGAACGCGCACGCTGGCTGTTGCAGGAGTTGTTGCGGATGCAACTGGCAAGTCCCGGCCCCGGAGCCAAACTCACGGTTGCCGAGCAACGCGACATGGTGACTCGACTGACGGCGCTGGCGAAGTCTCCGCGTGAAAAAGAACAGGCGCTGATTCAGGTCGCGCGCTGGGAGCAGCAGCACGGCTCCGCGGTGCGTGCGCTGCCTCAGGTGGCATCCATTGCGTCGCTGGGTCTCAATTCTTTCATTTCAGTCGATCCGTACGCCGAACAGGTCGTCACGTCAGATGCCTGGGGTCGCAGTCTGATTCTGTCCGCCCGGCAGCAGGCCAGTCCCGACGAGTGGCAGGCCGTCGTTCACAAGGTTGAGCAGCACCGGAAGCAGGCGCTGAAGACCGATACGATCGCCAGCCTCGAACAGTTTGTCTCAATCTATGCGTCGCTGCCTGAAGCCGGTTCCGTTCGTAATCAACTGGCAGATCGGTTGATTCAGCAGGGCCGATTCCAGTCGGCGGAATTACTGTTGATCCAGAACCGCACGTCTCCGGATGACGAAGTGCGGGCGGTCGCCGAGGTATTGCTCATCTGTCTGTGGGACCGCCTGGGCATCAACATTGAAGCCGGACAGGCGCTGCAGCGTGTGGCGAGCGAATTCCGCGACGTAAGTCTGCAGCCTGTCACGCGCGATCGCATGGCCAGCGTGTCGGCGTCGCTGTCCAGTCCGCTGGACGAAGCGACGGGGCGCGGCTTTCTGGCGGCATTCGATAAGTCGTCGCTGTCATGGCGTGTGTTTCAGGATTTGCAGCCGTTGGGCTGGCGCGTACGACGCGTCCAGGTGAGCGGACAGGGGCTGGCTGGAGCAAATCCGAATGCTCCTGGCGTCTGGCGAAAAGTGACTCGACGTGTCGACAACTCTCCGAATACCGGCTTCGATGTGGTTGGTACCGATGGCGGTACGGATGGCGGACGCGAGATGAGCCGCTGGGTGCTGCTCGACCGGCTCAGCGGAGCAACGCGTGCCGAGGTCCTCATGCCGCAGCGCAGTCAGCTTCCCATGCCACGGTATCGCTATGTGGGGCATCTCATGCCGGTCGGCGGCAAAACACAAATGCATGCCGTGTCGCTGCTGGAATCGCGGGACGGCAGGCCGTTCTGGCGGCACCATTTCCGCCCCGTAGAATCCGTTAGCGGCGAAAAGGCCAGCAACGACGCGATTGAACCAAGCGTGGCCACTCCATCAGTCTTCGTTTTCCAGACCGTGAAGCATCTGATCGGTATCGAGCCGCGCAGCGGACGAGTGCTTTGGAGACGTTCGGATCTGGACCTTGAAAGCGGCGTTCGAGTCGACCGCGAGGCCGGCCTGTTCGGAGATGACGAAACGCTCACGCTGTTCCATAAAGACGCGGAGACGTATTCGATCCTGTCCTCGCAAACAGGAGAGACCATTCGCACGAATACGGCCAACGTGGACTTTCGGTATCCCAAGCGTGTCTTCGGTCGCAAACTCTTTCACGTTACGAACGAAATCACGGACGGGCAGAACAGTCCGTCTCGACGTATTCGCGTCTGGGATCCGGCACGCCCGGAATTCGATTTCGATGAGGAGATCGTCGGTCGACTGAATTTTGCCTCATCGTCCAACGGAGAAATGGCGCTGCTGATCGGACAGACGCTTCAGGTGTTTCGCATGCCCGAGATGGATCCGATTGCCAGTATCGAATTCGCACAGGCCGACCTGACGCGATTCACGACGCTCCGTATGTTCTCTGATCCCCAGAACGTCTATCTGAACCTGCAGGAACGGACGACCGGGCTGAGTAGTGGCCGCAATAACTATTACCTGGCGGGAGATTCCAGCATTCCGCTCAACAGCGTCTTCAAGGGCTCTCTGATGGCTGTCGAAAAGGCAACGGGGAAGATTCTGTGGAAACGTTCGGTTCAGCCGCGGAGTGTCCTGAATATCACTCAGTGCTCGCTGCCGTTCCTGATCGGGCTCTCACGCGTCAGCCCGCGGGGCAATAACACTCAGCGAGCACTGGAAGTTGAGTTGATTGACCGCCAGACCGGGCAAACCCTGGGACATGCCGACCGCCTGATTCCGGACCGCATCGTGCATTGCGTCGTCGACCGCGACCGTGGACTCCTGACTCTTCACGGCTTATCCAGTCGCATCGATCTCGACTTCAGTCGCTCGGCGCAGTCACTTCTACTGGAGCAACAGCCGCTGTGATGACGTAGATCTCTGCAGGTCGGGCCTTCTTCCGACGGAACCAGACCTGCACGGCCACAGTCGAAGTCACCGACTTCCGGTCACTGCATCACAACTCACTTCTATTGCAGTGGTTATGAGCATCACATCTCTTTGGCCCGTGTGAGTCTGCTTTCCTCCTCAGTCCTATTGAGAGGAGGTGTCGCGTGCGGTTTGCAGAAACAGTGATTGACGCGAGAGACGGTACAAATCTGTTCGTTCGATCGTACTCTCCAGACGAGAGCTGCGACCGATGGATGGTCATCCTGCACGGAACGAGTGAGTACGGCGGACGTTACGATCACGTGGCCAGGGTCGCGGTTGAGCAGGGCTGGAACGTGATCGCTCCAGACCTGCGTGGACACGGGCACTCAGGTGGTGCACCAGTCCACACAGATCGGTTCGAACGCTACCTCACGGACCTCGACGCCATCTGGACCCACTTCAAACTGAACCCGGACCGAACCGTCCTGGTCGGTCACAGTTTCGGCGGTCTGGTGTCCATTCGTTTTGCTCAGACCCGCCCGACACGGCTTCAGGCTCTGGTGCTCTCGTCGCCGCTGCTGGGTCTACTTGTGAAGATTGGCTCGCTCAAACTTGCTCTCGGTCGATTGGCATCAATCCTCAGGCCGGAGACGAGATTTCGGAGCACTGTTCCGCCAGAGCACACCTGCCACGATCCAGAAGTCCTGAGTCGTCGCATGGCCGATCCGTTGATGCACCGTAGCATCACCGCAGCATGGTTTTTCCAGATGAAGCGGGCGCTCCACGATGCCTGGAAGGATGCGGCCAGACTGGAAATCCCAATCCTGGCGCTGCAGGCCGGAGACGATCTCATTGTCGACCCAGCCGCGGTCGAACCGTGGATACAAACGACAGCCACTCGTGATCCGGTGTTTCGCATGATCACCGGCGCCTATCACGAGGTCTTCAACGAACCCGACTGGCGTGACACGCTGGATGAAACGCTGACCTGGCTCGACGAACTGGTTCCATGCGTAACGGCTGAGGGATGAGGGCGGAGCGTGTCACTAGATTCGCAATTTGCATTTTGAAATTTGCAATTTGAAATCTGCACCTCCCGCCTCACCGTATTTCCTGCACGCTACCGCTGACGTGACCGATCGGCGGGAACGAATGCTGATCGCGGTGGTACGGAGAGTCGTAGTGTTGCGTGCTTTTGAACCACTCGTGCCGACCGTCTGCGGACTGGTCTTTGACGCAATCCTGTATCTCGCTCAGTTCCGATTCGCTCATTGGCGTAAAGCCTCGCGCGATTTCGAGGTCCTGCTCGAGGTTGGCAACCGATTCCATTCCAGCCACGAGCGTGCTGATCGGTAGACTCATTGCATACCGCCGACATTCCTGAGCAGTCAGTCCGGCGCCTGTAATTAACTGAGCATCACCGCCCAGGCTCTTCATGCCGATGCAGCCGATTCCGCGTTCGTTGAGGACCGGCAGGATTTCGTTCTGAAAGCTGCGGTAGTGTGCATCAGCCGCGTTGACTGGCATCTGGACCGTGTCCCACTCGAAGCCGGTATCCAGCATTTTCCGGAAGATGTCGGGGTGCTTGTGTCCGGTGAACCCGATCAGGCGAACCTTTCCGGCCTGCTTCGCGGCCCGTGCTGCTTCGATCGCGCCGCCGGATGCGAACAGCCAGTCGGGGTCGTTGTCGTAGATGACCTCGTGAAACTGCCACACGTCAATGACATCCGTCCTGAGCCGTCGCAGACTCTCCTCGAGCTGCTCCTCGGCCGTCTTGCGATCGCGCCCGCACACCTTGGTCATCAGTGTAACCTTGTCTCGACGTCCGCCCTCTGCAAGAGCGATTCCCATTCGACGTTCTGACTCGCCACCATGGTATTCCCAGGCATTGTCGTAGAACGAGATACCCCCATCGACGGCCTGGTGAACCAGTCCAATGCTGTCCTGTTCGGTCAGGTGCTTCCTGCAGAAATGTCCGCCGCCGAAACCGAGAAGCGAGACTTTGATCCCACTGCGACCCAGCGGGCGAATGGGAAGGCCCTCGGCGTTGTGTTCGAGTGGTTCAGACACGGTGTCTCCAGAATGTTTGTCGGCGACTTGCGGTGGTCATTGAACAGTAGCATTTCACCGTCACTGCAACCCACCACGCCGGCGGACGCCTGCCGCAGGCCCTTGATCGCAAGAGGTCGAATCACCCAGCATGGCCGCGTGCAGGAAGGCTGTTGGGGGGTTGGGATTGCAAAGTGCAAATTTCAAAATGCAAATTTCAAATCTACAACGACAGTCACGCCCTCAACTCTCCTCTGCGCTCCGCGCAAAAAAGAAGACCCGGACAGGAAATCCTGACCGGGTCTTTGCTGATTAAGCTGATGCTTCTGATGAACTCAATCTGAGTCGAGATTTTACGTTGGACATCCTTGTCAGCAACGTTGGAGTTCCCCTGGCAAATGGACTCCCGACCCTGCCTGTTTCTTTGTGGGATTCAGGCGGCTCCGTAATCAAGCCAGCCTAAGCAAGCTGCTTCTTACGACCGACAAGAGTGCGAATCCGCTCTGCGAGCAGAGCTGAGTCGAACGGCTTGCGGAAGGTCTCGTTGAAGATCGTACGGTCGAAACCGGCCGCATTATCTTCATCGCTGAGAAGGCCGATCAGGACCGTCTCAAGGTACTCCGGATTGCGACGCAGATTCTGAGCAATCAGAAGAGCGTCGTTACGTCCCATTGCGAAGTCAACGACCACGCAGTCGGGATGCAGGGATTCAGCCTGAATTCCGGCTTCAAATCCGCTCTGAGCGTACTCCGTTTTGAAGTCCTCAGGGCTGACCATTTCGCCCAAACTCGCCTGAATTGCCGGTTCGGCACCGACGAGCAAGATCTTGCCCATCGCCTCGTCTTCAAGTTCGCCAAGCGGCATCCCATGTTCTTTCAGGAAACGGATCAAATGCTCTCGCGGGATCCGTCGGTCCTGTGAACCTGGAATCCGGTAGCCACGAAGGCGACCGGAGTCGAACCATTTTGACACGGTCCGAGGTGCAACTTTGCAGATCTTTGCTACTTGTCCAGTAGTGAAGATCGTCTTCATCGCGGGCTCCACTTTCACTTTCTATGCACGTGTGGATCACCACACCTGCACCCCCCTACGATGGCTGGCTCTCAAGCCGCCGGGTCCATACCGAGAGCCACCGAGGTATCGGGTCGGGGCTGTCTCCAGTTACCGAGCAACGTTCCAACAGCTCCCGTCGGACCGCCACCTGCCTACATCGGCAAAATACAACTGAGGACTGTCGTCACTCCGTTCGCTTCCTCGAGGAAACTCATTTCCCAGGGGATCCTCGCTCCTCAATTCAAAAGGCGGGTCGTCGTCGTGACGCACCTGTGCCTGCGAGTAACGCAGACCGGGTACGGCAGCCGGACGCATCCAGAACTTCTGCCAATCGCCTTGGTGAAGTCCTGACTGACAGCGATCCTCGCTGTCCCTGTCTTTCGTGAACCAGCAGCAGAACTCTCAGTTCGTCCCACCTCCCTCCAGACTGCGGGACAGGACTGTGAGTCGCTGACGGTCTGACCTGTATTTCGACGCGAACCCCACCAGGACTTTAGAACGATTAAGCCCTTATGAGAGTCAGAACCCGGCTTGCAGGACAAACTGCCCCTTAAAGACCGGACCACCTTCTTGGCGGAGGTCAGTGCCTCATGCAAAACATCGCTACAACCGTCGCAGTCTGGCCGGGATCATCCATTCGAATCACCCGAACCGTTGCGATCGGTTCCAGCAGCCCGCAAACAGTATTTCGGATAAACTCCAGAAAGCCGGCAGCAATCTCTGTGTCGGTTTGTGAAATCGCGAGTTCTGCCCCGACAATGCCGATAATGTCGGAAGTACACGTAAGAACGATTCTGCCGCTGTTTCATTCTGAGACGCGGACACAGGAAGATACGCGGTCGATCCGAACGGTCAGAAAACGATTAAGACTTAGTGAGTGATTGTGCGCTATCGCCTGTATCAGGATGAGGCGATTGTCCCGTCGATCCGTTTTCAGACTTATCTCGACACACGCGCACGAGCAGACCTATATTTCCACGATCCCTTCCCACCCGGTCGGCATCTTCCGATCTCCTCTGATCACATCTCCACGCGATTCCCTCACTTCAACCATGGATGGTTGCCGAGATGCGCGCACTCCCCCTCTGCCATGCGTTTGGCCTGTTCCTGACGTTGTCCGGCTGCCAGATGCCGCTGTTCGACAACGGCTTCGGAGACTTCTCTCTGCGCGGTGATCGCGGACGTGATGTCGATACGCCCGCACGCAGTGTCGCAGAACGCCAGAATCGTGATGCAAACCTGCGGACACCTGGCCCACGGCAGAGACTCGATCCCGCCAGAGTGTCGAGTCTGAATACGTTCCTGCAGCGAGGCAATCTTTCGCTGAAGAACAACGCTCTTGCCGATGCTCGAATTCAGTTCGAGACGGCACTGCAGATCGATCCGCAGAATGCACACGCACTTCACATGCTGGGTCGCATCGGAGACCAGGAAGGGCGATTCGAAGATGCCGAGTATCACTACCTGCGAGCGCTGGCTTCCGGTCGGAATGCCAACCTGCTGAGTGACCTGGGGTACTCGTATATGCAGCAGGGCAAGTTGGACCGAGCCCGTGAGACTCTGCTGCAAGCCCTCGAAGATCAGCCAGATCATCGCATGGCGATCATCAATCTGGGAGCTGTCTACGCATGGTCTGGCGATCAGGAAGGGGCGTTGGCCTGGTTGCGACAGGTCGGAACCCAGGAGCAGGCCGTTGCATCACTGAATGACATTCTGAGAACTCGACCACCCGGCGTGGGTAGAGGGACTCAGATTGCTGAACAGCGACCACCGGAGGATCCGAAGCAGGTCGACTTTGAAACAATGAAACAACAAATGGCGGAACTTCGCCGGCAGGGGCAAGCCAAACGCCGCCAGAAGGAACTGGGCGAAGAACAGCAGGCACGCCAGCGCATTGACTCAATGCTCAATCAGAGCATTCAACCCAGTCAGTTCGAACCCGAGCGTCGACGACAGGAGCCAGCGATTCGGCACGCGATTCCACCCGGAATGCGGTCGGGAGGGTCCACAGGTGCAGGCTCGCCACCCATGCCAATCGAAATTGGTCCGAACGGGTTTGTTCCCGCCTCCGGCCAGTCAGTTCCGCAATGGCCCCAGAATCATCAATCACAGCCGCCCGCAGCTCAGCCGTATTACGATGGCAATGGGGGTCCAGCAACAGGGCCGGGCAATAACACCATGCCGGAGCAGTGGCCGCATCGATCTCCACCGTCCAACTCGGCGTTCGGAACGAACGGGCAGGGGCAACAGTTTCCGCCGAGTGCGGGACCCAACCCAAACTTTCGCGGCGGAGCCACCGGACAACAGTTTCAACCGGTCGGGCAGGGGGGACAGCAGATGATCCCATCCGGCAATGTACAGTGGCCGCAGGGGCGACCTGGCCAACAGGGCGTCACATCTGGTGGAGTGCAACAGCCTCCTCAGGATTATCGGACGTCCGGTAACTGGCCACAGAATCAGCCGGTGCGGACCATTGAACAGACGGCGAACTGGAATGCCGCGGGACAACGAAATCAGGCTGCGAACGCCGCCGCTCGGATGGGCATGTCTGCCGGGCCCGGTGGACTGTTCCCTGTCGAATCACAATCAGGGCGCCCCACGCAGCAAAACGTGGCGCCACAGATTGGACCATCACACAGTAACTACGGTCCGGCATCAGCCCCTGCAGGTCCCACCAGCCAGCAGGATGTGTGGCGGCCTGGCCAGCAGAATTCCGGGTCACAGAATCCGGGCCAGCAGGACTTCAATCAGGGCGTCGTGCCTGGCGGTGCTGCTCCGGCTGCCCCGTCGCATATCAACTGGAACCAGATACCACCCAGCCAGATCAATCAGGTCCCATCGCCGACATGGAACATGAACAATCAACAGCCCCCACCTCGGCAGGGGCAGTGGTCACAGGCGGCACTTCTCGGTGAGCAATGGCAGACAGGATCACTCTCATCGGCAACGAGACATATGCAGACGGCGACGGACAGCTCGCAGTTCGCTCAACCTCGGTATTTCACACCGCCCCCACGCGACGACGGGCAGCCCAACATGATCAACCTGGGCTCAAGATGAGCTGTCGTCAGCCGGCCAGTAACTGTTGCTCCAGCGAGTCAATCACATCGGTCATGTGCCACTGACGACCACCGATGCTCAGCGACGTATCCAGGTGCAGCCAGCCTTCGACTTTCTTTTCGGCGGCCACCACCGTGCTGTGATTGCGTCCGCCGAAGAATGTGCCGATCTCCTTGTAGGCCGCCTGCGTATGCCGGCGGGCTAGAAACATGGCCAGCATCCGCGGCTGACTGACACTCCGCGTTCGGCGGTTTGATTTCAATTCGTCCGACTCGACACCGAACAGTCCGCACACGGCCGCTTCGATGTCGTTCAATCGAATCACACGGATGCAGTCGCGTTCCAGATCCGACAGCACCTGGCGAGCCGTCTGAAGCGACACAGGCTTGCCGGTCATGACGTGCCATGTCTCCAGCGTATTCAAGGCACCTTCAATCTCCCGCACGTTCTGCACGAACCGTCTGGCCACATACTCAAGGGCCGATTGGTTGATCTTTGCAGATAGCTGTGCCGCCTTGTGCCGCACGATCGCGAGCCGTGTTTCGGCGTCCGGAACTTCCAGGCGGCAGACCATCCCGCACAGAAATCGCGTCACCAGTTCTTCACTGACTCGCGAATGCAAACGCGGATGCACGTCCGCCGTTACGATGAGTTGCCGGCCGTGGCTGGTCAGTTGCTCGAACGTGTGCAGAAACTCTTCCTGAATCCCCGGCTTCCCGTCCAGAAAGCTGACGTCGTCGATGATCAGCACATCGACGCCGCGAAACCGCTGTCGGAAGCCCGGCAATGCGTGGGTACGCAGTGCATGTGTGAACTGATTGGCAAAGCTCTCACACGTCATGAAGAGCGACTGCAATTCGCCATGCTGCCGACGGATGTCGCAGTAGATGCCCTCGGCCAGATGCGTCTTACCGGTGCCCACCGGGCCGTGCAGATACAACGGATTAAATCGTTCGCCGGGATGATCGCACACGTGTCGTGAAGCGGTTAGAGCCAGTTCATTGCAGTCCCCGGACACGAACTCCTCCAACCGTGCAAACCGTCGGCTGCGAGATGTCTTGCCTTCAGGGCTGGGAGCGCGTGATGTTGAGCCGCGTTCGTTGTTGCGATTGACCGGCGCTGGCTTGCTTGATCGTTCCTGATCGGGTGTGCGAAGTCCGGCAGTATGACCGGCCGCTGATTCGGAACTGCTGGCGAGGGGAGACTCATCCTCGTTGTCCGCGGGCGGCTGTTCGGACGATCCCGCGCTGAGCGTCGTGTCGACATCCCAGACGACCTGTTCGACGGTCACTGCCTGTCGAACAGTCTCGGAAACGAGACGGCCAAAGCGGCGTTGCATCCACGACTGCAGGAAGCGGCTGGCCACGGCAATTCGCAGGACACCGTCCTGCAGCGAGATAGCAGTCCGGCCTGCAAACCAGTGATGCCAGTTGCGATCCCCAATCGACTCGCGGAGCACATCCTGGACATCATCATTGCCGAAACCATCTGCCTCTTCAGCCGGCACCGACTCAACGTCGGACCGCTGCGAGGAAGACGCTTCTGCCAATGGCAATGTCATCAACGCCAGAGATTCGGGCGGCATCTTGCAACCCCTCTGCGCGCATCCCATCCATAGTCAGGACTGCTCTGATTGGCACTGCCATCAGAAGCAATCCACAATCCATTGCGCCGCCGCGGCCGGTGTGCTCGGTTCGCTCAAATGACTTTGAGGATGTCGGCCTGTTGACTCGAACCGAACACGCACTCCGTTTGCCGGCGCATGAATCCTGGAACGGATAATGCGTAAAACCAGGGAATACGGCAGACGTCATCGCTTGGTCTGACACGTCCGCAGGCACCACCCTGACAGGACATGTGAAGGAGAGAAATCTCGCCTTCCGATCGATGCGATCACGAAACCGCGTCACTCACTCAGTGGCGGCGATACTACTCCCGAAGGTCTGTCTGTCAAATCAAAACGACGGCCTTTGTTTGACCGGATGGGACACGCCTCGGAAGTCAACTCACCAGACGGAAACTCGTGAGCGAAATTGACAATCATGTGTCCGAGTGATGTGGCCGTCACATGTCGACAACGTGTCGAGAAGCGCCTCGGGCAGACCATGACCCGCTCGTGGCGGCTCCCTGATTCTTCTGATAGATTGAGTTCTTCGGCAGTGAAACGTATCTGCCATGTGCACAAGGCACCGGGGCGGCGATCGCATGCACAGAGACCTACTGGCACCGAGACACGAAGCATGACCGACACAAAGAAACTGGCGTCTGATTGCTTCAAACGCGGCAACGAAGCGATGGCAAAGGAAAACTGGGATTACGCCATTCAGATGCTCTCCCAGTCCGTCCGCTTTGAACCCGGCAATCTGCTGTTTCGACAGACGCTGCGCGGTTGCCAGAAGAGAAAGTACGGCGGAAACAAGTCCGGCGCGAAGATGTCCAACATGAAGCTCATGGGGCCGCGTGGACGCATTAAAAAATGCCGAATGCAGAAAGACTGGGAGGGAGTCGACAAGGCGGCCGAGGATGGCCTGGCGGTCAACCCGTGGGACGCGCAACTCAATGCGGACCTCGGCGAGGCGTGTCGAAGTCTCACGTTCCTGAACATTGCCCTGTTCGCCTACGAACTGGCGGTCGAAGCGGACCCCAGCAGTAAGGGTTACTGGCGGGCGCTGGCCGAACTGAACGAAGAAAAGGGTGAGTTCCGCCAGGCGACTGGCTGTTGGGAGAAGATCTGCCAGATTGACCCGATGGACGGGGATGCGCGAAAGCGTTCCCAGCAGGCCGCGACGCGCGAGACCATCAAGAAGTCCGATCTGGAAGGTGCCGACAATACACGTGATGTGGCTCGCGCAGCACGCATCGCGAAGAAGATTGGCCTGGATCAGGGTGATGGTCAGGCCGATGGACCCGGGCAGTCGGAAGAAGCGGATCTGCAACGCGCCATCCGTAAGGAGCCCGACAATGTCGACAACTACGTGAAGCTTGGTGAATTCCTGCGGCGCAAGAAAAAGCTGGAAGACGCGCGGGCAATGTTCGAGAAGGCAGTCGAGCTCTCCGGCGGAAACATCGACATTCAGGAACTCGTTGAGGACATCGAGCTGGACATGATGAAGGCCAACCTCGACACGGCCAAAGAAGTGGCGAGGGAGAATTCCGACGACGCTGATGCGAAGAAGGCAGTCGGTGCGATCGCGCGAGAGAAGTTGTTACGCGAGACCGAAGTCCTGCGCAATCGCGTGGAACGGTATCCGACGGATCTGAGGCTCAAGTTTCGTCTCGGCGAATGCTTCATGCAGGACGGCAAGCACGCCCAGGCAATCCCGCTGCTGCAGCAATCGAGTCAAGATACGCGCTTGGAGGTCAAAGCCCTGGCAAATCTCGGCTACTGCTTTCGCAAAGAGAAGAAGTATTCGCTCGCCAGGCGGCAGTATGAAAAGGCTGTCCAGAAAATCAACATGCATGATGACGCGGACCTCTTCAAATCCGTGCGTTACTGGCTGGGTCGATTGTGCGAAGCGTCAGGAGATCAGGAAGCTTCGGAGCAGCACTACAGCGAAGTACTGGCGGTTGATTACGAATACCGTGACACTCTGCAGCGTCTCGAAGATCTGCAGGAAGGCGGCGGGTAACCGACGAGTTTAGAATCCAGCCACGGAATGCGAAATCGCTGCTCGTCTGACGGAGTGTCTGCAGAATGCCAAGTCTTACGGTTGAGAATTACGTCAAAGCGATCCTGCAGAATGAACTGCGCACCGGCAATGTCAGCGTATCGACTGGTTCGCTCGCGATAGCCCTCGACGTTTCTCCTGGCACAGTCACCAGCATGCTGAAGACGCTGGCGGAAATGGAGCTGGCGAATTACCGCCCGTACGAAGGCGTCGCGCTGACAGAGTCTGGTCGGCAGGTCGGCATGCGCATGCTTCGCCGTCACCGATTGATCGAGCAGTTTCTTGTTCAGACGCTAAACCTGAGCTGGGACCAGGTACATGACGAAGCAGAGAACATGGAGCACGCGGTCAGTGATTTTCTGGTTGACCGAATCGACGAGTTCCTCGGTCGACCGGATTACGATCCGCACGGAGATCCGATTCCGTCCCCATCCGGAGAATTGCGTGGAATCACCGAGGACACCATGCCGCTGGCCCGCTGTGACGTCGGCACCGTTGTCGAATGCACGCGCGTCATGAATCAGGATCCCGAGTTTCTTCGCTTCCTTGGCGACGCGGGTCTGCGTCCCGGTGTCATTGCGCGCATTCACGGTAACGACGCTGTCGCCGGCCGAGTTGAGGTTCAAGTCGGGACTCAGCGCACTCAACTGGAACACACTGCGGCCGAGCAGTTGCTGGTTAAACCAGTCACTGCGGGCGCAGAAGCGGGAGTCTGACCGTGGACGCTGCTGATGCGGACGAGCGACTCGGTGAAGACAGCGGCGAGTCGATTCCCGACTTCGGAGTTCTACTAGGCATAGACTACGGGACGAAACGAGTCGGCGTCGCGATGAGCAACGAAGAGCAGACAATGGCTCTGCCACTGGAGAACTACACACTGCGGACACCGGCTCTCGACGCGGAATGGCTGCGACAGCTCGCAAGTGGTTACGGAGCACACGGACTGGTCGTCGGGCTTCCCGTCCACATGAGCGGCGATGAAGGCGGCAAAGCACGCGAGGCACGCGAATTCGGTCGCTGGGCCGCGGAAGTGACATCGTTGCCCGTTACCTGGTGGGACGAACGGTTCTCTTCAGCCACCGCCGACGTGCGGCTGAATCAGTCCGAGACGACGAAGAAACGCCGCGCCAGCCGCCGCGATCAACTGGCCGCCCAAGTCATCCTGCAGGCATTCCTCGACGCCGAGGATCGCACCGCTCCACCACAGGCGTTCGAGTGATTAGGCCGAGCAGACCTGGGCACAACCAGGCTCTGTTTGAATACTCGGTTGAGGTCGTAGGACGGGCACTCTTGCCCGTCCATTTCTCAGAGAATTGCACTGCAGGGACGGGCAGGAGTGCCCATCCTACGGGGATTTCAAGCAGAGCCTGACTCTCAATTCACTTTGATGTCATAGGCCTGCAGCGTATCCATGTCGCGCAGGAACAGCTTGCCGGCGGCGACAACGGGATGGGCCCATGCCGGGCGTCCGCTGCGCTGCGGCTGACGGAACTGGCCTTTCTCGGAATAGCCGCGCTGTGAGGCTTCAAACAGCGCCACTGAGCCGTTTTCGCCGCGCAGGTAGATATGCCCGTCAGCGTAGGTCACGGCTCCCTTGCCGACCGATCGACTTTGCCAGGCCATCTGGCCAGTCGTCAGATTGATGCACTTCAGAATGCTCTCGTCAGTGCCGTACAGAAAGCCGTCCACCGCAACCATGCCGCCGTGGTGATTCTTCATGTCGCGGTTCGAGTAAAGCGTGCGAGAAGTTGTACGACCGCCACTCGATGTCAGGCGGAATAGAGCGCCACCCGTGTTGTAGCCTGAGGCGACAAAGACGTGATCATCGTGGAATATCGGAGCCGAGCAGTTGGCCGTTCCATTGGAACCTTCGTTCTGGCCCCACATGACATTCCCGTCACTGGCTCGGATGCCGACGGCTCCGCTGTGTGTGAAGTTGACATACTGCCGCACACCACCGACTTCGATCGCAATCGCTGAGGAATACGCGGCCCGCGGCGATGACGGTACCAGTGCCGTCCACTCGGCCTGACCCGAGTTCTTGTTGATCGCGACCATCGTCGCCCGCTGACCGCCTGGCGTGCAGATCACTTTGTCTCCGTCGATCAGCGGCGATTCGCTGATTCCCCAGCCGATGTTCCGAGCGTTGTATTCCTGCAGGATGTTGCCGCTCCATTGAACGCGTCCGGACTCTGCGTCCATGCAGGCCAGTTGTCCGCTTGCCCCCAGTGCGTAGACACGTCCGTCAGCAACAGCCGGTGTGCCACGTGGCCCGTTTCCCTGACCGTTTTCGTAGGCCTGTCCACCAGTGGGAGTTGCCCAGACCTGCCGACCGGTGGCCAGATCGATAGCGGTCACCATCTCGCGACCACCGGTATTTCCCATGGTGAAGACCTTACCGTCCGCGACGGACACGGCCGAATAACCTTCGCCGAGACCGCGAGCCGTCCAGGCGAGTGGCGGTCCCTGATCCGACCAACTCGACAGCAGGCCGGTTTCGGTGGATCGATTGTCACGATTCGCACCCCGGAACTGAGACCACTCACCCGCATTCGACGTACGTTGCGAGACCGTCACTGGCGTCGAATCAGGCGGTGCAGTCGTCGTCGTGGAGCTCTTTCGCGTCGACGGACGTCGCGTGACATTCACGGAGCCTGACCGTGGATCCTTCTTTGAGGTGCTCGCGACCGAACGCTCCGTCGTATTCTCCGCCTCTGTGTCGTCAGTCTCAGAAGCCGACCTGATAATGAGCCGCGAGATGATGCTGCCGCTCACGACGGCGTAAACGGTCTGCCCTTTCTTAACCCGGCTCAGATAGCTTTTCTTACCATCAACCACGACGCGGGCGCTCTTGGAGATCGTCAGAGAGCGGTTGGTCCCTTTGCCCTTGAGCTTGACCACCATCCGACCGGTCGTGGGGGAAATCGCAGCCACCGTTCCGACGACCGTTTCGGCTGACGCCACCGACGCCCAGCCCAGACTCAGAACGGCGACCAGACAGACTGTTATACTTCGCGTCCGTAAAAACATGGATCAGACCCTCAATCTCGCTGGAAACTCAAACCGCTTCTGAACAGTAGTAATAACGCGTCGGCATTCCGCCTCAAACGCAGATCGGCGCCGGAATCCACCAGATTGCTCATAATGAACGACGCGGACAGATTTGAGCGGAGACGTCGGGCTTGAAAAGAGGGTTCGGGAACGTGACAACAGACCCAATCGCTGACGTTCACGTTTCGTGTCGTATGCAGCGATTTCAAAGACTGATTCGGGGGAGCCGATAGGTATGCCACCAATTCACGGGAGGCCTGCCGACCTGTGTCGGCAATCAGGTGACCAGTACACGAAACAAATAGCGAGCGTCAGGACTCGCATCCGGAGTTCAAACGTGGCAAATCACCGAACTATGGCCACCCGATTGCTGGTGTTGTCCGCCATCGCCGTGCGAAGTGTGTTTGCGGCCGATGAACCCGCTCTCGAACGAACGGCATTGCCGGCACCGGCTAAACGGACAATCGACTTCGAGGCCGACGTTTATCCGATTCTGATAGCGCGTTGTGTTGAATGTCATGGCCCGGATGCGCAGGAAGCGAAGCTGGTCGTTACGTCGCGAACATCGCTGCTGCGCGGCGGCGAGAGTGGCGAACCGGCGGTTGTGCCGGGCAAGAGTGAGCAAAGTCATTTGATCCATCTGATCGCCGGGCGGGAGCCGGACAAGCGGATGCCTCCGGAGGGCAAACCGCTGACTCCGCCGCAAATCGCCATCCTGAGAGCGTGGATCGATCAAGGTCTGAAGATGTCGGTTGTGGATGACGCTCCGCCGCTGACAACGGATCAATGGTCGTTTCAGCCAGTCGCGAACCCCGCACCACCCACGAGCGACAACCCGTGGGGCAGTGATGCGATCGATGCGTACGTATTGCAAAAAATGCAGCAGTCCGGACTGTCTCCGTCGGCCGTGGCCGATCGTCGCACGTTGCTCCGGCGGCTCTTTCTGGTGATGCACGGTCTGCCGCCCACACCGGAGCAGGTCGAACAGTACGTGTCCGACAACAGTCCTGATGCATGGCGGAATCTCGTGGATCAGGTGCTCGAAAGCCCGCGGTATGGCGAGCGCTGGGCACGGCACTGGCTCGATCTGATCCGCTTTGGCGAGACGCACGGATTCGAAACCAATCGCGAGCGACCCAACGCATGGCATTTCCGCGACTGGGTCATCAACTCTTTGAATTCCGACAAGCCGTACGATCAGTTTGTGCGCGAGCAGATTGCCGGTGACGCGCTCGGCGAACCGATCGGAACAGGATTTCTGGTTGCCGGTCCGCACGACCTCGTCAAGAGCCCGGACATCAACCTCACCCTGATGCAGCGGCAGGACGAACTGTCCGACACGATCAACACAGTCGGGACCGCGTTTCTCGGCCTGACGCTCGGTTGCGCCCGCTGCCACAACCACAAGTTTGATCCGATCACACAGCGCGACTTTTATTCCATCCAGGCGGTGTTTGCTGGAGTACAGCACGGTGATCGGCCGTTGCCTGTGCCTGCAGACGGCAAGGAGAAGATCGCCGGTATCGCCGCGCAGATCGCCCAACTGAGAGAGAAGCTGAAGGAGTTCATTCCGCGAAATTCGGCGTCACGGGTTGCCGTGAACGCGAAGCACAATGTCGAACAGTTTGATTCCGTGAAAGCACGATTCGTCCGCTTCACTGTGCTGGCGACGAATTCGTCGGAGCCGTGTATCGATGAGCTGGAGATTTACTCTGGCAAGGAAAACGTAGCACTCGCCAGCCGCGGTGCCGTCGCGACATCATCCGGCAACTTCCCGAATAACCCCCTGCACAAGCTGGAGCACATCAACGACGGGCAATACGGCAACGGTCGCAGTTGGATATCGAACCAGAGCGGGGCCGGCTGGATTCAGATCGAATTACCGGAAACGGCCGCCATCGACCGCATCGAATGGGCTCGTGACCGGCAAGGCAAATACGCGGACCGCCTCGCAATCCGTTACAGAATCGAAACGGCGCAGGAGCCGGATCAGTGGCAGCTCGTTGCCAGTTCAGACAACCGGCTTCCTTTCAAGGCCGGCGGTCCTTCGCAGCCCATTTACAAGTTTGACCTGGCCACACCGGCACGTGCCGATGTCGGACGCCGTTGGCTGACCGAGTTGCAGACGTTGCAGCAGGAGCACGATCGCCTGACCGTGGCGTCAACGGTCTACGCGGGCAAGTTTACTCAGCCGGGTCCGACGCATCGGCTGTACCGCGGCGAACCGAAGGCCAAACGCGAAGAAGTCTCGCCAGATGCACTGGAGATTCTCGGCACGCTCGGCCTGGAGCGTACATCGCCGGAACAACTGCGAAGACTGAAATTCGCCGAGTGGGTTGCCAGTCGCGACAACCCGCTGACCGCTCGCGTGCTGGTCAACCGGCTGTGGCAGTTTCATTTTGGAACCGGCATCGTGGCGACGCCCAGCGACTTCGGAGCGAATGGTGTCGCGCCCACGCACCCGGAACTGCTCGACTGGCTGGCCCGTGAATTCATGGACAACGGCTGGTCGATCAAGCACATGCATCGTCGCATTCTGCTCTCGACCACCTGGCAGCAGGACAGTCGCCCGAAAGCCGAATCGCGGCAGATTGACGCTGCCTCCCAACTGCTGTGGCGATTTCCGCCGCGACGGCTGGAAGCCGAAGCCATTCGCGACAGCATTCTGACAGCCAGTGGAGTCCTCGACCTGCGCATCGGTGGCCCAGGATTTAGCGGCTTCGAAGTTCAGATGGAGAACGTCCGACACTTCTTTCCCAAGACAAGTTTCGGCCCCGAAGACTGGCGCCGCATGATTTACATGACGATGGTCCGCCAGGAACGCGAGTCCGTGTTCGGAGCCTTCGACTGCCCCGACGCGAGCCAGGTCACACCTGTCCGCAGTCGTTCGACAACTCCCCTGCAGGCTCTGAACCTGCTCAACAGCCAGTTTGTCCTGCAGCAGGCAGAGCTGTTTGCGAAGCGTCTGAAACGCGAGACAGGTGACTCGGTGAAGAAGCAGATTCATCGGGCGTATGTGCTGAGCTTCGGACGAGAGCCAGGTGACGACGAACAAAGCGACGCATCAGATTTCGTCGAGGCACACGGATTGACGATGCTCTGCCGAGCTCTCCTGAATTCGAATGAATTTCTATTTGTTCCATAGTTGGGCAACCTTCCCCTGACGCGGAGAATACAAGCTCGAAGCGCAAGCGAGTGAACCTGACGGAAAGGAGTGCACTCGCTTGCGCTTCGGGCTTGTATGGTGGTCAAGAGAGGCACTGTCAAATCGGGCTGGGATCGCGAGTACTGGGCATGTTGACACAGCAACTATTGAATCGCCGCTCGTTCATGGGTGAATCAGCCTTCGGGCTGAGCGGCATTGGTCTGGCCAGTCTACTGCAGTCGGAAGGCCTGTTGGCTGACACGAATACGAAGGCAACGTCACGTCCTCAGATCGATCCCGGCCAACCGTTCGCGGCGCGTGATTCGCACTTTGAGCCGAAAGCGAAGCAGGTTCTGGTCATCTTCTGTTCCGGAGCCTGCAGTCATCTCGACACGTTCGATTACAAACCCGAGCTGATTAAGCAGCACGGTAAACCACTGCCAGGGGCGGATGGACTGGTCACGTTCCAGGGAGCCCAGGGAAACCTCACGAAAAGCCCGTGGAAATTCCGGCCTCGGGGCGAGAGTGGCAAGATGATCTCGGAGCTCGTGCCGCAACTGGGCGACATGGCCGACGAAATGTGTTTCATCCATTCGATGACCGGCAAGACGAATACACACGGGCCGGCCGAGAATTTCATGTCGACCGCGTTCACGCTGGACGGTTTTCCGAGCGCCGGTGCGTGGGTCACATGGGCTCTGGGCAGTGAGTGTGAGGACCTGCCGGCCTACGTCGCGATTCCTGATCCGCGCGGCACGCCTCAGTCGAGCGTGAACAACTGGGGACCAGGTTTCCTCCCCGCTGCGTTTCAGGGCACGGACTTCAATGCCTCGAAGCCGGTCCGGAATCTGGCTCGGCCCCAGTCCGTGTCTGCACCCACCGACAAAGCAACGCGAGCATTTCTGCGGCGATTGAACGAGCGGCATCTCGAACGCTTTCCTGGCGACAGCGAACTGGCGGCGCGGATTTCCAGTTACGAACTGGCCGCCCGCATGCAGCTCAGTGTGCCCGAAGTCAGTGACATCTCGTCGGAATCGAAACAAACCCTGAAGATGTATGGAGCCGACGACAGCGAGAACGGCCTGAAAGCCTCATTCGCAAAGAACTGCATCCTGGCCCGCCGACTGCTCGAAAAGGGCGTGCGGTTTGTGCAGCTCTTTAATGGCGCCTATCAAACCGGTGGCGAGGGCGTCAGTAACTGGGACGGACACAAGGTCCTGGAAAAGCAATACAGCAAACATGGCCCGGTCCTTGATCAGCCAGTGGCCGCGTTGCTCAAAGACATGAAGCAGCGTGGGTTACTTAAGGACACGCTGGTCTTGTGGTGTACGGAATTCGGCCGCATGCCGACCTTCCAGAGAGGAGCCAGCGGTCGCGACCATAACCCCTCGGGCTTTACCGTCTGGCTGTCCGGGGCCGGCGTAAAGGCCCCGTTCACCTACGGAGCGACCGACGAATTCGGCTACAAAGCCGCCGACAAGGTCACCACCGTGTACGACCTGTATGCGACAGTGCTGCACCTGCTGGGTCTGGATCACAAGCGTCTGACGTTCTATCACAATGGGATCGAACGCCGGCTGACCGACGTGCACGGGCATGTCATTTCTGACGTGCTCGCGTAGGTTGGAAAGTCCGCGAACTCTTAGCATCGGTGCAAAGCTCGTGGTGAAAGGAGGCTTCTCATGGCATTCTGTCCGGAGTGCAATGCAACGATGGGCCAAACCGATATCGCATGTCCCGACTGCGGATATGACTTCCCGGAACAACTCGCCGAGGTGGGAGTGGGGCTGGCATTTTCTCGTCTGGCCGAGGTCTCGCTGCAGGTCGCGGCCGTACTTTCGCTTCTGATATCGATCGCGAGTCTCTTCTTCGCTGGTTGGATCCTTCTGGCTATGCTGATCAACGGTGATGCGCGAGCCTGGCTCCAATGCCTGGCCTGCCTGGTATCGTGCTTTTTCTCATTCGCCCATTACGTTGTCTTTGTCCGCGTGCAGAAGCCTAAATGACCAACCCGAGTTCCATAATTGAACATTCGCCACCCCCGATTCGAACTGGCGCGCGACGAGAGAGTTACATCCATGATCTGCGGCCACTCAAAGTCGGCAATGTCGGGGTCGGCTTTCCTATCGTGCAGGCGGCGCTCAGTGGCTACAGCGACTGGCCCATGCGGGTTGTCGCGAAGCGTCTGGGCGCTCCGTACACGATCGCCGAAGTGCTGCTAGATCGCTTCATTCTCGACCTCAAACAGCGACACCGCACTCAGCGACACCTGATGGTCTCAGACGAAGAGCATCCTGTCGGCGGACAGTTGATGGGATCGGACCCGGAGCAGTTCGCACCAGCCGCGACAAAGCTGGTTGAGGCCGGTTTCGATGTGATCGACATTAACTTTGGCTGTCCCGTGAAGTCCGCAATGGGCGGTTGTCGCGGCGGGTATCACCTGAGCCACCCGGACGTCGCCCTGGAAATCATCGGCCGTGTGCGCGACGCCGTACCCGATCGGATTCCGGTCACTGTAAAGATGCGGCGAGGTATTGATGATTCACAACTCAGCCACGATCACTTCTTCACCATACTCGACGGGGCGTTCGATCGGGGCGTCGCAGGCATCACAGTCCACGGCCGGACGGTCGAGCAGAAATACAACGGCCCCAGCAACTGGGACTTTCTGCGCGAGGTGAAACAGCACGCCGGCCAGCGAACCATTATCGGCAGTGGCGACGCATTCACAGCATCGGCCTGCCTGGAGATGCTCACCCACACCGGTGTTGATGCTGTCTCGGTTGCGCGAGGCGCGATCGGCAACCCGTGGATCTTTCGGCAGGCGCGCGATCTGGCCGATGGCCGCCCCATGTATGAACCATCGCTGGCCGAACAGCGCCGTGTACTCACGATGCAGCGTGAGCTGTGTCAGCAGGTTTACGACGAACGAGGCTGTGGCACGACGATGAGGAAGTTCGGAATTAAGTTCGCACGACTGCATCCCGATTTCGAGCAGGTCCGGAATGCGTTTGCCAAGGCAAAAGACCTGGCGGCCTGGACCCGTGTTCTGGACGAATGGTATCCAGAGTCAAACGAATGACGTCGACATGCTGTGCTGGGCGTAGCGAGTCGTCATTCCGGTGGGTGGCACCTTGAATGATGAAAAGTCGTTTAACCGGTAGCCGCAGGCGTCGTAAGGATTTGTCATAGACGCCTGCGGCTACCGGTTAAACAAATAATTTCGGAACGATCCCACTCCCTGAAAAACGGGCTGCGACACACTCGGCGAAATGTAACACATGAACGAGCCTTCGATGGACATCCCGCAACCGGCTGGCGATTCGCCTCCGCGTCGAAGACATACCCGTCTGATCGCGCTTCTGGTAGCAGGGGTGTTGGTCACAGGAGCTGCCGTCGCGTGGCGGCATTTTGTCTATGCTCGACCCATCGGCTCCGGGGCGGCCGGTCCGCATGTACCCCGCGAACCATTCGAAACACCATGGTCATCGCAGCGCGTCGTTCTGCTGGGGCTTGGCGACAGCGTGACGGACGGACTGGGAGCATCTCCGGGCAAGTCGTATTTTAAACGTCTGGTCACAAACCCGCCGGACGAGTTTGACGACCAGCAGGGAATCAATCTGTCGGTCGTGTTACCCGGTCTTGAGGCGGTCAATCGTTCTATTTCCGGCATGACGTCAATCGAGTGCGTCGATCATCAGTTGCCGAAACTTTCACCGTATCCAGTGGACGTATTCGGTGTCGTTGTCGTGACAGTTGGTGGCAACGATGTCGTTCACAATTATGGTCGGACTCCCCCGCGAGAAGGAGCCATGTACGGAGCGACCCTCAATCAGGTGGCGGAATGGTCGCCGGCTTTCATGGATCGGCTGGAGACAATCGCCGCCAGCGTGCGAACGACATTCCCGGGCGGATTCCACATGTTTGTCGCGGACATCTACGACCCGACCGATGGCGACAGCGACACTCAGTATGCCGGCCTGCCCGCGTGGCCCGAAGGGTCCGCTGTGCTTAACGAATGGAACGGCGTGTTACGTGAGTTTGCGGGACGCCACGACGACGTTTCGCTGGTCGAAATGCGTGCCGGGTTTCTGGGGCATGGGATCCACTGCGTGCAGTTCTGGCATCACGCGTATCAGGCAGACGATCCTCACTACTGGTACTGGGACAATCTCGAGGACCCCAACGATCGGGGCTACGACGCAATCCGCCGCCTGTTCCTGAACGAAATGGCCACAGTGCTTCCCGAACGTCTGAATCGATAGCCATTGCGGACGCTGACCACTTGACGTCACGCGTCGCGGGCGGCAAGCAGACGTTCGACGTATTTGCCCAGGATGTCCGTCTCGATGTTGACGGGGTCATCTACATTGCGGATGCCCAGCGTCGTCACTTCCAGCGTGTGCGGAATCAGAGCCACACTGAACCGGTCCGATTCAACGTCGACGACTGTCAGACTGATGCCGTCAACGGCGACGGACCCCTTCGCGACAAGATACTTGGCCAGCGTCTCGGGCACCTGAAACCACATGGTGATCCAGTCACCGTCGCGATCGATCAGGGCGACTTGCCCGACGCCGTCCACGTGTCCCTGCACGAAATGCCCACCGAGTCGGCCATCGACGGGCAATGAACGCTCCAGATTGACGGGGCTCCCTTCCGTCAGTCGGCCGAGGTTCGTTTTCGAGAGCGTTTCCGTTCCCGCCTGAAACGCGGCCAGGGAACCATCATGCGAGACAACTGTCAGGCAGCAACCGTTGATGGACACGCTGTCGCCAAGGCCGAGCCCCTTCGTCAATTCGTCGGGCAACTGCACATCAAGACGAATAGCATCGCCTTCCGGAACGATCGCCTTGATCGTGCCCTGTCCCTCAATGAGTCCGGTGAACATTGCTGGCGGCTCCTTTCCGTCAGGCTTCGACATTCTGGCGAACGCGGCGGCGGGCCGCGCCCTGCCACAGGGCTCGCAGCGGCGATGCGAAGGCGAAGTAACAGAAGATCAATGGCACAGCCAGTTCGCGGACAATGAACACCACCGCGACAGTGAACACCAGTTGGATCACGTGTCCGCGACTACGGGTACCGGTGAGCAACTGATTGAAGACGTGGTTGTATCGAATTCGTGAGACCATCAGGCAGGCGACCGCCAGGGTCACGACCGGAAGCAGGTCATCGATCCGGTATTTCATGAATTCGCCAAGGCTGATGACAAACTCCGGGTTCGTCGCCTCGATCATATTCTCGATTCCATACATCGCGATGGGGAACGAAGCGACTGCCCCCGCCGCGGCCGGAGAGGGCAGGCCGCTGAAATGCGCGTGCGAATCCTCTTCCTCAGTTTCGACATTGAATCGCGCCAGTCGCAGAATGGCACAGACGGCGAACAGTGCTGCGATCACCCACAGAATCCGAGGATGGAACATGCTGGTCTCCGCGAACTGCAGCATGAATTGCAGCATCAGGAATGCCGGTGCGACACCGAAACTGACGGCGTCGCACAGACTGTCGAGCTGGGCACCGAAGTCACTGGTCTGGTTGGTCCATCTTGCGGCAGCACCGTCGAGCACATCGAACAGCATGGCGAAAAAGATGTAGAACGCTGCGACGAGCAGATGCGACTCGTCCGGCTGAACCTGGTCAGGACCGACTTTTGCTGAGTACGTGATCGCGGCGAATCCGCAGAACGCATTGCCCAGCGTCAGCAGGGTTGGAAGAACGGCAAAGGCACGTTCACGTCGACTCATGGGACAGGTCCGTTTACGGGTCTCGCAACACTCACCGGAGTGCAGGCTTCCCGCGTTCCGACGAACGCGGTTTCCGAACTGGCCAGCCTAAACCACGATCGGCCCGGAAAACAGCGTCTATCTACAGCGGACGCCGAGCCAGACTGAAAGACTGTCCGGTTGGTCCGTTTTTCGGCTGCGTCGCCATCATCATCGCCAGTGGAACAACGTCTTCAGGCTGTTTAACCCACTCACTGGCCATCGCCGGATGCGGCACGCCGGTCTGCATGATGTCGGCGGTCAACTCGGTGTAGACGGGGCCGGGTATGAGTTCATTCACCGTGACGCCCTCGTCCCACAACTGCATGGACATGCACCGTGTCAGCATCCACACAGCGGCTTTCGATGCGTTGTAGGAGCTGTTCGTTGGACGCGGCTGATGCCCCATGCCCGAGCCGACGTTGATAATCTTCCCGCCGCCAGAGGCCTTCAAATGCGGCAGCGCGGCACGGGAGCAGTAGTACGTTCCCAACAGATTGATCTCGATCACCCGCGCCCAGACGTCCGGATCGTCTTCTCCCACCGGAGTCCGTTCCAGTCCCCCACCAGCATTGTTGACGAGAATATCCAGCCGACCGAGCTGGCCAACAGCGTCCTCGACCATTGCCTCGACGGCTACTCGATCGGATACGTCAGAGGCCACCGCCACTCCACGAACGCCGAGTGTGTCGATTTCGGCAGCCACTTGCTGAATCTGGTCGATGGTGCGTGCCGTCACGCAGACATCGGCACCCGCGCGTGCCAGAGCCAGCGCAATGGCCTTCCCGATTCCGCGTCCACCACCGGTCACGATCGCGGCACTGCCCCGCAATGCGTCGGGCTGTGTGGTCATTCAGGTCGCTCCTGCGTGCTGATTCATCGAGTCACGGGTGGAATTCCCGTGAGCCGGCGCTGGCCTGCATGACAACGCATCGCTCGTCGGATGTGAACTCAGCCGCCGGACTTCTTCTGAAAATCCCGGGCCAGAAAATCCGCGAGATGGGACGCGAACTTGGCCTCTTTCATACGGACGTGCAATCCCGCCGCGTTTTTCGAAGGACCGACGCTCAGACCGCACTGGTCGAAACGTTTTGAGGAACTGCCGGCCCCGGCATCGTCGAGGACCCACTGAGCTGAATTGACTCCGACAACCACCCCGCCTCGATTCATGGTCTCGTGAATTATGCCGTGCACGAAATCTTTGAGCTTGGGATTCTTGTGAGTGAAGACGTACTCGCCGCCATCGATAAACGCCAGAGAATAGAATTCTCCCGCAGAGAAAGAGGTCAATGGTTCGGCGTACATCTTGCGGCCATTCAGTTTCGGGTAGATCGACGCCTCGGAGGTCACCGGCTGCACGTCGAACCCTCTGCTTGTCAGTGCGTTAACGACTGCACTGTAATCCTGCCCGTCTGGCGTCGTGCCCACGGCAACCAGAACCAACGGCGGCAGCATCCCGTTTCGGGGCGGCGTGTTGGGATTGGTGGAACCCGGCCGCACACGACCTGAGTCGTCGACTCCGTTGTTGACGATTGACGTCCCACTGGTGTCGCTTGCGTTCGTTAACGGCAGCATCGACCACAGTCCGAACATCAGCAGCAGTGCGATTCCAATTGCGGCGGCTTGCCTCGGGTTCCGGCGCAATTGCTCAAGACCGGATTGCCAGAGCGGCGGCATGGCAGACGGGCGACGTCCCGAGCGACAGGCGTCGAGATCTTCGACGGCTTCAGCCATCGTCTCGTAACGGCCCTCAGGATCTTTCGCGATCATCTTCCGAAAGACCGCGTTGATACCTTTCGCGATTCCTGGCACCGGGAGATCGGGAACCGGCTGCTCGCGATGAGCAACCAGCTTTTCCATCAGAGTTTCACCGCTGTAAACACTGCGGCCCGTCAACAGGAAATGCAGCGTGCAACCCAGGCTGTAGACATCCGACCGCGCGTCTGCATAGTGACTGTTCAGCGCCTGCTCGGGTGACATGTAGTCGACCGTGCCCATGATGACGCCGGTCGCCGTCATGGCGACGTGCGTTGCTGCATCTGTGGTGTCATCGACGTACGTGTCGAAGCGAGCGAGGCCGAGATCCAGCACCTTCACCTGGGGATTGCCATCTTCGTCTTCGGCGACAAGCAGGTTATGCGGCTTGATGTCCCGGTGAACGACGCCCTGGTCGTGTGCGTATTGCAGTCCCTCCGCCACCTGCTGAATCAGATCGAGTGCCCGGTCGACCGGCATCGGCCCGTCGTCGCGGACCTGCCGGGACAAGTCGTGCCCCTCGATGTATTCCATGACGAGAAACTGGATGCCATCGGCCTCACTGGCATCGTGAGCGACTACGAAATTCGGATGATTCAGGGACGACAGCGTGCGAATCTCACGTCGGAACCGTTCGACAACCTCTGGCGATTTCCGGCCGGACGACCGCAGCACCTTCAGACAGACGATGCGTCCCATCTTGCGGTGACGGGCCATATACACGTGCCCCATGCCGCCTTTGCCGAGCTTCTCGATAATCTCGTATTCATTAAGGACCAGCCCCTTCCACCGACCGCGGGCGAGCGCCCGGACCTGATAGGGCGTCAGGATCTCTCGATCGACCAGTTCCTGCATCAACGTCTCGACGTCTGACGCGCTGGCAGTGGAAATCAGTCGATCAATTTCCCGCTCCGGGACCAGCCCACTTTTCCGCAGTCCTGAGATAAAACTGTCGAGGTCACCGGTTTTCTTCTTCGGGCGTTCCGTGCGTGGCTGCTGCGTGTCGTCCGGGGCGACCGCGAAGTCGATCGTTTCCGCCATCCGCGGGCGATCGACGCGGGCGATGAGTCGGGCCAGTTCGTCGTTCGCGGACGAGTCGATTTCCGCTGTCTCACCGGGAATCGGACGACGCGCGGCTTCGATCAGGCTGTCGGACTCATGAGCCATCCTGTCGGCGCGGGCCTGACAGGCGTCACATGCTGTCAGATGCTCCGCGACTTCTTCCGCGACACCTT
>Ga0209402_10000326_pt1 | contig 59601 bp, 63 predicted proteins | sample ArcticOcean_MG_C_3_FD_187437 | JGI IMG/M metagenome (GOLD analysis project Ga0209402, IMG submission 187437) | Marine microbial communities from western Arctic Ocean - ArcticOcean_MG_CB8_126 (SPAdes) (version 2) | ecosystem: Environmental > Aquatic > Marine > Oceanic | place: Arctic Ocean... | reverse complement strand
TTGACGCCTTTGGCGAGTCCAACGTGGATTTCTGGCTTTTCATGCAGGCCCGAGACCGCCTCGCCAGCTTCAACCTGCAATCGGCTTTGATTAAAAACCTGCATCGCCGTTTCAGAGAAGAAGACATCGTCATCAACTACCCGGTGCGCACTCTGCAGTTTCCAGACGGATTCACCCCCGACATGGTTGGCGCAACTTCTACCGCAGCCAATTCTCCGGCAGCTCCGTCCCGCCCACCTCGCCACGCCCGACCTCCCGGAGAATTGCATCTAACTGAGGAAGGAGGCCCCGACATTGGCGGCGTCCCACCCGGCGGCGGAGAAAGCCCAATGGGGGGAGCGGATGGCCCCGACGGCCCCGGCTAGGCGGGCGGCGAAGCCGCGTTTTGTCTGGGGGGGTTGGCGGAGAAATTTTGGTTTCTTGGTTTCTTGGTTTCTTGGTTTTGCTTGCCCGTGCCTCTGTCAGTCGCTATAATCCTGAAGTGGCTTTTGGCCATGACCCACAATGTGGGCCTGTAGCTCAGGCGGCTAGAGCGCGGTCCTGATAAGACCGAGGTCGTTGGTTCGAGTCCATCCAGGCCCACCATTATGTATAAAACTTTGCCCCAGCCATTTATGGCCGGGGCAATTTAATATCCAAGACCAAGGCTGGGACTAAGGGACGATGTGTGAGGGAAGATGGATCTGAAACTATTTATACTGATGTTATTGGGGTCTTTGGTAGTCTTGATCGTTGCCTGCGGGGGCGGAAGCAAAGATGCTACCCCTGTTTTGCCCACATCAACCCCATTCCCCATTCAGTCGACCCCGATTCCACCAGCGCCTACCACGGTCATCCCTTCCTACAACGTTAGCGGTGTGGTGCTCGACAGCAGCACCAGCTTTTTAGAAGGCGGGACGCTGACGTTGGAACCTTCCGGTAGAACAATAAACATCGATCCTCTGGGGGCGTTTCTACTTACCAACGTGCCTGACGGCGATTACACGGTTACTGTCACGCCCCAATGTGTTGCCTACGGTTGTTTTCAGAACAGTGTGTTGGTTGTAGCGGGCGGTGACGTCTTGGACTTCAACCTGGCCCCCTTGCCGGCCGCCGTGCTGCAAAGCGGGCCTCCAATGGCCTGGTACTACTCAATGACCAGCAGCCGTTTTTTAGTGCTGGATGAAATCGAATTTGCAGCGACCAGCCTGGTGCTGGTTGGGCAAAACGATATGCAAGCTGGTGAGACATTCAGAATGGTGCTTGCCGGTCCGTCTTGCCTTCGGTGTGCCGAATTGTTGGAGGTTGTAACCCCCGTGGAGTGGTCGGTCAGTCCGCCCATAGACGCCAGCATTGAGCCAGAAACAGGTCTAGTGACCATCAGTGATGATGCGCAGGTGGGCTCGAAGTTCACAGTAACCGCCGACGTTGGTGCGTTTGTGATCTCCAAGACCGTGACGGTCTACTCAGCGGACGAGAGCCCAATGGTTGGTGTTTGGACTGAGTTGGACACCGGCAACGTCAACCGCCTGCTGCTTACGTCTGATGGCGAGTTTGCTGTGACCATCAACCCCTATGGCCACTACCAAGACTACTGGGGCTTCTACACATTTGAAGTGACCGCCGGTGACTTGGCCATCGGAGACATTGAACTAACTGCAGACGGTGCCAACCAGGTGGCACCAGATGGACAGGGTACCGGCACATTTTCAATCAACGCCGAGGGCAATCTGGTCCTGGAGAGCATCTGCCTAGGCCAGTGGGACCCGCCAACCCAATCTCTGATTAAGAACTGCGAGCATACTTTCACCAAATAGTCTCCTTTCCGTAACCCCACGCTACGTGTAAATGCTGAAAAGTCCGACCTGTTCGTATCCCACTACGATATGGTAATGTTTCGTATCGTTTGCGGTTGTGCCTCCAACTAAGACCAAGTACTCAGCCGGATTTGAGAGGGATTTTTATGCGTCTTCACGATTTTCTTGATTTTCACGCTCGGGAGCGTCCGGACTCGGAATTTGCTGTTATTGGAGATCTAACGGTTACATATAGCGAGGCCAGCAAGCGGATTAACCAATTGGCCAACGCATTTACCAGTGCCGGTCTCAACAAAGGAGACCGAGTCGCCTTCCTTTCCAAAAACAGCATCGAATACATGTACATGTACTACGCAGGCGCCAGGTCAGGTGTGGTTCCCGTGCCACTGAACTATAGGCTGGCTCCAAATGAGTGGGCCTATATCATCAACGATTCACAGTCAAAAATGCTGATGGTGTCCAGTGAGTATCAGGAAAGCGTGGATGGTGTGTGGGAAGAACTTGAGGCTGTTGACCAATTCGTGTCGGTGGGTGCGTCTAACAGGGGGAATAGTTCCGAAGAATGGACGGATTTTGATACTTGGGTCAATGCCCAATCAGATTCGGCACCTTTAGAGGAAATCTCAGCCAACGACGACATTTTCCAAATGTATACCAGCGGGACTACCGGGCACCCCAAAGGAGTCATTCTCACCCATGATTCTCTGACCTCTAACCTGGTACAGTTCGCCCCTGATATTCCCATGTCTCCGGGCCACCGGACATTGGTTGCCGCGCCTCTTTATCATATCGCCGGGGCATTCAACGGTTTTTATGCTTTATACCAAGGCGGCTGTCTGATAATTCACGAAATTTTCGACCCGGCTGAAGTCGTCAAAACCCTGGACGAAGAAAAGATCAATTGGGCCATATTGGTTCCTGCGATTATCCAAGCTTGTTTGATCGCAGTTCCAGACGTTGATCAACGCAAATTCACTGACCTTGAAATTATCGCCTACGGAGCGTCTCCCATCGCCGAGGAGACACTTTCCAGGGGTCTGGAGGTGTTCAACTGCGACTTTGTTCAGGTCTACGGCCAGACCGAACTATCCCCAATCGCGACTATCATGACCTCAGCCGACCATCGCATGGCGTTGAACGGTCGACCGGAGTTGCTGCTCTCTGCGGGACGGGCGGCCCTGGGTACAGACCTGCGGATAGTAGATGAAGACGATAACCAGGTTCCCAACGGGACTATGGGAGCGATCTGTGTCCGAGGCCCTCAGATTATGAAGGCATATTGGAACCTACCAGAGGCGACCGCAGAGATGATGCGTGGCGGCTGACTGCACAGCTGTGATGCCGGAACCCTTGATGATGAGGGTTATCTTTACGTCCAAGACCGAGTCAAGGACATGATCGTGTCGGCCGGAGAAAACGTTTATCCCAGGGTGATAGAAGAAGTCCTATTCAAGCACCCGGCCGTCGCCGATGCGGCGGTTATTGGGATTCCAGACCCGCAGTGGGGTGAGGCAGTGAAAGCGGTGGTCCAATTGCGCGATGGCGCATCAGCCACCGAAAACGAACTCATACAACATTGCCGCGGCCAGGTGGGAGGCTTTGAGCTTCCCAAGTCGGTGGACTTCATCGCAACCCTGCCCAGAAACGGCTCAGGCAAGGTGCTCAAGCGGGAATTGCGAGAACCATACTGGGAGGGCCAAGGCCGCCGAGTAGCCGGTTCGTAAGATTGTGGTTGACTAGCCTTCCCCTACCTGGGGATGTTCTTCTCCACCCATTCCAGCTCTTCTTCGGCGGTGTCGAAGTATTCAAAGCGGTGGAACAACTTTGTTGGTCCCCTTGATGCGCCCAACGCCTGGCGTTCGGCGGTGGTGGCGCGCTCGTCGATAACCAACGTGTCTGGATCGATGACCACCCCGTACGACTCTAGAGCCGCTGCAACGCTGACAAAACCGTCTAGAACGTCGTTCAGGACGTTGTCTGTTTCCCTTTCCAGCGGGTCGCCCCATCCGCCGCCGCCGGCCGTGTAAACACGCACCAAGTCGCCCTTTTTCCAGATGTTGTCATCGGAAAAGGCCCGTACCTCTTTTTCCTGCGGCGTTCCAGGGTTTTGAACCACCCTTGAGGTGCCGCCACCCATGCCGCCGTTCACACCCCAAGTTGGGAAGATGTTGTTCTCAACACGTAGCCCAAAAGTGCCTTCATCGGCCAGGATTCGGACGTCGCGGATGATTCCGCAGCCGCCACGCAGCTTGCCGGGGCCGCCCGAGTCCATGGCGATGGCATAGCGTTCCATGCGCAGAGGGTACTCCATTTCCATGAACTCGCCGGGGTAGTTCTCGTTGTGTCGGCTGTAAATGGCGTCCAGGCCGTCGGCGAACGGTCGTGCCCCGTGGCCAACGGCGATGCCATCGGTACAAAGCAGCCAGTTATTGGTCTCTGAATCTTTCATGCGCCAGTAGGCGATTACGTAGACCGCTGAGCCCGCCATGACCTTGCCGTCGGTGGCCTCGGCCAGCAACGCCCGCACAGAACTCTTCAGTTTGGTGAAGGTGTGGGCACGGCAACCCAACGCAGCAGGCCAGTCTGGCTGGAGGATGCTGCCTTGGCGTAACTGAACATCGTCGATGGCTGAGACCAGGCCGTGGTTGGACAAAAGCGACGTATCGTACTGATGGAAATATTGCCCAAAGTAGGCTGCTAAGGCACCATCGCTGGCCAAGAAGTTGATGGAACCATCTGCTTGATCGTCGCTGGCGGTGGCGTCCAGGGTAATCCGGTCGCCTTCTCGTGTCAGCTTCACGTGGTAGGAGTACCAACGGTCGCTGACCCCGGCGTGATCCATGTAATCCCTGACGCTGAAACTGCCCTGGGGGATGATTTCCCGAGATTTCTCCCGCACCATCTTGGCCGTGTCGACTTGGTCGGCGTCCAGCGCGGTCAGAGTGGTCTCCTTGCCAAAGCGCTCAAACATCTCCAGCAGGCGTTCTTGGGCGCGTTTGGCGGCGGCCATCAGGGCACGGGTGTCGCCTTCCAGCAGGTCGGGGTATCGGGAGTTTCTGAGGATAATCCGGTAGGCCTCGTCGTTCAGCTTACCCTGGTCGACGATCTTGATCGGTGGCACTAGCGTGCCGTCGTGGAATATCTCAGTGTTGGCCGGGCCAATGCTGCCAGGTCGAGAGCCGCCCAGATCCCAGAAGTGGGCGAACGAGTGGCAATAGGCCACCGGCTCACCCTCAAAGAACACCGGAGCCAAGAAAGTCATATCGGGAGTGTGGCTGACGCTGCCCTTGGACATGTACGGGTCGTTGTACCAGTACAGGTCGCCGGGGGCCATGCCCTCCACTGGATAGAAGTCCCAGACACAACCGACCATATCACTGCCCATGGCGTCGCCAAACAACTCGTGTCCGTTGCGGTCCAGGAAATTAACCTGGTAGTCCTTCTTCTCGCGGATGAACGCAGACATGGCGGTGCGCTCGATAAGCAGTTCACATTCCAGTCTGGCAGCCCGGAGCGAGCCTCGGATTAGCTGTCGTGTTACCGGGTCCACCACCAAATCGTTATCAGTAGTTGTCATGAGGTTCTTGGTCCTAAGAAATTATTACTTGGTTGGCCGCATGATGCAGTTGCCGTATTCGTCGATCTTTCCGGCCCAGCCTGGGTTGATCAGGACCGTCGAGTCCATGCCCTCTAGGATTGCGGGGCCGTTGATGCTGGAACCGGGTGCCAGCCGGTCGAAATGGAAGATGTTGCAATCGACGAAGCCACCGGCCTCATCGAAGAACACCGGACGCTGGCTGGCGATGGCTTTTTCAGGAGCGACCAGGTTGTCGGGACGCTTGGGCATTTCCACCGATCCCACATCTCCGGAGGCCGTCATTCGGAGCGTCACAAACTCCACTGGCTGGTCCAATGAGAACCCATAAAGCTGTTCGTGGTGGGCGTGGAATCCCTTAACCACCTCGTCGATTGTCTCTTTGGTTACTTTTTTCGAGCCAAAATCGACAGTCACCTCAGAGCCTTGATGCTCGTAGCGGACATCGGCCCACCGGGAGAATACGTGCGCATCTGCAGGCACGGCCTCTTCAGTCAGCCAGGCGCGCCCTTCCGACTCCATCTCCGAGTAGATCCGCTCCATGCCCTCCGGGTCGTAGTCCGGCGGCGTTTGCAGGGACGTTCTGGCGTAGTCGTTCTTCAACTCAGCCACCAATAATCCGTAGGCCGAGGCGATTCCCGGATGCAGCGGGGCCACCACTTGGTTGATGCCCAGCAGGTTGGCCACGTCGATGGCATGCATCGGACCGGCCCCACCGTAGGCGACCAGGGCAAACTCGCGAGGGTCGTGGCCCCGTTCTACGCTGACGTTGCGGATAGCGCCGACCATGGTGTTGTTGGCGATACTCAGGATGCCGCTGGCCGCTGCGTGCACATCCATGTTCAACGGGTCGGCGATCTTCTCTTGGACGACCTTGGCCGCGGCGTCGGCATCCAATGGGAGTGACCCTCCGGCGATTTGAGTGTTGATACGACCCAAGACTATGTTGGCGTCGGTTACTGTTGGCGCAGTGCCGCCCTTGCCGTAGCACACGGGCCCAGGCACCGAACCGGCGCTGGCCGGGCCAACAGTGAGACTGCCGTAGGGCGAGACGTTGGCAATGCTACCGCCACCACAGCCAATGGTTGCGATGTCCAGCATGGGTAGTTGGATGGGCCAGGTGCCCAGCCGCCCTGCCAAGTTCAAGGTGGGGTTGCCGTCCTGCAGTAGCGCAACGTCGGTGCTGGTGCCGCCCATATCAAACGAAATTGAATTCTTTACGCCGGTATTCTCAGCTATCTGCAGGGTGGCCATAACACCGGCGGCGGGGCCGGAAAGGGCGGTGTGGACTGGCTGCCGCATGGCAACTTCGGCGCCGATCATGCCGCCGTTGGATTTCATGATGGAGAAAGACGAGTCGACGGCGTTGGCTCGCAGGGAGTTCTCCAGATTGCCAATGTAGCTGCTCACCCTGGGCATAACGTAGGCGTTTAACACCGTGGTCATGGTGCGCTCGTATTCCCGGAAAACGGCCAGCACTTCGGATGACAGAGACACCTGGGCGCTGGGGTACTCCTCCAGAATAAGTTCCCTGGCCCGGTTCTCGTGGTCCGAGTTGGAATAAGAATGGATAAAGGAAACGGCGATGGACGTAATCTCGTCGGCCCGAAATTTGCGGGCGGCGTCGCGGACGGCTTGTTCGTTCAGCGGAGTCAGTATCTCGCCGCCGAACCCGGCCCGTTCTGGCACCTCGACGATGTCTCGGGGGCGAACCGGGCGGTCTGGCTTGACCCATGACTGCGGGTTAACCTGCCTGGGAGTGCCGTGGCGGCCAATCTCAAGCACGTATTTAAACCCGTCTGATACAACGAGACCTACCGGAGAGCCCTTGTTTTCCAGGATGGCGTTGGTGGCGATGGTTGTGCCGTGGAAAACGTGCTTGACCTGAGATGCCTCAACGGAGTTTGCGGCGAGTACCTCGCGGAGGCCGGTCAGAAATCCGGTGCTAGGGTCGTCCGGGGTGGATGGTGTCTTGTGAACCATCTGCTCGTTGGTGGTCAGGTTGCAGAGAACGATGTCGGTGAAGGTCCCGCCCACGTCCACTGCAACGGAATAGTCGTCCATATTCTTGTCTAGTCCTAGTGTTTAGTTCTAGTGCAATCACGATTCAGAGGCCATTCTAACAAAGGTCAATATTCGGCGCGCGGGTGCCCTTGTTTCGTTGACAGCCTTTACCAACCGTGACTACACTCACCCGGAATGACATAATCCCTGAAAGAGAATAAAAAATGAAACGATTTGAATATTTGGAAGCTAGGACGGTGCGTCAAGCCATCTCCATGCTCCAGCGTCACGGCGAGAACTCCCTCACCGTGGCTGGGAGCACCGATTTCCTGGTGCGTTGGCGGGCTGGCGTTTGGAACCCTGATTATGTGATCAACATCCAGCGGGTGGCTGGTCTGAGCCGGATCACCTACAGCGCCCGCAACGGCTTGCGCATTGGCGCTTTGGTCACGATTCGCGCTATTGAACAACACGCGGCGGTGCGTCGGCACTACCCCGCCCTGGCGGCGGCTGCGGCGTCCTTCGCTGGCGTGCAGGTGCGTAACCTGGCGACCGTAGGCGGGAATATCTGCAACGCCTCGCCCTCCGGAGACACCATTCCGGCGCTGCTGGTGTTTGGCTCCGAGTGCAAGATCGTTGGCGCGGACGGCGAACGAGTGGTTGCACTGGACAAATTCTTCACCGGCCCCGGCCAAACGGTTCTAGAACACGGTGAACTGCTGACCGAAATCCGAGTTCCGGTGCCCGCCAGAAACACCGGCTCACACTACATCAAACACAGCCCCAGAGGAGCCATGGACATCGCGACCGTTGGCGTGGCCTCATTGGTTTCCCTGGACGGACGTGGAGGCCCCTGCTCGGAGGCGCGCATCGCTCTGGGCGCGGTGGCTCCGACTCCCATCCGTGCCTACTCCGCCGAGGACTCGCTGCGGGGCCAGGCTTTAACTCAGGACTTATTAATCGCTGCCGCCAATATTGCCCGAAACGGCGTCAGACCCATTGACGATATCCGTGGCTCAGCCGAGCACCGCAAAGAAATAGTGGGCGTGCTGACCCGCCGGACGCTGGAGCAGGCCTTCAACGCGGCCGCCAGCGGACCTTTGACCTTTAACGAACAAAGGAGGCTAACGGTACAGGCCGCTTTCTAAGGCGGGTTCTACCGGGATGATAATCGGGAACATAATTATGAAAAAACAACTACAAATTACAGTTAATGGTGAACTTAGACAGGCTCTGGTAGAGCCGTATTACTCCCTGCTGGACACACTGCGGGACGAGATGCAACTGACCGGCACCAAGAAGGGCTGCGACGAGGGCGACTGCGGAGCCTGCACGGTGCTGCTGAACGGCAAACCGGTCTGCTCCTGTTTGGTGCTGGCCCACGCCGCCCACGACGCGGAGGTCACAACAATTGAGGGTGTGGCCAACGGATTGGAACTGCATCCGGTGCAGAAGGCCTTTGTTGAGCACGGTGGCCTCCAGTGTGGCTACTGCACCCCGGGAATCATCCTCTCCACCGTGGGGTTCCTGGAGAGCGGCGAAGAACCGTCAGAAGAGAACATTAAACACGCTTTGGGCGGCAACCTGTGTCGGTGTACCGGGTACACCAAAGTCATTGAATCGGTATTGGTGGCCGTCAAAGCGACAAATACCGCCAGCCAAGCGGCGAGGGAATAACGATGGCTGAATCTGAATTTAGCGTGATCGGTAAAAATTCCATCCGTGTGGATGCCATGGAAAAGGTAACTGGCCGGGCCACCTATGCCGGTGATGTCTACCTGCCCGGCATGCTCATGTGCAAAATCATGACCAGCACCCGCAGCCACGCTAAGATTGTGAGCATTGACACAACGGCGGCCGAGGCTCTGCCCGGTGTGCGCTGCGTCATCACCGGAAGCGACTATCCGGACGTCCGATTCGGCTCCGGAGCATTAAAAGACCGGCGGATTATGGCCCGCGAAGAGGTCTTTTACATCGGTGAACCCGTGGCCGCTATAGCAGCGGATGACGAAATTACCGCCCTGGAAGCCATCGGCCTGATTGAGATCAAATACGAAGACATCAAACACGTAGTTGACCCTCTGCAAGCCATCTACGGTAGCTCCGTGGACGTCCACTCCGACCTGGAAGACTTTGAAGGCTTCGGTTTTGCTCTGGGCGGGAATAACTGCACCATGTTGGACTCCGACCGGGGTGACGTGGAACAGGGCTTCAAAGATTCAGACGTAATCATTGAGGAGACCTACCACACCCAGCCCATCAGCCAGGGTTTCTTGGAGCCCATGGCCTGTGTGGCCGATGTTGAAGCCAATGGCCGTTTGGACATTTATGCCTCGACTCAAGGCCCGTATCAGGTCCGCTCCCAACTTGCCTCTGTATTAGAGATGTCCATCAGCAACATCAAGGTCACAGCGATGGAGATGGGCGGCGGGTTCGGCGCAAAACTTCGCCTGGCCCTCGAAGGTTTTCCCGCGATGCTGTCCATCAAGACTGGCAAACCAGTCAAGCTGGTCTGCACTCGCGAAGAGGCCTTCACGCTGAACGGCCCACGACTCGAGACAAATATTTATCTCAAAACAGGGGTTACCAACGACGGCAAGATACTGGCCCGTGAAGCCAGGAGCGTCTTTGATGTCGGTGCCTATCTGGGCGCTGGCCCCAATGCCGGGGTTGGTCACGGTCTGGGTGCCTACAACATCCCCAACTTCAAGCTGCGCAGCTATGGTGTCTATACCAACAAGCTCTACGTTGGTTCCTACCGGGCCTCGGGCGTGGCTGATATGAACTTTGCCACTGAGTCCCACACGGACGTAATTGCCCATAAACTGGGCCTAGACCCCATGGAATTCCGAATCAAGAACGCGTTGAGCGAAGGTGACACTGCAGTCAACGGCTCAACCATCCCGGTCAACGGTCTCATGGAGACGATATTGGCCGTCAAAGAACGGATGGGCCTGCCCAAGAAAATGGAAGAGGGCCGGGGCGTGGGCATCGCGGTCGGCGAATGGCGTAGCGGCAGTGGCCCGTCCACCGCCTCCATTAGCGTCAACGAAGACGGCACCGTCAGCCTGCTCACCGGATCGGTGGACATCTCCGGCAGTGATACATCCCTGGCCCAGATTGCTGCCGAATCGCTGGGTTTGCGCTTGGAACAGGTGGTGGTTGCCAAACGAAACACCGACATGGCCCCCTTCACCGGCCCCAGTGGTGGTAGTCGTATCGTCTACAGCCAGGGTCGCGCCGTGCAGAATGCCGCTGAAGATACCAAGGCCAAGCTAATGGATCTGGCGGCTGATCGTTTGGGAGTCCCGGCCGACGCCTTGGAGTGCGCTGGCGGCTCTGTGTACGTTCAAGACAACCCGCCCCAGTCTCTGGACCTAGGTCAATTGGCCCGGATGAGCCTCACATCTCGAGGTGGGCCAATCATTGGGACCGCATCCCTGTCTAGCCTGCCATACGCGCCGGTGTTCAATGCCCAGGCCGCAGAGGTGATAGTTGACCGGGAGACCGGACAAGTACGGGTGACACGGTTTGTGCAGGCCCAGGACATTGGCAAGGCAATTAACCCGATGGGTGTGGAAGGCCAGTTGGAAGGCGGCGCGGTGCAGGGAATCGGTCGCGCGCTCAGTGAAGAGATTTTGATAGACAAAGAGACCGGGAAGGTCAGGAACCCGTCTTTGGCAACCTACCTAATGCCTTTGTCCGTGGATATGCCCGACATCGAGAATATTCTGGTGGAGGTGCCCAGCGCTGACGGGCCGTTTGGCGCGCGTGCGGTGGCGGAATCACCAGGGTTTGGCCCGCCGGCGGCTATTGCCAACGCCATCTTTGATGCGGTGGGTGTAAGGATCAAAACCCTTCCTCTGTCGGCGGAACGGGTCCTGGCCGCAATCCAAGGCCGAGATGCCGATGAGTACACGGTGGACGCCGAAGCGTTGCGGGCGGCTGAGTCAGCCTAGGCTGGAACTTGGGCGGACTTCAACTCAGGAATTCGGATCTCGCGCAACATAGAACAGAATTCTCAGTCCGGAGACGCACTCCCGCCAAATGTCACCCTGAGCATGCCGAAGGGTCTGGCAAATTTCGGTCTGGAAGATCCTTTGTCGCTTCACTCCTCAGGATGACAGTCTATGGGAATGACATTTTAGAAGCAGATACGCGTGACGGTATTGGTCACGCCTTTTATCGGGCGAATCTTGTGCCGCAGAATCGCTGTGATGTCTTCTCGTGTGTCGGCTTCCAGGTCGACCATAAAATCGTATAGTCCCAGGACTTCATGGACCACTGCGCCGGAGATACCATCCAGTTTTTGAATCACTTCCTCGGTGCAGGTGGGGTCCGCGTTGACCAGGATAAAAGCGTTAGCCGCCATGGTGTGACCTCCCTCAATAGGTTGTAGCGAGTGCGCGTGAATGCTGGTTGGCCCGTCACTAGTCGTCACTACACTTTTAGCATCCACGGTCCTCGCCATGAGTCTGTTGCTGAGACTCTAATCGAGGCTCCAGTGGGGCGGTAGATACGGCTAGACCATCTGCATAACCTGAGGCCACCATAAGCTCTCTTTTTCCCGAGTAATTAAAAAGCCGCCTGGTTGTTACACCAGGCGGCTTTTGATTGGCTAATCGATGAGAGTCAGGCTTTGCGCACCGTGATTGGCACCGAGTGGATAGAGTTGACCTCGTAGCCCCTGAAATTCCAGGTGGCCAGCATGGGCTGCACGTTCCCGGCGCAGTCGGTGGCTCGGGACCGAATCAGCGAGTTGCCGATGCTGACGGCCTCCCAGTCGTATTCCCAGTGCTGCCAAGAGTATTCGCCGTCGTGCTCTTGTAGCTTGGCGTCGTGCCAGGTGCGGTTGTCGTCAGTGCTCACCTCAACCTTGGTGACGGAGCCTTCGCCTGACCAGGCCACTCCCGTGACCTTGTGCTTGCCGGGCTGAATGACATCGCCTTTGTTCGGGGTGCTAATTAGCGACTTAACCTTTAGGTTGGCAACCCGTCTGGCCTTGGCATCGCCCTTGCCATCAGTGGCCGGGTAGATCCAATAGTCCATCTCATGGAACCCGCCGTTGGGGTGGTCCATCGCCACGATCTTGGCCAGCCATTTGACTGAAGTCATCCCGTACCAACCAGGAATCAGCAGCCGGATTGGGAACCCATGGTCATTGGGCAGGACTTCGCCGTTCATCTCGTAGGCCAGGATCGAATCTGGGTTGAGTAGCTTCTCCAGCGGCACACTCATCTCGTAGACCATCGTGCCTTCCGCGTGGGACTCGGTGCCGGAATCTGCGCCCACGAACAGAACATTGGTGACAGAACCCTTCAGGCCTGCCTGTTCCAAAACGGTCTTCACCGACACACCCTTCCAGGTGGAGACACTGAGACCGCCGTTGTCCCATTGGACACCCTCTGCCGGTGGCTGCATGGTTGACCGGCTGTTGCTGGCGCACTCCATGAGGCTGGTAATCTCATGGCTGGGCATCTTTAGCAGGCCGTCGTAGGTCAGCGTCAGAGGGTTATTAACATCGCCACTGATCGGGAATGACCAGCCGCCTGCAGCGATTTCAGGTGCGGCAAAGTGGCTGCGAATAAAGTGACCCTCAGTCTTGGAGATCGGTAGGTTCATGTCAGGTAGGAAAACGCCCGCACAGATTGGGTCCTGTGAGAGAACGTTGAGGTCGCCATACGAATTGGATGCTGGAACCGGCATTCTAGCCTCCCTAAGTTGTGGCCCGAAAAGTCAGAACCGGCTGGGCCGTGATGAGTTCGATTGATTGACCAATTGGACTCAAGTTGCAGGCAATATCTGCCAATCACTGGGTCAATGATTTCATCAATTTAGACGTCATTCGTGTTGCGGCGGGGCAGGCTACAGGCCGGGTCACGAATCATCGCCGGATGCAGGACATCTCCCATAGGGGCGGTAGTTTATTGATTTTTATCACAGAGAAAATAGGCTCGTAAGGGCCGAATGGACGTGCTGCAGGACGGCTGATTGGCCCGAACTATTTTGTCTGATTGCTTGTCTGTTTTGATGGATGTAGCTATGCTAGCGGCAAATTAAAGCGGGCCCCGATCATAAGGCCGACAACTCCCGCCCGCACGCTCATAAAAAGACAAAACCACAAGTCCCGGACGTTGAAACAACCCGGAAGTCAAAACAAAAGGAAGATAGATATGGCCAATACGATATCTGCCACAGACCTTAATGCCCTGTTGCAAGGCAAGACCAAATTCGGGCTCATCGACGTTCGAGAGGCCGGTGAATACAACAGTTCACACATCGCTGACTCCAGCCTGATTCCCCGTAAAGAGTTGGAATTTAGGATGGATCTCTCCGCGCCCGTCAAGGGCGAACACCTAATTGTCTGTGACGACGATGGCCGCCGGGCTACACTAGCCGCCGGTACCCTGGAACAGATTGGCTTCACCAACGTGTCAGTCTTGGACCGGGGCATCAACCAGTGGAGCACAGAAGGATTCCCCACGGAGTGGGGCAGCAACGTGGTCAGTAAGGATTTTGGCGAGCGGATGGAAGTTGAACACCACGTCCCCGAGATTGAGGCCACCGAATTGCACGCCCGTATCGAACGCGGCGACAAGTTGGTGATTCTCGACACTCGCACGCCGGAGGAGTACCAGCGTTTCTGCATCCCCGGTGGCCGCAGCGTGCCCGGTGGTGAGCTGGCCCTGCGCGTTACTGACATCACGAAAGACCTAGACCCGGACACCACAGTGATCGTTAACTGCGCCGGACGCACCCGCAGCGTCATTGGCACCAGGGTGCTACAACGCATGGGTCTGACCAACATATTTGGCCTGAAAAACGGCACCTCAGGTTGGTTGCTGGCCGGATATGAACTGGAGACTGGCGGTGACCGACTCAGTTTGCCGGAACCGTCGGAAGAAGGCCTGGCTGCGGCAGAGGAATATGCCGCCCGGTTGGCCGAAGAAGACGGTGTGCGCTATCTGGACGTAGACGCCGTGCAGGCGATGCTGGACGAGCGGGGAGACAAGACTTGCTACTTCGTCGATGTGCGCACCACCCAGGAATACACCGCCGGGCATATCCCCGGTTTCCGCTGGTTCCCTGGCGGACAGGTTGTGCAGCGTTCGGACGATGTGCTCGTGGTCAAGAATTGTCCGGTGATCTTCTCCTGCGATGGTAAGGCCCGGGCCACGTTCATCGCTTCTTGGTACCGGCAATTCGGGTTTGAAGAGGTCTACGCGATGGACGGTGGGGCCGTTGCTTGGGCCGCCAGCGGACGTGCGTTGGAGACTGGCTCCGGCGATGCTGGACCCAGCGGCCTGGATGCGGCCCGTGGCCAGGTAAAACTGCTTTCGCCCCAGGAACTGGATGCCGCCAAACCAGCGGTGGTCATCAACGTTGAGATCAGCACCGATTTCTCCGGCGGCCACGTGCCCGGCGCTCGCTGGGTGCCCCGTGGTTCCATGGAACTGCAAATCGCGGAGGTTGCGCCGGACAAGAGCGCGTCCATCGCGGTCACCTGCAACAACGGTCAAAATGCTCTTTTGGCCGGGGCCACTCTCAAGGGTCTAGGCTACCAAGATGTATCGGTCCTGGACGGTGGTATGGCCGCCTGGCGACAGGCCGGACTTGGCATGGAACAGGGGCTGTCCGGGGTGATGCGACCCCCAACTGACGTTGTACCATCCGGCCCGGAGCGGAACTTCGCCGACATGATGAACTACCTGCGTTGGGAGACCGCACTGGGCGATAAATACGCCGCCGATTAAGTTCAAATCAGCGCCTAATTGCTAATTAAAAAAGCCCCGGCTGCATCCGCCGGGGCTTTTTATATGCCCACTAGCGTGCGACCACGAGATCGGCACCGGGCAACTGTTTTTCTTTGATGGTGTAAACGGTGCCGGTGGCCAGTAGCAGTAGGGCGATATTGCTCCAGATGGCGATTGCATAGGTGCCTTGAGCATCGTAAAGCAGCCCGCCCAGGTAGGCGCCGAACCCGGAACCCAAGGGCATCACGGCAAACATGAAGCCATAGATAGTCCCCAACTGGGTCAGACCAAACCGGTCCGATGCGTAGGCCGCCGTGATGGATACCACCGCGTTCCAAGAGAATCCCACCAGTAGTACGCCCAGCAACAGCACCGCGATGCCCATTGACGGTATGCCCAGAAATGGGATTCCCATGGACAGCAGCACGAACACAAACCCGAGACCGCGTAGGTTGTAAGAAAGGCTGAGTAGCTTGCGGCGTCCGTGCTGGTCCGATAGGTGGCCCAGCAGCAAAGCCCCGATTATCGCCGCCGCTCCGATGAGGCTGAAGGCTCCGGCAGCCACCATCTTGTGGTAGCCCAAGTCCTGCACGTATGTGACGAAATGAGCGTTCACGAAGCTCATGGAATAGCCTCAAACGAAGTACCCCAGGGTTAGCCTGGCAAACAAGGGTGTGCGCAACGCTTCCCGGAATGTGGCGTCCCGACCGAGTAATTTCTTGAGGTCCGATGCCGGGCTTCTACCGGGGCCGCCTTCCGACGCGTCAAGGGGTTCCAGCCCCATTTCCTGGGGGCGGTTACGGATGAGCAGGAACCCGCCGGGTAGGACAATCAGCAGCAGCAACCCGGCCAAGAACCAGTAGGCGTCTTTCCAGTCCAGCAGCACCAGGAATAGGGAGGCCGCCGGCACCAGGGTCATGGCACCGAACGAACCGGCGCCGCTGACCAGCCCCAACGTGAGACCTCTCCTAGTGTGGAACCAGGCGCTAACCACCTTGGTCAAAATTGGGCCGGTGCCCAGGGTGATCCCAATGCTCATGATGGCGAACAGCGCGTAGAGTTGCGCCAGGCTACTGATGAAGGGGATCAAGAGCAGTATCGTGCCCATTACAGTGACCCCGGAGAGGATGGCGATCTTTGGGCTGTACCGGTCTGCCAGATATCCGGCGAGGGGCCGGAGCAGCCCGGAGATCATGAAGGTCAAGGCAAAGGCCAAGGACATTGAGCCCCGGCTCCAACCGAATTCGTCGGTCATCGGTTTGAGGAACACGCCAAAGGAAAACTGGCCGCCGGATACGCCGAAAGACACCAGCACACACCCGGCGACAACGAACCAGCCGTAGTAGAAGGCCTTTTTGTTAAACAATCTCATCTGTTTCCGGCCTGTTGTTTGTCTTTTTCCTATTTAGTTCCTGGGCGTTTTCAACCTACAAGTCAGCGGGCCGTTCCAATGGTGGACTGTTGAAAGATGCAGGGGATGGCTGAAAAACCCAAACCTCGGTCTGAGAGGGTAGTTCTTGTGCCGAGAACGTGGCAGTCTCGCCAACCAGCCGTTTCACCCTTGGCTGGGTAGCTAGCCAGCTTTCCGGAGGCTCTAATCCAGTGTCATCGGCCATCAGACCTGAAATCTGATAATGCATGGGAATCACGATCTTGGGCGACAACCGCTCGACCAGAGAATCCACTTCTTCCGGTTTGAGCAGGTGGTTGGAGTCATCCACAGTCACCAGCAGCACGTCAATCTCGCCGATAGAGCGTGTTACATCCGCTGGCCAGTCGGCCCGGTTGTCACCCAGATGCAAGAAGCTGATGCCACCAGTCTCCAGCCGGAACATTATGTTGACGAATCCCTGCAGCCCAGACCGGCCAGAATGGATGTCCTGCACGCCCCGTACCTGCATATCCTGGTTGGCAAATTCCCCCGACATCCTGATCAAGGATGCGCCCTCCGGCAAACGCTCGGCAGCGTCATGGTCAAAATGGGCGTGGGTAATTATGCCCAAGTCACATTCCACGTCGGGAAACTGCCGGGTGAACCAGTAGCGGTCGGAACGGTTCCGGTAGGGGTCGGTCAACACCTTCAACCCAGCCTCGGTCTGCCATTGGAATGCGGAGTGGCCGTAGTAGGTCAGGGTTAGAGGGCCGCTGGGGTTTTTTGAATTGGCGGGATTGGAATCAGGGGTAGTCGACATCTAAACCTCTAGTCGGATTCTTGTAACAATTGAGTGTAATTCTAGCCGAGGCGCAGTTTTCCTGCCATCGATAAAACCTCAGGCGTACATGGGGGCGGTGGCATCCCCGTTGCGTCAGATTGCCGAAGACCGTGGTGGCAGAATACCGGAAAGGCTGCTGGCCAAGCTTTGGAAAGAACGGGCAGCCCGCCTCACGGCATTGCGGACGGAATCTGGTCGGCGGATCAGAGTGGTCTATCCGGGTCGTTCCGGGGTGACTGCTGGTCCGGATTTTCGAGACGCCCTGCTGGAAGTTGAAGGCGTTGGTTTTGTTCGCGGTGACGTTGAGTTGCACATCAGGCAGAAAGACTGGGATTCCCACGGTCACGGCGGAGACCCCAACTACAACGGTGTGGTGTTCCACGGGGCCCTGGAAGTCCACTCAGAGGAGACTCGCCTGCAGAGCGGAGTGTAGGCTCCGGTAGTCGATCTCAGTGCGCTGCTGGTAGATTCGGCCACGCCTGCGTTTGAGTCTGAATCGGATTCGGAATTTGGGCCGCTGATCGATCTCTGGCAGGTGTTGTCCCAGCGCGGATTTCCCCGCCCTAAGACACTGGACGAGGTTGAAAAATCCTTGGATCTGGCCGGAGACCGGCGGTTCCAATGGAAGTCGAGTTGGTTATTTCAGTGCATCCAGGCTGAGGGGCCGAACCAGGCTTCGGATCAAGGCTTAATGGAAGGGTTGGGTTACCGGACCAACCAGCGTCCGTTCATCGAGTTGGCGTCGGTGGTGCCGTATCAGGTTTTGGCCCAGGCAGCAGGGCAGCTGGAGGCGGGCCAGCGTTGTGCTGCAATCTCTGGTTGGCTGCTTGGACGCTCCGGCTTTGGTGGGTCGATGTCGGCTTTTTCGCCCAATGAAATAGGTGAGTCGCCGCCGCAACCGAAACTGCCGCAGGGGCTTGGTGCGGCCATGAACCGGGAAGAATGGTGGTTGTTCCGTGTTCGCCCGACCAACCACCCCCGGCGGCGGATTATGGGCGCGGCCGTGATTATAGACCGATTTATGCCCACTGGTTTGGCTGCTGGATTACGTGAAGTGGTGCAGCAGTTGAGCGCCGCCAAGCTGACAGCGTTTTTGTTGGCCAGTGGAGCGTCCGGCCCTGCGTACGTGGGTCTCGGTAGGGCTAAAGACCTGGCTGTGAACGTGGTCTTGCCGTTCATGCACGCGTGGGACCAGTGCCAGGCACTTGAAAGGGGTGAGGCTGAAATATCGTCGGCCGCGCCTGGCGTCAAACAACTGGGAGTTCCAGAACAACTCTACCGGCGTTTTACGTTGCTGGCTGAAAACGAGATAACCCGGGAGATGACCAGTCAGTTATTGCCCACCCGTTGGCTGAGGGCCGTGAGCAACGCCCGGCGTCAACAGGGGTTGCTACATCTGTCAGAGGTGTTAAAAGGGGCCTTCTAAGCTAGGAAGCCCCTTTGTATTAATCGTTTTGCGGTGGGGATTGCTGTTTAGGTGGGGTCTGCCAGCGGCACAGCCAGAGAGGCTCTGGGGGTGTCGCCCAGGCTGCGGGCGATGTGCCCGTGGCCTTCCAAGTCCTCAGCCACCAGGATGTCTCCCGGTTCCATCTGGACTTTTGATCCGTCGGCGCATTCAAACTCGGCAGTGCCAGACAGGTTGACCACGTATTGTCGCCTGGGGGCGTTGTGGTAGTCGCTGAATGACGGAGAAGTGCGTAGGCCCAAGGTTATGTCGCCGGTTCCCAACCGGTTGACGATGTTGGACATCTCCTCAGCGGTGACGTCTTCGAAATGAGACTCGCCGTCGTCGCCGGAATATACTCTGATGATTTTCATGATTGGCTCCTAGTTTCGTTAATAGCCCATGGCCGGGTTTCGTTTAAATCTTTGGTCTAGGTCTTTGGTATTTGCCTAGGCTTCGGCTAAGGGTATGGCCAGGATGAAACGTTGGCCTTCGCCCAGGCCACGGGCGATGTGTCCATGGCCGGTCAGGTCTTCGGCCACCAGGACGTCACCCGGATGCATTTTCTGCTTGGTGCCGTCTGCGGTCTCGTACTCGGCGGTGCCCAGGAGATGCATGACGTACTGACGGCGGGGCGCCGTGTGGTAATCGGAAAAAGATGGGGCTTGGCGCTCGTTGAACTGGATATCTCCCTCGCCCAGCCGTCCGACGATGCCCTCTAATTCCTCGGGACTGACATTCTCAAAGTGAGACTCGCCGTCATCCCCGGAAAAAACTCGAACTATCTGCATAAAGGAATTCTCCCTAATTTTAAAAATTTGGTCTCTGGAATGGAAGTTCCAGAAACAAAGCAATGTTAGCGAATATCACCCGCCGAAGGCCCAAACTCGGCTGCGCCGGTTAGTCAGCTAGGGGGACGGTGCAGGTGATGCCGGGTTCGTTTCCAGCGGTCAGAGTGGTGTGACCCTGGCCGGTGGTGTCCTCGACCAAGCGGGCGTCGCCAGGACCAAACGTGTGCTTGGAGCCGTCACCGAGGCCAATCTCAATCTGGCCTGAGATGCAGATCACATACTGGCGGCGGGGTGCTGGGTGCCAATCGATGAAGCGACCAGCCTCGTTCTCGCTGAATTTTATAGTGGTGGTGTTGATGGCCTCGGACAACTCGGGATGTGAAGCCAAGTTGGTTTCTTCAATGTGGGTTTGTCCGTCGTCGCCGGTGTACATTCTGTAGATTCCCATGTGTTCTCTCCGCGTTTTAAAAATGAATGATTTGAGTGGTGAAAATTAGGCCAGGGGTATAACTGCGGTGATGCTGGACTCGCCCTCCGGTACCTTGGTGGTGTGGCCCTTGCCGCTGGTGTCTTCCACCAAACGGGCGTCGCCAGGCACAAACCGGTGGGTGGTGCCGTCTTCCAGGCCAACATCAACCAGGCCTGAAAGAGAGATTATGTACTGCCGTTTGGGGGCGGGGTGCCAATCAATGAAATGACCGGGTGCCCACTCTCGGAAAAAAATGTGTTGGGTATTGACCGCCTCTGCCAGCTCTGGGTGGGACGCTAAGTCCAACTCCTCGATCTGACTTTTTCCGTCGCCATTTGTGTACAACCGAAATATGCCCATTTGCCGTCTCCAAACAGAGGGAATTGCCTCTTTTGCGTCAGGTACGAATTGGTGATAGCGACGCTTGGTCGAGACACTGTAATACTTGAAGTGCGATTGGGCAATATCTAACGACGTTTTTTCGGTTATCGTGCCTTCAAATTTAAGTCGCAGACGTCAGAAAAACCGGGGCGTAGAGCCAACCTTCCAGCCGGGCCCTTTGAAGTTCGTTCTCGTCCGGACCCGGCGTTCCGCCGCGCTTGGTGGCATCTCCGGGGCCAGACTGGGGCACCCTGAACAGTGTTTGGTCGTTGGCCCAAAGGCAGGCAGCAACGGCGGCGACCACCGAGTCTAAGCAGTCATCGTTGCTGATGCACTCATCTCTGAAATCGGCCAGGTTGGCTATCTCAATCCCTGATTTCATGGCCAGACCGTTCAGTATTTCACCCCTGAGTTCCACTGCTGAGCGCCCATTTTTGTAGCCCTTGAAAGGCAGACCAAAAGCTCTGAGGGCCGCGCCAGGCATGGATTCCAATAGAACAGGGCCGTTCCTGCCGTTGTCTGGGAGCGGTGGCACTTGGCAACCCTTTTGCCACAGGTCGTGTAGCATCTGCATTCCCCGAAAGGTCATGGGCACCATGTTGGGGTTGGCCTTGTGCAAACAGGAGTAGCACTCCGGAAAGTAAAAATCACCCCGGCGGTAGGGCTCACCGTGTTCGGCGACAAAATTGTCCCGCAGGACCATGAAATCTGAAAGGTCGATGGCTGCGGCGGCGTCCCAGAGCTCGGGCATGGTACTGGCTTTGGGGCGCCACTGGGTGGCGAACGATGTGGGAACAGAGAATGGAAAGTCCAGAGCGGCCACCGCGGTGTTGGGTAAAGCAGCCAGCAGGGTGGCAAGTTCTGCGCGGGGCGTGCGCTCGCAGGAAATCAGAGTGAGAACGCCACCGTTCAGTGTTCCCTGGGTTACCCAGGTATTTTGGTCGGTCTTGGCCCCGCTGTAGTCCACTCCTACAACGAGTTGATCACCTGGTTGTTGATCCATTGAGGGCGCTCCAAACTGCCTATGTTAGAATGGGTCGGGATTTCGGTGGCTGATTCCAAGCTTGGTTTAAACAATCCGGCTTGGAAACTAAAGACTGCGGACGGTCTTTTTAGACCAGAACTTTGAGACTAGAAAAGGTGTAATCATGAACTTTACCACGAGAAGAGAAAGATACCGGGGCATACTGGCCGGCGATAAGTGCGTTTACCCCGGTTCGGTGTTCGACCCCATCTCGGCGCGCATCGCTGAGGATCTGGGATTTGAAGTTGGCATGTTTGCCGGTTCCATCGCCTCCGGAACCGTGCTGGGCGCGCCCGACCTGATAGTGTTGACCCTCACAGAGTTTGCCCAGCAGATTCACCGCATTTGCCGCGCCGGTGACCTGAGCCTGATGGTGGACGCCGACCACGGTTACGGCAACGCCCTGAACGTGATGCGGACGGTGGAAGAGCTGGAGACCGCCGGCGTTGCTGCTATGACAATCGAAGACACCGTGCTTCCCCAATCATTTGGCGGCGGCACCACCGTGTTGCCCATTGACGAGGGTGTGGGCAAGATGAAGGCGGCGCTGGCGGCCCGGACCGACCCCAACATGGTGGTTGCCGGACGGACCAGTTCCCTGAGAATCACCGACCTGGCCGATACTATCAAACGCGTTAAAGCCTACGAAGCGGCGGGCGTTGATGCGGTGTTCCTGGCCGGTGCAACGACCAAGGCCGAGGTTGAGGCTGTTGCCGCCGAGATGAAGGGACCGCTGCTTCTGGGTGGAACCACTGGCGAGTTGGCCGACAAAGACTACCTGGGTTCCGTTGGAGTACGGGTTGCCCTCCAGGGCCACCTACCCTTTGCAGCGGCAATCAAGGCCACCTATGACACCCTAAAGGCCCTGCGTGACGGCGTGTCGCCAGCAGACCTGAAGCCCCAACTGGCCACCTCAGAGCAGATGGACCAGTTCATGCGCAAAGCCGACTACGACAAGTGGACCACAAGTTTTCTTAATTAAACAGGCTAGAGATAGTTTGATTTGAAACAAAAGCCGCCGCCCAGTTATCTGGGCGGCGGCTTTTGTTTGGTAGTTTTAGTCTGTTTGGACGCTATGGCTTGGTTGTAAGTGTAACCAGCCGCTCGGCGTTTTTGTAGCCAAGGTCAGCCTGGATCGCTGGGTCGAACCGGCCGATGAAAGCCCGTCCAAACTCCGCCAGTATCTGACCCACCTCTTCGTCATAGCCCCAGACAATATCCCCCCGATCTGTGCCCCTCATGAACCGGTCGGGATGGGTTTCAATCATGGGCCGATACATCTCATCCGCTTCATCAAGCAGATTGTCCCATTCGGCCCTCATATCGGCCAGGAAGGCTTCTTTCTCGCCAAACCTGAACGTCTCTGCAACTTCTCCGGAAATACCAAAGATGTCGTTGTAGGTGTAATAGACATTAGGATTGCGGTCCACGATGCCCTGGACGTGGGGGCGAACAAAATCGGCGTGGATGATGAATGTGACGTCTGAATATTGCTGCAGAGCCCGTTCCAGGTTGTCTTGGTGTCCCACGCCAGGGTGGAAGTACACCAGCATGTTGCCGTGGTCACTGACCACTTGGAAGTCTCCCAGGTAGATCTCAGCGCCGGGTAGGGGGTGATGGGTTCAGTTGGTGAATCTCCAACCTCGCCAGACCCGGCGAACAAACCCGGACGAACGTTAATAATCACATCAAGAATCTTGCCTCCAAGGGTAGCGACACCGTTGGCTGACGCCTGGATGAAGGGGACGAACAGATTAGGGTACTGCTGAACCGCGCGGTGGGCTACCTAAATCGCGGGAGATGTAATCTCCGGGAAGGTTGGGAAAAAGGCAAAGGCCTTGATGCGGCCCTCGTTTTTAAGAGTGCAGGCGATGCGGTCGATATTCATCGTCCGACCCAGGATCGGGCGTTGCTCCTGGGTAATGGTGTCGTATTTGTCAGACTCTGCGCCTCTGGGCGACACGTAACCGGTGTCTTGTTGTCCGTTTTGATCCCAATGCTTATCCAATATCAGTGGGCGTCGATGTGAGAAACGGTCAGTTGCTGATTAAAAAATTCATCTGCTGGGACGATTGTCCCAATGTCGGCATGGTCTTTTTGATGTACGAGAACATCGGCACTGAAGCCGATTGTTTGCGGGCCATTGAGGGTTCGCCGTTGATCTCTCCTGAACCAATGCCGGGAATATTCTGGGGTTGTCGACCGGTGATTGACTGGCTGAATAAGCCGGCCAGACACCCAGCCCGTGCCAATCAACCTGCTACGTAAATCGCTCCTCGGATTTACAACAATAGACAACTTCACCGCTGGTGACTTGTGGAGTAAACTAGGGCCTGTGACCGTTGACCCCACGCTTGGAAAGAGGTTTGGGGCCGGTTATTAGCCCAAATCACTTCACTTAATCACTTTAGGAGTACAGCCGTGAAAGTTGCCTTGAATCACCTTCATTTCCGCAGTGGAGACCCAGATGCCGCCGCCAAGTGGTATTGCGACAATTTCGGCGCTGCCATCACCTCAGAGCGCCCGTTGTCCACCACAAAGTCGATCCAGCTTGAGTTGAACGGCGAGCATATGATGACCATATCCGGCTGTGCCGAGGGCGAAGACCCCATCGCCGGGACAACCGAACCTCGTTACGGCCTGGACCACTTTGGCTTTGAAACCGACGACCTGATAGAGCTATGCGCCGGTCTGAAGAAAAACAACGTGAAGTTCAACTGCGAGCCGTGGACCATGCCCTCAGGCACGATGGTCGCGTTCGTTGTAGCACCAGATGAAGTATCAGTGGAGCTTATTCAACGCCCCGCTGAGTAATACAGGTAATCCCGGGTAATCCGCAGCTTGGGTTAGAAGTTGTTTGACCTAGTCTGGAGCGATGCCATCAAAGAAATCTGATGCCACGGTCTCAGCAGAGGCAACATCCGGGCGGGCGCGGATGTAAAACTCCCGGCCCAATACCCACGCCGCAAGCTCCCTTGGCACCCGGTGGTAGGGCCAGTCCGGAGCCACCTGGGTGCGGTGACAGATGATGCAGGCCATCTTGGTTTCAAGATGGTCTGACACGTCCAACTCCAGGTGTATCTCCTCCGGCGGGTTGCCGTGGTCCAGTTGCTCCGGGCTGGGCATTGGGAAATCAATCCCGGCCTCGCGTAGCTTGGTGGCCCACTCCAGTCGAAACCCCTTGGGTCGAGCGCTGTAGAAAAGACGCTGGGGAGTATATGGCTCTAGGCCGTCTTTCAATTGGTCGGGAAAGGCCGCTGGGTCTGATGCTAGATCAAAGGCCTTCGTGGCGTGCTTGGACACGGCAATATGGTCCGGGTGGCCGTAGAGCCCGCCTGGCTCAAACGTGAGCACCACCTGGGGCCGAAATTCTCTGATTTCCCGTACAAACCGCTCCACTACCTCGTCTTCCGGTGCCTTGATGTAGGCCCGTGGGTGGTTGTTGGCTTCCCAGCCGGCCATGCCAGAGTCGCGGTATTCCAGCAAAGCGTGGCTTTCCAGCCTCAGGGCTTGAACTGCGCAAGAAAGCTCTATCCTCCGGACCTCACCCAACGTCTCCCGAGTGGCCGCGCCTTCCTGCCGGATGTCTCCCTCTTCGCCCAGAGTGGTGGTCACCAGACGCACGTGTCGGCCTTCCGCCACGTTTTGGGCCAACACTCCGCCCACGGGAAATGCCTCGTCATCAGGATGGGCAAAGCAAGCCAAAAGGCGAAGTCCAGGCATTTATATACTCCTTATTCCAAAGTTGTTTTTGCATACTAAACCCAGGGGCATGCCAGGTTCGGACCGCAACCAAACCCGCCCAACAAAACCTGGCTGAGCCAGTTAGTAGGAGGTGGCTATGCCGTCTCCCCTGGGGTCGGATGCTCCGATCAGCACCTGTCGTTCCTGGTCGATCAGGATCAACTGCACCTTGCCGTCATACTGGCCCACGTTGCGTCGGGTCACCTTATGTCCTAGCTTTTGTAGACCTTCAACCGTTTTTTCCGGCATCTCCGGCTCAACACGCAATTCCATGGCCGTCTCAATGCTAGCGGGGTCGGTGCCGGGGTAGCTCCACCAGCGGGGAGCGTCCACAGCAGCCTGGGGGCCCATGCCAAAGTCCAAGAGGTTGGTGATGATCTGCACGCCGGACTGAGGCTGGAAATCGCCACCGGGAGTGCCGCCGACGATGTGGGCCTTGCCGTCTTTCAGCGTCATGTAGCAGTTCAGAGTGTGCATAGTGCGTTTCGTGGGCGAAAACTCGTTGGGGTGGCCCGCTTCCAGGGTGAACCCGCGACCGGCGCGATTGTTAAATAAAATTCCGGTTCCGGCGGCCATGAACCGGGAACCAAAGCCATGGGACAGGCTGTGCACCCAGGAGACCGCGTTTCCGGCGCCATCAGCCACGCAAAAATAGGTGGTGTTGCCGTCGGTGCGACCTGCTTCCAGGTCGGGTGACTCTCCGCCGGCCTTCTCTAGATTGATCTCACCGCGGCGTCGGTCGGCGTACTCCTTGGAGATGATCTCTTCCAGAGGCCATTCCACGATGCGGGGGTCACCAGCCAGGCGGTTACGGTCGTCGTAAGCTATCTTTTTGGCTTCAACCATTAGGTGGATAGCTTCCGGATTGTCATAAGACATCCCGGAAAGATCAAATCCTTCTATTATATTAAGCATCTCCAAGTGTAGGAAGCCCTGGGACGGAGGCCGAGTTTGGTAGACCATCTCGCCTCGGTAGGTGGTGCCGATGGGGTCGTAGACATCCACTTCATGGTTGGCGAAGTCCTCTGCAGTGAACAGGCCACCAGCGTCGTTCAAAGCCTTGACCATCTTCCGGGCCAGGTCGCCTTTGTAGAACTCTTCAGCCCCGCCCTTGGCGATACGTCGCAGCGACTCGGCCAGGTCTTTGTTTACCAGGAGATCGCCCTCCCCCGGAGTCTTGCCGTCGGCCAGCAGCACTTCAGCTGTTGACGGGAAACCGGCCAACCTTGAGGCGTTGTTGGCAAAGTTCTGTGCGATTTTGGGAGCCACGGCAAACCCTTCTTCGGCGTATCCAATGGCGGTGTCCAGCAATTGTTCGAAGGGCTTGGTGCAGAAACGACGGTGCACCTCTTCCCAGGCGGCAACCTCACCAGGCACGCCCACTGAGTGGGGGCCTTCTAGGGGCATCTTGGTCAGGCCCTGCTTCCGGTAGTACTCCGCGCTGGTGCCAGAGCCGGGAACTCCGGCGCTACTCATGCCGGTCACCTGTTTGGTTTCAGCCTCGTAGAGCAGGATGAACGAGTCACCGCCAATGCCGCAACTGGGCACAATGGTCACGGTTTCAGTGGCTGCCACGGCCAGGGCGGCGTCAAAGGCGTTGCCCCCTTCTTGCAGTACCTTTAGTCCTGCGGCGGCAGACAGCGGTGAGTTTGTGCAGACCATGCCGTTTTTACCGTAAACAACTTGCCGGGAAGGTCTTGCTGTAGTCATCTTGAAACACGCTCCCAATGGCTAGATAAGTTTTTTGCTTCCTGTGGTTTTCACGTGGTTTTTGAATGAAGCCTCTGTCACGTCTTTTAAAACGCAACGGCAACAGGCAGAAGTGTACGTTTGCCATCCTGGCCCAGTCAATTGTGGCGGGGGTAAATAACCAAGAACGCCCGCAATTGCGGGTCCGAAATTCGTCCCAAATAAGCGCCGTTTGGCCGTTTGACAGCCCCGATGGGTACATCTACAATCCGGCTCGTGGCGGCGTGCTCTTTCTTGACCGGTAATGCGCCATGATTTATGTCTAAATCGGAGGCCGATATGGCTGAGTTGCTAGGTCTGGGTTGTTCCCACGGACCCATCATCCTCACCCCACCAGAGGTCTGGCACAAAAGCCGTGAGCGGATATTTGGGAGCAACCCAAATTTTCAAGCTCCGCCCCAACTCATTGAGGCCTTGGGCGATGACAATGGTCTAACCCAAGACCGCCTGGACCAGCAGAAGATCGTAGCCGCCTTCCAGGTGATGCGGGACCGACTCCACGAGTGGAACCCCGACGTTTTATTGGTCATCGGGGACGACCAGGCCGAAAACTTCAAACAGGATAACCTGCCTCCGTTCTGCCTCTACACCGGCAGCGAGGTGGACGGCTACCCGTTCAAGAATACGGCCGGCAGCAACAACCGCCGGGACGCCGCCGCCGACACTAAATTCAGCTTTAAATGCCCTTCAGAATTCTCACGGGACCTGCGCAACTCCCTGATTCGTGACGGCATCGACATGTCATCTTCCAGCGCTTTGACTGGCTGAGAATGGGGTTTGGCCCACGCCATCATCAACCCATTGGTGTATTTGGACCCGGTAGGCAAGTTTCCCCTCCCACCATTGTTCGTGAACTGCTATGGTGAAGAAGCCGGCCCCGATTATCCGCCCCGGCCCACCGCACGGCGCTGTTACGAAGTTGGCCAGGCGATACGCCGGTTCTTAGACACTAGGACAGAGCGGGTGGCCGTGGTTGCGTCGTCTAGTTGGTCGCACAGCTTTTTGGCCCACAAGTATGACTGCTCTGCATTTGACCTGGATTCCGACCGTCGTTATCTAGAGATGGTGCGAGAGGGTAGGGGCAGCGAACTGGCGAGTCTGACTCCTGAAGAACTGCAGGACTCTGGCGACCATGAGATATTGAATTGGATCATTGCCCTGGGGATTCTGGGCGACGTTCCCGCAGAGATAGTAGACGTGAGGGAGTCACACACCCAATTGGCATTTCGGGTGGCGGCTCTCTGGGGATAGACCAAGCACTGATTTAAGACAGATTGATTAAGAATTGGAGGCCCAAGTTATGGTGCGGGCCACCCAACCACAGGAGGAACGATGCACTACGGTCTTGTTATGGAATGTGATTACCGCTATGGCCACTCGATAGAGGAGGGCTTCGACGAAGCCTTTGCCATCGCGGACTTAGCTGAAAAAGGCGAACTGGACGGGGTTTGGCTAGCGGAGCGTCACTTTGCGGCGCCCAAAGACCCGCTGGACCCGATGGGCGGCGGAATACCCTCTGTGGTGTCCACGCCGTTAATCATCTGCTCGGCCATAGCAGCCCGCACTGAGCGTCTCAGGATCGGTGTTGGTGTGAACGTATTACCCCTGATCCATCCGGTTAGGTTGGCGGAAGAGATCGCCACGCTGGACCATATCAGTCACGGACGCGTGGATTTTGGCATTGGACGCAGCGGGTTCATGAGGGCCTACGAGGGATATGACATCCCTTATTCCGAGAGCCGAGAACGTTTCCAAGAGAGCCTCGAGATCATCCTGGCTGCCTGGAGCAACGAGCGGTTCTCCTACGAGGGTAAGTACTACACGCTAAACGACGTTTGCGTGATTCCCAAACCGTTTCAGCAGCCATTCCCGCCGCTGCGGATGGCCGCCACCACCAAAGAAACCTTCCCGCAGGTGGGCAAGCTGGGTTATCCCATCTTTGTGGGACTGCGAGGCTTGGACCGCCCAGATCTGGTTGCGCTACTAGAGACCTACCGAGAGGCCTGGCGGGAAGCTGGTCACGCCGGTAACGGCGACGTTTACCTGCGTATCCCTGTCTACGTGGGAAAAACCCAGGAAATAGCCTACGCAGAAGCCGAAGCAAGTACCATGCGGTCTTACCGACGTATGGCTCAGAACTTTGCTTTGTCAGCAGCTAATCCCGGTGCGGTGGCTTCAGAAGACCGGGCGGCGCGGGGAGCGGCCCTTGCTGCGATTACTTATGAGGACCTGATTCGAGACCGTTTGGCCTACGGCAGCCCAGATAGCGTGATCAGCCAACTGAAAGACATTACGTCAGAACTGGGGTTATCAGGCATCGTGGCCGAGACCAATGTGGGCGGGCTGATACCCCGTGAGCAAGTAGCCGCTTCGATAGATCTTTTCTGTAAAGAGGTTGTACCAGGCCTGCGCTAGACCGTCGGAGCAACAAAATGATGGGCACGGTAATCACCGTGCCCTTTTTGTTGAAATCACCTGAAACTTTTTTCGGCGTAAGAACCTCTTGTAGGGGCGGGTTGAAAACCCGCCCTGTTTTTCGTCAGCCAATCCTCTTCCAATCAGACAAACAAGACGTAAACAAACAATTTCGCCGAGAAATTTCAGGGCGATATGAAACGTGATTTACGCAAGCAGGGCGGGTTACAAACCCGCCCCTACAGAACGGTGGTAGGTCCCATTTCAATCAGACCTAAAGCCTTGGCAGCACGTACTCGTTTATTGCCACGGCCAGCCCGTCTTCTTGAACCGAGGGCGCTACGAAATCAGCGGCGGCCTTGACCTCTGGAGGTGCGTTACCCATAGCGACGCTAAACCCGCAAATTTCCAGCATAGGCAGGTCGTTGTAACTGTCGCCAATGGCCACCATGTTGGCCGGGTCCACGCCTAGTGTCTCGCCCACGCGTGAGATACCAGCTGCTTTATCCACTCCAGCCAGCGTGAAATCCACGGCCCACAGCCCGTTGTAGGGCAGGATGGCCTTCACCACGTACATGTCTTTGTTGCTGCTGAAATGGGCGGCCAAAATATCGGCTGTGGCCTCATCCATGTCCAGGGCAGATACCCGAATCAAGTCCCAGTTCGGCACATCGTCAAAGGTGCTGGCGGTGCCGTTGTCGTGGGTGGCGACAAACGCTGCTTTCATTTCCCTTAGCTTGGTCACCACCAATTCGGCGTTGGCTGACCCCAGGGGTGCGGTCCAGACTGATATGTCGCGCACCGGGTCCAAGATGTTGGCGCCGCCGTCGCAGAGCTGCAGAGTCGTCAGTCCCAGCTGTTTGGAGTAGTTGAGGGCGTCGGCTGGCTCCCGCCCAGTGGCGATGAACACTTTTATCCTGTTTGAAAGTCCCACCACGGCTTCGCGTACCGGAGGGGAGATCTTCTCATCGGGGCCGATTAGGGTGCCGTCCAGGTCCAGAGCGGCGGCCAGAATTGACGATTTTTTGTTGTCCCCTGAGTTAGATGAGCTGTTGACCATGACATCCTTTGGGCGTAATTATCGGCTTCCGCAATTCTACATGACCGAAGCTGCAGTCGATTAAAATCACCAAATAGATAATTATTGGGTAATAAAAGTTCTGATAGCTTACTGGTGTCTGATACGTGGATGCTTAAGACAGGCGTGGAAGGTGAATGGGATCACTAGAACAATTGCTCTGTCCGTATTCTTGGCGTTGGCAAACGCCGGTTGCAGCACGGTTGCGAACACGGTGTAGCCAACTGCTGCCCCTAGCTCAGCATTGATGAATATTCCGACTATCGTTGCAGCTCCGCCAACCGCTGACTACACCAAAGCAATCAACGATGCCGGGTTTGAGGCCCAACGTGCAAACGGCTGGCCTACACCCCAAGGTTTCATACCCACACCCACTCTCAGCAATCCTCCCACTGACGAATCAGGCTGGTTCTACGTCGAACCGGGCGAGTGTGATTTGGGAACTGCGACGACGGTGGGAAATTTGATTGACCTTACACGCGAAATGTACGCCTTTATCGATATAAGCACCGCTGTCGATGAAGCGGAATTGGTCAGAATGGCTGACGTCATCATTCACGGTGTACCAGTAGGGGAGATTGAAGTTAGACCGCCCAGGGATTCCTTAGGCATGACCACGTATTACCAGGATGTGGAAATCCTAAATGTGCTCAATGGGGAGGTGTCTGGCGACATGGTCCGTGTGCTCCAGGTCGGCTTAGATTGGCCCACCCTTCCGGAAAGTCTGGAGAAATACCAAATTGTGCTCGCTCCTGGCAACAACTTGGGATTCCCTGGGCCGTTGAACCAATGCCCCCAAGTGCTATTTCTCATCGGGTCATCGGCCGGTGTCTTCGTATCGGTTGGAGAGGCACAAGGTGTCTTCCAATTGGGAATAGATGAAAAGATCTTTTACGCCCAGGAGTTCAAGTCTTTTTTGGGCTTGGACGTGGATGGGGTGAAAAAGAAGGTTTAGGAAATCGCCAAACCCTGACGTTAGTTGGACAACTTTAGAACAAAAAAAGGCCCCCTTCCTCCAGAGGAAGGGGGCCTTTTTGATAGTCAATGGGTAAAATTGCGGGGTTAGTTGAAGACCAACTCTGTGTTTTTCCGTTCCGGGTCGCGCATGATGGCCAAACCCTCTGCAGGGCTCTCTTGGGAGTTGCAATACAACTCAATGCCATTGCCTTCCGGGTCTTTGATGTAGATGCTCTTGGTCATGCCGTGGTCGGTTGTCCGAATCTCGGCGCTGTCGTAGTGGTCCTGCAGCTTGTGCCAGTACTCGGTCAGTGTTTCGAAATCATCCACGAGGATGGCCATGTGGTTCAGGCCAACATCACCGTCTGAAGTGTCGGCAGCGTCCTCTGGGGCTTGGAAGATGGCCAGGTCATGGTGGTTCTCGCCAGCGGTCAGGAAAGTCCCAAAGCCAGGGCGTTCCAGAGCAATCTCAAAACCGATTACTTCAGTGTAGAACTTGGTGGCGGCGGTAAGGTCTTTAGCGTTGATAACCAAGTGGCCGATTCTTGCTGGTTTTGGCATATCAGTCCTCCTAACTTTCCCCTAAATATCGGGGAGCTACGAATAAGACGCGTTCCAGATAGTGATAATTTACGTTCCGAATACTATACCGTTTCAACGGCAAAAATCCAAGAGGCAAGGCGGAGCCAAGCCGTCTTCAGCCCTCGCGCTCCAAAAAGCGCTGTACGCGGTCCGTGGCGTTTGTTTTGTCGTAGCCCTGGTAGAGCAGCATGGTATTTCTCACGGGGTCTCCGCCAAAGAAGCGTTCGTACAGTATCTGCCGGCCGCCAAAGGCACTGCAGGCCACGTCCCATGCCAGGTGGAACAGGCGTACACGGTCTTTCGCACCAGCTGTCTCGGTAGCCAGGTAGCGTTCTAACTCAGGGGCAATCTCGGCTTGGAAGTCGGACTCCGTTGGTAGGACCATCAAGCTGCTGGAGCCGAGCAATTGCACGATCTCGGCCATTCTCGGGTACATGCTGTTTGCGAAAATGGTCCTGGCGGCGGTGAGCGGGCCAAATGACGGGCACATCATGCCCCATTCGTTTAATTTGGCGTCGGCTTCCGCAGCCCGGACGCAGGCTTTCAGCAGCTCCAGATTGACTATGATCTCGCCGATCCGTTCCTGAACGTGTGGGACCTCGGTTGACCCCAATGTCTCAGACATGAGCGACGTCAGGCCCAACATGAACTCCGTTTTGATGACGGTGCGGTTGACCACCTGGTGGCCGGTGTGGGAGGTGGACTGGGTCGCCGCCGCAAATTTATTGGCCATTTCCACGTCGCCCAGCAGAAAAATGCGTTCCCAGGGCACAAACACGTTGTCGAAGAGCACTACAGCGTCCATCTCTTCAAACCGGGATCCCAGGGGATGGTCAAAGTTGGAACGGCCCAGATCCAGGCTCTCACGGCACATGAACTTCATGCCGGGCGTGGCACAGGGCAGGGCAAATGAGAATGCCTGCTTCTTGGCCTCGTCGCCCAGTAGATGAGTGCGTGTTGGGTAGACGGCAATCTCATCTGATATCGGCCCCAGTGTGGCCAGGATTCGGCTGCCATGCACCACGATACCGGCATCGGTCTCTTTCACCACCGTCAGGGCTACCCGGTCTTCGATGCGGTCCAGGACCGAGGTATTACGGCTGCGTTGCAGGTTGACCAGGGTGTGGGTCATGGTCAGGTCATTCTCGCGGATGTATTCGTGGTAGTTTCGAACGTTATCTCTGAATTCTGGCCGGTTGGCTGCAAAGAATTCCGCCGACCCAGCCCAACCAGAGATGCCGCAGTTGAGAAAATCGGGCGTGCGGGCCATCATGCCGCAGCTTTCCCACGCCCAATTGGTCATCATCTCCCGTCGACCAACCAGGTCTTCAATGGTGTTTGGGATGATAAAAGACCGCCCGACCGGGTCTCCTGAAGTAGGCGACTTGAAGGTCATAGCGTCTTTGGTGGCTGGGTTGTGCTGCAGGTCGTAGAGGGCCGCCAGCGAGCGCACGCCGTTTCTGAAGGCGGGATGGGTGGTAACGTCGTCCACCTTCTCGCCGCTAATCCAGACTTCAGCAGGATTCTTTGATAGGTGGTCGATGTATTGTTGCCCCGTTCTAGCGGGCATGATTCAGCCTCCCAGCAGGATTGGGGCGAGTTTAGCAGTGACCAAATTGGGTGTCAAAACTGACTCGTCTAAACGGGGCATTATTGTCTCTGGCACAAAAGGCACTATGTGCCCCATGTGGCCCGGAAATTAAGACCCTTTTGGCCTTCCAATCAGAGCTGCATGACCATATTGAGTTTCGGAACCGGACTTTAGAATGCAAATGTCAGATGGAGCGGTCTGCGATTAGGAGAGGGGAAAATCAGATGTACAAACGAATATTGGTTCCTTTGGGCGGGTCACCAACGGGAGACCGAGTTCTGCCGTACGTGAGGAACTTAAGGCGAAAACTAGGTGCCAAGGTTGAGTTATTCCGGGTGTTTGAGTCGGAACCTGAGTACTTCTATCCCGAACCCTTCTTGTATCAAGACTGCACCGAAGATTCAGAAATCTATCGGGAAGAAGTCATGACGTCGTTGGGCACGGCGAAGACGAACCTGGAAGCTGCGGGAGTGGCGGCGGTGGCGGTCATGCATGAACCGGATCACCCGGAAACCGACCTAACTGAGACAGGTCATAGCTGTGGCACTCCGGCGCAGCACATAGTCTCAGAGTCCCAAAAGGTGTCCGACACCCTGATTGTCATGGCCACCCACGGGCGCGTCGGCGTTGGTCGGTGGGTCATGGGCAGCGTCACCGACAAAGTACTTCACGCGGTGAAAACGCCGGTGCTGATTATCCACAGGAGCATAACGATGCGATTCTAGACGGTTCCATTGGCCATATCATCGTTCCACTGGACGGATCAGAACTGGCAGAGCATATCTTGCCCCACGCCGTTGCGCTCGCCAAAGGACTAGACCTAAAACTCTGTTTGGTGCGAGTGTCGCGGGGCGACAACATGAGTGAATCAGAGCGTGAGGGACTGGATCTACTGGCCAACCAAATACGGAGTGAAGGAGTGGCCGACGTGGAGTGCAAGATTCTTTACGGAGACCCTTCCAGAGCCATAGTGGATCTGACCTACGAGTATCCAGACGACCTGGTGGCAATGACCACCCACGGCCGTTCCGGGATGAGCCGCGGGGCCGGTTCTAGTCCTAAGAGGCTGACCAACCCCGAAACTCAAACAGGCAACGGAATTAATAAAGGGATACAGATTGGCTGTGCCCCTTTATTTTCGACCACATCGATATTGGACATTGGTGGTGTTCGGTATTGTACGGGCGGGTTGGAAACCCGCCCTGTTCGCAACAGGCAATTTCCAAACCATCAATAAATCAGGGGTAATCCACAAACATAGAAGGGAAAATTGGCGACGAATTCAGGCATGTATACCGATGAAACCAGCGGGTTAAAAACCCGCGCCTACAGGCATGGTAATTGGTGGGATAGCTTAGGCGATTAGGTTTGCGGCAAAATAGTAGCCGCTGAAGCCCAGCACCGCACTGCTGATGACTCCCAACATGCCCAGGTACTGGCTCCCATTCGCCACGGTAATCATCCCGGCCGCTATCCCCAGTACGCCGAAAATCAACGGTGTAACGGCCACCGAAATCAGTGCCATGAACAGACTGTCAATTCCGAACCAGCGGCCAGACTTGTTTTTGAACACGTTAATTCTCATTAGAACTTTGCCCACAATTACTTACTTAAACACTAAGTTAAATTAAACGAAAATATATTTAATTAAGAAAGTATTACGAGAAGTAAATTAAGTGAATCCGCTAATGATAATGGGTGCCTAACCGCAGTTACCGTTTCACCTGTGGTGTGGTATGTTACCCGCGTCTTTCAGGCTCGTGGATACCCACCAGATATTCAGTAGATATACCCGAGTATTGTTGCGGCTCAAAGTTTGGTTGAAGACGGTTTCTTGTAGGAGGAACGTATGAAAGGTCGAGTGGTAGTTTGCAAGGAATACGGCAAACCTTTTGTGATCGAAGAGTATGAAGTGCCGGAGCCCGCTCCAGGCGCAGTCATACTACGCATGACCCAAGCCGGAGTCTGTGGTTCTGACCTCCACACCTGGCGCGGCGACCAGACTCAGCAGAACCTGCCCCTGCCTCCCACAGGCCGGGCCATGGGCCACGAAGGCACCGGAGTTGTGGAGATTTTGGGAGAAGGCGTGGAGACAGATTCCGCCGGAGCACCCATCAAGAAGGGCGACCGCGTGATCTATGCCGCCGTCTTCCCCTGTTATCACTGCCGCCAGTGCCTCAAGGGCAACACCAACTGGTGCATGAACCGGAACTACCCCGCCGCTGGGGTGTGGCCGTATTTCACCGCCACCTACTCCGACTACCTGTACCTGCCGAACCGACACCCATTCTTCAAGGTCCCGGACGAGCTGGACGACAACATCTTGGGGCCGGTGAACTGCGCCATGGGCACCGTGACGACTGGGCTGATCAGGGCTCAAGCCGGCGAGGGTGACTACGTGGTCATACAGGGCGCCGGTGGCCTGGGAATTCATGCCACCGCCATGGCCAAGGAAATGGGCGCCGACCGGGTGATCGTGATTGACCGCCTGGACAACCGCCTACAACTGGCCGAGGAATTTGGCGCCGACCACACCATCAACATCGAAGAGTTCAACACGCCCGAAACACGACTGAATCGCGTTAGGGAATTGACCGACGGGCGTGGCGCTGACGTGGTGATGGAATTGGTGGGTCGGGCCGAATTGCTGGCTGAAGGTATCGATATGCTGAGCAACGGCGGCACTTTTGTGGAGATCGGTGATATCGTTCGTGGAAAACAGGTGTCAATCGACCCCTCAAAACTGCTCACCGGCAAGAACATCATCGGTTCCCTGATGTACAAGCCGGAATTGCTGCCCAGATTGCTCAACTTTCTGGTGCGCAAACAGGACGTTTTGCCCTTCGACAAGATCGTCTCACACCAGTTCCCGCTGGCCGACGTCAACGAAGCGTTCGCCCAAGCAGAGTGGGACCAAAGCCAAACTCCAATCACCAGAGCTATGCTGGTTCCCTAGGCAGGTACTTAGGTGGTATCTGGCGCGACAAGTGATTCAGTCTTAGAAGGGAAATCCGATGGTGGCGAATAATGACCCGGCGCAACAAATGATTGAGCCGCGCCAAGACCTGGTAGAAGCGGCCCGAAAGGCCGCCCTGAAGATTGCTGGGCGCGCTCAGGAGACCGACCGAACCCGCCGGGTGCCCGTGGAAAATATCCAGGACCTGCACGAGGCGGGCCTGTTGACCGTCGCCATTCCCAAAGAACAGGGCGGCACCGAGGCTGACCTGGTGACCCAGGTTGCCCTCTACGAACTTATCGGCGGGGCCTGCGCCTCTACAGCTTGGCTCATGGGAAACCACTCAGTGTTGTGTAGCAGGTCACTGGGCATGATGGGAGACGCCTCCCATTGGCTAATAAAAGACGTTGTGGAAAATGGGTCACTGATTTCTCATGCTGCCATTCCCGGCGGGGATACCAAGCCAGCACCCGGCGGGTTTACTGCCTCCGGTCGTTGGCCATTCGTCAGCGGCTCCAGCATATCCACCTGGATGTTCCTCAGCACCATGGTTCCGGGGCCGCCGCCAAACTTTAAGGGGTCCACGCCGCCCGCCGCCTACAACCGATGGTTGGTATTGCCCACCAGCCAACCTGGCCTGACCATTGATGAGACCTGGATGGCGATGGCTGCCCGTGGTTCCATGACCCATGACGTGGTGCTGGACCAGGTGTTTGTGCCTGAAGATATGGCCCCGGTGGACAACCGCCCGCTTACCTACCAGCCGTGGCTGCCCAACGGCCCGGCAGCCCTTAAAGTGCCGACCAAGGCCCGGGTCTGGATGTCGGGCATGGCGCTGGGCATCGCCCAAGCTGCTCTGGACGAGACTATCGAGTTTGGCAAAGGTCGCAGCATGACTCTGGGCGGCAAACCCAGGAGCAGCATGCCGGGCAACCAGTTTGCCGTGGCCGACGCCGCCATGGCCATCGAGTCTGGCCGCGCGCTACTGGTCCAAGAAGTTCGCAAGATCACCGCCAAAGCCATTTCCGGCGAGGATTTTGTCCCCGATGACGCTGCCAGGATTGAGATGGCCGGGTTGGTTGCGAGAGAAAACGCACAAAAAGCAGTGGACCGACTCTTTGCCGTCCGAGGGGCCCACGGCCTCTACGAAACTGGCAACTTTGAACGCTACTACCGCGACGCCTGTATGGGCACCCTACACGCAGTAAGCGCCCCAGACCTGGTGCGCGAACAGCTAGGCAAGCACCTCTTCAACATACCGATAAACGTAGAGCCGCGCTGGTCGTAACTGGTCACGCTCAGGTTTTGCAAAAAAATAAAAGACCCCTTCCAGATCGAAGGGGTCTTTTGCATCAACTCCGTTATATGGAAACCCGCCTATGGCGGCGGCGGTTAGTCTGAGGAGGGGAGTTTTCTGGGTTCTTGGATTTCCATGATTTTTTCGCAGCAGATGATTTCGCCGCCGCCGCTCTTAGTGCAGAGCACGCCGCTGTTGCAGGTCTCACAGACGTATCGTTTGCCTAGTTGGTTGGCCATTTAGAGGTCCTCCCCAGGGGTTTGGTACTAATTTCAGGGATATGTTCGAGTAAAGTCGGTTACTTGAGTTCCATGGGGGTTTCGCAGCAGGCGATAGCGCCGTCCCCGCCCTTGGTTACAATGAACTCCGAACCACATTTGCCGCATACGTAGCGTTTGCCAGTCTGATTAGCCAACTTTTAGCTCCAATTCTTGCATGTTTCCCGGACGTTTCTAAATAGTTTCTAGAACGCTCCTAGGATCGTACCAATTATAGACATGCCTTAAAGGGGATTCAACTGAGGCAAACAGGTCTGAGACCAGGTTATGAGTCTGCTGCGTCTGATTTTTCTGCGAACCGCACCAAGAAAGTAGCCTCGCCTAGGGGGATGCCGTCAAAGAGAATGGCGGCAGAATGAATTCCTGGCTTCTGCACGGGAATCCGGAAAGTCTTAATCCACCGCTGGAATAAGATGCCTTTTTCCCATTCCACTTTCTGGGCTGGGGGTGTTTCCAGAGGGATGCCAGGCGTCTTCAGAGTCACAAATAGGTAGTGGTCTCCGGGATCAACTCCGCCAATACAGAAGGCCAAGTTGAAATCTACGGTGGCAAGCACCGGGTCATCCGGGTCAGCAGAGCCGTCTGGTTCGGGCAATTCAAACAGGTCGACAATGCCCTTCAGAGTTAGGTCACCGCCGTCTTCTTCTGCGGTGTCTCTACAGAAGAGGGCGTATTTCAAAAAGGGGACGCTGGCTTCACCGGCCAAGTTGGAACCTCTCTAATGGTTCGTGGATAGTTAGTGTTGGATTGGTCGTGATAAATCGCTGGTGTTTAGTAGTGACCAGCCTCCTGAGGGTACGACAAACGGACGACGAACAGACGACCAATTCTAGCATGGCACCCAGCTACGAAAAACGTCTAGCCGCAGCAGTTTTGCATAGCCCATTGCCAACTGCGTTCAATATTGAGAAACTAGGCGCTAATATTCAACTCGGGGGGTGGCAGTAGTGGCGTTGACGCAGGAAACACAGCTAACCCAGGAAAAATTCGACCAGGGGATGACCACCCAGCAGTACATTGACCAGATAAAGGTCAATAAAGACCCGTTTGTGTCTATCTACGAGGCGGTCCAGGTCCCAGCAGATTCACTAAGCCTGTTTAACGGCCTGAGTGAGCCGCTGAAGCTGGCCGTTTTCACTGCCGATTGGTGCGGTGACGCCATGAGCACCACTCCCGTGATTCTGAAGCTGGCAGACACCATTCCCAACATTTCATTGCAGGTGTTCAATAGGGACGACGAACTAGAACTGAGCAACAGTCTTTTGCCTGAGGCCCGCGCCGGTACCGTGCCCATCTTTGTGGTCATGGACCAGGATATGAACCAGAAAGTCCGTTTCATCGAAACCGCGAACACTTTGGTGCCCGCGATTGATGCCATGGATGAGGCCATCGATCAAGAGACGGCTGGCATGGAAGAAGTTGAAGCAAGGCGGGCCAAACGCGGCCGCCGTAACGCCTACCGAGTTGAGCACGCCCGCGCCTGGGGTGATGTCATATTGAAGGAATTTGGCGGTTTGGTCGCCGATTCTTTGGTAGGGAAGCAAGAAGACCTTCCTCTTCAGGGCGGCACCAAGTGGTCTCCTGAGGACTAGTTGCTAGCGCTGGAAAACTATTCCGCTAGGCTGATAGCTTCTCTAAAATCTAATCGCCTGGCGACAATCATTTTTACCGGAAAACTATTCTGCCAGGCTGACAATTTCGAAAGTATCAGATGGCCCGGCGACAATCATTTTTATCGAAAAACTATTAATAGAGAGGGGTGATGGCTGAAGAGCTAATTGGTATGGAAGACATGGCGGCTATCTTTGAGGTGACTGACGCCTTGGGGATACACCGCGAGTCGGTACGAGTCGAACTCACGAAAGAAGACCCCGGTTCCATCCAGAAGGTGGCCGACGGGATGGTGGAGATCACGTTGCCAGTCAACGAGAGCGCCGAAATCTTCTGTCGCAAGTTACGTATTGACCTTGAAGCAATGGGTTTTGAGCCTTCAGATAGAGTTCTAGGATACGACGAGGACGATGATGACGACGAGGACGAAGATCCCCGTCCGTCACCACCGCAAAGACTCCGCTAGTCTGATTTTCTAACCCATGCACTTGAGGCTGACGCGCGGGCTTAGTACCCTGGTTCGCGCCACTCAAAGGCCAAGTTGGCGTAGCGCACAAAGACCGCTCCACCCGGAGCAGCCATTGGCCCGTTGGCGGCCAACAGCGCGATAGTGTGTTGCTCGCCCGGCGTGACCTCTTCTGTCATCAACACCCGCTGGGGCACGTTGAATCCCTGTACCGCGCCCCGGTGACGGTCGCAAGCCCCATCGATCCAAAGCTCTCCATAGTCGTCGATGCACGTCTCAAATTGGACCCGCACTCCGGCGGTTGGGTGACCCTCCACCGTCTCGGGAAACGTCACATTGATGCGGTACCAGACAAAAGAGAATCCGTGGGTGATCCACTTGGCGAGGTCAGTGCAGACCTCCCAACTGGAGTCGTCATATTCAACCAGGCGCGCCGGCGACCCCTCAAGTTGGGAGACCAGTCCCTCGTTGGGCTCTCCAGGCACCAGACCCTGGGCGAACTTCCATTGGCCCTTCACGGCCGCCAGGCCACTTTCAGTATTGAGATCGATCACTACTCTAGGCATGTTCTCTCCCCTTAATAATAATTCTTGCTGTTTTCTTGATTAATCTATGCCGACGATCTTGATGCTGGCGTGGATCTTGTAGATTCGGTTGATATTCACCAGCAGCGGGGTTATCTGCTCCACGTATTTGGAATTGGCCAGGCTGCCCCCGTCCACGCCTCGCAGATTCTTGATCTTGTCAGCCAGGCCCATTACCAGCTTCTTGGCTTCGGAATGGTCGGAGCAGACTACAACGTCTCCCTCCATGATCGCTTCCGGATTGAGTAATTCCTCGGCGCTGGCGTTCTGAAATGCCGCCACAACCTGGGAGTCTGGCAGCATCTCCTGAGCTTCTTCAGCCGCCGACCCGGCCTCTACTTCAACCGCGCTGGCGCCCTTGCCGCGCTCAAACTTCATGGGCGCAATCACACTGACAACGATCTTGCCCTTTAGTGCCTGGCCCAAGTCTTCTAAGACGGGCCTTTGGCCCTCATACGGGAAGGCCAGAAATACCACATCTGCAGCGGCCACCGCGCCGGCGTTGTCGGAGCCGTTAATCACCACTCCGGGCACGGTCTGGGCCAGCTCCTCTGCGGCAGTTGCGCCCCGGGCCGCGTCCCTAGACCCAATGACGGGCGCTTCTCCACCCATGGCTAGTCGTAGGGCCAACCCTTTGCCCTCCGGTCCGGTTCCTCCCAGAATCGCTATTGTTGATGCCACTATAAGCCTCTCGTTTACAGACCAAATTGGATGATCAAGCCCCACTGACGTAAACCCACCGTAAACCCACAAACCGGTTGGGAGGCATGATTGTGCGGCAATACTATAGCGGTAACAAGATGTTGATGGAAGGTCTGGCAAACCAGTCAATTTACCGGATATTTTTAAACATCACGCGGTAAAAAACCGATTGAGAAAACTTTCATAATAGCCTTAATTCACGCCTGCACAGCCATTAGACTTTTGACGATATTAACTGGGTCCCGTTATTAGAAATGTTAATGACGAAGGCAATTGCATTCGTCTAAACATAAGGAGTATTTCAATAAACAGGGGAGAATAGGATGAAACGACCACTGATTTTAATATCCGCATTGATGGCACTGGTCTTTTTGATTGCTGAATGCAGAAGTGATCCAACACCAGAGACCGCAAATTAACCAGGTTTCCTATACGGCGTCGGACTACGCTTTTGGCGGTCCTCAATTCATTTCCGCGGGTATGACAGAGATTGTGATGACCAATACTGGACGTGAGTGCATCATCAACAATTGATTACCGTGCCAGAAGGTATGGCCACCGGAGACTTGATTGCAGGGGTTGCTTTCAGGTGAGGCCGGATCGCCTCCTCCGGGTGTTACAGCGGCGGGAGGAGTGGGGCCGATAGGCCCAGGTGCCACCGGCACCACGACCTTGAACATGACTGCCGGCGATTATCTCATCGTGTGCTTCATCCCCAATGCTGAGGGCGTACCTCACATGGCGCTTGGAATGATCAAGCCCATTACCGTAATCGAGTCGTCTGCACCAGTGGCCGATCAACCTGATTCCAGAGTATCTGTTGGTCTGGTAGATTTCGGATTTGGGATTTCAGAGCCTATCTCAGCCGATCTCCAGAACGTCGCCGTATTTAATAAAGGCTAACAAGACCACGAAGCATTCCTGGTCCGGTTGGTACCAAACTCCACCGCGATGGATTTTGTGGGCGCCTTCGCTCCTGACGCTCCTCCCGGACCTCCTCCGGGTGAAGCTCTAGGAGGTTTTCAGTCCGTCGTCCCAGGAGGGAGTGGCACGTTTAGAATCGATTTCACTCCAGGTAACTACGCGTTCCTCTGTTTCGTGGAAGACCCCAACACCGGAGCGCCCCACTTCGCTCTGGGCATGGTAGAAGAGTTCAGCATCCAGTAGAGTGGAGTTGTCTCTCCGAGCGTTTCACTACAGCAATAAAAAGCCCCCGGTTTTTCCGGGGGCTTCATTGTGGATGGCACAAATATTCCAGTCTTGTGTTCCTATCTGCGCTCGGCGATAATGGGGCCAATATTTGCCAGCGCATTTTTACGCGTGTTCCCGCGTATTCCAACAAAATTGACTTGTTTATTTGAAACTATTTGGAGGTCCATTATCGACGAGGATGCCAAGAAGTCAGCTTTACGCATGATTCCCTACGGGATGTACGTGCTGACCAGCAAGAGCAAGGACGGCAAGGAAGTTAGCGCCGCCACTGTGAACTGGCTCACCTAGACATATTTTGCCCCGCCTTTGGTGGCCGTTGGCGTTAAGGGCGACTCCGGTGCCCACTCCCACATCACCGACATCGGCGTTTTAGCGGTCAACGTGATCGGCAAAGACCAACTAGACCTGGTATTTAACTTTTTCAAGTCCCACGAGCGTGAGGGTGATTCGATAGGCGGACAAGCCTTCACTGCTGGTACCGAGACTGGATGCGCATTGTTCACCGGTTCTCCTGCATGGTGGGAGTGAAAAGTAGTTGGTCAACAAGACCAGGGTGACCACACTCCCTTCTTGGGAGAGGTCTTGGAAGCAGGTGTTAACGCTGAGGACTAAACGATCCTAATGCGCGAGCACAACCTAAACTACGGCGGCTAGGCCGCGCAGCGGCGTTTCATTTTGAGCCGTTCTGACCGACGGCATTGTGGTTCTCCGATCCTATTTGGGAGCGGAGTATGACTAGACTTAGTAAAAACAAAAACACTCCGAAAGGGAGGGTTCCAACCAATGGTAGACCTGAGACGTGCAGCCGCGATTGTCGGCGTGCACGAGCACATCACCCGGTACGCACCGGACAAGAGCGAACTTCAGATTCAGGCCGAGAGCATTCAGAAAGCTCTGGAAGATGCCGGACTGGAAAAGAAAGATGTTGATGGCCTATTCTGCGCCTCAATGTCGGTCCGCAGCAGCGGCCTGAACCTGGCCGACTACCTGAATCTGTACCCCAAGATGGTGGACAACACCACCGTGGGCGGCGGTTCCTTTGAGTTCCACCTATCCCACGCGTTGAACGCCATCCATGCCGGACGCATCAATTGCGCCGTCATCACCTACGCCACCCAAGCCCGTTCTGGTGGGGTGTCGGTGGGAACCGGTGGCATCAGCCGTCAAGGTCATCCTCGGTTGGACCCGTCTCCGGATAGCTTTGAAGAACTCTACGGCCTAACAACGGTTGGCCTCTACGCCATGATCGCCCAGCGCCACATGCACCTGTACGGAACAACCTCCGAGCAGTTGGCTGAGGTTGCCGTGACCATGCGCCGACACGCCTCACTGAACCCTGAGGCGTTGTTCCGCGACCCGATTACCGTGGAGGACGTGTTGCGTTCTCCGGTGGTATCAACTCCTCTGCACCGCAACGACTGCTGTGTCATCACTGACGGCGGCGGCGCAGTGGTGGTAGCCTCGCCGGAACTGGCCCGGAACTGCAAACAGAAGCCGGTTTGGATTCTGGGAGCGGGAGAGGCAGTGGCTCATCAGGGTGCCGGCAAACGTGACCTGATGTACATCGCAGCCAAGCAGAGCCACGTGCCAGCCTTCGAGATGGCCGGTGTCACCCAGAAAGACATCGACATGGCCATGATCTACGACTCATTCACCATCACCGTGATCGAAACCCTGGAAGATCTGGGGTTCTGCGAGAAGGGTGAGGGCGGCCAGTTCGTGCTCAATGGACGCATCGGTCTGGGCGGCGAGCTGCCCATCAACACCGATGGCGGTGGACTGTCTTCCAACCACCCCGGTATGCGAGGGCTTTTCCTCTTGCTGGAAGCCACAAGACAGCTACGGGGCCAGTTTGATGGTACGGAACGTCAGGTACCAAATTGCAAATTAGCGCTGTGCCACGGCACTGGCGGGGCCTTGGGCTCCCGTCATAGTGGCGGCACAGTCATCCTGGCGAGGGATTAGATCATGACAACTTACAACAAACCCCTGCCCACGATTAACGGCGAGACTAAGACCTTCTGGGACATGGCGCGCCGTGGCACGTTGCTGATCCAGAAGTGTGATAGCTGCAACGAGTTCCAGTGGTACCCGCGAGGTATCTGCGCCAACTGCTGGTCAAGTGAGATCAAGTGGTTCCCCTCCACCGGAAGGGGCACCGTCTGGACCTACACTGTAACCAACCAGAACCGGACCATGGGCTTTGACACCGGCCCGTACGTGCTGGCCTTGGTGGAACTTGAAGAGGGAGTGCGCATGTTCACCAACATAGTGGAATGCGACCCTAAAGATGTCAGCATCGGCATGGCTGTGGAAGTGACCTTTCAGCAAGCCACACCGCAAATTTCCGTGCCGTTCTTCAAACCAGCTTCGTAAAGCTAAACAAACGCAAATCAAAAAGGGCGTCCCGATAACATCGGGACGCCCTTTTTAGTTGCTGATACCCGAGGGTTGGAAGCTCCCAGCTTAGTGCTTCCTGCGGCCTACACCCATCGTCTTGAGGGCGGAACCGGACATGGCAACCGGAGGCATGGCCCGCGACATATCCCGCCAAGCCCCGCTGCCGGCGCGGTCCAAGACTGGGGGAAGATACCGGAACATGCGAATCATCGCTCCCATAGTGCCGTTGCTCTGAGATCGGCGAGGCGACTTTCCATCTGCCACTTCGCCCAAAGCTTTGGCGAGTGCTCCTGTCTCACTGGCCCACTGGGCGCGGAAGACAATCTTGCCATCTTTGTCGATGATATAGGCGGAGTTGGGCTTGGTGCTCAGCGCCCGGTGGAGCGTGCCGTTTATGTCGTCCACTGCCACTTCAAATTTGTGACCGTGCAGGTCTCGCACTGCCTTGGCGTGCTCGAATTTTTCCTCATAGGTCTGCGGTTGAGGTGCGGCTGAACCCGGATGGGCTTCTCTGACCGCCACCAGCACGAACCGGACTCGATCACCGTACTTTTTGTACAGCTCGTTGATACCGGGGGCCGAGCTATCAGTCATCGGACAGGTCAAGGAACCGAACACCAGCAACGCTGGTCCCGACTCCTTGATGTCGTCGGATAAAAACGTCCCGCCGTCCAGCGTTTCAAGTTTAAAGTCGGGTATTTGGTTCCCGGCTTTGGGTGCGCTCTTGCTGAATCTCATGCCGCTGAGCATGGCTCCCCTCTGGAACCGCTCAAACCTGTAACCCTGACCGGAGCCCCCAATGTTTTCGGTGCTTCCAGTCTTATTAGCCGTTGTCATTTTGTTGTGTTTCTCCTTGGTTATTCCCCGCTGGGTTCATTCTTTATGAACCGTAATCACCCGAGCAACACTAACTAAAAGTTAGTCTAATTATTCTGATGCAGAAAGGGTAAAAAGTATTTTTCGCTCTTCCCGTGTAAGGGCGGATTTCTAACCCGCCCAGGTTGCTGCAACCATATTTGGTCTGTAGGCAGGCATGACCGAAACAACGGAATTGGTTTGACGATAAAAAGGGCAGGTTATAAACCTGCCCCTACGAGAGGAGTGTTCCCATGTGAGTTCATGGGGGTGGCAAGAACCAACGAACGGTTTCTCGTCATGAACAGCCAGGGCGGAGATACATTTGTGTAGGGGCGGGTTTTCGACCCGCACAGGTTCGCCGCAACAATGTTCGGTCTGAACACCGGCATGGCTACGACAACGGGATTGGTTGGACGCCCCTACATGGTCTGCGCCTTAATTTTTACCCAAATTACTGGGCCGCTTTATTTTCCTGTGCCCGGAGACGCAATTCCTGACAGACTTCTTCGTCGGCCTCCGCAAGGTCTAGTTTGTCTTCAAATATGTAGACGATGGCACGCTGTCCGTAATAAGAATCGGCCAATGGGTCCAACTCTATCGCGTGTGTCAGGTCGGCGAGGGAGTCCTCGTTTTTGCCCACCTCGTACCAGGAACAACCCCGGTGGTAGAAGGCCTCGGCCATCTCCGGCTCCAACTCGATCGCCTTGTTGTAGTCGTCAATGGCCTTGTGGTACACGCCGTTACGGCTGTACCGGTTGCCCCGGTCCAAGAAACCAGAAGCGTCGGTCGGTTCCTGTGCATGTCTACGTTCAAATACCATTTATATCCGTGCCTGACAGATCAGGTTCACCACGAGCGGTGCAGGAATTTTAAACCCTTTCCCGCTCGTTCTGAGCTCCGATCGTAGGTCGAGAGTCTCGATTTATCGGACCTGTCGAATGATTTTGTTAGTCGTTACCAGTTCCTTACATCACCGAGCGGACGAGACCGCCGTCCACCAGGATGGTCGTGCCAGTGATGTAAGTGGATTTGTCGGAGGCTAGGAACGCCACCAGGTTGGCCAATTCTACCGGCTCGCCAACTCGGCCAACGGCAGTATCTTTGGCGCGTAGGCCCAGGGCATCTTCCACGCTAATTCCCAGTTCATTGGCCCGGGAAGTAACGTTGGAGAGCATGCGCTCGCTCATGATGGAACCGGGGCAAACGTTGTTCACCAGAATTCCGTCTCGTCCGACCTCGTCGGCCAAGCTCTTAGAATAGGCGACCACTCCCATGCGGGTGGCACCGGAGAGGGCCAGGTTGGGAATTGGATTGTAGACCGTGCTCGCTAGGATGTTGATGATACGTCCGCCGCCCCGTTCCCTCAGATAAGGGACGCTCTCCCGGCACATGCGGCCGAAGAAAATTAGAGAGCGGTGTACCGCAATCTCCCATTGTTCCTCGGTGGCGTCCACAGAACGGGCCAGAGGCGGTCCACCGGAGTTGTTCACCAGGATATCCAGACCACCAAACTGAGCAACTGTGGCCTCAATCAATCCGGTGATCGACTCCAACTTGTCCAGGTCGGCAGCGTAGGTCATTACCTCAGAGCCGGTAGACTCGCGAATCTCTTTGGCGGCCTGCTCCAGATCGGCGCTGGTCCGGCTACAGATGGTTACTTTTGCGCCCTCTTCGGCCAGAGTTTGAGCGGAGGCCCGGCCCAGACCTTTACTGGCGCCGCCGATTATGGCTACCTTGTCTTTTAGTCCCAGGTCCATGTTTGTTCCTCGTAACCCCTGATTTGAGGGTTGTTCAGTCAAATGAAGTCTGCCGACTGTGGGCAGCAACGCAGATTATATCAGGCTGAGACCTGTATCTGGCCCATGCTATACTCGAAATCCATCGCCCCGTGCGTAACCAGTGGCGAAATTGAGACTGGAAACCGAATCATATGGAAGCCAAAACGCAGCTCTGGGAAGACGCTTTATCCGAGGAAATAGAGCAGTTTGCGGTGGAGATCGCCCGCGGTGCTGGAAAGATTTTGGCGGGCCATTTTGGGCAGCAGATTAAGGTTGAATTCAAGGACGAGCACGAACGCGACCCAGTCACTGCTGCCGACAAAGAAACCCAGGAGTATTTGATCGCGGAGATCGCCAAACGGTTTCCCGACCACGGAGTGCTGGGAGAAGAAGGTACAAAAGAAGAGAAAGAGTCCGAGGAGTTGGCCAAAGACATCCTCTGGGTGTTGGACCCGTTGGACGGCACCACCAACTATATGAACGGATTGCCCGTTTTCGCATCGTCCATTGGCGTTTTGTATAAGGGCTGGCCCATTGCCGCCGCCCTGTTCATTCCCTGGCCCAGTTCCCATGCCAACTCCGGAAGCCAAACCGAGGGCGGGTTTGTGCTGCATTGCCACAAGGGCGGCGGCTGTTTTGCCGACGACGAGCCGGTTTCAGTCTATGTGTCTGACGAGCCAGTACCCAGCAGGTTGATTGGTGTTCCAGGGTACTTTGGCGTTGGTCAGGGTTTCACCGGCAAGCTGGCCGGGAAGGCGGGCGAGGTACGCACCACCGGCAGCATCGCCTACGAACTGGCGATGACGGCCCGGGGTGTGCTGCAATATGCCATGTTTGGCGCTCCTAGGCTCTGGGACATGGTCGGAGGGGCCTTGGCGGTGGTTGAGGCCGGTGGCGTGGTTATGATCCGCTTTCGAGGCGAGAAGAGCTGGCACCCTATGGAGTCTCTGATTCCCACCTGGGAAACAAAAACGCCAACCATTAAGGAACTTCGGAACTGGATGGCACCACTGGTAGTCGGCAACCAGAAAGTGGCTCCAATGATCGCCGACAACGTCAAACGCCGATTCAGCCTGAAGGCCCAGTTCAGGAAGATAACGAGGCCCCTGCGCAGGCGCAAAAAGAAACAATCGGAAGCCAATCCCGAGGCAGAAAAGAAATCGTAGGGGCGGGTTTCCAAACCCTACCTGCTTGCCGGAACCAACTTTCTGAACCTGAAACAACCTCGCTTCTGACTGTTCTCTGCCATACAGGAAACTGGTCGCTGCGAGCAGGGCGGGTTATAAACCCGCCCCTACAGGGTTTGGTCTGGAGAATATTAGTGCTTAAATAAAAGAAGAGGCGTCCAGATTATTCGGGACGCCTCTTCTTTTATTAGTTGACTCGGTGTCTGTTTACGCCTCGTCCGGCTCCCAGCCCCAGGGGCGAGGACCCCAACCGGCTTCGTAGATTTCGCCCTTCTTGATGGCCATGATTGGGATGACGGCCTTGTCGCTCTTTTTGCCGACGCCCAGGATGTCATAGACCATCCAGTTGCCGTCTTTGATCTCTAGCACTGACAGGTCGGCCTGTTTGCCAACGGCCAGTGTGCCAAGTCGATCGGCTACTCCCACGGCCTTGGCCGGGTTCTCAGTGGACATGGTCACCACCTGGTCAAAGGTGAAGCCCATGGCCAGGAAGCGGGTCATCATCTCGGTCATGCTGTGGACGGTTATCTGGCGGCCTGGCACTGTCAGGTCAGTGCTGATGCAGTGGGGCAGCACGCCTTGGTCTAGGACTTTGTCGGCCACATCAAAGGTGAAGTTCATGCGTCCGTGGGCAGTATCCAACCAAACGCCCCTATCGTGGGCTTCTTTGGCCTCGGGAACCAGCTTGCCGTCATTATCCAGCACTCCCCCGGGGTTGCCGGTGAAGTAGTGAGTGACAATGTCTCCTTTGTCCAAGATCGGTAACAGTTCACGGATAACATTTGGGTCGTAGCGCTTGAGGGTGTCTCCAATGTGCACCATCAGCGGCACACCAGCCTCCACGGCCGCACGTTTGGCCATCTTGGGCATCTCCATGCCCATAATCTCAAGAGCGGGGGAAACCATCCGCGCTTTGACGCCGGTGATCACACCTTTGGAATTGGTGATGGTCTCAATCGTCTTGTCCAGATCGATGCTTTGGGGGCTGAAGATGTCCGGGTTGGTGGCCAGACCGGTCCTGCAAATGTGCAGGAAGACGATGATTTCAGTGGCGGTGTTGGGAATGATGTGCTCCGGGAAACCATGGAAAGTGTCGCAGCCGGAGCTTCCAGCGTCGACCATTGTGGTCACGCCGGCGCGGACGCCGCCAATGTCTGGGTCAACACCGTTGTCGGTAACACCGGAATAGACGTGGGTGTGGATGTCGATTATGCCAGGGGTTACAACCTTGCCTTTGACTTCAACAACCCTTTTGGCCTCTTCAGCGGGGATGTCTACGGCAATCTTGGCGATCTTGCCGTCCTGAATAGCAACATCGCTGATGGCGTTTAGCTTCTGGGAAGGGTCAACGACTGTGCCGCCCTTTACGATCAGGTCATACATCGGTGAATAGTCCTCCAAATTACTTTTTCTTGCCGGGTAGCCTGGGCTGCTCGACTATTTGCGACTGAGTGGGATTACATAACTCAGATATCTAACAAACCCACAGGGCAAAGCCAGACGGCAAATTATACCGTGAAATGGGTTCGCGAATCGCGTTCGTGAGAAAAAGGCATTTGGTCGGTGGACCCGTGGAGTAAAAAGCTAGACGGTTTTGCTGAACAGGTCGCCCACGGACAGGCCCTTGTGAATCCGGTAGATGGCCTCACCCAGTAGGGGAGCAACCGACAACACGGTGAATTTACCGTTACGCTTTTCGGCTGACAAGGGAATTGTGTCGGCCACGACAACCTCTTTGAACTGGCTTTTGCCCATCCTTTCGGCGGCGTCTCTGGAGAGGACCGGGTGGGTGACGCAACAGAAGACTTCTTTGACGCCCTGCTCGGACAACGCTTTTGCGGCATTGATGATGGTGCCGCCAGTATCGATCTCATCGTCAAAGGTCAGGGCAATCTTGCCTTCCACATCCCCGATAACGTTCATGGTCTCGTTCTTGTCGTCGTTGCCGACACGGCGTTTTTCGATGATGGCAAGGGGGGCACCCAGTCGTTCGGCCATGTCACGGGCTTTTTTGCTGATACCAATATCAACGGCTACCACGACCAAGTCCTGCAACTCTTTGGCCTCAAAATACTCTCCCATGATGGGCAGTGTGGTCAGCTCGTCAACAGGGATGTTGAAGAAACCCTGAATCTGACCGGCATGGAGATCCACAGTGAGGAGGCGGTCGGCCCCGGCAGCGGTTAGTAGGTCGGCCACCAGGCGGGCGGTGATGGGAACACGCGGTTGGTCTTTCTTGTCGGTGCGTCCGTAGCCGTAATAGGGGACCACGGCGGTGATACGACCGGCCGACGCCCGTTTGCAGGCGTCAATCATAATCAACAATTCCATTAGGTTGTCGTTGACCGGGAAGCATGTGGGCTGGACTATGAAGACGTCACGCTGACGGATATTTTCATGAATCCGGGCGAACGAGTTGTCGTTGGCGAACTTAAAAACCTCAGCTTTCCCCAGGGGAATCTGGAGGTAATCGCAGACTGACTGGGCCAGAGCCGGGTGGCCATTCCCAGTGAATACCTTTAGCTCGTCAAGAATCGGGTTCATTAACGGCCCTCGTAGTTTGGTTTACGCTTTTCTCGGATTGCCAGCGTGCCCTCCTCGTGGTCACGGGAGGTTAGCGTGATTGTCTCCGCAGCGGCGGCCATCTTCAAGGCCGTTTCAAGGTCAAACTCCAGACCTTTATAGAGCATCAGCTTGGAAAGGCGCATGGCCACAGGCGGGCCGGCTGCGATTTTCTTTGCCATTTCCATTGTAGTTGATTCCAGGTCTTCAACTTCCACCAAGCGGTTCAAGAAGCCCAGGCGGTAGGCCTCGTCAGCTTCTAGGAAGTCACCGGTGAACAGCAGTTCTGCGGCCTTGCCCATGCTGCCCAGAGTTCTGGGGTAGAGCCAGGTGCCGCCAAAGCCTGGGAAGAGACCCACGCGGATGTAGGCCACCATGAAGCGGGCCTTGGTTGTGGCGATGCGGATGTCGCAGGCGCAGGCTAGGTCGAACCCTGCCCCCACGGCGGTCCCGTCGATCATGGCTATGACCGGCTTTTCCATCCGTTGCACTGCCAGAATCATTTTGTGAGGGCCCCTGAAGCCCCGGCGGATGTCGTCGCTGTTCTCAGAGGTAAGTACACCGGGGTCGCTGCCACCTTTCAAGGTGTTCAAATCAGCGCCAGCGCAGAATGAACCTCCGGCGCCAGTGAGGATCAAGACCCGCATGTTGTCGTCATCGGCCACATCTTCAAGGGCATGGCCCATTTCTTCAGTGGCTTCATCGGTCAGGGCGTTTCGGCGGTCAGGGCGATTGATGGTCAACCGCGCGATATGTTCCACCGGGTCTTTTTCAAGTAGGAGGTATTTGTAATCAGACATGGTTGTACCGAATTTTGGATTTTGAGCAAGGCCGATTATAGCATAGTGATTGCCGCAAAAAGGGGGTAATTCCTCGAATTTCACCCGAGCTTAAACACGTATAAATAAACAACCGCATACGCTATGATTAACAGCGTCTGAACGTTGCCCCTAACGGCTTCGGTTGGGACACTAATCAAAGTCTCGATGGCAGCTAACCGGGACTATAAGCGCTTACGAACTGGGGCGGTTTTTACAATCCGATTTACCGTCTTCCAGGTCAATATAGGAGGCAAGGCCTTGCAGGTCTTACTCAGTTCCCCCAGGGGATTTTGTGCCGGTGTGGTTCGGGCCATTGACGTGGTAGATATGTGCCTGAGGAAGTATGGACCGCCGGTTTACGTTAAACATCAGATCGTCCATAACCCGTACGTTGTCAGTGACCTGGAGCGGCGTGGCGCAATTACTGTAGAAGACATCGAAGAAGTGCCTGAGGGCTCGCTGGTGGTATTCTCCGCCCACGGCTCCCCTCCAGACGATTTTATTAAGGCCAAGGCGCTGAACCTGACCGTGATTGACGCTGTCTGCCCTCTGGTCACCAAAGTCCATAACGAGGCCAAGAAATACCACCGCGAGGGCAAGAAAGTCTTGCTGGTGGGGCATAAGGGCCATCAGGAAGTTCGCGGCACCATGGGCCAGGTGGAGATGACCCTGGTCGATGATAAAGGGGAAACGGAATTCACTGGTTGGGATTCTGAAGAAGAAGTGGCGGTGCTCACTCAGACCACGCTTTCCGTTGGCGATACCGCCCAGGCCATTGACGCCATCAAAGCCAAATTCCCCAACGCGCTGGTGCGAAACGACATCTGTTACGCCACCACCAACCGGCAGGACGCCGTCTATAAGATGGCCGGGTTAGTAGACATTGTTTTGGTGATCGGAGCGCAGAATAGCTCCAACTGCAATCGACTCAGGGAGGTGGGCGAGTCCCTGGGAGTTCCGGCCTATCTAATCAACGGGCCGGAAGAGATCAAGCCAGAATGGCTAGTAGGCAAGAATAACGTTGGTATCACCTCCGGGGCTTCCACACCAGAGGTGTTGGTTGAGAGCGTGATCGATAGTTTGTCACCAGACAAGGTGACCATGATATCGGGCGTTGAGGAAGACATCACGTTCAGCCTGCCCAAGCAGCTTCGCTAGCCATGCATGCCGTCTAGCCCGTTGATCGAATGCTCGAGGACGAATACTCACAGGACGAATCCGAGGCCGTACGACCTTCTATCTTGCGGCGAGTCCTATCACTGCCGGCCATTGTCTCGATGGGCCTGGCAGCCCTCTTTCTGGTCTTCATGGTTACCAGGTTCGATGTTGACCTGAGCGCGATGTGGGGCCGGGTCACAGGCGCCAATCCCTGGTACCTGGCTCTGGCCTTCGTTGTCCACTACACCACTTTCTTGTTCCGAGGCATCCGCTGGCATCTGTTGTTACAGAATACCGCCGCCCCAGGCGCTCAGGTGCCAGGAGTGATTTACTGCAGCCAACTTGTATTGCTCAGTTGGTTCGCCAATTCCGTTGGTTGGCTCCGGCTGGGAGATGCCTACCGGGCCTACCTCTACCGAGATGAGCAGAACGGTTCATTCTCCCGCACAATCGGTACTATTTTGGCGGAGCGGTCTCTGGACACAGTATTGGTGGCGTTGTTGCTACTGGCCGCCGTGCCCTTTCTGCTGGACAGTGGCGACAGCGTGACTTGGGTTGTCCTGGGTCTGGCGGTGTCATTGGTGGTTGGTTTGGCCGTCATGCTGGTGGGCATGACCTGGGCCAGAGTGTTTTTACTCAGACGCATGCCGCCGTGGATGGCCCTTCGCTACGAGCGGTTCCATGAGGGGACGATGGGCAGCTTTCAGCGGCTGCCCACGGCCACGTTTTGGGGCTTGTTGGGCTGGACAGCGGAGATCGTCAGGATGTTTCTGGTTGTGCAGGCGCTGGGGTACGACATCAGTTTTGCCTTGGTGGTGTTCCTGACCCTGGCCAATTCCTTGTTAACTCTGGTGCCAACTCCCGGCGGCGTTGGGGCTGTGGAGTCAGGCGTGGGCGGCCTGGTGGTGCGTCTTTCCACCTTGAGCGCCAGCGCAGCTGCTGCCTTGGTGCTGATCGACCGGGCCATTACCTACATCAGCGTGATTGTATTGGGGGCGGTGTTGTTCTTAGTCCGTCAGGCTGTGCGCACTCCAGATCCCACCAACTCCGACAAAAGCGAGAATCTTTAATCTAGCGGAGACGCTGGTTCAACTGATGCTATACACCGCTAGTTACTATCATCTGGAGCATTGGCAGGGCAAAGCCTTCCGGATTTCCAGGGCGCATCCTCGTGGGCAAACGATAAATTGGGATGTCCAGCCATTTTTCTATCCATCACGTCGGACACTGGACCAATACCGGAACGGCACATTGGATTTTGCCGAGTTTTCAGCGGAGTACCGCATAGAACTCCAGACCAACTACGACTGGGAAGGCGACTTCCAGGACTGGCTGGCCCTACTCAAGCCGGAGGAAGACATCACACTGCTGTGCTTTGAGCCGGAGGGAGAGCCCTGCCACCGTAGGGTTGCAGCGGCCTGGCTGTTGGAAAAGATGCCAGAGTTGGGGCCGGGTCAAATTCGCTAGGTTACCCAGTTAGGCCCACTAATCAGGTTTGGGCCAAATAATCTGGCTTCTACCACTCAGACCGGGCGGGCCGGGACATCAGCTCCGCCATCGCTTTTTGCGGGGATAGGCCGTCGAACAGCACCCGCGATGCCATCTCGGCGATAGGCATCTCCACTCCCAGTTCTTGCGCAAGAACCAGCGCAGCCTGGGTTGCGTTCACGCCTTCGGCCACGTTGTCCATGGAATTCCGGATCTCGTCCCAGGAGCGCCCATTGGCGAGCTGCTCTCCCACGTACCGGTTGCGGCTGAGTCGACTGGAACAGGTGGCAACCACATCTCCCAGACCGGCCAATCCGGCAAAGGTCAAGGGGTCGGCTCCAGCGGCAATACCCAACCGGGTCATCTCTGCGAGACCACGGGTGATGAAAGCTGCCTTGGCGTTTTCACCGGCGTCCATACCGTCACCGATGCCCGCGCCCAGGGCGACTATATTCTTTAGGGCGCCGGATAGCTCAACGCCCAACACATCAGAGCTGGTGTAGACCCGGAAATTAGTGGATATGAGCATGGTCTGAGCTTTTTGGGCCGCCTCTGGGTTAGCACCGGCGATTACGGTGGAGGCTGGTTTCCCTGACACGATCTCTTTAGCCAAGTTCGGCCCGGAGAGAACACAGATGGCCGCGCCGAGGCTGGCCGGCAACTCATCTTCCAACACCTGGCTCATCCGACGCGCCGTGGGCAACTCCAGGCCTTTGGTGGCGCTCAGGATGATGGCCCCAGACTTTAGATACGGCTTAATCTGCCGGACGTTCTCCCTGAGCCGGTCAGACGGCACCGCCAGAACCACCAAATCACTCTGACCCAGGGCGGTGGCAGGCTGGTTGGTTACTGAAAAGCAGTCTGGAAACGGGGCATCGGGCAGGAATCTGGTGTTGCGGCGTTCGGTCGAGAGGGTTTGGGCTTCCGCTTCGGTCCGGGCCAGCATGGTGACCGGGATGTTGTTCTGGGCCAATAGTATGCCCAGGGTCGTCCCCCAAGTGGTTGCTCCAATGATGGCCGCTCGTTCACTCAACTTAACAAAACCGCCGCAGAAGGTTGAAGTCAGGTTATTGGCCTGACACAGTTAGTTTATTGAGAAAAAATGGATGAGTCCAGGCTAGGGGAAGCAGAGAGTAAGAGGATTGGCCCGGAAATAGGGGGATTGGCGGCGAAGCCCGAGAGTCAGCGAACCAATTAATTGCCTAATTAATCGACTTTGGTGGCAGCCTGTCCCAGGCGGCGTTCGCTGCCGTCACGGATGCGTTGGATGTTATCCCGGTGCTGCCAGACGATCATTGTGGCTGCGATGAACCCGTAGACCATGTAGGTATTGGACTGCACGTCTGCCAGCGCCAAGCCCAGAATGGCAATCGCCCCAATGATCACGCCTAACACCGATCCCAAGGAGATATACCGGCTCAACCCGGTGATGGCGATGAATGCGACCGTGGCGATGACCGCAGCAATTGGAACCATGATGACCAGTCCGCCCAACGCCGTTAGGATGCCTCTACCGCCCTTGAACTGCAGGAACACAGGCCAGTTGTGACCGCACAGCACTATTAAAGCAGCAGCAACCTCAGCAGCGCTAGTGCCGATGACGGTCCGGGCAATGAGCACGGCAACAACGCCCTTTGCAATGTCCAGGGCTAGAACCACTGCCGCTGATTTAACCCCACCGGTGCGTAAAACGTTGGACATGCCAGTGCGTCCGCTGCCGTATTCGCGAACGTCCACACCCATTTTCAGTTGCAACAGCAGGTAACCCCAGGAGATGGAACCCAGCAGATATGCCAGGGGCAACACCACGCTGTATTGGGCTGACTCAGGTTGGTCTTCCATGGTCAACAGAACGACAATCACGCCCGCAATGATGAACGGAATGGCTACGGCCTGGATGATGATTGATGTGGGAAGTCTGTTCATTGAAATAGAGGCGTATGGGAACTAGGGCAGCCGGAACCAGAGCACTGGAAAATAGCACTGGAAACGCACCGGCCAATTTTGTTAATCGGTAAAGGCTTTTTAAAGGTTACCGGACTCGGAACAACAATCTAAGGTGAGTACGGTCAAAGCCGAAGGTATCTCGAATCTTATTTTCGAGATACCGCTGGTAGGTGAAGTGTATCAGTTGGGGGTTATTAACCGTGAAAAGAAAGGTTGGCGGATTTATCCCAACCTGCTGAATACGGTTGATCTGGACGCGCTGTCCCCGGGCCTTTCTGACCACTGGCGGCATATGGTCGGCCATGGCGTCGGCCAGCATGAACTGTAGGTCTCGAGACCGTATGAGGCGCATTCGCTCCGCAAAAAGTTCCTGGGCGGTGTCCATTAGAGTCTTGATGCCCTCGCCATTCAACGCAGAAGTGAAGACGATGGGAACGTAGGGCATGAAATGGAGCCTTTCGCGTATCGTTCTTGCGGCCTGGTGGCGGGCAGCCACGCCTTCATCGGCGAATAGGTCCCATTTGTTTATGACCACAATTAGGCCCTTGCAGATCTCCCACGCAAGGCCGGCAATATGGGCGTCCTGTCCCGTGGCCAGTTCTGAAGCGTCAGTCACCAGGATTGTGATATCGCTGCGGTTCACTGCACCTACGGCTCGAATTACGCTGTATTTCTCAATGCCTTTGGCCACCTGGCCGGGACGGCGAATACCGGCAGTGTCGATGACTACCACATCGCGGCCGTTATAAGTGATTGCCGTGTCCAGGGCGTCTCTGGTTGTGCCGGCCACGTCACTGACAATGGACCGTTCTTCCCCTAGAATCGCGTTCAGCAGGCTTGATTTGCCCACGTTGGTGCGACCAACGATCGCTAGGTTCATCGCGCCCTGTTCGTAGACCGGCGCGTTTTCGTCCAGTGGGGTGAGATCTTCTTCAGCACCGTCCGGATCGGCTTCAATGTGTTGGGTGACCCGATCCATCAGCCGTTGGATCCCGTAGTTATGGAACGCGCTGATGGGTTCAGGGTCGCCCATGCCTAATTCATAGAACTCAGGTGCGCCGTATTCCCTGAGGTCGTTGTCCACTTTATTTACGGCAAGCACCACCGGCTTCTTGGTAAAACGCAACAGTTCGGCGGCGGTACGATCGGAGTGGGTCAGCCCGTCCACAACATCGGTCATGAAAATGATGACATCGGCATCTTGGATCGCCATTTCAGCCTGTTCTTGGACCAATTTCCTGATGATGCCTTCCGGGTCAGACTCCAGACCTCCGGTGTCCAGCAGTATGAAATGAAATTCATCCCACCAGGCGTCGGCCATCAGGCGGTCGCGGGTGGTGCCTGCGACATCGCTGACGATGGCCTGTCTGCGGCCGATTATTCTATTGAAGAGCGAGGATTTGCCGACGTTGGGCCGGCCGATTATTGCGACTATGGGAATTGCCAAATCAACACCATTTTTTGGTCAGGGTTCTGACGCTATATAATTTCGAGTGATACTTCCGGTGATACTTGATTAAAGAATTCAGATTCCGGAGAGTAAGAATTCCATGATTGTTTTTTGTGCGTGTAGCCGGTTGTGCGCCTGGGGAAAGGCCACTGATTGCGGGTGCTCCAGCATCCCCGGTGAGACTTCTTCCCCGTAATGGGCTGGCATGTCATGCATGAACAATGCGCCGGCGTTGGCCCGCTGCATAAGTTCCGGGTTTACAGTGTAACGGGCAAAGGCTGCCTGCCTGGCTTTAACCTCTGCTTCCTGCCCCATGCTGGCCCAGACGTCGGTGTAGACCACATCGGCGCCGACCACCGCTTCTTCAGGGTTGGTCAGGGTTCGTATCTGAACGGATGCCCCATTTGCTCGAGAACGGGCTTGTTCCACCAAAGCATCATCTAGATTATAACCTTGTGGCGACGCACTGGTGAAATTCATGCCTACGGCGGGTGCCGCCAAACATAGACTTCTGGCCACGTTGTTGCCGTCTCCCACGTAAGTCAGGCTCAGTCCTTCCAGGGTATCTTTGTGTTCGTAGATGGTTAGCAGGTCGGCCATTGCCTGGCACGGGTGCTCAACGTCTGAAAGGGCGTTGATCACCGGCACGCTGGCGTATTCAGCCAACTCAGCGATCAAATCATGATTGGAAATGCGAGCAACGATGCAGTCCACGTAACCGGACAGCACGTTTGCGACGTCGGAGACCGGCTCTCGGCGGCCTAGCCCCACTTCTTGCTCACCAAGAAAGACCGAGTATCCGCCCAATTCTTGGATTCCAACCTGGAAGCTCACCCGGGTGCGCAGCGATGGTTTGTCAAACAAGATGGCGACGGATTTTCCGGCCAACGGAAGGTTTTCGCCCCTGGGCAGCAGTTTGCTTTCCCTGGCCCGTTTGAGCAGGGCCATGGTTTCGTCGGGTGTGATGTCGGTTACGGAGAGGAAATCTCGTTTGGTCGGCATATAAGGTCACTTGAATTGCGGGTGTTATTTCGAGCGATTTTTCGGCTGTTCTACGAAATTCGCCTTTAACATTATAGGCGTTGCGGGAATTGGTTAAAACAGCCAGCTAAAATATCGGGCTAAAACACGCATAAATTTGGCTGTGGATTGCGCCTGGCAGACTATCTGCTATTATGTGTGAGCAACCGTCCAAAGTCTGAATTGGCTAAGGGCGGTATGAGACTGAAATAAATTCTCCAACGGCCAGGGGTTTGGTA